>Ga0184635_10000111_pt1 | contig 16774 bp, 31 predicted proteins | sample PLM3_30_b2_FD_133147 | JGI IMG/M metagenome (GOLD analysis project Ga0184635, IMG submission 133147) | Groundwater sediment microbial communities from an aquifer in East River, Colorado, USA - PLM3_30_b2 | ecosystem: Environmental > Terrestrial > Soil > Riparian zone | place: USA: East River...
ATTTTGATTAGCGTAGCAGAGTGCTGAATGTAGTAACTGACATCCAGCACACATAGCGCGCAGACTATGGGCATTGTCTACAGCTCCGTAGCGAGATAGAGCTTACCATTCTCTATGTTCTGAATTACCATGCCCTTGCTAGTTATACCGCTCTAAATGATCGTAGAGCTGTTTTGCGGTCAGTCTCTCGCGCATGCTTTACTCCGTTCTAGGGTCCCATGCCGTACCGTTCAGATCCCGTTGCGTAATCCTCTCGCAATGCTGTTGAAAAAATCTTTGACCTGATTCTGCGTAATTGTGCAGCGCGACCATTGCGGTAATGATTACGTCACACAGTTCTTTGGCCACGTCTTCTCTGGTGTGGCTGAAACCCTTTCGAGGATTTTGCCCTTGCTGTCCGATGAGTGCTTGCGCTACCTCTCCGATCTCTTCGACCAGCTTTATTATTTGAAGTGCGTGTTGCAAGTCATCGGTTCCGTTCACCCACGAGAATTTACAGTTTAGCTGTCGTGCCATTTCCCATGGATCCGTAGTCCCCATTAGTTCTGTCCCGCCGTTCTCTCGCGGAGAATGCCGAGGTATGCGATCTGACACAGCAGTAATTCTAGGAACGCCTCATCCAGTATGGGGGATGACAGCGGCGCGATTCCGCTTGTGACGACTCGTGCCAACTGTCGGAGTGCATTCTCGTCCAGCGTTCCCAGTACGCGATTCAGAAGCGTAGACTGGTCATTGCAGAACTGAATGAATCTGCTGTGAGAGATAGGTTCGGTCCGTAGCTGTGAGACTAGCGCGAACCTCATCTGCACATATGAGGCCACAAACGCCTCTATGGCGTTCAGGTCGATTTGTTTGAATATGTACTGCTGCTCATCCATGACGCTTTCCACAGTATGGGCACAGCGGCTCACCGTATTCACCATTCTGTACGATGCGCTGCGTACGCCTTCTGATTACGACGGTTGCTGCCCATGACAGCAACTTGGGGAGGACGAATAGCGCCATTGCGACATTACCTATCGTCGTGGCTGTCATCGTCAAGATGATCTGAAGCATTGCGCGGATTCCTTTCTTGAATTACGACTTTTGCGTCTTGCGAATAGCTACACCACGCAGCGTGTAGCGCCCGGCTCACCAGATCCAGCGGCGTCTCAGGCGTTCCCGGCTCGCCTTTCCAGCAGTAGCCGATGGTGATATGGACGCCATTGCCGAACTCCCGGCGCACATAGATGATGGTACCGTTCTTGTAAGAGTGAACGCTGACGTCGTTCAGGTTCTTACCGTCGCGGAAGATAACTCCCACGGTACGTACGATGAAGTCGTACACAGTCTCGCCCTGGGCCATATCGGCCCAGTAGAGTCCGACTAACCCGTCATGGGCCATCATCATCTGCGGCAGTGATGCGCTCCACGTTGCCATGAACGTGATAGCCGTTCGCATAGAAACGGCCGTTTCCATATTCTTCTGGTGGGTCGTGGCGTTGGGATACATGCGGATTCCTCTCCTTGGTCGTACCCGTTGCGTTGCGTGTGCGCTGGCAGAATCGAACTGCCATCGGGATCGGATGACTGAGCCGCATTCCCGCTCTACCATTTTAGCTAAGCGCACCCTTGGCGAGAGGATTAGTATCCTCTCGCCCCGGTATTCGTGCTGACTACTTGGCGGACGGCTTGGCGGACGGCTTGGCGGACGGCTTGGGGGCCGCCGACGCCGCTTCCGTCTTCGCCTCTTCCGGCTTGTTCATCCCGTTGGCGTCGCGGAACCTCTTGAGCACATCGGCAGTCAGCCGCTTGCCAGCGTCGTAACCGGGAAAGGCCACACCCTTCGCCATCTCGGCGGCAACCCAACCGCGCACCTGGTCATTGGTGTACTTGCGCTCTTTCTTCTCCTGCTTGGCCTGGTAGACCAGAGTGGTAGTGCCGTTGCCGTGAGAAGTTACCCGGACGGCCAGACCAACACCCAATTCACGGGCCGCCCGGTGCATCAGGTTCTTCGCCTTACCGGCGATCGCATCCGGGATCGGACCGTAGCTGAACGGCTTGTAACCGTCGTCGATGCTCGCCTTGACGGTAGCCGCCAGAGGGTTGTCCTTGCCCGGCTTCTGCTGCTTGGGAAGTGCGGTAGCGGCGGTCGGGACGATGGTGGCGAAGTCGAATTCGGGAGCGTTCTCAGCGGGCTTGGCGGGACTGGTCATGATGATTCCTCTCAGAGAATCGGAACGGCGGTTGCTTACAGGTCCTACTATAGCGCATTGGTGCGCCATTTGGGCTCGATTTCAGCGGATATTTTCAGCAGTTACGCAGCGTGGCCGTGAATTCCAGAACGTTTCCGGTCCAGCCGATGAACACCAGATCTAGAGGTAATGTCTCTTCTGCCATGATGCCGAAAACCTCTGACACAGGTATTGGCATATATGCTTTGAGTTCCCCGTTGACAAAGACATGCCATCCGCTTCTGTTGGCCTTCATGAAGCTACGTATCCCCTTGATTCCCGTTGCGATCTTCATCGGCATTCCTATTCTTGAGAGTCTTTGTGAGAGAAGACGGCGGGAGGTATAGGACTGCTGATGCGACGATTCTCGATTTCGAGCGCGATGACGCTGGCTGCCCCACGACCGATGGCCTCAGTTGCCGCGTCAATGGTCTCCTCCTGAGCTGACGCGTTTTCCTGACTGGGGACGTCTAGGTCTCTATCCGGAGCGTTACAGACCAAACAACGCGCGTAGTCCTCTTCTTTGTACTGAAGATAGTGCGCTTCAGCTACGTTGCACTTGTAGCATCGATCCACTATCTTTAAGCGATATGCAGCACCAGCGTAATCGGTTGCCCATGCGGTTGAGCGGATCGCCTTCATCTCACGCTCGATTCTGGACACGAACTCCGGGCGAATGAAGACAACGTTGCCGTTGTCCTTGGCGATAATGAGTTCTATACCTCCTCCGCTGAGGGTGCTTACTTCGTACGCTTTGACTACGGTTCCGGTCCAGCCGGTGATGTTGTTCCTGACGCGGTCTCCTGCGGTGAACACTTCATCCGTTCCCATTTCCATTCCTCTCTCGCTTCGTTCTAGCTTCTGTGATTACAGTACCACGGTCTACAGTAGCGGGTCAACCCCATCTGTTCCTGACATGACTGCAATCGTTGTTTCTCGTATGACTACCAGCACATGATGCGGCAGATGCTGCACATGGAGAGTGCCAGCGCGGTTAGCACCAGCTTGGCCAGCTCCGAACGACTTCCCGTAGTGACACGTCGTACAGAGGACGCGGTACGCCATGTCTCCTATACGGGGTTGACGTGGTGTTTTAGGGCGCTTCATTTCATTCCTAGCATTTCTGGCAGTATAAGGGTGACGGTTCCGTCTGGTGTGATGCTGTCGAACAGTAGCGTGAACGCTAGTCGTTCTTCGCCGAACCTCTTTTCATATGGCGTCGATTCCAATTCCTCCCATTGGCTGTATGCAAGTGTCGCGATGATTTCTGCATTGTCAGGGTCGCGGAACATCGTGCTAGGTACGCGTTTCGTATGAGGGTTGCTATTGATGTCGCGCGTATCACCGAATGTGACTGCTCCGCATTTCTCCCATTTATTCCAGGCAAGAGCTTGTGTCGCGGATACCATGCTGAAGTTCACGGTGACTGTCAGCGTAGGCCATTCGTCGGTTTCCCCACGGGCCAGCGCGAGGAACTGCTCGTCGAGCTGTTCCATGCATGCCGCTAGGTCTGCTGCGGAAATACCACGCGATTTCAGGGACGGCGCTTTACCTTCTCGCATGAGTCTTCGTGACTTGTCATCCCAGTAGACGCCCGGCATGAACAGCGTCAGGTTCTCCTTCTGCTCCGATCCCCAGAGCCCTAGCGTCTGTGAGTCGAGCGGCAGTGTGGGATGCGCCGTCTTGAAGTACACGCCATCAGTCGCCACCATCAGGAGGTCTTGCACACCACGGGGATGGGAAGCGATGGCGTCTAGAATCATGGTGCGGCATCCGGTAGTGATGAGACTGGCGTAAATGGGATTCGAGAACTTGGGGTTGCCGATGGATTGCGCCATTTTGCCGTATGCCGAATTGTAGATGAGTTTGTATGCCTTTCCGTGTGACGAATCTTTTCCGACTTTAAGCCGCTCCAAATACAGCGTTTCAATTGCTTGAAACGGTGGCGCACATCCGCATGGAACGTACTCGACATATTCGTCCACGGTGAAAGTATCAATAATTCTTGCGCGCACTCCCGCATTAATCTCGTGTTCCCAATACCAGCCGGATGTTTTCCCAGGCCGCAAGACTCTACCGTCTGCGGTACGGTGCGGCAGCGTCCCCACGTATTCGTTACTGCCTTCCGCAATGCCATGTAGTAGCCGCAAGACCGGCCCATCCGGCTGCACATTTGTCATGGTTCCTTGCGTCCATTCGCCATGCAGCAAGCACGGCAGGCGTGAAATGATGTACGGGTACGCACTATTGATGTCGTACTCATAAGAGATACCGGGAATGATGCCATGCCGGAAGATCTCAAACCATCCGCCGTAGTACGATTTGCGAGCGGCTTCTCTCGCGTACTCCGGAATGATTTCACGTATCTGGGCCCCGGTCGGCGCACCTATTAGTGACATCCATTCTTGTGCAGCCTGCCCCGGTCCGAACCATTGTCCGCGTTTCAGCGAGATACCAATGGCTTTAAAGCCGTCATTCAACTGCCCGATTACGCGCCCAAGTATGTCATTTTCTAGCGTGTTGTAGCGCACCATGGCGGTGTCAAATTGGGCGACGGAACGGTGGGCCTTTCCTTCTTCGATCGTCGCGTATTCCTCGGGAGTGACCAGCTTGTCTATCTCCGGTGTGATTACACGCAGGAACGACATTTGAAAGAATGACCCACTGTCACAGACAACCATCCATCCATTCCTGTTTTCAATGCCTGCGGTGCCAGGTGGGAATCCCGTTCCTGGCCGCAGCTTAAAGCGCTTGGTTCCAAGTGAGTCTATTTCCCATTCCCATTCGCCAACGTGTACGGGGAACGGTGTCGGGTTGCCGCCTGACTTTCTGCGCTGTCGTCTCTTGATACCGTCTGCTGACAGCAGTGAATGCGCGCGGCTCTGTGGCAGCGTCTTAAACCATTGTGTGAAATCGTATCCGAGGAAGAATCCAACGAACGCAGCTCCGGGATTATCGGTATAGCATTCGTATAAGAATTGGAATATCTCCCTCCAATGTAAGTGTTCGCCGTCCTCGCGGTACAGCGACTTATCACCCACCGACAACAATATGTAATGGTGTGTGCCGTCTTCTCGGGTTACTCCTTCCCCGTCAATCCCTATGAATTCCGTCAAGGCTCTCTTGTGCGTGCGTGTGCGGTTCGCGTCTTGAGTAGATCTGCCGCAGTCTTTTTGGCAACGGGTACGACGGAGATTGTTGGTCTCAAATTCCGTACCGCACACGCACGTTTTTAGCACTTGCATTCCCGCCTTTAATGGTACCAGAAGGGATTGACATCTTTACCGCGCGAGTCGCTCCGTGTAGGAGGTTGCCGCGCCTGATTGGTCAATTCCATTGCTGTCGCATCTGCTGCGAAGTCCAGTTCCGCGCCGGTCATGATACTGACGTTTCTTCGGACGGTGCGCTCTGATGCCTTACGCTCGAATACCCGTAGGATATTCGAGATTGCTGCCCTTTCCTTCCGCTCCCGATCGGTGACGCGCTGCGGTCCACGTGCCCGCGTGCGTCTCCTTTCATCTGCTTCCAGAATAGCCGCGCGTGCTTCTTTCCCCCTGCCTGCATCAATCAGGTCGAGAATTCTACGTTCGTCATTCCCGCGCAATCGCGCGAATTTCGGCCCGTATTCCTCGTCCGCCAAGATGTATTGCAGACGGCGCATCGCGGCTTTGCTTGCCATACTCACCCCCTTCGATTAAACTGGGGTATGTAAATGGGTATGACACGTTTCCCCCATTCTTGGGATTCGTGTCCGAATAGGTGGCACTATTCGTCTTCTCATTGCCGCAGGGGAGGGTGACCGGATTCGTTCCGGTCGCCCTCCCCTTTTATGTCACGTTGGTCGTGTCCTAGAAGGGCTCGTCTACCTTCTGCCATGCCGGAGCGTCTGCGGTGAACACGGCCCTGCGCGGCTTGACTCCCGCTACGCTTACCTGCTGCGTTCCCTCGTAGTTGCGGTATGTCACGCCGAAGAACACCGGCACGCCGTTGTCTCCAGACAGGTCGAGTGCGCCGATGCTGATCACGCGGAGTCCCGCTTCACTCACACTCTCGGCGTTGACGTCCACGCGAGTGGACGAGATGAGCTCATCGACAGTGACTCCCATCGCTTCTACCAGCGGACGCCACTTGAAAGCGGCCTTGTTGTTCAATGTCACGTTGTCCCATGCGCTGAAACCGGCGTACTTACCGTCTGTGGCCTCATAGAGCACCTTTAGCACGGGGTCATGGTTCGCGGTGTGTGCCAGATAGACGCGACGGATCTTCCCGGGAAGCGCCTGACGCGCAGGCGGCAAATCTCCGATGTAGTTCTCTCCGCCGACAACTTCCGCGTTCGCGTCCAGTGCGAACTGAACGAGCGCTCCCTTGACCTCAGTCGTCGCTGAAGCTGTTGCCTTGACCATTGTTGTTGCCCTCTCCTTCTGATTCCGCGAACTCTGATGCCCGCAGTTCTGCGATTTTGGCGTGTAGCAAGTGGCGCGCGATGGTTCCGCGATATGACATGTTCTTTGCCGCCATCGCGTCCAAGAATTCCGCGTCTTCTCGCGTTAGTCGCACGCCCACCACCGTTTCCGTCATTTCGCTCATCCCCTCCTTCCCTTTGGTGATCTACCTAGAGCATACGCCGACCAGGCCATGTTTACAACCGAAACGCGAATACTCACGTTACGTGTCCGTTTTGCTACTTAAAGTAGCTATTACAGCAATGCGTACCGTGTTGCGAATGATGCTAAATATGCCATTAATGCCCGCATCCGCTATAATTGCAGGTAGATCGTCGTTTGCTCCCGCTTTGCGACGGTCTAGCCCACGAGTTGTGGACGGCACTGTTTGTCGGTGATTCCTCTCCTTCCGGTGCCGTCCACAATGCACAAGGGAGAGAGGAATCAATGTCACTGCCATTCCAGCCACTTCATACCGGCAATATTGCCGATGATGATGCACAAGTCATTGACGACTTGGTGCAACCGCAGGCCAACCCGCCTGCACCGGTGCCGGATGAGATGACCATCGAGGTGGTGAAGCGACCCACCCCGGTAACGCGACTCCAGACCGGTAGGCAACTGCTGCTTACCGGATGGGAAGCTACGCAGATTCTTCCGTCCGACGAATTCCGGCAACAGTTGGTGCTGTCGCTCAACAGCAGTGATGTGACGGACTCCGTATCTGTCGGTAGTCACGCCCAGAGTGCCCGGAATGGTGGAGTTGTATTTCAGGCTAATCCGCTCTATCTCCGGGACTATACGGGGCCCGTGTGGGTGTATAACGGCACGGCGCATGACGTCACTGTTTCCTGGTGGGCGGTGACGAAATGACGGAAGTAAAAACACACGAATCATGGTGTCCGCACGGGGACGGATACACGGACCTCGAATGCGAGTGTGGGCATAACGAGCCGGAAGCTCGCATGGCACGTATTGAGGAGAAGGTTGACGCGTTGGACGCGAAACTGACTTCAGTACTAGCTTCGGTGGACGAAATCGTCAGTCAGGCTAAACCTGCATTGGAACAAGTCATGAATTCGCCCATTCTAGCAATGCTCACGGGAGGTAAAAAGAATGGAAGATGATGTTACTCCTCCTTTTGCTCCCACGAATGACGCGCCAGCAGTACCGCCGTCTTCGCCACCAGTTTCACAGCCACCGGCGACAACTCCTCCGGCGTCTACGGATACGAATACGCGTATGGATCGCATGGAAAGTCTTCTCGCCTCACTTACCGAGACGGTAGCCAAGCTCATCCCGTCAGATCACGCACCAGTCAAGCGGCCATGGACGCACGCCGGTAGTAGTCGCAAGCGCGGTGAATGATGACAGTAGACCAGCTATTCGGAGTTCCTGTCGTCCCCCTGGCAGAAGATGCGCCACCACTGTTCGACAATGAGCCTGAATTCACCTGTCAAATGTGCGGTATAGCACTGGAGTATGGCGGGCGTGGCCGAAAGCCTAAGTACTGTGACGCGCATCGACGACGTAGTGCGTCTACTGGCACTCGGAGCGCCACGGCTGGAAGCAATGACAAGCTTGCAGCCATGGCCGTGGATGTTCTGTGTCAAGGTAATGCGGCCATAACCGTTGGCCTTATGCTCGTGAGACTGAACCAAACGGCGTCCGAACTAGCTACACGCGATGACGCATTTCGCGCACAAGCGTATGAAGCACTGAAGCTAGATCCCGCACTATGCAAGGTGATCCTTAAGGGTGGGGCAAGTTCCGGCAAGGTCGCCCTGATGATCGCGTACGCAATGATGTTGGCGTCTGTCGCACCAACCTTTATCAGTGAAATGAAGGAACGACGCGCCACTGAAAGAGCTGACGACGAATGAGTTCAGGGCTGACTGTAACGCGGCAGGGTACCGTTATCGGCCCTGTCACGCACCGTCAGTTGGCGCGCCTTAGCACTACTTGGCATCAGGGCGGACATGTACTAATCACCGGAGGTACTGGATCGGGAAAGACGGAGCTGGCACGTCAGATCATAGAGCAGCGTATCCAGAAGGGTGGATACGTTGTCGTCTTTATGTGCAAGCTCGAAGACGAGACGATTGACAGCTCATATCGCGGTTTCAAACGGTGGAAGACATGGAAGTCACGTCCACGCGTGGACGAAAACCGCATCCTGCTCTGGCCAGACGTCGAGGGACGGCCCTTGCGAGAAGCGCTGGTCATCTGGAAGCGGGAATTCAGTAGAGCACTAGATGAGATAAGCCGAACTGGCAAATGGACGGTTCAGCTCGATGAAGGCTTGTTCATCGCATCTCCCGCATACCTGGGACTCGCCCAGGAAATGGGAATGATGTATCAGCTGATGCGCAGCATGAAAGGCACGATGATTACGCTCGCGCAGCGTCCGTCACATCTGCCGGTAACCATTTACGCCAATATTGAACACGCGTTTGTGGGACGCGCATCAGAATTGCCCGATCTAAAGCGACTAGCGGATCTCGGTGGACCTACAAACAGTCGCGAACTGCGAGACATCATCGCACGTAATGGGAGACATGATTTCACATGGATTCCAGTAGGGCCCGGATGGCCCCCAGAGTTGGTGAACCTCTCGCAATGAACGAATACGAAATCTCACTCCAGAACATCGAACGCCTGACGCGAATCGAAGAGAAGCTGAATGGTATTAGTGCGCATGCTGGTATGACGCAAACGCAGGCAGATTCGATTCATCGTGATCAGGAAAGCCGCATTCGATCGTTGGAGCGGTTCCGCTGGTCGCTACCTGTTACCGCGCTGACGTCGATAATCAGTGCGCTAAGTGCGCTGACAGCTGCATACTTTGCAGCGAAGGGAGGGTAAATGGAACCGCACGTCCATCTGTCACCAGTCCATCTGTTGGCAACTATCGCATTTGCAATCGTGGTGTTCGGCACGATTCATCTGCTGGCGCTGTCTCACGACAACCGCGCGTCACGCGCTGTGCTCGCTCTCGGATACTAGTGGAAAGGAAATCCATGACCGACAAGGCAACTACTCCGCCCGTCAAGTCTGCCGACGTGCTCACGCTCGACGACAAGGTCGATCGTACGGAGTTCGATGAGACGGACGCTGACGAGCGCGGATGGATCGTGTATTACGGCCCTCCTGACGTCGATGGCGTTCGTGCCGCATTCCGTGTTCCTACTCAGCACTGGGCGCGTTACGAGCGCCACCACAACCTCTAGGAAAGGGGTCTGACTGTGACTACACCCATTGGTACGGGTGCCGATGCGGGAACGAGGGAGATCGCTCCCGCTCTCGGCATTCGGTTTACCGTTGCGTCTCGTCCGCAGCGGCGCTTCAGCAATCGCCAGTCGGTCAGCAACTTCCTCGGCCCTACATCCTTCCAGCCGATTCAGCTTCCGGCTACCGGATGGGTCCGCAAGATCGCTCTGTTCTTCACTGCTACCTTCACCACCGCGTCAGCGGCGGCTATCGTCGCTGGTGATGGTCCGTTCAATCTCATCAGCAATGTCACGCTGACGGACGCTACGGGGCAGCCCATCACGCAGCCCATTTCTGGGATCAATGTGTATCTGGTAAACAAGTACCTTCCTGCCGGTATCACGGACACCAATATGCCGCGTGCGTACGGCAATCCGCATATCGGACCAGAGTACGCTTTCGCTGCATCCGGCACGAGTGGGGCGGCTACTTTCCGCCTTGATCTCGATTTGGAGCAGGACTTCAACACGGGCTACGGGTGTGTTCCCAACCTGGATTCCAACGCGAGTCTTCAGGTCAAGATCGATGTAGCGTCGTACACGGCGGCCTTTACCGGCACTACGCCGTCGGCGGCTACGGTATCCGTCGTTATCGACCAGCATTACTGGGCACCGGTCGGCTCCACTCTTGGTGGAGTTCCCGTCAATTCGCAGCCGATCGGGTCCGGGGATTACCTCGAAACCCGCTACGAAACGCAGCCTGTTTCTGCGTCGGCCGAAAACACTATCGCGGTTACCAACCGTGGTGGTCTGGTCAAGGGCATCATCGCCGTGTCGCGCGCTGCCGGGGTTCGTACCGCCCTCGCTGCCGGTAGCAGTGTTGGGCTTGTGCTCGACAACAACGCTATCGACGAGGGTATTTCCCTGGAAGCGCATTACGACCTGACGCGACGTGCTTACGGCTACTACGGTGCCGATCTCACCACGTCGTACGCTCCGGCAACTGCCGGTCAGCAAGTCGGCCTTGATCGTGGCGTTGTCGTGTGGCCGTTCTTCGCCCTGTCTGGTGGACGCGATTCCTGGCTTTCCACGCGCGTGGGTTCGCTACTCCAGCTCAAGCTCACGCCCGGCGCGTCCGCCACTCAGATGGAACTGATCACGCAGCTGATGCAGGTGAAGGACCCGGCCGCATTCTACGCGTCTTCCGCTCTCGGATAAGGGAGGAATCGCAATGCCTGGTTCTATGCGAAAGGAAACGGAAGGCGCGCCGTCACTGGCCACCAGCCGTGAACCGAAGGGTCCGAAGCGTTCCGGAGATCCTGGCACGATGGGCGATACCGCATTCAAGGACGCGGTACTCATCATCATCGGTGCGTGGATATTTCTGATCGCACTCGGGTGGTCCTTGCGCGGATTCAACATCTAGAAAGGGGAATGGCAATGGACAAGGTCGTCAGCATGCTGAACAACCGCTACCTGATCGCGGTTGTCGTCGGGCTGTTCGTCGTCGGTGTCGCTCGCCGCTTCATCACCCGGTAACGCCATGCGTCCCGAAATGCCATTCCTAGCCGCAGGCGCGATCACCATTGCAGGTGGATTCGCCCGTGAAAAAGGATGGCCTAAAGAGGGTGCAGGCGCACTAATCGGGACAATGGTACTAGTAATAGTCGCGTCCGCAACCAGTGGTGGAGTTCTCGCACCATTGGTTAGGGCATTCGGGCTGATGCTAGTACTGGTCGCAGTGCTGGCATCAGTCAGTTCGTTTCCCATCTTCGACAAGGGAAAGTGAAATGGTGGATAAGGGAATTGGCGTGTTTATCGCCATCATCGGACTCGCATCACTGGCTGTCATCGTCAGCAAGCGTGCGAATACCTCCAAGGTTCTGGATTCGCTTCTGGGCGGATTCTCTCGAATGGTGACTGCTGCTGTTTCGCCCGTCACTAAGTAATAGGGGAAAGGGGATCGGGAATGTCTACGCTACTGTTGGGACATCACCGTGATCTAGTACCTACTGACGAGAATACTGTGCGGCGGACGACGGACCCCGTGCCGTCGTCCGACTCGCTACCCGCTGAGATGGTGGGGCCGCCAGAATTCAACGAAGTAGAAACGGATCTTAACCCACACAATGGGCTCGCCACGCGTCAAGTGGCGTCGGACTGGCACGCTTCCGAGAAGTACACTCCCGGATGGGCGCATATAGCTAACCCCACGGCATCATTCGCACAGATCAACGGCCAAGTCGATAGTAGTGGCACGGCTGCCGCGCGCGAAATGATGGGCGAACAAGGTCACGGCACGATGGCTTACGCTATCGGTATCGAACCTGTCATCCGTGATGGTGGACAATACGGTGCAGACTATTTCGCTGTGGATCCACGCCTGATTCAAGAAACGGGCGGAGCGTACATGACTCCTGCTCCCGGGATAGACCGCGATAGTGTCAGCGCAGGTGCGGCTAATGCGGTCCGGAACGCCAAGGATGCTGGTGCAGCCGGACAATACGCCTCATGGTATGCGGCATTGCAGGCGGGTTACTAATGAACCTGTCAGGAATGATGGACAAGAAAGTTGCGGGAATTCCCGTTGTATACATCGCGGGATTGTTCGTCGCTATTCTTGTCGTCATCGCGTGGCGTATGAAGACGGCTAAGGACACACCGCCACCGGAAGATGCTGCCGCTACTGATACCGCAGACGTGTCAGGAGATCCGGCATCCCCTGGTGGTGCGCCTACCTTCGTAGCCAATCCTCCGCCTGCGTACATCTCCCCTGATGCGAATCAGGGACCAGCGTCTATCGACTCTAATGACATGTGGGCGCGCCGTTCAATAGAATGGCTCGCTGCGAATGGTCATGGTTCAATAGATCAAGCTACGGTCGCGATACAGAAGTACCTGGCGGGAGAGCACCTGTCAGTCAATGAAGGGAAGTTGCGCGACATGGCGATATCGCATTTCGGGTTGCCGCCAGAGCTGCCCACGAGTGGTGGAACCGATGAGGGTAGTGATCCCATTCCTCCCGTGGTCACGCCCATTCCGGCCCCGACAGAGCATACGTCGGTCCCGCCGACGACGTATGTCGTCACTGCTAGCGTGAATACGTGGACCAAGATAGCCCAAAAGTTTTATGGGAATGCCGATAATGTGCATATTGACTATCTACAGTCATGGAACGTACGCAGTGGCGCGCCACATTCTGGGGCAATCCCTGTCGGCACACGCATATGGGTGCCGGTCTACCACTCGCCGAAGTACATCAAGGCTACTACCACCATGCGCACGGCTACGGACATCATTAAGAAGAATCCGCCTCTAAATAGTGTCGCTATGTTGCAAGAGCTGAATGACGGCATGCATTTTCCCGTCGCGAATGGGACGAGGGTTAGGGTCCTCTAATGGCGCACTTTACGGCTACGCAAATTGGCATGGTGGCATGGAACGCTGGTATCCATGATGAGCCAACGCTCGCGCGTGCCGTAGCTATCGCACTAGCAGAGTCAGGTGGTAATGCGGCAGCGCATAACACGAATGCTGCCACTGGTGATGACTCTTATGGTCTATGGCAGATTAACATGACAGGTGCCATGGGACCGGCGAGACGTAAAGCGTTCGATATAGCCAGTAACGACGCATTGCTAGACCCTCAAACTAACGCGCGTGCCATGTTCCAAGTCAGCAATTCGGGCGCTAACTGGGCACCGTGGTCTGCCTTCAAGAGCAATGCCTATATGAAGCATATCAACGCGGGCAAGAGTGCGGCTAAGGAAGTCGTCGGTAAGGCCGCTGCTGAATCACCTGGTAATCCTGTGTCATGGGTCTTTACGCAATTCACCAGCGGCACCGGAACGGCAGGAAATATCGTGGGTAATCTGGCAAAAGGGCTAGACGTAGGTGGAGCGATCTCCGCGTCATTCAACTCACTAGGCGCTTCTATCATGCGGTTGGGGCTGAACGCATTCGCTGTGATATTCGCTGCCATCCTTATTATTCTGGCAATCGTTATCATGCTGCGCGCACCAATGGGGAAGATAGCGGCGACGGTGGTCGGAGTAGCGGGACCTGGAAAGGTCGCGAAAGGCGCTGCCAAGGTAGCGAATGCCGCAAAGGCGGTGACGTAATGCAAACCGTAGCATGGTTCTTTTTGCTCATAGCGGTCGTGATCTTCCGTCAAGTCAGCAAAGGTCGCGTCCAATTCTTGGTAGTAGACTTGCGGGACTTTTTTCTGGCACTCACGCGCAATGACCAGGCAGCAATGAAGGAGATTGCTAGTCGCAGTGGAGAGGGACTAGATGCGGTTAGCGTGGACACGTCAGCCGTAGGAGACAGTACTGCTGTTAGTGCTGCCGCTGGTGCTGCTCTCGGTGTCTCAGGAAGCTCTACAGCCAACGGTGCGGCACTGCTGGCGGAAGCCCGCAAGCTGGGTACTGCCGCAGGTCATCACTACTCATGGGGCGCTACGGGTCCGACATCGTATGACTGCTCTGGACTGGTATGGCGCGCGGCTCGCAACATCGGAGTGTATAAGGGTGCCCGTTTTACCACACACACGTTTACGTCGGTCGCCAAGGGATGGGCGACTGAAGTTAACACGCCTGCCATTGGTGACGTTGTTCTGTGGGGAGAGCATATGGGAATCGTGTCGGGAACTGACCGTTACTATTCTGCACTGTCTAGCAAGACTGGCATCCTGGAAGGCAGCATTAAGGCGCACCCAGGAACTCCGTCGTATTGGCGAGTGAAGTAATGGACGCACTACTGAATATTTCGGCTCATGTGGCGTTGGACGGTAGTGGTTATGGGCAGATCCGGCTTGGCCCTCTCGGCGAAACGTGGTACATAACCCGGACCATGGTCAAGGCGACGTCGCATGTACTAGAAGCAATCTGCACCGTGTACCAAACCAATATAGGAGATCTGTACCAACGGGACATTTCCTATACTGGCAGTATGGGCGATACATCAGACACCCAATACACGGTGACTGATGGCGATGCACTCTACTACGTGTGGACTGGTGGAGATGTTGGAGCGACGGCAACTGTTACTATTAGCGGCACTCGCTCTAGTCCCCAAGGGGGCTTCCGTGCCGTTTCGTAATAATATTCTCGCTGGCACAGCCCTTGTGAGAGACGCCATTCACTCTCCGAACTATGTTGCGGGCGTCAGCGGATGGTCGATCAACAAAGACGGTAGCGCTGAGTTGAACAATGTCACCATTCGAGGCGATTTTGTCGCTACGAATGGCACCGATTCGGTGCGCATCGCTAACACTCCCAATCCGCGTGTTGAGTTCTATAAGAGTGGCGTTACGCTCCCGTCAACCATTATCGGTAATCGTCCATTCGGTACTGGTGACACTGGTATTCAATTCGCATCCGCTGGCACTGCTGGTCACACTAAGACCGTAGAGCAGCTAGACGAATTCGGATGGCGCGTATTCGACAACGCGAATCCGTCGAATTTGTTCGGAATCGACTTTCCAGGAACGGACCCCGAAACAGAATCGGCACATGCCGATAGTATCGGCGGTGTCTCCACACTCCGCGCTGACGGGTCCAACACGTGGCTCAGCGTACTCGCTGACGGCAGAGTCGGAACTGGCATCGCTACTACTCCCATCGGCACCACTGACACGAATATCGGGTCCGCTAACAACGTCAATACGCCGGTCATTCTCGACCGCGCATATATGGCCATTGTGCAACTGGACTACTTCCGCAGCACCACCGGAGCGCTTGCCCGCCTAGATATGAAGCTGTGGAATGGTGCTGTCGGTGGCACCCAGCTAGGCGGTACCGTACGCATCGGGATGGTAGGGCCCCTCTCCACGGCCCGCAGAACAGCCGTGGGCATCTTCGTATGGAGAGCCTTCACCACAGAGACGATAGTCAACCTCAACCTCTCACTCGCGACCACAGACGGCACGGTCGGACAGAACTGGACGGCAGAAGTGAATGCCGGATTCGTGTTCACTGTGATGGAAATAGGCAACGCCAACAATATCAGCAACCTGTAAGACACCCAAAGGATGGAACAATGGAACTTCCCAACGTCGCAATCAAGATTGAAGACGTCGTCAGCGAATACGCAGGACGACTCGCCAATCTTACCGCTGCGAATATCCGCCTATCCCTAATGGTGCATGAGGTCATCGCACAACGTGACGACGCGCTGAACCGGTGGCGCAATGCTGAGCAGCGTTATGTGGATCTCGAAAGCGAAATCGCGAGCCGACAGAAAGTAATGCCGTAATGGAAATCATCTCGCGCCACGACATGGGATGGCCTACTACTGATGCCGCTCCAAGTCACACAGACAGTGGCCTAGTCATCCATTACGATGGTAATCCTGTGCCGCTTGACCTCGCATCGCACCCGTGCAGCGCGTGTAAAGCGTACTGGCAACGGACACGTCAATTCCATATGTCGCGTGAGCGCGGATGGATAGACATTGGCTACTGCGCATTCATGTGTCCGCACGGAAACCTCTACATCGGCCGCGACTACGGACACATTCAAGCAGCGCAGCCAGGGGGTAATCAGACGTGGGCTAGTCTGACGCTAGCTCTGGGGGTCGGAGAACCCCCCACTCAGGCGGCAGTCGATGGCGTACGGCGTGTCAGGCACCTATGGATGACGCAACATGGAATGAAGGCGGCCATTCGCTGTCACGGTGATTTCAACTCCACGTCATGCCCTGGTGATATCCTTCGCAGAATGGTACGTGACGGTACATTCGCTAGTGCTCCACTGGACAACTGGATGGAAAAGCTCATGCGGAGTCTACCTACGCTCGGTGAAGGCGATGACAACTACAACGTCAAGACCGTGCGTGCGCTATTGGTGGCGCGCGGACATGCGAAGGACATCGATCCGGCAGCACTCCTCACGTGGATAAACACCACGAG
>Ga0184635_10000112_pt1 | contig 16757 bp, 12 predicted proteins | sample PLM3_30_b2_FD_133147 | JGI IMG/M metagenome (GOLD analysis project Ga0184635, IMG submission 133147) | Groundwater sediment microbial communities from an aquifer in East River, Colorado, USA - PLM3_30_b2 | ecosystem: Environmental > Terrestrial > Soil > Riparian zone | place: USA: East River...
CTTTGTGGACTCGGCGGAGTTTCAGAGCCTAAGTGTGAGTCAGAACCGACTGGATGTGTCCCTGTTGTACTTCGACCTGCTGCGTCGCGACCCCGACCCTGGCGGGTTTTCTGCGTGGGTTGGAGCGCTCAACTCCGGTGTGCCGCGTACATCAGTGATTGAGGGATTTCTGAACTCTTTTGAATATGAAGCCCGGGTCTAACGTGCCGATTGGCGTAAAGGAGTCACCGAAGCTGCAGGACAGGTTGCCAAGCATACTGAAAAAAGATAATCATCTGGCTAGTGGCTAGTCTGCGACTGCGCTGGTATTTTCTCTCCCTTCAGACAGTCCAACTGTTGAGTGATCATAAAAGCGATTAAATCTTACATCTACAGTTTATTGCTGGGCGGAAGCCCCATTTTCGTTACTGTTGTGACTTTTATAAAAGTCTCTGGTAAACATTTCCTCTATGCGTACTCTCCTTGCATATCGAGAACTGATCAGAAATCTTGTTGTAAAGGACTTAAAGCTTAAATACCGAGACTCTGTACTGGGGTTTCTGTGGTCTCTCGCGAATCCCTTGCTGCTTATTCTGGTCTATAGCTTTGTTTTTAGCCATATTCTCAAGACGACGATAGTAAATTTTTCTTATTTTTTGCTGATCGGTATTTTGCCTTGGAATTTTTTTGCCCAGTCGATGATGATGTCCACAGGATCGATCCTCGAAAATGGCGGCCTGATTAGAAAGGTCGCCGTACCTATGGAGGTTTTTCCAGTTGCGACGGTCCTTTTTAACCTGGCCCAGTTCGGTTTTGCATTAATCGTATTCGTGCCGATGACTGTACTCTTTTTCCAGGTGCCAATGTCTTTGGTAACTCTGTGGTTTTTTCCACTGCTTATTTTGCACATGCTCTTTACACTTGGTTTGAGCTTTGTGATTTCGACGGCAACCGTCTTTTATCGGGACGTGCGTCATTTTATTGAGATCGCGCTGTTGTTGCTCTTTTGGCTTACACCGATCATCTACGATGTTAAAAACATTCCGGAGTCATTACAATCGGCTATTTACCTGAACCCTCAGTCTTTTTTTATTCTCAGTTACCAAGATATTCTTTATCGTCAAGCTGTACCTGACTTTTCTCGATTCACGATCCTGGTGTTGCTCACTGCATTCTCGTTGCTGATCGGTTACAAAGTGCACCGCTCCTATAAGGCTAGATTTGCCGAGGAGGTCTAGGCGAATGTCGGACAGCATCGATATCGTCAATCTGTCCAAGGCGTTCACCATTCGCCATAACCGATCCAATTCATTGAAGTCGAAATTCATCGGATTGTTTCACAAACGCTACCGGGAGGACGTCGAAACATTCTGGGCGTTGCGGGACATTACGTTAGCTATTCAGGCCGGCGAGTCGTTTGGCGTCATCGGCAGGAATGGTTCCGGCAAGAGTACCCTGCTAAGAATAATCGCGGGGATTTATCCGCCCTCGTCGGGCGAAGTCCGCATGCCGAAAAATAGTCGCGTTGGCGCCATGATCGAGCTTGGAGTGGGCTTTCATCCAGAGCTAACAGGAAGAGAAAACATCTTTTTAGGCGCTTCGATCCATGGTCTTTGCCGTAAGGAAATCGAGGCCCTGTATCCTGCCATCGTCGAGTTTTCGGAATTAGATGATTTCATGGATACCACCATGAAGAATTACTCCTCCGGTATGCATGCTCGTCTGGGCTTTGCACTCGCCATTAACCTGAATCCTAGTATCCTCATCGTCGACGAAGTATTAGCGGTTGGAGACGAAGAATTCCAGAGAAAATGCCAGGACACAATGAACCGCTTCAAGGCACAAGGTAAAACGATCGTCTTTGTATCCCATGATGCAGGCCAAGTCGCTAAGTTATGTGACCGCGTCTGCGTTCTCGATCATGGCAAGCAGAAGTTTGTCGGCAAACCCGGCGTCGCTCTCGACGAGTACCACAAACTCCTTCACTAATAGACGCAGGCGTTGTGGTCCTGTGAAGGCTTTTCTTAAATTTTTTAAATCTATGCGGGCCAGGGAGAAAGTCAAGCGACGGAAAATCTTTTCTCTTTCGAAAATTGGGAAAACATGGCGTCAGAAGGCATATCACTCAATTCCTCTCAGTGGTTTAAGTGCGGTCTCTCAGACGCAGCTTGGCACTGAGCAAAAAAACTGGTGGATATCCGAGGTAGCAGTCCGGGGCAGGGCCAGAGACGTTCTCTGCATGAGCCAGCCTTCTTCAGCCGCATATCGTCTCTATATCCCGGCCAGGGCAAAGTTTATCAGCTACATCGCGCTCATGCCTAATGCGCGACGAAAATACGATCAACGTATTGCATTCCAAGTTGAGGTGATTGAGGACGGAGATGGTATCAAGATCACGCGCCAAAAGTTTATCAGTCCGAGTCGCTTCAATCGCGATCCAAAGTGGATCAAATTCCGTCTAGGACTAGGTCGCCTCGCGAACCGACAGGCGAACATTATTCTCTCTACGTATGTTCCGGACGGAACAGCTCTTGAACACGCTGCGGCAATCTGGGGAGATCCGACCGTTTCGTTTCGTATCTCCCTTGCCAATCTTATTACTGTCGGGAAGAAAGCCCTTAGGGCCCATGGAGTCCTAGCGCTTGTGAAGAAGATTGCTTCCAGGACATCCCCGATAATTCGTCACCAAGCGACAACGAAGAAACTTTCTGCCTCAACCCGACAGTTTCAATCCGAGTCGTTGTCTCCAGATTCGAGTGTCACGACAACAGTTGTCGATCAGTATCTTACAGAAGTCTTTGCGCGATCTGCGGGCCCAAGCCCCGAGTACGTCTCCATCTGCAAAGAAGGCTGTGAAATTGACGAATCGGACATTAAGTTAATTGCATTTTATTTACCCCAATTTCATCCCATTCCCGAGAACGACGAGTGGTGGGGACAGGGTTTCACCGAATGGACGCATGTCTCTAGGGCTACTCCCCAGTTCGTCGGACATTATCAACCTCGTTTGCCGGGCGAGCTTGGCTTCTATGACCTCCGTATTCCCGAGATTCAAGAGCGCCAGATAAGACTTGCCCGGAAATACGGCCTTTTTGGATTTTGCTTCCATTATTACTGGTTCGGTGGCAAGCGCCTGCTTGATCTGCCTTTAAAGCAGTTCCTCAACAATCCTCAATTGGATTTTCGGTTTTGTCTCTGCTGGGCCAACGAGCACTGGACAAGGCGCTGGGATGGTTTGGACCACGAAGTGTTGATCGCTCAAGCCCACTCGCCCGAAGACGATCTCGCGTTCATTCAGAGTCTTGAACCAGCGTTTCGTGATAGACGATATATTAGAGTCAACGGCCGACCATTGCTCGTCATATACAAGCCGTCTTTGCTTCCTGACCCAGAGGCGAGCGCCCAAAGGTGGCGCGACTACTGTGCAAGAAACAGTTTGGGGGGTTTATATCTGGTTGCCGTCCAAGCCTCCGAAACCGAAGACCCAAGACCGCTGGGATTCGATGCCACTGTCGAATTTCCTCCGCATGAGCTAGCAGTGGGCGCGCCTGTGTTGAATGGTCAGATGAAGATCGTCAACCCTAATTATCAAGGGGTGATTTGTGACTACTCCTATTTGATTGAGTCCGCGAAGAAGATCTCGCGCGCGGACTTTACTTTGTTCAGAGGCGTTTGCCCTTCGTGGGATAACGAGGCCAGGAAGCCCGGAAAGGGTATGACCTACCAGAATTCAACCCCTACACTGTATCAGGAATGGCTAGCTCAAGCTTGCAGGTTTGCCGCTAAGGAATCCGATCCGGATAAGCGGTTGGTGTTTATTAATGCTTGGAATGAATGGAGTGAAGGCGCTTACTTGGAGCCCGACAGAAGATACGGATATGCGTACCTTCAAGCAACGTCAAATGCTTTAAAGGAATTCACAAAGTCCGACAACCCAGGGCTGGAAATCGTTTTTGTGTCTCATGATGCGGCCAACGCAGGAGCCCAGCGGCTCTTGATTACTCTGATTGAATGGCTTCGTGACAAAAAGGGGATTCGCCCCAAGATCATCTTAAGGCACGGTGGACCCCTGGTGCCGAATTTTTATCAACTGGGTCCCGTCTTGGAGTTAGATTCGTTGTTTTCGTTCAACGGAGAACGAATCAGGGAAAAGCTGCTTCGCTTCTGCGGTAGCTCAAACTCTCTTGTCTACATCAATACGCTTGTGTCCGGTGATATCGCCACGCACCTTTCCAAGTTGCAAATCCCGGTTATCACCCACGTGCATGAATTAGAAAATGCAATAAAACGGTGGTGCGTGAAAGAGGAGCTTGAGCAATTGATTAGGCTAACCGATCATTTTATTGCAGCTTCCCCGCCGGTGGCGAGAAATCTAGAAGGCGCTCATCAGGTGCCTCCCGAAAAAATAACAACGGTGTATGCATTTATAAAGTGCCAAAAAGAAAATGGTAATTCTCTCGATCGAATCGCCATCAGAAGACAGCAACAATTGCCCGAAAAGGGATTCATCATCTTTGGGTGCGGCACCACCGATTGGCGAAAGGGACCTGATCTCTTTATTGGCGTGGCAGATCAGGCAAACAGATTAGGTCTGAAAGACGCTTATTTCTTTTGGATCGGAAGCGACACCGGGGAACTTGAAGAGCTCCAAGCGAAAGTTCGAAACCTTGGCCTTGAAGATCGTGTGTTTTTTCTTGGAGAGGCTCAAGATGCTCGGAGCTGTTTTGCGGCCGGTGACGTATTTCTCTTGACCTCACGGGAGGATCCATTTCCTCTGGTTTGCTTGGAAGCGGCTGATTGTGGGTTGCCCATTGTCTGTTTTGACAAGGTTGGAGGGATGCCGGACTTTGTTCAAGACGATGCGGGCTACGTTGTTCCTTTCGAGGACGTTAAGGGGATGGCGGAAAAAATTGTTTTCCTGTGCGCCCATGAAGAAGAACGAGTGCAACGAGGGGCGACAGCTCGGCAGAGGGTCCGAACTCATCATGACGTGGGGATCGCCGGAGAGGAGATCTTTCGTGTCATTGACCAGTTTGCGCGGAAACAAAGCGAGCCAATGTCCGGCCTGGGATACACTATTTCACGTTCAGGGCTCAACGGGCCGTCGGTGCCTAAGGTCTCAGTTATCGTTCCCAACTATAATCATGCGTTGTATCTTCGGCAGAGAATGGATTCCATAGTAAACCAGACCTTTCAGGATTTTGAGGTGATCGTTTTGGATGATGCGTCAACGGACAACAGTCGAGAAATCATCCAAACGTATGCTCACCACCCTGCGGTTCGGCTTTCTTTTAACGAAACCCGCAACGGATCTGCCTTCAAGCAATGGCAGATAGGCTTAGAAAGCGCTCGGGGAGAATATATATGGTTTGCCGAATCAGATGATTGCACTTCTCCCCATTTCTTGAGCAAGTTGTTGCCGATTCTTGAAAACGATAAGTCTCTGGGACTTGTCTATTGTCAATCTTATCTGATTGATCCGAGCAGCAGAGTCGTTGGAGACGCCGTTCAGTGGACGGACGATTTAGATCCTTGGCGTTGGAAAAGGAACTTTATCAATAATGGGAAGGCGGAGATCAAAGATTACTTATCTAAAAAGAACACCATTCCAAATGCTAGTGCGGTTCTCCTTCGAGCAAGCGTCCTAAGATCAATCGATGGACTAGACGCCGGTTACAAACTATGCGGTGACTGGCTCCTCTGGATCAAGATACTTCTTCAATCAAATGTAGGCTATGTGGCAGAAAAGCTGAATTACTGGAGGCAGCGCTCATCGAATGCGCGCACTCATCTTCCCGGCGTTCTGGAATTGGATGAGGGCAGCCAAATCATAAACTACTTGGCCAAAGAGCTTGGGCTGCCGGCGTCGGAACGAGATAAGCTGTTAGCGGATTTTGTTATGCGCTGTGCTGAATGGATGAAGGACGGTGTTGATGCTCAGAGGAGCGTGGGCAAATAAATTCCCTCCGCAGGTCAGTTCGAGCTGTCTAGATAAGATAGTGTTTTCGGTTCAAAATATGCCTACGGTCGAACAAAATCTACAACTGTGGAACACAAGCTACGGATGGACGCAGCAGGGGGAAGAGTGGTCCTCAACCTGGGGCGGTTCAGAAGCACAGTGGCACGGGGCGATCTTACCGCGTATTCGTGCTTTTATCCCGACTGATACTATTCTCGAAATTGCACCCGGGTTCGGGCGTTGGACGAACTTTCTGAAGCACTGGTGTTCACATTTAACGATAATTGATTTGGCCGAAAACTGCATCAAAGTATGTCAGCAAAGGTTTGCTACAGACTCGCATATTACCTACTGCGTTAACGATGGGAAATCGCTAGCCATGATCCCAGATAGCTCCATAGATTTTGTCTTCAGCTTTGACTCCTTGGTACATGCAGAAGCGGACGTGATTGAAGGTTACTTAAACCAGCTAGCACGGAAATTGAAGCCAGATGGTGTCGGGTTCATTCATCATTCCAACATCGGCGAATTTGGCATGAGTTCTCATTGGATCGAGAAGATGCCTGGAAAATTGAGGAGATCGCTCACCGAGAAAGGGTGGTTGGATCGCGATCATGGGCGGGCTCACAGTATGACCGCAGAGATCTTCGAGGAATATTGCGACCGAGTCGGCTTACAGTGTATAGGCCAAGAGTTAGTTAACTGGGGCACGAAGAAGCTCATCGATTGTTTTTCAGTCTTTACATTGAGGAGTTCTCGTCGGGCGCGGCCGAATAAAATCATAAGAAATTGCGATTTTATGCGAGAGGCTGCGATGATTAGACGGTTGTCAGAGTTGTATAACTTTACATGAGTCACGTTGTGCCTCTAGAGTAAAATCAGTTGCCTACTCCGTAATTTGCACCTCGGGAGCCTGAGCAGTTTTCAAGAAGCCAAACCCTTCAAGATACGGAATACTCTGGACAGTTTCGATTTGGACCCGGGCGAGATTCCGCACCCCGAAATAAGCATCTCGAGTTTAAACTCGGAGGCGGCTGGCAATAAGGCTTCACCCCGTTCGATTACAGCAAACCTTTGAAAACACTGATTCGAGATCATCGGTTTCAATGATTGCTGTCTTGCAACTGCCGATGGCTGCGACAATTTCGAAGATCAGTTTTGTCAAAGGGACTTCGTAAGACCACGGGTGGTCTGATGCCTGAAACGCCTGCCAATGCCCCCACGCCCAATCTTCGATAATGTATAGACCTCCAGGTCGAAGCAACGGAAAAAGGGTCTCGAAGCTCTTCTTGGTCAATGCGTACATGTGAGAGGCATCGTCAATGACCAAGTCGAGAGACTCTTGGAACTCTGTGTGAACTATCTCACGGAGTCGAGTTGAGTTGCCTTGGTTTGTTCCCCAGTACGTTTTAATATTGTGTTCTGCGCTTCGAACCGATTTTGTAGCGTATAAATCTGTCTTTCTTCCTTTTTTAAATCGACATTAACAAGTCGTTCGGTCTAAGATATTCGAAACAGAAAGCTATGCCGTCTTCATATCACACTGCTATTGGAATCGGCCTGGGGGTTGGTTTTTCTTTGGTTTCCATAGCCGCTGCACAGACAGTCACGATCCTCGACTCAGAGTAAGCGAAGTCGTGAGCGGGTTGAGCCAACCAACAGCGATGGCATTCATCGGACCTGGCGACATATTAGTTTTACAAAAAGGCGATGGGCGAGTTAGACGAGTTATCAATGGGGTGCTTCAGCCCGAGCAAGTACTTGACGTTGCAGTTGACAATTCTTCGGTCGCTGCAGTCGTCGACCACGATGAGTTCTAGTCAAGAGATGAGTTCGCTCTTCAGCGTGAGCACGCGCACTAGGCTCGCCAGGACCAGGTGGCGCTCGTTGAAGACGGGTGTCAGAACGCTCAGGCTGACCTGGCGCTGTGCCTGGGCATAAGGCAAAGTCAGGCCGCCGGGCAACGTGGGAGCCTCTCGCAGAACGTCGGTGGGTGACGGTGGTGCAGCGATACTCATCGTTCGAGATGTCCCTCCTGGTGATTCTTTGTCAGAGCACACGTGGTAAATGTATCGAGCCGTGACCGGAACCGTTCGCATTCACTTTCTGGGGTGAGGGCTAGACCGAAGCGCGCCAATCTTGCGCGGTTTTCTTCATCGAGTTCCACGACAGCGAGGCTTCGAATGGTCCCTGTGTGTGCGCGTATCATCGACAGAGCTTTGCGTCCGAGCGGCATGTTAGGGTCGAGAGGCATATTACCGGTGAGGCGTATGAATTGGGATGTGTCTGGCATAAAAGGAATCACGTAAGCGAACGGCTCATCATGGCCCATCATCACGTATAGCGTTTGGGGTTCCTGGTCTCGTGGTATCTCGATGCCGAACCAGTCGTTGCCGTACGGGATTCGCCCCCAGTTGGCGGGCCGAGTCCAGATCACGATAAACACGGCGAGCACGCTGAACACGCAGGTGACCTCCTTCCGATTTCGAAGCAGCCGATCCAGACTCAGCAACAACATCAGACCGGTCAATAATTCAAGCGGAAGAGCGTATCGCTGGTATCCAAACTGTTTCAGCCAGATTGCGTATGACGCTATGAAGAACAGGCCGTGGAGCCAGAACTGTCGTAATTCAACAATGCTACCGGTCTTTGCCGCGCCTGACGGACCACGACCGGGTCGTAGCACACTGACGACCAAGGCCACTGGTAGGAATACGGCCACTAGGGCGAACCTGGCATCGCGAAACGGTACTTCGCTGGTTGGATGCATGCCGAGAAGCCACCTGAACGGATAGGTGATTGCTGCGGGAAACAGCGGTCCCTGCATGAATCTTCTATCGGCGAAGCTGTCGAGCACGAACATGGGGGACGCGAAAACATCGTTAAAGTACGGAGCCATAGGATTGCCAAAGGCCAGCCAAAGATGCACGGCCCAATACCCGCCTGTTACGAGAAAGCCGCAGACCGCTCCTATCGTATACGACAAGAACATACGGCCGCGCAGCAGGAGCACCGGCCATAGTGCAAGTAAAGATACGCCAAGTCCGATCGCGTATGTAAAGTTCGTCAATTTGAGACCACATGCGGTGCCCATCCAAAGCCCAGCCAAAAGGAAGTCCCGTGCGTTGGGCTTGCCGGCCATCTCCGACGAGGGTGGCGTGATCGAAATGAGGCCTCCCAGCACCAACACGCTGCTGAGATAGTCCGCGAACGTAGTGCCAACCTCCGACAAGAAGATGGAACCGGTCAAACCGACCAAGATGATAACGTAAGCGCATACGCGGCCTTGCCAGGTGGGATCACCGCGCTGGAGCCGCCGTGCCAGAAGCCAGAGCATGAGCCCGTTTAGCCCAGCAAGTGCGGCCATGAGAAGTCCCGCTACGACAGGAGGTGCACTTTGTATCAGGAGATACTGTAAAAGATATGGCAGCGGATTCAGCCAAGTCGTTATTTGGCCAGGTGCCACATCGCGGAACGTTCGCCCCCTGAGCCAAGCGTAAACAGAGTAGAAGTAATAGTTTTTCTGGTCCCAACTCGCGTCTTGGCCTACCCACAGAGCATACGCCGTGGTGAAGACGACGCACACGCACAGGATGAAGAAAGGCTCGCCATAACGAGTCCGAAGAGCGTTGATTCCCGATGTGTGTACCATAATCAGAGATGAGATTCGGACACGGAAGATTGCGCTAGAATAATCGAACTAACCATTCATGACGGCGTCGATCGCTGCTCGATTTCGATCGCTCAAGTTACGGGCGGCCCCTGAACGCGCTCGAACGCTCCGTTAAGTAGTCCCAGTTGTGGTAATAGACGAGAAAATAGATCCGCGTAGCGGAACCGCACTCCACACCACGAATGACCCACCGGAATCATACTGGCATGGCTACGCCTATTTCACTACAAATATTCATTACGGACGGTTATGTCAACTAATCCAGAAGGAGGGATTGCTTGAGGATACGCAGTTTCAATGTTAATGTCCAAATAAATGACCAAATTAAAGTAATTATCCAATCAGATGTGATGGCGATGACGAAATAATGACGCCAGTGAGGAATTTAGAAAGCGAAAATCAAACAACCCCCCAAAGTTGGACGCTCCGTGGAAGAGAGGTCTAGCCGCAAGGAAAAGTAAGATTTTCCGTTGTCCCAAGTCTCAGCTCTAATAGTAAGTAGGGGGAAACTAGGTCCGTGCCCGCTTCTTTCAATCCACTAGACCATCCTATTGTTTTTTCAAATCCAAGACGCCTCACGCCTTTCTCCGCCTGGCAGGAGCATATCCCGGTTGCCATGTTGTTGGTAGATCTGTTGAGGCCAAATCTCTTTGTAGAATTGGGGACGCATTATGGAGATTTCTATTGTGCTTTTTGTCAAGCTATTCAGGAGCTCGATCTAAGCACACGCTGCTGCGCGATTGATAACTGGGACGGCGATTCTCATGCGGGTTTTTACGGTCCCGGAGTCTTGGCTGATCTTCGTGCACATCACGACCCTCTTTATGGAAACTTCTCCAGTCTAGTCAAGAGCAGTTTCGATGATAGTTTGAAACAACTGTCCGACGGTTCGATCGATCTGTTATTTATCGACGGCTATCACACATATGAAGTCGTCAGACACGATTTTGAATCGTGGCTTCCCAAAACCAGCTCCCGCGGTGTCATTCTCTTGCATGATGTAAATGAGGCCGATTTTGGTGTTCGGAGACTATGGGACGAAGTGAAAGAGCGATACTCTTACTTTGAGTTTACTCATGGCCACGGTCTGGGTGTGCTTGCAGTGGGCCCAGAACAGCCGGAAGCTTTTCAAGCACTCTTGCAGGCTTCACGGCAAGAGGTCTTAGCAATCAGAAATTTCTTCAGTCAACTCGGATTGCGGCTCACACTAAAGGCGGAGCAAGGTCAACTTGCGGCGGAGCTGGATCGGTTGAACCAGGAGATCAAACAATTTCAGGTAACGGTAAAACGTCAACAGCAGGCGTTAGATGCAAGAGGGCGTGAGCTAGTCCAACTCACGGCCGAACGAGACAGCTTAAGAGACCGCCTCCAGTTCTCGACGCGGGTGCACGAACAAGAACTCGAATCAATTAAGAATACTATTGGATGGAAAGTGCTGAACAAGTATCGTGAAACCAGGCAGAAGTCAGCGGTTCTTAGACGTCTCCACTTCCTTTTCACGAAACCTGTAAAGGGCGTTCTTACAGAACAAATTGACATTCGGACATCTCCAATTGATTTAGCCCCAGACGCTCGCCTTCAATGTCCCTCCACTGGGGAGCGGTCGGTGCTGGTCCTAGGTCACTGGCTGCCTGCCATGGATCAATCCGCCGGCGGATTGCGCGCATTTACTATCCTGCAGATTCTGCGTGAAGAAGGTTACAACGTAGTCTTTGGCGCGGATCGTGAGAAGTCGGAGCATGTTTGGCTTTTTGGCTCCAACCAGGAATTAAATCGAACTGAAGCAATGTTCGAACGACTTAACATTGAGGTTCTTTACGGATCTAAAGCTGTTTTGCGTCACCTTTATGAGAAGGGCTATGAGTATCGCTTTGTGGTCTTGTCGTATCCAGAAGTAGCGTACCGTTATTTTTCCTACGTTCGTGCTTATGCGATCAACGCCAAAGTAATTTACGATCCTGTCGACCTGCACTGGCTGCGGATGAAACGCGAATCAGGAATCAAGGACGACGACGTTCTGCGTCAACAATCTGAGAATTATAGAAAGATGGAGGGGTTCAACGCTGCGGCGGCGGATATTGTTTTTGCCGTTACACATCAGGAGAGGTCACAAATACTTGAAGAGGTAAAGAATGCAAAAGTGGAGGTGATTCCGACTATTCATGCCTGTGTTGACAAGGTGAAACCCTTAGCCGGTCGGAAAAACCTCTTATTCGTTGGTCATTATTCTCACAGCCCCAATGAGGACGCCGTCAGCTACTTTGTCAAAGAGATTTTTCCCTTGATCCGTCAAGACATACCCGGTGTGGTCTTTTATATAGTAGGTAGCCAGATAACAGAGGCAGCGCAATCTCTAGCGAGCCGAGATGTTGTTGCCGTAGGTTATGTGCCGGATCTGATGCCTTATCTTGACGGTTGTCGAGTTTTTGTAGCGCCATTGCGTTACGGTGCAGGGATAAAGGGGAAGATAGCGCAAAGTATGGGCGTTGGCTTGCCCGTTGTAACCACGTCGATAGGGGCCGAGGGGATGAATCTCATCGACGGAGAACATGTACTCATAGCGGATTCTCCTGCTGCATTTGCCAGCGCCGTCGTGCGTCTCTACACGAATGATCTACTTTGGGAAGAAATGTCACAAAATGCTTTGTTGCACATAAAATTGAATTTTTCGAGAGCTGTAGTCCAAACGAACCTAGCACGAATTTTCGCCCCCGAGGTTGATGGGGTAAGTTCGCCGATCGCTGAGATAGGATGAATAATTCCGTACTGATCGTTGGGGTATATTTGCTGGATAAGCCTAGCTACATCGGTCAAATCAAAAGCGATCTCGGCAGAAGCAGCAAATGGGAAGTAGAGCAACGATGGGTTGGGTTGGGAACAGGCCCTGTTCCCGAGGAAATAGCCGACGTCACTGTCCAAAAAGTAATCCCGCCGGCCATGAAATTCCCGCTTTTGAACCAGTTGTTGGCAGAAGCCAAGCTCGATGGCTTTGAATTTGTGGTTGCTTGCGACGACGATATAGTTCTTCCAGAGCACTTTCTCGATCGCTATCTTGATTCGGTAACTCGATATGACTTTGCGCTGGCACAACCTGCTAGGACTCATGACAGCTTTAGTCCTCACATGATCGTAGACGGATTTAGCGGTCACCCTTTCGTTGAGCAGTTGGACGGCTTGTTAGCGCGTCAGACACGGTTTGTTGAAATTGGCCCGATCTTTTCTGTTCACCAGAGAGCCTTTGAGTTAATTTTCCCCTTTGACGAAGCGTCTCCTATGGGCTGGGGCTACGACTTTGTCTGGCCGCAGATCATTGCAAACGCCGGCTTGAAGATGGGCATTATCGATGCGGTGCCGATCGCGCACTCTCTGCGGAAGTCTGGGTTCTATTATCAACATGATAAAACCCGCGCGGAAATGAAAGAATTTCTTGCGCTTCGACCGCACCTGTCGCCCGACGAGGCTTTTTTCATTGTAGAGTCCTACACATCTTGAGGGTCTCACGTGGCTATGTCTTCACCATTGCTCAGCGCTATCTTATGTACCTTCAATCGCGCCGAATTGTTGTCGCAAACTCTGGAAAGTGTTCTCGGGCAGACCCTGGACCGGTCTAAATTTGAACTAATCGTTATTGATGATGGCTCAGTAGACAATACAAGGAAAGTCGTAGAATCTTTTGAGCGACGTCTCCCTCTCCGTTATGCATATCAGGCCAACGCTGGGCTTGCCTCCGCGAGGAATCACGGCATTTACCGTTCCCAGGCGCCGCTTCTTCTGTTTCTCGATGACGATGATCTTTGCAGTCCGAAGCTGTTCGAAGAACACGTGAAAACACATCGTCAATATCCAAACAATCATTTCGCGGTGCTTGGCTATGTCGCTTTAGATGCCAACCTAGCGCAGAAACCGATGTTGCATTATGTAACGGAGGTTGGTTGCTATCTATTTTCCTATCCTAATCTGAAACATGGTGATGTACTCGATTACAGCTATTTTTGGGGCGGATGTTCTTCTTGCAAGCGAAAGTTTCTAATCGAGTACGGGGTGTTCAATCCGGTGTTTCGATTTGGCTGCGAAGATATTGAGCTCGCTTACCGCCTTTCCAAGAGCAATTTAAAGGTGGTGTATAATGCGCACGCAGCGAGCACGATGGTCCGTGACATTTCTTTTGATGCATTTTGCACGCGTCTTATACGGCAGGGTGAGTCGCAGTATGTTTTTAGTCAACTCCATCCGGACACGGAAGTTCAGAAGTGGACCGAAATGATTGGTGCTGAAGAAGAGTGGCGAAGAATTGAAAAGGTCTACGACGCTGTTATACGCTCAGCGCGTGAACTGGACCGGATTGCTAACCTCAAGCTCGAGCTGGGATTAGACCTCGACGACATCACCACAGACTTGCTCCATCGAGCATACCGTAACGCTTTCAGGGCCTGCAAGCTTAAGGGAATTTACAATCGGCGTTCAGACGCATTAAAGACTGAAAACAATAGGAATTCAGGCCTCGCCATCGATGCCTCCGCTAAGGAATGGACGGACCAGCCGTCTGTAGTTGAAAGATAGCAATAGATCGTAAAACGTTGACTCAAGAGTCGGTGGTCTCTTAACAGCGCGACTAGTGGAGGAAAACGAAACTTCCACTTCTTTGCGGGCAAATATATAAGGGATTCCATCTTCGGTCAGGGTAAGTCCCAATCGCGGTCGTTACTGGATGCCGATAAGTCGTCGCCAGGAACCGGCATGGCACTGTCTTTTGCTCGGGCTGCGCCCGAACCTCCTCTGAGTTACGACAACTTTTATGGCGGGGGTTATAAATGCCTACAGTCAAAAAAAATAGGCAATACTGGAACCAAGATTATGAGTGGACAAAACAAGGAGAAGAGTGGTCATCAGTTTGGGGCGGCTCCGAAGCTCAATGGTTCGGCGCGATATTACCGCGCATTCATGCTTTTGTTCCAACAGGCACAATTCTCGAGATTGCACCGGGATTCGGGCGATGGACAACCTATCTCAAAAAGTATTGTGAAACCCTAGTTGTAGTCGATGTAGCTGAAGATTGCATCAAAGCCTGTCAGCAAAGGTTTGCCTCCGATTCACACATTAACTATTACGTCAACGATGGGAAGTCATTAGCAATGATTCAAGACAAGTCAATTGATTTTGTCTTTAGCTTTGACTCCTTGGTGCATGCGGAAGCTGACGTGATAGAGGCTTACCTGAATCAACTTGCAATGAAACTCAGCCAAAATGGTATTGGGTTTATTCATCACTCGAACCTAGGGAAATACCAACAGGCTTTCTCGCTCATCGATAAAATACCCACTGAATTTAGAGAGTTAGTGATAAATAGGATTTTTTTGGCCTCGACTCATTGGCGTGCTGAGAGCATGACAGCGGAGTTGTTTGCAGAGTATTGTGATCGGTCCGGTTTACACTGTGTTAGCCAAGAGCTAGTTAACTGGGGAACTGATGAGCTTCTTATTGATTGTTTTTCTGTGTTCACTCCCAAAAATTCAATTTGGGCGCGACCCAACAACGTTATTGAGAATAGAGATTTCATGAAAGAAGCGGTTTTAATTAAACAACTGTCACTACTGTATACTCTCAAGAGTTTTCAAAGCAGTAAACTAGATGTTCAGGAGGTTTTACCTAAATCTGGAAACGAAAAAACCCAAAGTGTCGGTATGGGTAATCGCTTCGAGGCGTGGCTGAAGTCGTGGCGGAGGCTGGGCTGACTGCAAGGAAATTTACTTCTAAACGGGTCTCTGGTCTGAAGTAGCTTTATACGGCTAAGGAGAAACCAACTGTTAGTCCAGAGACTGTATCGGTGTACGGTAGGACCGATTAAGGCAGTAAAGGGCCAAAGTAACATTGCCATATGATAAGGTCAGCTTGGATTGCTGACGAAGGAGTCGAGTCATACCTCGACGATGGTCCTCCACTCAGGCCGTTCTGAAGCATCCGGAATCCAGTTCGGCTCCCAATTTCTCAGGACTGAATTGCTCTCGAAGCACTGCCGTGGGGATATTTCCCGAAGGAGATCCTCGCCCACGCCCGAACGGACAAATAGCGAGTTAAATCCAAGCCGCTGAGCGCCTACTAACCTGTATCCTTTCTCTCTTCCCAATTTTACGAACGCGGACAAGGACGCACCTGCGTAGTAAGGCCGCCGCCCGTAATCAATCCGATAATCTGCCTGATAGGGTATTGAAACCGCGCGGTCGGGACCCCATACGGGGTTGAACTCTAAGATTATCACCCGTGGAGAGATACACCGAATTGCCTGCCAAACCCAATAGTCCATGCCATCGATGTCCAGAGACAACAGGTCGACGTCACCGGCGAACCCGGTATCCGCTATCAGCGAATTGACATTTTCGGCAGTGACCCAACAGGCTACCTGAGTCGGAGGATCAGCAAAGGTATCTTGATCCTTAGCGTAGAACTCCTTGCCTCGGGAAGTGTTCTGCTCGTCACAGTCTAACAGAAGCCCCTGCCAGCCATGATTTATGATAAGGTTTGCTGAATTACATTCAATCCCATCTCCGGCACCAATCTCTACAACACGTTTGTTTGTGGTTCCCAGGATACTGAAAATGTAGAGGAGTATCCCATCCTCACCGTTCTGGGAGAAGCACCTGAACTCCGTATCCGTCAGCTCTGGCAGAGCGAGGTGGTTGTCGAGCAGGTCTCTATACTTCTGGCGCAAAAGGAGCTGGACGGCCCGACTTATCGCGGCCGTCTCGTTCAGTATTCTGCGCCGGCTACTGTGATCAAATTGATTTGCAAGAAGGCCCTCTTGTAGGTGGACGAGCTGAAGCTGAAGGTCACCGACTTGCTGTCGGAGCTCAACGAATTGCCGTCGGGACTCTGTGAAGGCCGGAAGATCTGCAAGTAAGCTCGCCAGAGTTGATTTAATTTTTCGCTTGAAGAGGCTCTTCATAGATTCTGCTTCGTGATTGGCCCATGCCTACGGATACCGATTGGATGAGTTTAGACGAAACTAACATACGAACCGACAGCGAAGTCCGACCCCTTCTGCCCAGCACACACGACGCAAATCATGCCCTGTTGATGATATCTTGAATTGACCCCGAATTTTAGAGGGGTATGGAGGAAATGTGCTGATGGTCTGGTGAGCCGTTTGCC
>Ga0184635_10000113_pt1 | contig 16668 bp, 20 predicted proteins | sample PLM3_30_b2_FD_133147 | JGI IMG/M metagenome (GOLD analysis project Ga0184635, IMG submission 133147) | Groundwater sediment microbial communities from an aquifer in East River, Colorado, USA - PLM3_30_b2 | ecosystem: Environmental > Terrestrial > Soil > Riparian zone | place: USA: East River...
ATCGGCGCTGAATCGTGGCTCCGCATCGCCGCGGTGGCTGTAACCGCGTTTGCCGCCGTGGAGTTTGAGAAATGGATTCGCTTCGGTGGTCGGCGCGGCGAGCACGTGATACCGGAGTGACCGAAGATTTTGTCGTGCAGCGAAGCGACCATCCGTTGGTTAGCTCGGAAAGAACATATCCAAGCGCGTCAATTGACGGCTATCGTTCACCAAAAACGGGGGAGCCGGCAGAGCGCGGCGAATCCAACCTTCCACAGGATTGGACGCGGACTTGTCCGTTCGTATCGGTTCAATCCGGCGGCGGGGCCGGGCGCTCGCGGCATCGGCCCACCGCCTCAACCGTAATCACGCCGCGAATGGGAAAAAACTATGAATGCGTTAACACGTTGGGACCCATTCAAAGAAATGGAAGAGACACAGAATCGTTTGGCCCGAATCTTCGGCCTGAAACCGGCACGCCTGCCGAATGGCGATAAGGAATCCATGACCATCACCGAGTGGGCTCCGTCGGTGGACATCAGCGAGGACGCCAAGGAATGGCTCGTAAAAGCCGACTTGCCGGAAGTAAAGAAAGAGGACGTGAAGGTGACGGTCGAGAATGGCCTACTCACCATCACGGGCGAGCGCAAGTTCGAGAAAGAAGAGAAGGACAAAAAGTATCATCGGATCGAGCGCTCTTACGGGAACTTCCTCCGCAGCTTCACGCTGCCGGACGCCGCTGACGGCTCAAAAGTCAACGCCGAGTTCAAGGATGGTGTGCTCAAAGTGCATCTGCCCAAGAGTGAGAAGGCCAAGCCGAAGGCCGTGGAAGTCAAAGTGTCATGACGCCGCCTGAGGCGAAGCGCGGGGTGGGCCAGCACTTGGACGGAACCGCCCTCCCGCGCTTCTTCGCCACAAAAGCCACCGCAATCCAAACAGCTCAGCATGACCACAAAGATCCAGAAACCCGCTCATAAATTTGGCGCGAACCGCAAGGAGGTTGCTCGCAAGCCGCGAAAGCACGACGCCAACTTTGCGCAGTCCCGCGACATCCGCGAGGACCGTGGCGAAAGGCAGATGAAGGCGGCACGAGCGCGGCAGACCTTGCCCCATCTGACGCGAGGTCGATGAGAGTCGACGGAATTATCACGCCAAGCGACGAAGGCCATCGCGAAGCCGCGTCGCACCCAAACGCTGCCTGCCCAGCACCGCGAAGTTGAGCCGGATGGCCGTGGAAGTGCGCCGGTGGGGATAGCTGGCGGGGCAGCCAGGTGAAATACTCTTCCTCTCGCCGTCAGGCGGTTCTTTCAATTGAGCCTGCTGGCATCGGCTGCTACGAAGGATGGGAATGCGCGCGATGGTTCTCACTGAAGCGGGACAAGCTCTGCGCCTTGTGGAATTGCAAGTGCCCAGGCCCGCTGCCGGACAAGCGCTGGTGAAGGTGAACGCATGCGCGGTGTGCCGAACCGATTTACACATCGTCGAAGGCGAGTTGCCGAAACCGAAACTGCCGCTGATGCCGGGCCATGAAATCGTCGGTCGCATTGCCGCGCTGGGAGAAGGCGTAACCAATTTCAAGATCGGGGAACGCGTCGGCATTCCGTGGCTGGGCTGGACGTGCGGAGAATGTCACTTCTGCCGCTCGCAGCGCGAGAACTTGTGCGACGAGGCGCGCTTTACCGGCTACACACTCGACGGCGGTTACGCGGAATACGCCGTGGCTGATGCGCGTTTCTGCTTTCGCATTCCCGACGGCTATTCGGATGCTGAAGCTGCGCCGTTGTTGTGCGCCGGACTGATCGGATACCGCTCGCTCGTGAAGGCCGGCGATGCGAGGCGACTGGGTATCTACGGATTCGGCGCGGCGGCGCACATCGTCGCGCAGGTCGCGCGGCATCAGGGACGAAAGGCGTTCGCCTTTACCAGGCCGGGCGACGCAGCGGCGCAGGCATTCGCCAAATCACTCGGTGCCGTCTGGGCCGGGGACTCGACTTCGCCGCCGCCGGAACCGTTGGACGCGGCCATCATCTTCGCGCCCGTTGGCCAACTCGTGCCGCAGGCCCTGCGCGTAGTGGCGAAAGGCGGCACGGTCGTGTGTGGGGGCATTCATATGAGCGACATCCCGTCGTTTCCATACGAACTTCTCTGGCAAGAGCGAACGGTTTGTTCCGTGGCGAACCTGACCCGGCGCGACGGGGAAGAGTTTCTGGCGTTGGCGCCGAGTGTGCCGGTACGAACGGAAATTCAGACCTTTCCTCTGGCTGAAGCGAACGACGCCTTGTCGCGATTGCGCAACGGAAAGCTGCAAGGTGCCGCCGTCCTAATGATTGGCTAAGGGCCAGTGCCAAATGGGATACTTCTGTTTCATTCGTTGATGCCCCCGTGCGGGAACGGCTGGACGCGGGCGATGTGCGACAAAGCGGAAATCATCGCGTCAGCGCATTCACCCCTGCCATTGGCGATGCGAAGAACCTGTTTGACCGTTTCCACAAGGGTCTCTGCACCGAAAGGCTTGGGCAGGCGGGCGGCGAGTCCGAGCTGCGAGCTGGCCGCGTCGCGGAGGGCGTCCGCAGAACCAGAGGCCAACACAATAGGCAGCCTCATTCCCGCCAGTCGCGCCTGTGTGGCGAGCTCCAAGCCGGTGAGTCGGGGCATGTCGTGGTCGGTGATGAGCAGATGGTAATTTACCTCTTGCAATTCGGCCCAGGCTTCCGCGCCGTCGGCGGCTGTGTCCACGTCATATCCGGCCACAACCAGTATCAATTCGCCAAGTCTCCTGATGGCAGGTTCGTCATCGACGTAGAGGATGCGCGCCCGCGGCTCGACCCCGGTCAGCGGTCGAGGCGGCGCGCCGTTGGAGTGGGTGGGGTCTGGTTTCCAACCAGTGGGTTTCGTCACCGGTTCCGGTTGCGTTAGAAGAGTGGTCATAGCGATCCTGCACGATGGTCCCAACGGAGACGGGATTGGAGGTCCTTCGATTTTCCTTCTGGCACTGGCGTCATCGTTATGGCGCGGCCATGAATGGCGGCGAAGTCGGATGCCGTTCCCGCCCGCCCACGGCTCGCTGATGGAAACAAGAACCCAAGTCCAGCCTCCTCAGCGGCATGGTGCAGAAAATCGAACCGGGACGGCATCGTTGCGGCGTCGTTATTTGCGAGTACCGCCACCGCGGCATCCTGGCCGCGCATCTGGTGAACCAACTCCTGCAGCCGTTCGCAGACTTTGGTGTTCAAACTTCCGTCATCATCGAGAGCGAGCACGAGCAAGTCGGCCGTGGCCAGGTCTCCTCTGGCGGTCGCGGCGGCCGTGGGATGCAAGACCGCTTCCAAACGCCACAATCGCACCTGCAAATCCAAGCCCTCAGGCAACTGGTCATTGACTTTCCGCAGTTGGTTCATGGCGCGCCGCCCGGCATCTGGCCTGTCGTAGAGGATGACGACGTTAACTCGATCGCGGATGTCGAATTCGCCGTCGTGATCGGACGTTTCATCGAATGCACTGTGGTGCATGAACGCGAGTATGAGCCGACTGGCGGCGCTGGATACTGGGATGCTGCGCCCTGTTTCGTTAACGGTTCTCCCTACAACGGGTCGGAGGCTGCGGACGGGTTTCTCCTTCGCTGGCTAACTCTTCGCCGCCTGAGTCTCCACCCAGCGCACGGCGTGATGAATCAGGCTGGAAGCATCTTTGAGTTGCAACTTCTCTTTGATGCGGCCCCGATGAACGTCAACCGTCTTGGGACTCAAGTGCAGCGCTTCGGCAACTTCCTTCGTGCTTTTGCCGCTGCCGAGCAGGCGAAACACTTCAAACTCCCGGTCGCTCAGTTTCTCGATGGGCGAGGTCGAACCGCGCGGACGGCGGCCGGTCACGGCGTCGAGCAACCGGGCGGACATCTGGGGGCTGACGTAGGATTGTCCGCTCAAGATGAGGCGGATGACCTCCAGCACTTTTGCCGACCCGGCGTCCTTCATCACGTAACCCCGCGCGCCCGCGCGCAACGCCCGCTCCGCATAGAGCATCTCGTCGTGCATCGACAATACGAAGATGGGCAGGTCGGGCATCATGGCGTGAACGTCCTTCAGGAACTCGATGCCGCTGCGGCCCGGCATCGTCATGTCCGTCACCATCAAATCCGGCTTGAGGGTGGCCAGCGCCGACATGGCCTCGGCAGGATTGCCAGCCAAACCGCAAACTTCCAAGTCGGCCTCGCGGTTGATGACGCCTGCCAGTCCTTCGCTCGTCAGCGGATGGTCGTCCACGAGCAGAATTTGCCGCTTCATCGCTTTGGAAGCGCTGCTGGCCCTGGGTTCCATGCGGGCCGGCGCGGATTTGGCCCGGCTGGAAGAGCGCTTTTGCAAGCTCATGTTTTCTTTCGTAAAGTGCAGCTAACCCGCACACCTTTGCGTTTGCCCGACTCGATGGCCAGGCTGGCGCCAATCATTTCAGCCCGATAGCGCATGACGTTCAGACCCATGCCGCTGTTCGCAGGCTTGTTGGCCGGGAGGGAGCGGCCATTGTTTTCCACGCTCAACTCCACACCTTCAGCTCGCTCCGTCAAAGTGATGACAATCTTCCTGGCGCGTCCGTGTTTCAGAGCGTTGCTCACGGCTTCTTGCGCGATGCGATAGAGGTGTGTCGCCGTCGTCACGTCCTGAATGCACACCGGCGCGTCGCAGGCGAACCGGCAGACCACCCCGGGAATCCGGCTTGTGCTCTCGGCCAGTTTCATCAATCCCCGCATCAATCCGTCGCCTTCCAGCGGCACGGGCGCGAGGCTGTGCGAGATGAGCCGCGCCTGCGTCACCGTCTCGCGCAGCTCACGGTTCAACCTTCGAGCTTGTTTGGCCAAGTCCGCAGTGTGCTCTTTCAAGTCCTCAGCCAGTCCGTGACTCAACATTTCTAGTCCGGTGAGCCGCTGGCCCAAGCCGTCGTGCAGGTCGTGGCCGAACTTGCGCTGTTCGCGCTCGCTGATGTCGAGGAGTGCCTGCTCCAGCTTCTTGCGCTGAGTGATGTCGTGTCCCACCGACAATGCTCCTCTGGACTGGCCGTTGGTGTCGCGCAACAAAGTCGCGTTCCAGAGAAATGTGGGAACTGCTCCACTGCGGGTAACGACAGGGTTCTCGTAGCCCACCGTCGAGATGCCGCCGTAAATCTTTTCCAGCTCCTTCGCCACGCCAGGGCGCTCGGCGTCGTTGAGAAACAGCTTCAAGTAGTTCTTCCCGATGACTTCGGTGGCGGTATAGCCGTAAACCCGCTCCGCCTCGCCGCTCCATTCCAGGATAGTGCCGTCCTTGCCCAGCAGAAGCACAACTGTGCCGGCCATCTCCACCAGAAGCCGGTAGCGCTCGGCGCTTTCGCGTGAGCTTTGCTCCGCGGCTACAAGCCGACGCTCGCGCTCCAACTGCGCAAGCCCGCGCCGCACCACCGTCGGGACGAACTCGATTAACTGCACGTCCTTGACCAGGTAGTCGAGCGCGCCGCGTTTCATCATGTCCACGGCTACGCGTTCGTCGCCCTGGCCGGTAATGATGATGAACGGGATTGAGCGGCCGATGGAGGCCAGATGGGTGACCAGTTCTTTGCCCTCGATGTCCTGAAGTTTGAGGTCCAGGAGCATGAGTTCGGCGGTGTTCCTGGCGAGCCAGTCAATTGCTTCCTTGCCTGAGCTGGCCGTCGCGGTGTTGAAGCCTTCGCGCTTCAACGCTCTTTCCACCAGGCGCAACAGCCCGGCATCGTCATCGACGACGAGAATGCGGGCAGGGGCGTCGGCTTCCGGCATATACGGTTCAATGAGAGTTTCGGCCGTTGAGTTGCGGCACCTGGACCAGGCTGATGAACAGGCCGAGCTGCTGGATGGCCTCGGCGAATCTCTCGTAGCCCACGGGCTTGACGATGTAGTTGTTACAGCCCAGTTCGTGGCACCGCGCCACCTCACATGGATCGTCGGTCGTGGTCAACATGCTCACGGGCAGCTTGCGCAATTGAGGATCGGCCTTGAGTTGCCGGAGCACTTCGAGGCCATCGACCTTCGGCATGCGGATGTCGAGCAGCAGCAAGTAGGAAGTGTCCGACGCGCGCTTCAGCCCCTCGCCCCGACAGAAGAGGAAGTCCAGAATGTCCTGCCCGTTTTCAAAGCGGAGTATGGGATTGTGCAGGCCCGCGCGTCGCAGATTCTTCTCAATGAGCCGCGTGTGCCCTGCGTCATCGTCGGCGATGAGGATCACCACTTCTTTGGTCATGCTGGCTGTTTTCATTATCCATCGAGGCAAAAAATGAACAGGGAAATGCTATTCAGGTGAGGCGGCATTCACTCGTGGCGAACGGGCTTGAATCGGGGCAACGGAGAACTCGACGGTACTGACGGGAGAGAGGGCGATGCCCGCGGCGTGGCGGGCTACTGGCTGGTTCGCAGCGACTAGCCTCTTCATCGGACACTATTTCGAAGGCAGGGAAACAAAGAACGTGCAGCCTTTCTTCGGCTCAGATTGCACCCGGATCTTGCCGTCGTGTCGTTCGAGGATCTTCTGGGCGATCGTCAGTCCCAGTCCTTCACCATCGCCAGCCGAAGGATTCAGCCGGTGAAAAATCTCGAACGCCTTGGCCTGGTGCTCCGGAGCGATGCCGATGCCGTTGTCCTCGATGGCATACACGGCCCGACCGTCCACCACGCGACCGGTGACGCTAATCCGGCAGGGCCGTTTCGGGTCACGATATTTCAGCGCGTTGTCGAGAAGGTTGGAGAACACCTGATTGATCTGCGTGGCATCGCCGCGGCAAGGTGGCAGCGTTCCAACGTGAAGTGAGGCGCCGGCTTCCTTGAATTGGAACTCCAGCGTTCGGTGGATGTCGCGCAGCATGGCGTTCATGTCGAGCAGTTCGATGTTCAGCGCAGCGCGGCCCAGTCGGGAAAAACGAAGAAAGCCTGCGAGGAGTTTGTCCATTTTCGCCACGCCCGCCTGGATGTAAGACAACGCCTCCGGCACATCCTCGGAGAGCAAGGCAAGCAACACTTTCTTGTCCGCAGCGTCTCCGGCGCTCTCCGACAGTCTGGCCTTCACGCGTTGACAGGCTCGAGCCAGCTCGTTGCTGAAGCCCTGCACATTGACCAGCGGGGAACGCAAGTCGTGCGAGGCGACGTACACCACAGTTTCCAACTCCTTGTTCTTCTCCGCCACTTCCTGGGCGTAACGGGCCAGCCTCTCTTCATCTGCTTTGCGGGCTGTGATATCCGTGCGGATGGCGATGTATTGCACCGGCTTGCCGGCTTCGTTGAGGAACGGAAATATCGTCGTGTCCACCCAGTAGAAGGAACCGTCCTTCGCCCGGTTCTTGATTTCACTGTGCCACACTTTTCCGTGCGCAATCGTGCGCCACAGATCGGTGAAAAATGTCGCCGGATGGTGGCCGGAGTTGATGATGCGGTGGTTCTGGCCGAGCAGTTCGGCGCGGGAGTATTTGGAGATCTCGCAAAACTTGTCGTTAACGTAGGTGATGTCTCCCCTGGCGTCCGTGATGGCCACGATGGAATGGGCATCGAGGGCCGCCTTGATGTCGCGCAGTTCGTTCAGCGTGGCCTGCATCCGCTGGTCGGGCTGCTCAGGTGTGCCGCCAGGCGCACTCAGTGATTCCAGTTCCTTGATCAACTCCGCTTTGGTCATCCGGGCGTAGTCTTTCATCGCGGCGAGCATGGCAGAAGGGGCGAGTGCGGGCACTGGGAAATTGTCCATGCGGCCAGCCTGGCGCAGTCCCAACCTTTTGCGACGCGGACGCGACTTATGCCCGGACGCCATGCGGCTGTTGCGACTGGCGAAGTTGAGTCTCGGCCTGTAACCAGATTGCGACTTCTTGGTTCTGCGGATGGCCCTGCTGTTCCCAGAGCGAGTAGGCGCGAAGCGCAATTTCGTCGTGAGTTGGTTCACAGGCCGGGCCGTTTGTCAGGAGCAGTAGCGAGGTGTCTTTCTTTTGGTTCGCTGCTTTCATATTCGTGTATCCTTAATGCTTTCACGTTTGGAACTGCGCATGTCCGCGGTGCCGCCAAAGGTTCATGCCGCTTTCGGCAGCCGGGTTCGATAGTCAGTAGGCGATTCCCCCACAAGCTTCTTGAATACGCGGTTGAAGTGCGTGAGTGACTGAAATCCGATTTCGTAGGCGATTTCACTGATGCGCAGGTTCGGGTTGAGCAAAAGGTTCTTCGCCCTCTCCACGCGCGTGCGCGAAACAAACTCAGTGAAGGTCGTGCCCGTCACCTTCCGAAAGAGCTTGCAGAAGTAAAAGATGCTGGTGTGAACCGCCGCCGCCACCTGCCCAAGCGAAAGATCTTCGGTGTGATGCTCGCGGATGAACTGCTTCGCCTTCGTGATGACAGGCGGTTCGGCGTTGGCCGTTTGCACCGCGATTTGATTGCTCTTCATCGAGAGGTGGTCGGCGAAGATGGACAGCAGGCTGGACAGGGAATCGAGCTTCTTCTGCGAAGCGACCGGCGTCGCAAAGTATGCTTCCTTCGCCTCCGCTGTGTCGATGTCCACGCCGAGTTCCTCCGCCTTCGCAACCGCGCGGGTGAACGAAGCGGCGGTTGGCTTCTGCCGCATCACCTGGCCGGTCTGGAGAAAGCCAATGGTCTGCGCGCCAAGTTTTACCGGCACGGCCGTCTCGCACAGGCCGTAGGCGCAGGTCATCGTGCAAGGGCTGTCCGTCGCGGACTGCGCGAGTCTCTCCTGCATCTGCAGACACGCGGCGCAGGTACGGCTCTTTTCCGCCATGAGGGCGCAAAATGGATTCTCACGCCTCTTGCTGTGGAGGGGTAGTTGCCACGTCTCGACGGGTCGCAGCGCGACAGGCATCCCGGTCGCCTCAGTGTACGCTAGCTCGTAGTCCTGGAACATCTCGGAGTGAGCGAGGGTCTCCAGCAATTGTCCGTTCGCATTCATTGTTCAGTCTTTCTCAATTTTGGTTCGCACGTTGTTGCTTTCAACGAGGACAAAAATCGGCCATGCGGTCGCAAACGGGTATTGGGGACAGGCTCGCGAACTCGATGGGAATCCGCCCGGACGAGGGGTAGGGAAATTCTTTAGCGAAGAGAAGCGACTGACCGGCTATGACGCAAGCGTAGCGCCGGTGGCTGCAGCGGGTTATGCCGCTCCGGACTCAAGCGATGCCCCGTTGGGCACGAGCACGATCTTGCCTGTCACGCCTCCCTTCCCGAGCAACTCGTGCGCGTGTCTTGCCTCGGCAAGAGGTAATCTCTGCGCGATGATCGGCTTGATCTTTTCCTGTTGAAGGAGGTCAAACAGGGCGAGCAGATCCTGTCGAAAGAATTCCGGTTTCAGCCGTTTGAGCGTCTGGATGCTGTAGGGGACCACCCGTTTCCGGCCTGGGAGAAGCCATCCGCCAGCGATGTACAACCCGAAGATGGCGGTGCCACGAAAGCGTTGACGACGACCTGGACAACCTGAAGCCAATCCCTCCCCACGCAGCGAGGAACGAAGGCCATAGCCCACCACTCTCCCGCCAGGACGGAGAGCCTTGCGGAATGCCAGAGGTGGGTACCACCGATGGGGTCAAAGACGACTGTCCACGCCCTCGCGCGTGAGGCGGTGAATTTCTTTCACGAAGTCCGGATGCTGGTAATCAATTGGGACACCACCGAGGTCGGAAACGGCCGGCGCACTTGGCGATGAACAGGTACCGTACATCTCCAGCTCGACGAGGCGCCCCAACTGCAAGAGTGCCGTGCCGATCCCGCCTGCCGCGCCGTGAATCAACACGCGTTGGCCCGGTCTGACCGTAGCGGAACGATGCATCATCTGGTACGCCGTGATGTAGTTCAGCACGAGACTGACAGCCTCGGCGGCGTCCAACCCGGATGGCACCGGAACTAGTTCACGTTGCGGCAGGCAGACGAACTCCGCGTAGGCACCGTGGATCGGCAGCGCGGCAACTATCTGGCCTGGCTCGATTCCAGAGATTCCGTCGCCGAGCCGATGCACCACGCCGACCAGATCCCACCCCGGCGTGAATGGCACCGGGGGTGTTTCGGGATGGACGCCCTCGCGCGCCATGATGTCGGGCAAAGAGACGCCTGCGGCCAGCACTCTCACCCGCACTTCACCATCCTTCGGCTCGGGGCACTCTTCTTCAACCACCTGCAGTCCATCAAGCCCGCCGTAGTGAGTGACGGCGATCCGCGTGTGTTTCATGCGCCTCTTGCACCCTTACTGGCAGCGGCGAGCGGCGAGCAACCGTTTGCGCGTAGCCTACAGCCGATGGAGCGGCAGAACGTGCGCGCCAGCGAAACAGCGTGCCGTAAGGCGCGGTCCGATCCCGCGGTGAAGTCCACCGGTACAAGAATCCGCTTGAACACGACGGAATCCCCGCCGTCGCGCAATGAAGCTGAACGACGTTTCGCTGTCGTACGCCGACTTCGCGGTGCCGTGCCCGGCTGGTGATTGTCGAGCCGTGATTTCACGCCGTGAACCCGAAGCGGAACCGTTCTTCCTCCGGCTTGATGCCCAGCGACGCACAGACGTGCTTCGATGCCAGCATCCCCGCCGCCGTCTTCACGACACGGTCGAACTCGGGCTTCGGCAGGTCTAACCCCTCATGCTTGATGGCGCGAATAGCCAACCCGCGTTCCAGCAGTTCCTGAACGAACTCCTCGCACGCGACCGGGTCGTCCGTCGAGTAATGGTTGGGTTGCGCGTGCCTGCGGAACTTTGTGGTGTATTCGATGGTGTATTTGGGCATCATAACGGGCCTTTCTGTTAGTTGGTTTGTAGTATTCGTTTAGCAAAGTTAGACGCGGTGCAACTTCGGCGCGGCCTCCCGCACTTTGCGGACCCAGCGACTAAAAATCTCCCGCGCCACGTCATGGCACTCCTCACGTGCGACGGACTCGGCGACCGTCTCGTTCTCCGGCAACCAGTCGGCGCGAAAGTGCCGCCCTTTCACGAGCAGGTCTGTCGGCCGCAGGAATGCCTCCAGTTTCGTCACCAGCCGACCCGCTTCCTCGTCGAAGCTTGCATCCGCCGAAGCGCACAGCTCGCACACCCCCTCCGGCGCTTCAACCGTGCCCAGCACTTCGCTCGTGTCGATAATGCGTTTCATTTGCAAGAGAACCATGCCCGGTGCTCCGCCCGCTCGCTCTCCGCGTTTTGGGAAGGACTGGCCAAATCTTGCTTGGCTACCACCAGCGCGACCATCGGCGATGCTTGTCCTCGGAAGACGGCTTCCAAAGCAACGCGTTTTGAAGGGGAAGAGGCAGCGTAATGGTTAACACGTGCAGGAACTTGGTGGCGCTGCGCGTCATGCCACATCTAAGCAGCCAGCGGCTCAAGAAGGATGCGCTCGGCCAGCGTGTAGCTGAGCGTCAGACGTGCATTGCAGACCAAGCAAATGACGTTGGCTTGGATGGTCTGGTGCGCAGTTTGATAACGCTCCCCGCGCAGAAGTCGGTTTCGCGCAGATGTTACGACAGGATCGGGTGAATGGCTCGGCGTTGTACCGGCATAGCCCGTCAGGCAGGTTGCGACACAGGATCGCGTTTGACGAGCGGCCTGGCCTTTTGCGCCGTTGGCTCGGGATAGTCCTGGCGGTAGGCGGGTTCGATCCATCGACTCAGGATAAGGATGTACGTGGCCGGCAGTGAGGCAGCGGCCAGTAGAACCAAAAAGGCATCAAGTGTAATCATATCGTACTCCAACATTGTTTGTTCATGGTTCAGAGAGGTTCCTTATGGCGGTTCAACTCCGCTTGGAACCACGCTTCCTCCCTAACACGAGAGGCGAGGCGAGGCTTCGCAGGACTTGTCCACGTTTAACCGAATCTTGTCTCTATAACGGGAGAGGCTTCATTTTCGAATCGACTGCCCTTAGCGTCTTTGGTTCGAGCTGCGACGAAAAGCTACTTACTTCCGGCCCTCCAATAGTCCGGCAGGCCGGGCTTGGTGTCGCAGAGGATTTCAAGGATGTCGCGACGCGTGGCTGGGGTGAGCCTTTGGAAATCGGGATCTGTGTCCTTGCCACTGAGAATATCCCACAGGCGCTGGTAGAGGTGGGCCTTCATCTTGTCCGGCAGCGCGTCGAACGCCTCGGAGTAAATCAAGTAACTGCAAGAGTGCTTGAAGAGCCTCGTCTGCAAATCGAAATCGCGGAGGGAGCGGCCCTGACTGTCACGCGGGCCTTGCGCGGCGAAGTCCTTCGCGAATCCCGAAGAACCTCGGATCGCTTCGGTCAGCGGCACCTCTTCTGCAAAGAGCAGATATCTGAGAAACGCCTCGCTCACGTTTTTAAGGTAGTTCACATGCCCGTACGTCTGGAGTGCGAAAGTGGCCTCGTATTGCAGCCGGGTGATAAAATTGTGCATGTGCGTCTGGTGCTCCAGCACCATCAACGTGACGATGTCGCTGCGCGGCTCTGGATACCGTGACGCGTCGAAGAACTGCTTTAAGTCTTTGACATCTCCGGTGGCGTTGGGCTCCTGCTCATGCCTCGTGAAGGCGGCCTTGCCGAACAGATTTCCGCGGTGCGCCTGTTTGCCGCTGCTGCCGGTGACATACCAGCCGCCCCACCGCTCGGAGAGCGGCGTGCGATGATTCACAAGCGACGTGCCACTGCTCAAATCTACCACTCCATCCTCATCAGTCGCGAACGAACGCAACAAATGGCCGGGCACTCCCATGCTCTTGGCAGAAGCGTGACATTCGAGACACTGATCTTTGCGGACGAAGCGCGGGCTCGAATTCGTGTCCTGGCTGAGAGTGTAGAACACGGCGCCGAGTTTCGGATCGGCCACGGAGAATTCAAGCAGCGGCGAGCCAGGGATAAACCCGATGTAAACGTCGTCGTTAAAAAACAGCGCGCGCGGGCTGCGCGGCGAGATGCGCTCGCGCTGAAACGAAGTCTTCGAGAACACGAGCATCTGCGACGAACGCGGCACCCCCAACGCTTCGAGCACCGACAGCAGGTAGCCGGACTGTTCGTCGCGGGCGAGTTTCACGTCGCCCTTGTCCAGCCGCGCCTGCAACCTTGCCACCGCGCCGGTGGCCGCCGCCTTGCCATAGCCGAACCCATCTTCATCGAACGGCATCATGTGCGTAGCCCCTTGGAAATCACCTTGTGCAACGCACTGCGCAGCGGCGAGCGCGAAGACCAGCAAGAGGCCAACGCGCGCGGCCTGCCACCAGATTTTTCCCAACTGCGAGTACATGACTTTAGAGCAATTCTGACGGGTGAAACGGCCGCAGCTTCACAAATTTTGCTCAATCCTAACACGCCCCAATTATGCGTTAGTCAATCATAGCCCGGCGAATGGCAAAGGATGGTTAGCCCGGTGACGTTGCCCGGTTGAAAGTGATGCCGCATGAAAACAAAATCATCACTGAACTCGCTGCACCTCATCGTCCCGTTGATGACGCTCGCGTTCTGTGCGTCGTCCCCCTCGTCTGCCGCCGAGGCGGACATCACGAAACCCAAAGGCTCGGCCGCCAAGGGCATTGACTCCAGCCTCGTCGGAGAAGAAACCGCCGTGCTTACGCAAGCGCCCCACGTGCCGCCGCCCATCAAACGCACCCATGCGACGAAAGTCCTTGTGAAGCTCGAAGTGCGCGAGGTCGTGAAGAAGATGGCGGACGGAGTCGAATATCTGTTCTGGACGTTCGGAGGCGACGTGCCGGGCAGCTTCATCCGCATTCGCGAGGGCGATCTCGTCGAGTTCACACTCGCCAATCATCCGTCGAGCAAGATGCCGCACAATATCGACCTGCACGCTGTCACAGGCCCAGGCGGTGGAGCAGCGTCGTCGTTCACGGCGCCGGGGCATTCGTCGCAATTTTCCTTCAAGGCGCTGAATCCCGGCCTTTACGTTTATCACTGCGCGACCGCACCCGTGCCGATGCACATCGGCAACGGAATGTATGGACTCATTCTCGTCGAGCCGAAGGAGGGATTGCCGCCTGCCGATCGCGAATACTATGTGATGCAGGGCGACTTTTACACGACGGGCAAATACGGCGCGGAGGGTTTGCAGACGTTTGATCAAGAGAAGGCCACTGATGAACGGCCGACTTACGTGGTGTTCAACGGTTCCGTCGGTGCGCTCGTCGGCGACAAGGCCATCACGGCCAAGGTCGGCGACACAGTGCGCCTCTACGTCGGTAACGGCGGGCCGAATCTTCTGTCCTCGTTCCATGTCATCGGCGAAATCTTTGACCAAATCTATCCTGAAGGCGGTACCATCGCGGCGCAGAAGAACGTGCAGACGACGCTCATTCCCGCGGGCGGTTCCACCATCGTCGAATTCAAGGTGGATGTGCCCGGCACGTTCATCATCGTGGATCACTCGCTGTCCCGCGCGTTCAACAAGGGCGCGCTGGGCATGTTGAAGGTCGCCGGCCCGGAGAATCTGCTCGTTTACTCCGGCAAGGAAGTCGATGCGGTTTATCTCGGCCGCCAGGCCGAGGCAGGCAGCGAGTCGGAGAAACATGTCGCGGCGCTCCAGGCGCAGATGAAGGAAGCCATCAAGTCTGACCCGAAGATCGCCGGATTGACCAAGGACATTCAAATCGCCAAGGGCAAAGGTGTCTTCATGCAAACCTGTTTCGTTTGTCATCAAATGGAAGGACAAGGCATCCCCAGCCAAATCCCGCCGCTGGCAAAGTCGGACTATTTGATGGCGGACAAAGAACGGTCCATCCGCGGTGTGCTGATGGGCCAATCCGGGGAAATGACCGTGAACGGAAAAAACTACAACGGCCAGATGATCCCACTAAACTATCTCTCTGACGAGGACATCGCCAACGTGCTCACGTATGTCCGCAACAGTTTTGGCAACTCGGGCGAGGCAGTGAACGTGTCGGAAGTGCGCCGCATCCGCAGTGAAGCTCCGCCGCCAGCGAACCCTGCGGACAAGTATGAGTGAGGAGGCGAATGTGAAATCCGAATTCCGAACCACCGAAACCCGAATGAAATCCGAAAGCCGAATTCGGGCCTGCGCGAAGGCGCCGTTTCGGGTTTCGGCCTTCGGCCTTCATTCGGATTTCAGATTTCGGATTTCAGGCTTCAGCGCAATCATTCTCCTTTCGCTTTGTGCCCACCCCACATCCGCCCCATCTGCGCCGCCCGGCATGGTGTGCGTGCCCGCGGGCGTTTACCGCCCGCACTTCCGCAGCGACAGCGATGCGAGGGAAGTGCCTGTCAAAGCGTTCGCGCTCGACATCCATCCGGTGACGAACGCTGAATTCCTTGACTTCGTCCGCGCCAATCCGCGCTGGCGCCGCTCACAGGTGAAACGCCTTTTCACCGACGAAAACTACCTCAAGCATTGGGCCGGCGATCTCGATCTCGGCGGCGCGGCGACCACGAACGCGCCTGTGGCCTGGATCTCCTGGTTTGCCGCGAAGGCATTTGCGGCGTGGGCGGGCAAACGCCTTCCGACCACCGCCGAATGGGAATTTGCGGCCTCGGCGAGTCTCACCCGTCCCGACGGCGAGAACGACGCGGAGTTCAAGAAACAAGTGGCGGCGTGGCATTCCTCGCCATCGCCGGAGCGACTGCCACCGGTCGGGACAGGCCGCGCGAATTACTTTGGCGTCCACGACCTGCATGGCCTCGTCTGGGAATGGGTCGCCGATTTCAACACCGCGATGGTCACCGGCGACGCGCGTGGCGACAGCGGCCTGGAGCGGCAACTGTTCTGCGGCAGTGGCTCGCAAGGTGCCAAGGACGTGACGGACTACCCCGCCTTCATGCGCTTCGGATTCCGCAGCAGCCTCAAGCCGGACTACACCGTCCATAACCTTGGTTTCCGTTGCGCGAAAGATTTATGAAACGGTTCACTTTATTGATGCTGCCCATCGCCGTCTTCGCCGTTTCCTGCGCAAATTCGTCACGCGACGCGGTGTCAGTTGGCAAGCCTTCCTGCTGTGCCTCCAACGCCGAGGCACCTGCCGCGTTCACCGACAGATCTCTTTATCAGCTGGACTCAACGTGGACGAACGACGCCAACCAATCCCTCAAGCTCGGCAAACTGCAAGGGCGCGTGCAAATCGTAGCGATGTTCTTCGCCAGTTGCACCTACGCTTGTACCATTATTGTCCACGACATGAATCGGATTGAATCTGCGCTGCCCGAGACTGCTCGCGCCAAGGTCGGCTTCACTTTGGTCACTATCGATACCGAACGCGACACGCCGGAGGCTCTCCGTGCCTATCGCGCCGCGCACAAACTCCCTGCTGATCGCTGGACACTTCTGCACGGTACACCCGACGACACTCTCGAACTCGCCGCCCTGCTCAACGTGAAGTTCAAGCGCGAAGCAAACGGTCAGTTTGCCCACTCGAATCTCATTACTGTCCTGAACGAACAGGGAGAAGTCATCCATCAACTCGCCGGGCTGAATCAGGACATCAAAGAAACAGTGAAGCTCATCGAGAGGGCGGTGGCCGCCTTACGCCATAATCTGATCATCCAGTAGTGGCAACGGAGCCATTTTAGATGTTGCTGTCAATGGCGGCTCTCGAACGCCAGCTAATCCTTGCGCGGACAATGGCAATTCATGGTTAGAGTAATGCTGGCCTATTCCTTGACGGCGCACTCCCGCTCAATTACCCCCTTCGCGAACCAGCAACAGAAATGTCCAGCGAATGCCAACCGCGGACGAGCGTGCTCCCACACTGCGCGCCTAGGGTTCCCCTAA
>Ga0184635_10000114_pt1 | contig 16503 bp, 16 predicted proteins | sample PLM3_30_b2_FD_133147 | JGI IMG/M metagenome (GOLD analysis project Ga0184635, IMG submission 133147) | Groundwater sediment microbial communities from an aquifer in East River, Colorado, USA - PLM3_30_b2 | ecosystem: Environmental > Terrestrial > Soil > Riparian zone | place: USA: East River...
CCAGCAGGTCAAATGGATGTGGACCATGGTGCAAGAACGGCTCACCGCGCGGCTTCGCAGCGATGCCTCTGTCCGTACAAAATTGCGACAAGCAGAAGCTCAAGTCGCAGCGGGAAAGCTTGCACCAATGCTCGCGGTTGAAGAAATCGCGAAACTGCTCGGCGTGTAGATGGCCGCGACCATCCTCGTCACCGGCTTCGGACCGTTTCCAGGCGCGCCTTACAACCCAACCGGTCCCTTGGTCGAAAGGCTTGCCCGGCTACGCCGACCCGGGCTGGCCGACGTAAAGATCGTTCCGCATGTTTTCCGAACAAGCTACGCAATCGTAGACGATGAACTTCCGAAGCTGATCGCAAAGTACAAACCCGACGCGTTGCTGATGTTCGGGCTTGCTCCGCGCGCAAGGACGCTGCGCATCGAGACACGCGCGCGCAATGCGTTGGCAGCTTTACCCGACATCTCCGGTCGATCTCTAAATCGGCGTTCCATCGTTAGTGGCGGACCGGAGGCTTTGGCGCTGCCGGCGCAAGCGCGACTCTTGTATGCTGCCGCCCGCAAGGCGCGGGTCCCTGTCACGGTCTCGCGCGACGCGGGCCGCTACCTTTGCAACTATCTGTGCTGGCGTGCGGCCGAAGCAGCCGCACAAAGCGGTCTGCGCCTGGCAGCTTTCGTGCACGTGCCCCGCATTGCGCGCACCGTTCGGCGACCAGGAAAAAAAAAGGTCCTCGCCTTCGAGGATCTTTCGCGCGCGGCCGCCCAATTCCTGGCTGCCGCTGCGATAGCAGCGCGGCCGCATTCGCCACGTTTAGGCCAGAAAAACGCTATAGTGGCACAGCCATGATCTTCCCTCGCCGCTCCCAACCCAGATCCCAGTCCAGAATCGTTGTGATGCTTATCATTCTCGCCTTGTTTCTCGCACCTATCCTCGCACGAGCTGTCGTCTACGCGATCGGCAATGACGCGCGCTCATGGCGCGACGCCGACTGGTCGAGTACTGGAAAGCTGCCTGCAGCTTCCAACTTCGAGCCCGCCCGCGTCATCGTCTTCACCGGCACGGCAGGTGCCTGGAAAGGCGTGTTTTCCGTGCACAGCTGGATCGTGCTCAAGCGCGCGAATGAAACGCGCTGGACTCGCTATGACGTTGTCGGCTGGGGAGAACCCGTGCGCCGCAACAATTGGCCGGTAGACGGCCGCTGGTACGGGAACGTGCCGGTCATGCTTGCGGATATCTCCGGGGCCGACGCTGAGAACCTCATTCCGCGCATTGAAAGCGCCGTGAAGGCATATGACTACGCGCAAACCGGCGACTACCGGATCTGGCCGGGACCGAACAGCAACAGCTTCGTCGCCGCGATCTTGCGTGCCGTTCCGGAACTGGGCGTGATGTTGCCGCCGAACGCCGTCGGGCGTGACTTTCGTCATGGCATTTATGCGGGACCTACTGACAGTGGCACCGGCTTTGAGATCAACCTGCATGGCTACGCCGGTATTAAGGTCGGCTGGGTGGAAGGCATCGAGGTCAATCTTTTGGGCCTGGTCGTCGGTCTCGATGTGCGTCATCCCGGCCTGAAGTTGCCCGGCTTCGGCCGCATTGGTATCGAATCCCCGGTGACAACTGCATTGGCGCGCTGAATGATCTAGTGGCTCACGGCGATTTGTCCGGTGCTCGCTCTGCTTGGGATGACGCCGGTGTTTGCTTCGTGGCAAGTTGCGCGACTTGAGGCTGCCAATGCGCGACACACTTCCTTTGCTCGAAAAAATTCCTTTTCCCGCGATTCAACGCGGCAAGCTTGAAACGCTGCAGATCAATGTTGGCTATCGTTGCAACCAATCCTGCTTCCATTGCCACGTCAACGCAGGTCCCAACCGAACCGAGGAGATGACGGGCGACATCGCGGACCTGGCCCTGGAATTTCTACGCCGTCAAAAGATCGCCATTCTCGACATCACGGGTGGTGCGCCTGAGCTCAACCCGCATTTTCGTCGGCTGGTCCATGAAGCGCGCACCCTTGATGTCAAAGTGATGGACCGATGCAATCTCACAATTTTGGAGCAGCCCGGTCAGGAAGATCTGGCGGAATTTCTGGCGACCGAGCGTGTCGAGGTGGTGGCGTCAATGCCCTGCTACTTGCGGGACAATGTCGAACGGCAGCGTGGCAAGGGCGTCTTCGACGGTTCGATCCGCGGCCTCAGGCGTCTCAATGCGGTCGGCTATGGACGGGATCCGACGCTCACACTCAACCTTGTCTACAATCCTCAAGGACCGTCACTCCCGCCCCCGCAGGCCGAGCTCCAGGCCGATTACAAGCGAGTGCTGGGAGAGCAGTACGGGATTGTGTTCAACAAACTCTATGTGCTCGCCAACATGCCGATCCACCGATTCGGCTCGACGCTTATTTCAAAAGGTGAATTCGAAAGCTATCTCGGCCTCCTGCAGGATGCTCACCTCGATGCCAATCTTGACGGCGTCATGTGCCGAAATCTGATTTCGGTTGATTGGCGGGGCTATGTCTACGATTGCGACTTCAACCAGATGCTCGATCTGCCGATGACGCACGGCCGACGTCGCCGCGTCCACTTGGCAGATTTGCTTGACGACGCGATCGAGGGCAACCCGATCCGCGTTGCGGGACATTGCTATGGCTGCACCGCAGGGCAAGGATCGAGCTGCGGCGGTGCGTTGAAAGAGGCGGCGGAATGAGCGGCAACGGGTTGTCGATCATCATGCCGGTGTTGAACGAGGCCGCCAATATTGAGATGGCTCTGGCAGCGCTTGCACCCTATCGCGAGCGCGGCGTCGAGCTGATCGTCGTAGACGGGGGGAGTCGGGACGGCACGCCTGCCCTGGCCCGCCCCCTGGCCGATCATGTGTGTGTGGCGACGCGTGGACGTGCGATGCAGATGAACGCCGGCCGCGCCGCTGCCCGCGGAAAAGTCTTTTTGTTTTTGCACGCGGACACCCGGCTGCCAGATAACGCGAACAAGCTCATCCTTGACGGCCTTGCGCGCTCTGGTCGGGTCTGGGGACGCTTCGACATACGATTCGACCGGCGTGGATTGCTAAGTCTGGTTGCATGCATGATGAACCTGCGCTCGCGTTTGACCGGCATCGCCACGGGCGATCAGGCCTTGTTTGTCACCCGCAGCGCATTCGATGCCGTCGGAGGCTTCCCGCCAATCGCACTGATGGAAGACATTTCCTTGTCGATGCATCTCAAGCGCATTGGCCGTCCGCTTTGCCTCCGCGCACGTGTCACGACCTCGGCGCGTCGCTGGCAAAAAAAGGGGGCGCTGCGCACGATATTCCTCATGTGGCGGTTGCGGCTGGCATACTTTTTCGGCGCAGACCCGGCGCAGCTGGCACGACAGTACGGCTATGCCTCCCCCGAGCAATGATCAGGTTTCCATAGCAATCCTGGCGAAAGCCCCAATTCCGGGATTCGCCAAGACCCGCCTCATCCCGGCAATTGGCGCGCACGCGGCAGCGATACTGCAGGAGCGCCTGACCGAGCGGGCAGTTGCCACCGCCCTCGCCGCGAATGTCGGACCTGTAACTTTGTGGTGTTCCCCCGATGCCACGCACACCACGTTTCTCAAGCTCGTCGCGCGTTCGCGCATCACGCTTCGGCCGCAGCCCGAAGGTGACCTCGGCTCGCGCATGCTGGCCGCAACAGCCGCCAGTGCCGGCCCTGTGCTCGTGTTGGGTACTGACTGCCCCGCCCTCACGGAGGTCCATCTTCGCAGCGCAGCCAACGCGTTCCGCGACGGCACGGACGTCATCCTAATTCCGGCTGACGATGGGGGTTATGTCTTGATTGGGACGCGCTCTGCCCAACCTGCCCTGTTTGCTGGCATTGCATGGGGCACACAGGCGGTGCTTGCGGAAACTCATGCCCGTGTCATAGCGCATCGCCTTGTACTGACCGAGCGGCCTCCGTTGTGGGACGTGGACACCGAAAGCGACCTCGCGCGTCTCGAACGCGAGTATCCTGAACTAAGGCTATGACTTGTTTGGCTGCGCCCTACTGCAGGCGTATCAGGATCAAGCCGAAAACGATCAGACACGCGGCGGCGATGCGCGCGGCACGCAAAGGTTCCTTAAGAACGACCACGGCAATGGCGGCACCGAAGAGCACGCTGGTCTCGCGCAAGGCGGCAATGATCGCGATAGGCGCCGCAGTCATGGCCCAGATCGCAATTCCGTAGGACAGAACCTGCAGGGCGCCCCCGGCGAAACCGCGCCGCCAATACGCACGCATTGCCGGCACCACGTCGCGGCCATCGCGATAAAGCGCATAAGGCACCATCACCATCGCGATGCCGACAAACAACCAAAGCGAATAGGCATTAGGATTTGCGGAAAGTCGAGCGCCTATACCGTCAACTACCGAATAAGCGCAGATGGTAAGCGCCGTAAAAAGCGCAAAGCCGATCGCGCGGTGATCGATTTGCTTCAGGTCGCGACTGCCGCGCGCCGACAGAAACAACACACCTGCCACGAGCGCGAGAATCCCGATCCAGCCGACGATGCTCAATTTTTCGCCAAGGAATATCGTCGTTGCCGCCGCTGTCATCAGGGGCGCTGAGCCACGAGCAATCGGATACACCTGGCCCAGATCGCCGGTGCGGTAGCTCTCGATCAATGATGCGAAATAAACGAGATGGACTGCAACCGAGGCGATCAGCCACGGCCAGGCTTCCCAGGCCGGCACGCCTACGAACGGCAGAAGCACCAAGGCAACAATGCCGGAGCCTATCGAGATCAGCGTAGTGGTAGATAGCGGATCGAGCCCAACCTTGATCAGCGCATTCCAGCCAGCATGGCAGGCAGCGGCAAACAAAACGGCGAAGAAAATGACATTTTCCATCAGCGTTTGTACTGGACCATTCGACGAAAGGAGGGGGTGAATCGGTCAGGAGTCCGGCTCGTCGCCGGTCGCCACTCGCTGCGACGCGAAAGGAACTGCAATTTTATACCGACCAATCCTTTAGTGACTAGCCGTCTCCGTTGCGCGAGAGTATCGTTTGTTAAACGCCACAAAAACAGGCGTCATCCGGGAGGAAATCATGGGACAATCACGTCTAACGCGTCGTGCCGTTCTCAAGACTGCTGCCCTCGGTTCCGCGGCGGTCATTACAGCGCCGTACGTCAGTGGCGTTCATGCCGCCGGCTCATTGAGCTTGGGATGCTGGGACCATTGGGTGCCTGGCGCCAACAAGACGCTCGATAAAATCTGCAAGGAATGGGGCGAAAAGAACAAGGTCGACGTTCACATCGACTACATCACCTCCCAAGGCGAGAAAGACAAATTGACCGCCGCCGCTGAAGCACAGGCCGGCACTGGTCACGACATAATGTCCCATCGTGACTGGAACATTCAGATCCATCAGCGTCTGCTTGAACCTCTCGATGACGTTGTTGGCCAACTCATCAAGCAGTACGGCCCGATCAGCCCGGTCGCCGAATATCTTGCGAAGATCAAGGGTACCTGGCGCGGCGTACCGACTGCGGTCGGCAGCCAGGTCAAGCCGTGTCAGTCGCGCTTCGATCTCTACAAGGAACACTGTGGCGTGGATCTGATCGACATGTTCCCCGCCGACGAGTCGCAATACGACAAGGCCAAGACCGACAAGTGGACGTGGGATCTGTATCTCGACTGCGCGCAAAAGCTGCACAAGGCCGGCTATCCGGTCGGTCTGCCGATGGGCCAGACCAGCGACGCGGTCGACTGGGTCGGGGCCTTGTTCAAGTCTTTCGGCGTCGTGATGATCGACGAGAAGGACCACATCAAAGTCAACTCGGACGAAACCCGCACGGCGTTGGAATATCTCAAGAAGCTGATGGCGGTAAATCCGCCCGAGGTCTACGCGTGGGATGACGCCGGCAATAACCGATGGATCATTTCCGGCAAAGGCTCCGGCATCATGAACCCGCCAAGCTCATGGGCGGTGGCCAAGCGCGACAATATTAAGGTCGCGGAAAAGATCTGGCATCACGCCATGCCGAGTGGCCCGAAGGGCCGGTTCGTTGGGCAGCTTCCGCAATTCTACGGCTTGTGGAGCTTCTCAAAGAATAAATCGGCCGGCAAAGATCTGCTGCTGCACATGTCGCAAAAGGAATCGATGGCGCAATTGGTCGCCGCATCGATCGGTTACGATCTGCCGTCGTTCAAGAGCATGTACGATCTTGAAACCTGGAAGACGGTCGAACCGCCGAAGGGCGTTGTCTACAGCTATCCGCCGAGGGCCGACGAGCAGACCTCGATGTTCGGCGCGCCGGCGCGTTCCGAAGTCGGTGCCCAGATGTACAACCAGGCCGTCAACACCGTCATGGTGTCAAAGTTCACGCAGGGCAACGAAAAGCTCGATGACGTGATCAAATGGGCCGAGAAGGAACTTGAAGGCGCGCTGCGTGCCTGATCTGGCGTTGTCATGACAAATCGCATGCCGGCTTCTAACCGGCATGCGTAACGCTGAAGCACCGGCGAGAGGCGGCCCCTAGCAGGTCGAAGACAGCCGCATGGCAGACACAGTCCATACTTGGGTTCCGCCCCTGCAAGATGCGGGAGCCCGTCCTGCTTCTCGTCGCGGCTTTGGCAGATTTCTCCGTCAACGATCGACCATCGCTTTCCTGATGTGTCTACCGCTGATTGTGATCATCTTCAGCCTCGTCGTATATCCGGCCTTCTATTCGATTTATCTGTCGATGCTGAACAAGGCGCAGACGCGTTTCCTCGGCCTTGGGAATTTTTCCTTTCTGCTGTCCCGCGATGTTTTCTGGATGGTCGTTTGGCAATCCGCCATCTTCGCTCTCTCTGCCGTTTTCTTCAAAGCCGTCATAGGCCTGATCACGGCGCATCTCATCAACAATCTGCCGGCCAAAGGGCAACGCAAGTGGCGCGGCATGTTGCTGGTGCCCTGGGTCATTCCGCTGGCCCTGTCATCGCTCGGCTGGTGGTGGCTTTTCGACCCGACACATTCCGCGTTCAACTGGGTTTTGACAGGACTCGGCTTCAATGAGGTGGCGTGGCTGAGCGATCCCTACTGGGCCCGCTTTTCGGTGATCCTGGTAAATGTCTGGTACGGCGCGCCGTTCTTCCTCATCATGTATCTCGCAGCCCTAAAATCGGTACCTGAGCAGCTCTATGAAGCCGCAGCAATCGATGGCGCGAATGCCTGGCAGAAGTTCGTGCACATTACGCTTCCGATGATGCGCAACATTATTGCGATTACCGTCCTGTTCTCGCTAATCGTGACTTTCGCCAATTTCGACATCGTCCAGATCATGACCGCGGGCGGACCGCGCAACATGACGCACGTGTTCGCGACCTACTCATTCCTGCTAGGGATTCGTTCGGGGGATCTCCCGCTTGGCGCTGCGACGTCTCTGTTCATGTTCCCGATCCTGGCAGTTGCGGCCATATTTATCCTGCGAGGCGTGCGTAAGCGCGGGAGGGAAATCGCATGAGCTCGATCGCGGTCGCGGCTTCGAGGGCGGGCGCGCGCCAGCCCGCCAGCCTCAAGCGCAGCCGGCGATGGGCGCTGATCACCTCGTACGTGTTTCTGGTGATTTTTGCGATCTTCTTCCTGATGCCGCCCTACTACATGATTGTGACCTCGCTCAAAAGCGATGCCGAGGTCGCTCACATGGCAACCAACCCTTGGATCATCGCCAACGGGGTCACGCTCGATCAGTTCAAGCTGTTGTTCACTCAGACCGACTTTCTGATCTTTTTCAAAAACACCGCGATCGTGACCGTGGCTGTGGTTGTCATCACGATGGTTGTGAGCGTGCTCGCCGCTTTCTCGCTCGGACGTATGCGGTTCTGGGGTTCGAGTATTCTCGCAACCGGCATCTTTCTTACGTATCTCGTGCCTGACACGCTGCTGTTCATTCCACTGTTCCAGATCGTGAAGGCCATCGGCCTGCTCAACTCCTATTGGGGCATGGTGCTGGTGTATCCCACGTTGACGGTGCCCTTCTGCACCTGGATCATGATCGGCTACTTCCAATCAATCCCGAAGGAGCTTGACGAAGCCGCGCTCATCGATGGCGCCGGTCACATGCAGATGCTGCTGAAGATTTTCATTCCCGTGGCGCTACCCGGCATCATCGCGGCAACCATCTTCGCCTTCACGGTCTCTTGGGCAGCCTTTGTCTACCCGATGGCCTTTCTATATTCCGCCGATCAGCAGGTTCTTACTGTCGGCACGGTGACCAGCCTTATCCGGGCTGACGTCTACAAGTGGGGCATGTTGATGGCCGGCGCGCTGGTCGCTGCTGCGCCCCCGCTGGTGATCTATGCGTTTCTCATGGACTACTACATCGCCGGCCTCACCTCCGGTGCCACCAAGGGCTGAGCATCATGGCCGAAGTTGCGTTGCGTCAGGTCGTCAAGAAGTTCGGTGACATCGAAGCGGTGCGCTCGATCGATCTTGATATCCCGGACAATGAGTTTGTCGTACTGGTCGGTCCTTCCGGCTGCGGCAAGAGCACGACCTTGCGGATGATCGCCGGTCTGGAAGAGGTCACTTCGGGCGACATCTGCATCGGCGGTGAGATTGTCAATGACCTGCCGCCGAAAGACCGCGACATCGCGATGGTGTTTCAGAACTACGCGCTCTACCCGCACATGACGGCCTTCGAGAACATGTCGTTCGGCCTGAAGCTGCGCAAGTTCTCCAAAGCCGAAATCCGGCAGCGCGTCGAGCATGCTGCCCGTATTCTCGACATCACCGAATTGCTCGATCGCCGACCGAAGGCGCTATCCGGTGGCCAGCGTCAACGCGTCGCCATGGGCCGCGCGATCGTGCGCAACCCAAAGGTTTTCCTGTTCGACGAGCCGCTCTCGAATCTGGACGCGAAGCTGCGCGTGCAGATGCGCACGGAAATAAAACGTGTGCATCAGAAGGTAAAGACGACAACTGTCTACGTCACCCATGATCAGGTCGAAGCGATGACGCTTGCTGATCGTGTGGTGGTCATGAACCATGGGCGAATTGAACAGATCGGAACCCCGCAAGAGCTCTATCACCAGCCGCGCACGCGCTTTGTGGCCGGTTTCATAGGCTCGCCGGCCATGAATTTTATTCCGTGCCAACTCGAGCAGAACGGCGCCGGGCTCACTGTGCGCGTTTCCGACAAGATCGCCTTGCCGGTCCCTGCCGAACGCTCGCCGCGTTACCAGGCATTTGTCGGAAAACCGGTGACCCTGGGTTTAAGGCCGGAGCACATTACCGAGCCGCGCCACAATGGCCGCAACGATGGACGCGATTTTTCGGTGACATTGGACGTGGTCGAACCGATGGGCATGGAGACGATGGTGTTCTTTGCCGTGGATGGCACCGAGATTTGCGGCCGCGTCGAGCCCAGCAGCGCGGTCGACGCAGGCGCCATCATGCGGTTGAATGCCAACGTCGATCACATGCACCTGATTGACTCTGCGAGCGGCGCAGTAATTTAGCGACTTTTACGCTTAAGCCTTCGCTGCGGCAGGCGCCCACAGCTTCGGTCCGGCCCGTTGATATTGCGGCGGCCGCGCCACTTCCGCACCGAGTGCCTTGGCCGCATGCCACCCCCAGTGTGGATCGTCGAGAAAAGACCGTGCCATCGAAACCAGATCGGCTTGCCCTTTTGCCACGATTTCTTCGGCGTGCTCAGGCTTCACGATCAGACCGACAGTGCGGGTGGGAATGCCGGCTTCGCGCCTCACCCGTGCGGCTATCGGCACGTTGTATCCGGGCTCGGTGGGATTGCGGATATCGGCGGCAACGCCGCCGGACGAGATACAGATAAAATCGACCCCCTCGCCCTTTAGCGCCCTCGCGATCGCCACCGCATCGTCAGGAGTAAGGCCACCTTCACGCCAATCGCTGCCGGTGATACGCGCTCCAAGCGGAATCGCCCTCGGCACAACGGCACGTACTGCGCGCGCGATCGACAGCGGAAACCGCATGCGGTTCTCGAATGAGCCGCCATACTGATCGGTGCGCTTGTTGGAAATCGGAGACATGAAACCGTGCGCGAGGTAGCCGTGGGCCATGTGCAGCTCGATTTCGTCGAAGCCGATGCGCAGGCAGCGCTGCGCCGCTGAGACAAATGCCGCGCGCACGCGGTCCATATCGGATTCGGTGACCTCGCGAGGCGTGTGCCAGCCCTCGCCGAACGGGATGGCGGACGCGGCGATGGTGGGCCACGGATCGGCGTCCGGTCTTAGCGAGGCCGCGCCCTCCCACGGACGCTGCGCCGAACCCTTGCGGCCGGAATGGGCGATTTGGATGCCGAATTTGGCGTTACCCATGCGCCGGGCCTGCGCGACTACACGCGCCAGGGCGGCTTCGTTGTCGTCAGAATACAAACCAAGGCAGCCATGGGTAATGCGGCCATGCCGCTCGACATGGGTTGCCTCCACGATCACCAGGGCTGCGCCTGAATGGGCCAACATTCCAAGGTGCATGAGATGCCAGTCATTGGCGCAACCGTCATCGGCGGAATACTGACACATCGGCGAAACCACGATGCGGTTGACGAGTTCGAGATTCGCCAGGCGGAACGGCGTGAACAAGGTACTGGTCATGAGATTGATCGGACTCGGCTGGGAACGCTGGATCTAGCGCTGGATGGTTTTCAGGTAGGCGATAATGGCACCAACATCGTTGGCATCAAAACTAAATTCCGGCATATCTGGGTGGCCGGACATGATGCCTTCTCCGAGCGCTTCTTCCAAGGACTCGATCGGATAGAGTTTACCGAGCGTGCGGAACGGCGGCGCCGATTTGTTCGGGCTCTCGCCGTTTCGGCCCACGGCATGGCACGACGCGCAGCTACGCGTGAGCAACTCTTCGCCGCGTTTTAGACTCTGCGCAATTGCGGGATGCTGTGCAGCCGCAAGGACCGCTATCAGCAACGCGCAGATGAACTCACCTAGGTGAGAGACCGCAAATTTGCACGAGCGGCGAATGTGGAGCCGCGGCCGGCGAGTACGGCCCAACGCGCTGCTACGCGCTCGGCTTCGTGCAGCTGTGAGGCGAATTGTTCCTGCGTGCAATACCGTTTCCATCGGCCGCTGCGTTCGAGCTCGCGTATACAGGCAAGGCGCCGCTGCGCCAAGGCGTGCCATTTCTCGGCAATCTTATCGAAGCGAGTTTCGCCTTGCAGACTTGCCATTGAGTGCCCCCCGGCACGCGTGAATTTCGGTACTCAGACGACACGTGATGCGTCGACGACAACCGAAAATCGCACGAAAACAACGGCATACAGCAGATAAACGCGACGTATTCCGATACTCAAACGTCTGACGGTAACACCCCGCCTAAAGGCGGATACGCAACTTGTTGGCAAGCTCGCCGATGATACCGCGCCGGAACAACAGAACGCAGGCTACGAAAATCGCCCCCTGGATGACCAGCACCCATTCACCGATGGGAGCCAACTTGAACTGCATCACCAGGATAACGAAGGCACCGACCACCGGCCCAAAGATTGTACCAAGACCGCCCACCAGTGTCATCAGCACAACTTCACCGGACATGGGCCAGTTTACATCGGTAAGCGAGGCCAATTGCAGCACGATCGCCTTGGTGGCGCCGGCGACGCCGGCGAGTGTTGCCGAGAGCACAAATGCGACCAGCTTATACCGGTCGGTCTTGTAGCCGAGCGAAATCGCGCGCGTCTCGTTCTCTCGAATGGCCTTGAGCACCTCGCCGAACGGCGAATGAATAATCCGGTATATGAACATGAAGCCCGCGAGGAAGATGATCAGAACGACAGTGTACATCGCCATCTCGTTCCGAAGGTCGACAAGACCGAAAAGATATCCGCGCGGCACGGCCTGAATGCCATCCTCACCACCGGTGAATTTTGCCTGCAGAGCAAAGAAATACATCATCTGTGCCAGCGCCAGCGTTATCATGGCGAAGTAGATGCCCTGTCGGCGTATTGCCAGCGAGCCCGCGACAAGGCCGCAGACCGCCGCAGTAGCCGTACCGGTCAAAATCGCAAGCTCCGGTGGAAAGCCCCACGCCTTCGCCGAATAGGCCGACAAATAGCTCGCCCACCCGAAATAAAGCGCATGACCAAATGACAGCAGGCCGACATACCCGATCAGCAAATTGAAGGCACAGGCAAAGAGCGCAAAGCACATCGCCTGCATGAGAAATAGCGGATAGGTCATGAAAGGCGCGATCACCAGCGCGGCGACCATAGCAACGAAACCAATGGTCTCGGCCTGGCGGCGCAGCATGGACGGTTTGGCGAGCGGTTCGACGACGCGTTCCATCAGCCTCTCCGTCCGAACAGGCCGGCCGGCCGCACCAGCAACACGATTGCCATGATAACGAAAATCACCGTGTTGGACGCCTCCGGAAAAAATACTTTGGTCAAGCCTTCAATCACGCCAAGACCGAAGCCGGTAATGATCGCGCCGAGAATCGAGCCCATGCCGCCGATTACCACCACCGCAAAAACCACGATGATCAGCTCCGAGCCCATTTGTGGCGACACGTTATAGATCGGCGCAGCCATCACGCCGGCAAAAGCGGCGAGTGCCACGCCGAAACCGTACGTGAGCGTGATCATACGTGGCACATTGATGCCAAAGGCACGCACCAGCGTCGGGTTTTCCGTAGCGGCGCGCAGGTATGCGCCAAGCCGCGTGCGTTCAATGACGAACCAGGTGCCGATGCAGACGCAGAGCGAGGCTGCGATTACCCAGGCGCGGTAATTTGGCAGGAACATGAATCCGAGATTCTGGCCACCGCGCAACGACTCCGGAACGGTATACGGCAAGCCAGCAGAGCCGAAATAATTGCGCGCCACGCCCTCGAAGATCAGCGCCAGCCCGAAAGTGAGCAACAAGCCGTAGAGGTGGTCGAGCTTGTACAGTTTCTGCAAGAACAACCGTTCGACAATAACGCCGGTGATGCCGACGAGAATCGGCGCGATAATCAGCGCCGGCCAGTAGCCGAGACCCGTATATTGCAGAAGGAGATAGGCGCCAAAGGCGCCCATCATGTACTGGGCGCCGTGGCTGAAGTTAATGATGTTGAGCATGCCGAAGATGACGGCAAGCCCCAGGCTCAACAACGCGTAGAACGAACCGTTGATCAGACCGATCAGCAGCTGGCCGAACAGCGCAGTCGATGGGACACCGAAGATCTCAAACATGCCGACCTGCGAGGTGGGCCTCATCCTGAGGAGGCGACCGGCAAAGCTGGTCGCCGTCTCGAACGATGAGGGAGGAATTTGTCACCTCACCCTTCAAAACGCGCGTTTTCGCGCTCCTCAGGGTGAAGTGACTTGCTTGTGATAATCAGCCGCTGACCAGCGGGCAGTTACCCTCCTTGAGCGGCCGGAAGGCTTCATCCGCGGGGATAGTAGCGCGCACGTTGTAAAAATCGCCGGGATACTTCGATTCCGACGGCGCCTTCACTTCGAGCAAATAGGCCGGATGCACCTTGCGGCCATCGGCACGGATGGTGCCCTTGCCGAACAGCGGATCGTCAGTCGGCGTCTGCTTCATTTGCGCTGCTACTGCCTTGCCGTCGGCAGCACTCTTCAAGGCTGCCACCGCCTTGAGATAGTGCGTGAGGCCCGAATAGACGCCGGCCTGCACCATGGTCGGGAACTTGCCCGCCGCGCCGCGTTCCGCTTGCCAGCGTTTGGTCCAAGCACGGTTGGCGTCGTTCATGTCCCAGTACCAGGTTTCCGTCAGGGTGAGGCCCTGCGCCGTCTGCAATCCGAGCGCATTGACATCGCTCGCAAACACCAGCAACCCGGCGAACTTCTGTCCGCCCTTGACGATGCCGAACTCGGCGCCCGCCTTAATCGCGTTGATGGTGTCGCCGCCAGCATTCGCAAGACCAATAACCTTGGCCTTGGAAGTCTGCGCTTGCAGCAAGAACGACGAGAAGTCGTTGGTGTTGAGCGGATGGCGAACCTTGCCGAGCACCTTGCCGCCGTTCTTCTCGACCGCCGCCATGGTGTCGCGCTCGAGCGCGTGGCCGAAGGCATAGTCCGCCGTCAGGAAGAACCAGCTGTCACCGCCGGTCTTTACCAGCGCCTTGCCAGTGCCGTTGGCGAGCATCCAGGTGTCATAGGTCCAGTGGATGGTGTTGGCGTTGCATTTGGGACCCGTGAGATCAGAGGCCGCAGCGCCGGAGACGACAAATACCTTGTTCTTGGTTGAGGTGATTTGACTCACCGCCAGCGCTACACCGGAATTTGGCGTATCGATGATAAGATCGACCTTGTCAACGTCGTACCATTGGTTGGCGAGCTGCGAGCCAATGTCCGGCTTGTTCTGGTGATCGCCGGAGATGAGTTCGACTTTGACGTTCGGATTGTCCTTGGTGAAGTCGGCGATTGCCAGTTTGGCGGCGACAACTGAGCCCGCTCCGCCGATGTCGGAATAGAGGCTCGACATGTCGCTGAGCACGCCGACTTTGACAGTTACCTGTTGGGCGTGGGCCCCTCCACAGACGAGAACTGCGGTTAGCGCCGCCAGTCCTAAAGTTTTTCTCATAGGTGCATTCCTCCTTGTTGTTTTGGATATTTCGAAAGTGCCTAGCCGCTCACGAGCGGGCAATTGCCCTCCTTGAGCGGGCGGAAGGCTTCATCCGCAGGGATCGTCGCGCGCAGCTTGTAGAAGTCGCCGGGATATTTCGATTCCTCCGGCTTCTTTACTTCGAAGAGATAGGCTGGATGCAGTTTGCGTCCATCGGCGCGGATGGTGCCTTTGCCGAACAACGCGTCGTCGGTTGGCATGGCCTTCATCTGCGCGACGACCGCTTTGCCATCGGCGGCGCTCTTGAGCGCGGTGACGGCCTTGAGATAGTGCAGCGTGCCTGCGTAAACCCCGGCCTGGTTCATGGTCGGTACTTTGCCCGTAGCGTTGCGTTCGCTCTGCCAGCGCTTGGTCCAGGCGCGATTGGCGTCATTCAGGTCCCAGTACCAGGTCTCCGTGAAGACCAGGCCTTGCGCCGTATTCAGCCCCAGGGCGTTCACGTCGCTGGCAAACACGAGCAGGCCGGCGAGACTCTGCCCGCCCTTAACGATGCCGAATTCGGCCGCCTGCTTGATCGAATTGATGGTATCGCCGCCGGCATTGGCAAGGCCGATTACCTTCGCCTTCGACGACTGCGCCTGCAACAGGAATGAAGAGAAATCGTTGGTATTGATGGGGTGGCGCACTTTGCCGAGCACCTTGCCGCCATTGGCTTCCACGACAGCAGCCGTGTCGCGTTCAAGTGCGTGACCGAATGCGTAGTCCGACGTCAGGAAGAACCAGGTGTCGCCGCCGGTCTTCACGATTGCCTTGCCGGTGCCGTTTGCCAGCATCCAGGTGTCATAGGTCCAATGCACGGTGTTGGCGTTGCATTTTGCACCCGTGAGATCGGAGGTGGCGGGACCTGAACCGACGAACACCTTGTTCTTCTGCGCCGAAATCTGGCTGATCGCCAGCGCGACGCCGGAATTCGGCACGTCCGCGATCATGTCGACCTTGTCAACGTCGTACCACTGGTTGGCGATTTGCGAGCCGATGTCCGCCTTGTTCTGATGATCTCCGCCGATCACCTCAACCTTGACGTTGGGATTGTCCTTCATGAAGTCGGCGGCTGCCATCTTGGCGGCAAGAAGGGACCCGGGTCCGGTGACGTCGGCATAAAGGCTCGACATGTCGGTGAGCACGCCGATTTTGACATTTATCTGCTGGGCACTGGCTGTCCCGCAGGCCAAGGTGACGGCAAGAGCCGTCAAGCTAATCACGCGTTTCATTGACATGTCCTCCTGGCTTTCGCTCTGATTTCTTGTTTAGACACCGAGATAGTCGTGAAGCTTGTCGACATTTGCGTCCAGCTCCGCATTGGCGAACTGGTCGATGATCCTTCCATGTTCCATGACATAGTAGCGGTCCGCAACGGTCGAGGCGAAACGGAAATTCTGCTCCACCAGCAGAATGGTAAAGCCCTGTTCCTTGAGCGCGCGGATGGTCTTGCCGATCTGCTGGATAATAACAGGAGCAAGCCCTTCCGTCGGCTCGTCAAGCAACAATAATCGCGCCCCCGTGCGCAGGATGCGGCCGATCGCCAGCATTTGCTGCTCGCCGCCCGAGAGTTTGGTGCCCTGGCTCGAACTGAGACGTTCCTTAAGGTTTGGAAAAAGTTCGAAGATGCGGTCGAGCGCGAGACCGCCGGGTTTGACCACCGGTGGTAGCAGCAGGTTTTCCTCGACGTTGAGGCTTGAGAACACGCCGCGCTCCTCGGGACAGAACGCAACACCGGTGCGCGCAATCTGATCGGAAGTGCGAGCAATCAGCTCCTCGCCTTGAAATAGCACGGAGCCCGTCCGATGACCGACGATGCCCATGATCGATTTCAGCGTCGTTGTTTTGCCTGCGCCATTGCGCCCGAGCAGCGTGACCACCTCGCCTGCGCGGACGTCGAAAGTCACGCCGTGAAGGATGTGCGACTCGCCGTACCAGGCTTGCAGATCCTTGACGGCAA
>Ga0184635_10000115_pt1 | contig 16432 bp, 11 predicted proteins | sample PLM3_30_b2_FD_133147 | JGI IMG/M metagenome (GOLD analysis project Ga0184635, IMG submission 133147) | Groundwater sediment microbial communities from an aquifer in East River, Colorado, USA - PLM3_30_b2 | ecosystem: Environmental > Terrestrial > Soil > Riparian zone | place: USA: East River...
CTGGTCACTCTGAGCTGCCCGTTGATGATCACCGGCGCATTGGTATCTGCTACACTGATCCAGTCTGGCGGTGAACCCAGGTTCGCGGTGTCCTCCAAATAGTACCCGGTGTAACTGAATCCGGCGTAACTGATCGGCCACGACAAAATAACATTTGTTCCGGAAGGAACGATTGTCAGTTGCGGCCTGAGCGAAAGACTGAATACCGTGCCGTTGCCCGAACTGCCGCCAGTCCATGCAGTCCCGTACAGGGCATTGCCCGATGAAATCAATCCGGCCCACGGATTAGCTCCGTCGCTGTTGGGGCAACCATTGCAAGAGGTGGCCGTGAAACCATGCAGGGGCGTAAAACCCGTGCCATCGGTGTTGAGAGCGAACATTGTGCCATTGCCCGAACTGCCGCCATACTGCGCCGTCCCATACAGAGTGTTGCCCGATAAAACCAATCCCGCGGATGGAAAAGCTCCGTCGCTGTCATTGAAACTATGCAGGTTCGTAAAGCCCGTGCCATCGGTGTGGACGGCGAACACCGTGCCACGGCCCGAACTGTCGCCTTCAAGCGCCGTCCCGCACAGGGTGTTGCCCGGTAAGACCATTCCGGCAAGAGGTCTGGCTCCGTCGGTGTTGGTATAGACACCGGAAGAATTGGTGCGCCAGGCCGCGAAACTATGCAGGTTTGTAAAGCCCGAGCCGTCGATGTTGACGGCGAACACCGTGCCATTGCCCGCGCGGCCGCCATAAGCCGCCGCTCCATACAGGGTGTTGCCCGATAAGAGGAGTCCGGCAAACGGGAGACCACCGTCGCTGTTGGTTCCGTACGAGCCTGCCGTGAAACTATGCAGAGTCGTAAAACCTGTGCCGTCGGCGTTGACGGCGAACACCGTGCCATTGCCCGCACTACCACCAAATATCGACGTCCCATACAGGATTTTGCCCGATGGATTCGTAATCAAACCGGCCCACGGCCCACCACCGTCGCTGTTGGTACCATACGTCTGACCAAGCGGCGTGAAGCTATGCAGGACAGTAAAACCCGTTCCATTGGTGTTAAGCTTGAACACCGTGCCTTGGCCCGAAGCGCCGCCAAGGCCCGCCGTCCCGTACAACGTGTTGCTTGATAAGAACACTCCTGCGAGCGGGGCAGCTCCGTCGCTGCCGCCAGTGAAATTATGCAGGGTCGAAAACCCCGTGCCGTTGGTCTTGACGGCGAACACCGTGCCATTACCCAGACTTCCGCCATAGCTCGCCGTCCCGTACAGGGTGTTGCCGGATAAAATCAATCCTCCATACGGATAAACTCCGTCGCTGTTGGCAGAAGAAAGACCAGAGCGGGCCGTAAAACTATGCAGCGTCGCAAAACCTGTGCCATTGGTGTTGACCTTGAACGCCGTGCCGTTGTCCGAACTGCCGCCATTAACCGTCGTCCCAAACAGAGTGTTGCCCGATAAAATCAACCCGGCTAACGGATAACCTCCTTCGCTGGGATAGCTAGCAAAACTATGCAGGGTCGTAAAACCCGTGCCATCGCTGTTGACCTTGAACACCGTGCCAGCGCCCCTACTGCCGCCATTCAGCGCCGTCCCATACAGGGTGTTGCCCGATAAAATCAAACCGGCCCGCGGACGAGCCCCGTCGCTGTTGGTGGTATCATTGAGGGCCGTAAAGCTATGCAGGGTCGTAAAGCCCGTGCCATCGACGTTGACTTTGAACACGGTGCCCTGTTCCGAATTACCGCCATAAATCGCCGTTCCGTACAGGGTGTTGCCCGACAACACGAAGCCAGTCGGGTCAGATCCGTCGAGGTTGGTGATGTAAGGAAACGCCGTGAAGCTATGCAGAGTGGTGAAGGTCTGCGCCGTCACCGGGACGACCGGCATCAAGCCGAGACCGACGATCAGCCCGGCCAAAAGGAATAGGTTTTTCGATTTCATTTTATGTTTTCCAGCGCGTGGACTGAATTGCCCACCGTTAACCAATGCGAGTTTTGATGGATTGAGTTTTCCCTCACGATGGTTTTCACTGTCTGTCTTTGCATAATGTCCAACGGTTTCGGCATCCATGGGCTTCAGAGCGGCTTTCATGGCTCACCGAGCCGGGCCGCTGAAGTTATCCGCCGCCACAGCAGAAAATCCCGTTTACACCGCCACCATGGAAGCCGAAGCCGAAGCCTAAGCCTCCGCCTCCGCCGATTACGGTCATGCAGGTGCCGAAGACGCACATGGATCCGGAAGCGCAATCCTTGTTGCTGGCACAGCCCTCGCCTGGCCCGCTTAGCGGGATTAACCGGTAGAACTGCTGCGCACCAACGGCAGGAACGGTCGCTACGTTCAGGCCCCCAACGGTGGAGGACGTATAGGGAAAGTAATCCCAGCCCCATGGAGACAGGTCCACTGCAGATTGCAGCGTGAATGCGGGGTGCCGGGGACAGGGGGCGGCCACTTCAAGACAAAATGATCTCCGGATTTGGTTATGGTCAGTTGCGGCAGCGACCCGGCAAGCCTCGTGAAACTGTGCAGGTTGGTAAAACCGGCGCCGTCGGTGTTGAGCGCGAAGATCTGCCATCACCCGAGCTGCCGCCAAAAAGGGCCGTGCCGTAGAGGGTATTGCCAGACAGAATCAACGTCCCATAAGGGTAAGTTCCGTCGGTGTTAGTTCCGATAGTTCCATTAAAATAGAGTAAGGTGAAACTGTGCAGGTTCCTAAAATGCGTGCCGTCGGTGTTGAGGGCGAATATCGTGCCGTTGCCGGAGCTTCCCCCATATTGGGCCGCCCCATAGAGGATGCATCCCGATAAAACCAATCCGGCATGAGGAACAGCCCCATCTTCATTGGTATGATTGGCCAGATCCTTGAAGGTATGCAGGACCCTAAAGCCAGTGCCGTCAGTGTTGAGGGCGAACACCGTGCCGTTGCCCGAAGCACCGCCATTCATTGCCGTCCCATACAGCGTGCATCCCGACAACACCAGCTCAGCATGCGGATTGGCTCCGGCCTTGTTCGTGTAGATGCCGGATGAATTAGTGCTGATCGAAGCAAAACTGTAAGGGGTCCTAAAGCCCGTGCCATCGATATTGACTTTGAAGACCGTGCCACCTCCGGCGCTGCCGCCAGCAAAGGCCGTCCCGTAGAGCGTGTTGCCCGACAGAGCCAGTCCGGCCTGCGGCGCAGTGCCGTCGCTGTTGGTTCCGTCGACGCTGTTGGAGGAGGTTGGTGTGAAGCTGTGCAGGTTGGTGAACTCTGTTCCGTCGGTGTTGATCTTGAACACCGTGCCACCGCCTGCACTGCCGCCCTCCTCGGTCGTCCCATACAAGGTGTTGCCTGATAGGATCAGATTGGCGTACGGCTCGGCTCCGTCGCTGTTGGTAGAGGGAGAGCCGGAGCTTCCCGTGAAATTATAGAGGCTTGTAAAGCCGGTGCCATTGGTGTTGAGCTTGAACACCGTGCCAGAGTCGGTAATCCCGCCACAGTTCGCGGTCCCGTATAACGCGTTGCTCGAAGCTGTCCGTCCGAGTGTCAATATCCAGGCCGCTCATCCGGGCCTGCTCGGGACTCATGTAGCCGGGCGTCCCAATGAATTGCTCGAAGGCGGTGAACAAAGTCTTGTCGGTCAGCCGCTGATCCGTCGTCGCCTTGGCGATGCCAAAATCAATCACCTTGGACACCGGCACGCCGTCATGGTCCGCGACCAGGATGTTCGAAGGCTTGATGTCGCGATGAATGATGCCTTTCTGATGCGCGTGTTGAATGGCTTGGGAGACCTTGATGAACAGGTCGAGCCTCGCCTCCGTGGTAAGATTGTTCTCGTCGCAGTAGCGGGTGATCTTGATTCCACGTACCAGCTCCATGACGAAGCAAGGGCGGCCCGTGTCCGTCGCACCAGCCTCCAGAACCTTCGCAATATTCGGATGATCCATCAAGGCCAGCGCTTGTCGCTCGGCTTCGAATCGGGCGACGACCTGCTTGGTGTCCATGCCCAGCTTGATGACCTTGAGGGCGACCCGGCGGCGGACCGGTTCCTCCTGCTCGGCCAAATAGACGACACCGCAGCCGCCTTCGCCGATCTGCTGAAGCAACTTGTAGCTGCCTATGCGGTCGCCGACCTTTTGTCCAGTCACCGAGGCGTTCTGGAGAGGGTTTGGAGAAGTCAAAGCCTCCGCGGCCCGCTGGGCTCCCGGCGCAGGGTCTTGCAGAAATCCCCCTGCTTCCGCACTGGCCCGAAGCAGTTCCTCGACGCGTTGCCGCAGTGCTGCATCACCAGCACAAGCTGCGTCCAGGTACACGGCTCGCTCGCCGGCAGGCAAGCGTCGGGCCGCACTAAAGACAGCCACTTCGCGATCCGCTGGGTTATTCATTGGAAATGCAGACTCTACCTCTCAATGCGAAACGCCAGACCAAAAGGCGCAAGAAAAGTTCTAATGGACATCATCCGGTCTTTCCGACAAATCCCTGCTGCCGCAACGCCTTAGCGAAAGCGTCGTTTTACCCCCCCCATTAGCAGAGCAGGAATCGAGCGCCGTGAAATTGCGCCTGGTCCGAATCGCATTCCAATTCTTGCGCGGGATTGCCAGCAATCCACCTGATCGGGACGATTCTATCCGCGCCAAGCAAGCGCAGGTGTCGTTTATACTTGAGAGCACCGTAATCCAAAATTAGCCTCCGCTCATGCCCAACCGAAACAAGCCTTCTCTCGTGACGGCACGTTGCAATGCGGGACGGTTTGCCGTCACGTTCCCGCTGCTAACTGCTGCGTTATACCTTGCGACGGGCGCTTCAACTCAAGCCCAAGCTCCACTCAAGGATCGGTTGAAGGGCTCGCCATTCAGGATTGCCTACGAGTGTTACGTGAACGACAACTGGGAAATCTTCGTGATGAACGCGGACGGGTCGCAACCTGTGAATCTCACGAGCACACCGAAGGAGCATGAGCATTATCCGCAGGTTTCGCCGGACGGTACGATGATTTGCTTTTCCGTGGACGTCGGAGAAGGCCGCGACGCGGTGCGCAGCCTGTACGTCATGGACAGCGACGGCAGGAATCGGAAGAAACTGGCGGACAACGCGCGCGAGCCGTTCTGGAGGCCGGACAGCAAAGTCATTGGCTTCCTGCCGCAGGAGTATTCCAAGTTTAACGTGATCGATTACTATACCAAGGGGATGAGGTTCTACGAACTGGCCACCGGCCGGAATGAGCCGCATCCGAACAGCACGAACCTTCACCATCTCTACAGCCCGTCCTTCGCGCCCAACGGGAAATGGATCGTGTCCACGGTTCACGCTGGAATGGGTTACGACCACGCCATCCTCGCGATCGAGGCCAACGGCAACAAGATCATCAACCTCAAGATTCCCGGCTGCCGCGCATGCGTCAGTCCCGACGGCAAACAACTGGCCTGGGGCTCGGGCGATCACCAGGTCGTGCTGGCACCCATTGATCTCGAATCGGAGACGCCAAGCGTGGGCCAGTGGCGCTTGCGCATCCTGGATAAGACGAATGAAACGTATCATGTGGATTGGTCGCCGGACAGCCGCACCGTGAGCCTCAGCCGCGGCCCTGCGAGCAAGGGCGATCCGTCGAAGTCGGGAACGTTTCAGTCCGCGTGTGAAATCGTCGGCGTGTATGCCGCGGGTTGGAACCTCTGCGCTGTTTCGGCGGAGCGGGAAGGGGACGTGGATCTGAACAGCGCAAGCGAGGCGGAGTTCACGATGCTGACGGCGAATGGATTCAGCAACAAGGAGTCCGCTTGGTTCCTGCCCAAGCGGAAGGAGAGTGGGCAGTGATTCGGCGATTCGGTTGGCGCGCGTCGCTGGCTCTCGTCGCGCTGCTGACTTCCTGCGGAAAGTCCAGGCCGGATTCGCAAAGCGGTACCAAACCGGAGGGGGCGTCCGGCAATTCCAAGGCTGAACCAAGCGCTCCCGTTGAAGTCGTCACGTCGTCAGGCATCGAAATGGTTGCACTGCCCGGGGGGGAATTCTTGATGGGCAGTGACAGGGGCAACGCCGACGAAGCCCCGCCGCACAAGGTCAGGATCAGCGCATTCCTCATCGACAGGTTCGAAGTGACGCACGAGATGTTCGCGAAGGCGCAACTGCCGAATCCCTCGCATTGGCAGGATAACCCAAGGAAGCCGGTGGAACGTGTCCGCTGGCGCGACGCCAAGCAGTATTGCAACGAGCGCTCGCTACTAGAGAAGTTGAAGCCGTGCTACAACGAGAAGACTCCCGACTTCGATTGCGATTACGCCTCGAGCGGTTATCGCCTGCCCACGGAAGCGGAATGGGAATATGCCTGTCGCGCCGGCACGGAAGCTCCGTACGATTTTGGGCCAGCGGACAAACTGCGTCAGTTCGCGTGGTTCGCCGATAATGCGACCGACAAGACGCACATCGTCGGGGAAAAGAAATCGAATCGCTGGGACGTCTTCGACCTGTACGGAAATGTGTCCGAATGGTGCGAAGACGTTTACAGCCTGACCTATTACAAGGAGAGTCCGCCCCTCGACCCAACGGGGCCGCCCAATCCCGGCAAGGACGTGAAGCGCGTGATGCGCGGCGGTTCCTGGAAAGCCAGCGCCGACATGTGCCGCGCCACGCTTCGTCAGGGCGAGCGCACTGGCGACAGTGATGCTTGTTTCTTCACAGACTACTGCGGGTTTCGATGCGTGCGGAGAGCCACGCCAGAGGAGCTTCAACAGTTGAGAAACAAATTGAGAAGAATTGCTCCATGAATTCATCACGACCGCCCGGCAGATGAACACGCAGGCGACGACGCTCTATCCGTTCGTGCCCTCCGGTCCGAAGTTCCAGACGGCCCTTGCCTTCTTCGCAGAACTGGGCTTCGAGAAGCAGTGGGAACATGAGGGCCTGGCAGGTTTGCGATTTGGGCAAGCGTACTTCATGCTCCAAAACATCGACGTGCCAGAGTGGCAACGCAATCAGATGATCACCTTCGAAGTCACGAACCTCGACACCTATTGGGCGGAGCTGAAAGCGAAAGACTTGCCAGGCGCGTTTGAAGGCGTGAAGCTCCGGCCACCGACGGAGTTTGCCTGGGGGCGGGAGATTCACATCATCGATCCGGGAGGAGTCTGTTGGCATGTCCGCCAGAGCCGCGACTGAATCACAACCCTCCGGAGCCGGCACCGACCCATGCTCTTCCATACCTGGACATTTCTGACCTTCATGGCGGTCGTGCTGCCGGTGTTATTCGCGCTTCGTCGCACGCGGCTCTGGATTCCCTGGCTCCTGATCGCTTCGTACACGTTTTACGGCTGGTGGAATCCGTACTACCTCATCCTCGTCTTCTACTCCACCCTGCTCGACTTCATTCTCGTCGCGCTCATGGACCACTGCCCGATGGAGCGGAAACCGTTCGACCGGCGCGCCCGCCTCACTCGACTTCATTTCGAGGACTCGGTGATGAAACTCGCCTTCGTCATCACCGCCGTCGGCACAATGGTTTCGCTGGGAATGGCGCTGGCCGGGCCTCACACGCTGCGTCCAACGATGGCGATGGCCGCGCTGATTCTATTGCTCATGGCCGTGGGCGCTTTCTTTTGCAGCCGCCGCACCTGGCTCGTGGTCAGCATCGTCAACAACTTCGCAATCCTGGCATTCTTCAAATACGCTCGATTCACCATTGAGAACGTCAACGTGCTCCTCGCGTCGTCCCACCTTTCGGCGCGTCTGCCCGATCCGAGTACGCTGATGCCATTTGGCGCCGCCTACTTGCTGCCGGTCGGCATTTCCTTTTTCACCTTCCAATCGCTGAGCTACACCATCGACTTCTATCGCGGCCTCATTCAGCGCGAGCGTAATTTCCTCCGCTTCGCCACCTTCGTGGCCTTCTTTCCCCAGCTCATGGCCGGCCCGATTGAACGCGCCGCGCACATGCTGCCGCAGTTCTTTCACTTTCCGAAGATCCGTCTCCAGAATTTCACCGACGGACTCTCACTCTTTCTCGTCGGCCTGTTCAAGAAACTGGCGCTGGCGAATTACCTCTCGCTCTACGTCGAACGCGTCTATGACAATCCCAGGCAGTTCGACGCGCCCGAACTGCTCGCTGCCACGTTCGCCTTCGCCTGGCAAATCTTCTTCGACTTCAGCGGCTATACCGACATGGCGCGCGGCATAGCGAAAGTCATGGGCTTCGACCTGATGTTGAACTTCAACAATCCGTACCTCGCCACTGGCCTCGGCGATTTCTGGTCACGCTGGCACATCAGCCTGTCCACCTGGTTCCGCGATTACGTCTATATCCCGCTCGGCGGAAACCGCCGCGGCTCGGTCATCACGTATCGCAATCTGTTCCTGACGTTTTTCATTTCGGGAATCTGGCACGGCGCGGCGTGGACGTTTGTGATTTGGGGAGCGCTGCACGCGTTCGGCATCCTCATCACGCGCGAACTGGAACGCTCGGCGTTCTATCGCGAACGCGTGCCGCAGGTGGCAAAACAACTGGCGACGTTCGTCTTTGTTTGCTTTGCGTGGATTTTCTTCCGCGCCGGCTCACTCAGCGACGCCACGTTGATCATTTCGCATATATTCACCGGAGGGTGGCACACGCCGCAGGTGCCAGCACTCATGCTCCTGCTGGTCGGGTTGATCTGGTTGTATCAATTCGTATTTGAGTCACGATTCAAAGGAATTCTCCACACGAGCACCGTGCGCGTCGGGGTCGCAGTGTGCATGATCATTTACCTCTGCATCTTCGCGACCGAGGGCGGTGCGTTCATCTATTTCCAGTTCTGACCATGCAGCCGGCCTCACCCCTCGGTCGTTCCCACTCCCCGTTGAGGAGAGCGGGAGTGTCACCCGCCTACGAGACGCGCTTCGTCAACGCCATGCGATTGAGCGCGCGGCAATGGCTTGCTGTCGCCGCGTTCGTCACCGTCGTATTGCTGGCGACACCGTGGCTCTGGAAGAAAGCCGAACGGTTCGACACCAGCTCCGATTACCGCATCCCGTACCCGTTGAGCAACGATTACTGGCTTTACGAGCGGCGGCTTGGGCGAATCACGCCGACAAACATTGCGGTCCTCGGCGACTCGGTGATCTGGGGCGAATATGTCCGGCCTGACGGGACGCTCTCGTTTTTTCTCAACGAACAATTCGGCCAGCCGGGAAGATTCGTGAATGCCGGCGTGAACGGGCTCTTCCCGCTCGCGTTTGAGGGTCTGATTCGCCATTACGGCGAGCCGCTTCGCCATCGCAAAGTCCTTCTGCATTGCAATGTGCTTTGGATGAGCAGCCCGAAAGCCGACTTGCATACGGAGAAGGAGGAACGATTCAACCACGCCGATCTCGTGCCGCAGTTTTTTCCGCGCATCCCCTGCTACAAAGCCGACCTGAACCGTCGCCTCGCAGTCGTCGTCGAACAACACTTCACCTTTTCGCAATGGGCAAATCACCTGCAGGTCGCCTACTTTGGACAGAAGAACATCCTGGCGTGGACGCTCGAAGAAGATGGCACCACGCCACCGCGTTGGCGGAACGCCTACAAGAATCCTTTCGCGCAAATCACCTTCACGGTGCCGACGGAACCAGCCATCGATCCCGAACGCGGCCCAACCAGTCCGCGCCACAAACCGTGGTCCACGACCGGTGAAGGTTCGACGCGCTTTGAGTGGGTCGAACTCGATCAATCACTTCAATGGGCTGCCTTTCAGCGATTGGTGAAACTCCTTCAATCACGCGACAACGACGTGCTCGTGGTCGTCGGCCCGTTCAATGAACACATCATGGCTGGGGAAAATCGTCAGGGGTTTTACCGGCAGCGCGATGGCATCGCTGAGTGGCTGACGAAGAATCACATCGCTTGGGTTGTGCCAGACACGCTTCCCAGCGTGCTTTATGCGGATGCCAGCCATCCCTTGACTGAAGGCTATCAACAGCTTGCAAACAATCTCCACAGCGACGTCGTGTTTAGAAAATGGCTGGATGTGAAGTGACCCGCGAGCAACTTCAAATCACTTCGAAGCCCCGATCGATGACTTCCTGACGCAGCGAAAGCCATAGATGTCGTAGCCAAAGCACACGTCGGAGTAGCCGGGGCTTTCGTTGTAGCGATACCCGGAGCGGCAGTTGTCGGCGCTGAATCTCCACGCGCCGCCGCGCAACACTTTGTTCTGACCTTCGTTCGGCCCTTTGGGATTCTCGCGAGGAGATTCCTGATAATAGTCCACCTTGTAGAAGTCATTGCACCATTCCCAGACGTTGCCGGCCATATCGTGGAGTCCCCACGGATTGGGCTGCTTCTGGCCGACCGGTCGGGGATGTCCGCCCGAGTTCTTATCGAACCACGCGTAGTCGTTCAGCTTGGCCGGGCTGTCGCCGAAGAAATACGCTGTCGTCGTGCCGGCACGGCACGCGTATTCCCATTCGGCTTCGGTGGGCAGCCGGTATCCGCTCGCCTCGAAGTCGCACTTCAGGGTCTTCAAGTCGTAGCAGGGCCGAAGTCCCTCCAGCTCCGAGCGCTTGTTGCAAAACTTCACCGCATCAGACCAGCGCAATTGCTCGACGGGATTCTTCTCTCCCTTCCAGCGCGAAGGATTCGCGCCCACGACTTTCTGAAATTGCTCCTGAGTCACCAAGCGCCTGTCCATGAAGAATGAGCCAACGACAACCTCGTGAGGTGGTGCATCGACCTCGTCCTTGTCACCCATCATGAACTTGCCTCCGAGGATCTGGACCATCTCCATCGCGTTCGTCGCCGGTTGATTCAAACTGAGAGTCTCTTTCGTCGGGGCGCTTTGCAACTTCCGACCGGCATCGGGCGAATTCGCGCCGTCGTTGGCACCCTTGGATCCACAACCTGGCAGCAGCACCAAAGCACAGAGGAGGACCAAACTGATTGCTGAGGAGTGATTCATGATTCGCGACGGAAATCCAGGACTCGATACCGGGCGCTCAGTAATTCGCCCAAATCTCATAGCCGTCGGGATTCCTGAGCACTTGCCGGCAGCGCGCCCTGATCTCTCTCGCCACAGGCAGAGTTTTTGGATCGTTGACGCAACCATAGCCTGCCTCCTGAAAAAGTTTTCGCGTAATCGTGTGGCACTGAGCGACCACATAGTCCTGAGCGCCGCCCATCGCTCTCCAGGCTTTGAGCAGATCCATGTAGGCCGGCAGGTTATTGGTGCTTTTGCTGGCGGTCAGAGCCAGCGTCTGCCGCGTCAGTTCCCCCGCGTGATCGAGCGACTTCATGTTCTCCTTCTGCACGTCGTACTCCTGCGGGATCTGTTGAACGATCTGTTCCAAACTTTCGAGGAACGGTTTCAGTTCGGCAGCGGCGATCTGCTTCGCTCGCAGGAACTGGATCATGTCACGGGCGAACTGTCGGTACTCCTCGATCCGCTCCACATGGCACTGGACGAAGTAGTTCATGTCACCCAACGCCTCCTTGATGTCGTCTTGCTTCGCGACCTCCTGGCTCTTCTCGAAAAAGGGCTGAATGGCCTCCGTGCATCCACAAGTGCAGGCGCGATGAACGCCGTCGCCACCGCGTCGGTGATGGGTGCGGAGTTTCTGGCCGGCGGCGTCGAGTATCGGCTCGCACATCTGGCGACCGAGCGTCCCCTTCATGATATCGATGGGAGTCGAAATGGAGGGAGGCGTGTCCTGTCCCTCGAGGAAATAGATGATCGACTCACCTTTCGGCGGCACTTTTTTGCTCAGATGATAGAAAGCGTTCTCGCCATCGAACCAGACGGGATAGTTGTATGACCCGGCCACGCCACGCCAGACCGTTCCTTTGGCTTCACGGAAGGCGAACGTGGTTTTCACCCCGGCTTCCGTTAGCTGCGTTTTCCATTTGGCCGCGAATGGTTTCTTCCAGGTCAGCGCCACATCCTTTTCCAAGTAAGCTGGCTTCAACTCTTCGCGGTGCCAGATTCCGGGCGCGCTCAACGCCGCGATGTAGATGCTCTGCCTGTCGTTGTCGAAGTCCACGGACTCGATGACGCGCCTGCTTTGTAGGTCGCTGGTCAAATTGAGCCTTAACTGCTGTTTCCCCTTCGGCCAGGTCATCACCAGTTCGTTGCTTTCTCCGTTCAGCAGACCGACAATTACATTCTCCGCCGGAAGGAATAGCGTGTCGGTGGACGGGTAATCGGCCGGGGAGAAGATCAAGTCGTCGCCAACAAAGCCAGGCACCACGCCGTATTCAATCGGACTGAGCAAACTAATCCCTTTCATGGTTTGAGCAGGCTTGATTTCCACGATCTCATTCTTGCCGAACGAGAACACCGCAGACACGTCGCCTGACCCATTGGCCGAAAAGGAAACCGCTATGAAGACTTCATCACCGGCATTCCGCAAAATCTCACATCGAGTGATCTTCCCTGGCTGCGCCTTTGGTTGCAGCGGGAGGAACTCCAGGACTTTTTTTCCGAAGCCGTTGCTTCCGGGTGAATCGCCGCCGTTGGCGTTCTCTCTCGAGTAGAGGACCACTCGTCCCCTCGCCGACCAGAACAACGCGGTCAGGCTGCGATTCTCCACGACCGCATCGCCTTTGAATGAATATTCCCGGCCATAGTAGCCGGGATCGGAAGCGGCTTTCGGGGGCTCAGCTTCAAAGACAAAAAGCTCGGAAGGCACGGACTTCCACCCGGCCCGATTCTCCGCGTCAGCCGTGTCCCCGAACCGCAATCCTGTATCCCAGACCACAACATTGGTGGCGGCTTCGATTCGTTGGATTGCCGTAAGGCCTGCGGCGATTGTCAAAAGGACAAGCCACGCTGGTCTCTGCCAGATCGATTCACTCTTTCTGTCGCCTTGATTTGGCTTCATAACTGGGTACTTTTTCGGGCTTCCGTGAGCGGGTTCCGAATGCTGAGGTTTCCCATCGTGCCATCCGTCTGCTGAAACTCGATTCGGAAGACGAGCTGAGTCTAGCGGGCCTTCTTTTGGAAGCAAGAAACGTGAATCGGGAAGCTTTCAGGACTTCGACGCGTCCCCAGCCTCGTAACCCCGGACACTCTCCTGGCGTGGCATCGCCGGCTTGGTTGCGAAAAATACGACTCAAGCCAGAAACGAGGAGCAGGCCAGCCTCCGACCACTTACCACCTGAAGGAACTGATTTTGAAGGTTGCGCGAGAGAATCGATTTGGGGGTACACGCGCACTCAAGGTGCGCTGGCCAACTTGCGTCATGAAGTTGGACGCGGAACCATTGCGAAGACACCGCGTGAAGCCGGTGTGGATCCGTCCCGATCTCGTCGTGGGCACGCATGGCGAGAACGGCCTCTCGGGCCGCCCGGAGAGCTCCACGATGCATCTGCGAAGTACTAACGATTCAAATCAGGCAAGGCGCCTGGAATGTTCTCGTGAGATCACGCCACGTTCGGAACGTGGCGTTACATTTCACACCTTGCTGGCTAAACCTACCAAACTGAAGCGGCGATGGCGTTCGCCGCGAGATCGCGAGGATGTGGTTGCATGGCTTGCGCCGGGAGCGAGGTCAGGACGACGCAGATGGTCCGAGTCGCCGGGTCGGCCCATGCGATCGTGCCCGTTGATCCCGTATGACCAAACGTCTTTTCCGAACACCCCTTGCTCCCGGCCGACAATCCGACATTCCATCCCAACCCGCGTGGAGTCACTCCCGATGGATTGTGGTTCCTTACCATCAGCCTTGCCGTCTCCGGTTTCAGGCAAGCTCCCGTTTCATTCAGGAAGTCGGCCAGGAATTTCCCGAGGTCCGGCGCCGAGGCATGAGTCCCTCCCCAAGGGGCACCGAATTTGCGCCACCAGGGACTGTTCCAATCCCAATCCTTCGCTTTGGGATCACCACCTCCCGCTTCCGGAGCCGCGTGTTCAGTCTGGCATCGGACCATACTTTCCACCTTGAACCGGCCAAGCCCCTGGGCTGAGTGCTGCATCTGGAGCGGTTGAAACACCACGCGCTCAACCAGAGTCCTGATGTCCGTTCCGCTGATCCGTTCCGCCACTCGCGCCGCCAGCAGGATCGCCATGCTCGAGTATTGGTATTTCGAACCTGGAGCGAATTGCAGCGGCGTGCGAATCGTGTGTTCAACAAACTCCGAAAGCGGCGCGTGCTTGCTTCGCAACTCATTATTTTCCGGCAATTGGTCCGGCAGCCCCGAGACGTGGGTCAGCAGATGTCGCATCGTTACGTCGTCGCGATGGTCGCCGACAAACTGCGGAAGGAACTTCTTTACTGGATCATCCAGTTTGAACTCGCCTCGCTCAATCAAGGTCATCAGCGCCGTCATGCTGATCGGCTTGGAGATCGAGCCCAGGAGAAACATCGCATCTGCGCTCGCCGCTCTCCCGAACGAACGCGTAAACGAGTTCTTCCCTTGAACCACGTGCAAAACGGCGGCGGCAACCTGGCCTTCGCCTGTCGCCCGCGCCAGAGTCTCAGCTGCTTCGTCCATTCGCTCGGGCCGTAACGCGGCTAACACTGGAGTGCCCAAACCAAAGGCAAGGCCGCTCTGCATGAACCTGCGTCGTGTCACGGAGATTGTTTAGCCCTCATCGCCAGGTGAGAATTCGTTCACGCCCCTCATTATGGGGGTAGTGTCAAGCTGCGCCCATTGAATTACTTGGGCAATCGATGCATCGAAGGAAGGTCCATGAGATCATCATCTGGTCGCAACTCAAGGCTGGCAGGAAGGCGGGAGCCGGAGCCTAATGTGGGTTTGGAAGACCGACCGGCAGGGCGAGTTCGTCCCAAACTCACGGGATGGCAAGTAACATGAGCAGGAACGCGGCTCGGTGGATTGCATTGTATGTCGCCACGGCGCTTGTGGCGCAGCGAAGCTTCGCCGCCGGAATGCCATGGCGCTCCGTTGAACAGCCGGAACTGAAGCAGGCGTTGGAACAGGCGCCCATCCTTCGGACCGAGTCGCTGGGCGAACCGGCGCGCGGAGTGAATGTCTGGGAGAGGTGGTTCGTGCCGAACGCGGACGGCAAGTCGTGGGACCTTTTGCAGATTTATTTCAAGGAATACTACGGCCCCACTTGGCTCTGCGCCGTCGATCTCGGCACCGGCGAAGTGAAGAAACAGCGCCTGGCGGATGGGCACCAGTTTTACCTGTCGGGACGAGCGCTCGGTTTTGACGGCAAGTTCTACATCGCCACGCCATCACGCCGCACTTGGAGCATGGATCTCTTTGTGTACGACGCGGCGACCAATACGCTGGAAGAACGCGGAGAGATCGTTCACGGGCTTGGCGGTGAAGTGCGTCCGCTCGTGACCGGTCCTGATGGCCGGATTTACGGCACGGGCACCCGTGGTAATCAGGTCGGGCTCTACATTTACGATCCGAAGTTGGGCCAGGTGGTGAAAGACTTCGGTGCTGTTGGCCCGAAACATCCCAACGGCGCCTGGAGCCGTTACGTGATGGGTGTGGATGACACGCACGCCTACATCGCCAGCGGCATGATCCCCGCGTGGTATCTCGTGGCAGTGAACCTTGAGACCGGCGAACAGACGGTGTTGCTGGAGTCGCCGACAGAACGGGTGATGGACATCATCGAAAGCTTCCCCGGCGCCTACGCCCGCGTCCCTCAGGATGGCGCGCCCAATAAGGAGTATTGGCTTCATCACGGTGAAGCGATCCAGAAGGTGAACGACAAGCCGCCGTGGCCAAAACAAAATTCTCCGTGGGCCAAGGCCGTGCCAAAGCCGGAAGTTTACTTCGACCAGATTGATCCGGATGAAAACGGGAACGCCGTGGTCTGGCATCGCCCGCGCGAGGAGGCCGTGGCGGCAAAGAAGAAACTGGAACTCAGCGCGACGACGAATACGTCGCCGGAAAACATGGGCTGGAAATCGATTCGGCTCGAAGGCGTCAACACCTATCCCCATCGCATCAATCCGTTAGCGGTGTTGCCAGATGGCCGGCTTTACGGGACAGGCGACGATTACGTCGGCACGTTTCTTTTCAATCCCAGGATCGATGAAACGATCTACTGCGGTCCCCGCGTTGGCCTGGCGCCGTACACCACCATCATTTGCGACGGCAAACTTTATCTCAGCGGCTACTCGGGCGGTCACCTTTTTGTCTACGACCCCGCGCGGCCCTGGACATTGGGCCGAGGCGGACCTCCCGGCAGTCCGGCGCCGAACCAGGGCGATGCCCGGAGCAATCCGCGTTACCTCGGCGACTTTGACAAAACGACTCGTGTCGGACTGATGCACAGCTCCGCGCTTGGCGCTGACGGCAATGTCTATTTTGGCGGGTTCGGCTTGCGTCACTACACCGGCGGTGGGTTGGGCTGGTTTGATCCGAAAACCGGAAAACTCGACGGATTCTGGAGACCGTTGAGCGGCTACGCCGTACATTGGATTGCGCCGGCTCTGGAGGGAAAACTGATTGTTATTTCCACGGTCAGGTCCGCAGACGAACTGAACAACAATCAAGCGCCCGCGGAAGCGAAACTCTTTGTTTACGACGTGAGCGCGAAGA
>Ga0184635_10000116_pt1 | contig 16420 bp, 10 predicted proteins | sample PLM3_30_b2_FD_133147 | JGI IMG/M metagenome (GOLD analysis project Ga0184635, IMG submission 133147) | Groundwater sediment microbial communities from an aquifer in East River, Colorado, USA - PLM3_30_b2 | ecosystem: Environmental > Terrestrial > Soil > Riparian zone | place: USA: East River...
AATTTTCAGGAAAAGTATGGACAGGTATTCTTAACAAGGAGTACTGATATAGGAGCTACCTTCGGCGACATTGTAAATTTAAGTAATTATTCGGGATGGTCAATAAATCCACAAATTGCTGTTACTCAGAATAATAACGTGTATGTAGTATGGACTAACAACGCCACTGGAAATGAGGAGATATTTTTCAAAGGAGGTATAGACAATAATAATAATAAATGTACATCAAATGCTACGAACAGATCAGAAAATTTAGAAAATGCCAAGATGGTTTATGATATGAAGTCTCTCAAACCTAAAAATATTGCTATTGTAGAGGCAACATTTACTGATGCCGCATATGATAAGTCGTTTTACATGTTTTATGAGATTTACTATCCTTACATTAGAAACACTGATAGACCTTCAAATATCACAAAGTATACAGATCTATTATATAGCAAGCTTATTGAGAACCCTAAAAATTGGTCGGGAACTGAACAGATCGTACGCCACTTGAAATGGTTAACACCCAAATCAACCATAGATGTGTTGGGTGATGAAGATGTTCACAATGGTTCTTCCTTGTTCAGTGCGAATGGAACAAACCTGTATGATGTTATAATGCTTCAACATCAAGAATATGTAAGTCAGCAAGAGTATGATAATTTGAAAAAATTCGTGGCCAATGGGGGCATACTTATGCTTCTGGATGGAAATGTGTTCCTCGCCGAAGTAGCATATGATGAGAACACTAATACAATTAGATTAGTTGAAGGTCATGACTTTGCATTTAATGGAAAAACTGCATCCAAGGGTGTCTCAGAAAGGTGGAAAAATGAGACTTCGGATTGGGTTGGCAGTAATTACGCATGCTGCTTTAGTTATGAATTCATATTTCATAACGATCCATTTGGAATTACCCATGTTGAAGAACAGGCTGTTACAAATCCTAAAGCAAAAATTTTACTTGATTATAATGCAACAATAAATAAACCTGACCCGGGACGATATGTTATTGCAACATATGAGCTAGAATACAAAAAAGGGAAAGTGATAACCCTTGGACTGTACACGGTAAATAAATTATTCGAAAATGAAAGATTTCTGAGGTTCTTTGATAGTTTGTTATTTCAATATGCGCTAGGAGATTGAGAGGAAATAATGAGGGAATTCCCAATTAGGTTTTAAAAACTGGATTTGGATTTCTCCTGGATTTTAATATGAAATATACTTATTAGCCTCTAATGTTTTTAACCTCAGTGAAATTGCTTCGCATGAAGATTTTTTCCTTATCCCCTATGTTTATGGCGCTAATTCTCATCATGTTTTTGTGTGGATTCATTATCACGGCCTATTCAATAAACGCGTCCACAGCATCATCAGAGCCATCCGAGCCCTTCTGGACAAATGGCAGCAAAATGCCTACTCCCAGGTCAGAATTTGGCATTGCCGTTTTGGGAGACAAGATTTACACGGCAGGAGGTGAGAGTTTGAAGATAAAAAAAACCAACGTTGTAGAAGTTTATAATTTGAAATCCAACAAGTGGAGTACAGCAGCACCCCTACCAATCCCGCTGAATCATGTAGGAATGGCCTCATATAATGGTAAACTGTACGCGGTTGGTGGCACTCATCAATATGGCTATTCTGACAAGTTATTCATATACGACCCATCATTAGATAAATGGCACGAAGGTAAATCCATGTCATCTGCTAGGACGGCATTAACTGTTGACTTTATTGATGGCAAATTATATGCAGTTGGAGGGGTGGACGACGTTCATAATGTGGTAAACACAAATCTGGTATACGATGCAAAGAATGATAGTTGGACAGAAAAAGCGCCCATGCCTACTGCAAGACATCATTTGACATCCTCGGTAGTTGATGGAAAGTTATATGTCATAGGCGGACGGCTTCTGGGAGATGGAATTCCTCGTCCCATTAATGAAGGCCTGTCAAATTTTAATGATAACGAAATGTATGATCCCGTAAAAGATAAATGGACCATACTAGAACAAATGCCCACCAAAAGAAGTGGATTGGCATCTGCATCCATTGGAAACTACATCTATGTTTTTGGAGGACAAAAGGTTAATGGAACATTTGAAAATAACGAGAAATTTGATACGAAAAAAAACATTTGGACTAAGGAACCACCATTACCAACGCCTCGTCTTGGTTTAAAGGCTGTAGCTGTTGACAATACTATATATGTTATTGGAGGCAAAACATGGTACGAGAATGGTGGCGAAGTCGAAATATTTCATTTACCAAAAGGGTAACAATTATATTTATTTTGAATATAATTACAAACAGCAATTTTATACAAAATGAGTGACTGTTACTCGAAAAGTTAGTCAAATTTTCTGGTTTTACAGATAGACACATACGATAAATTAAAGATACAACGCTGAATATACGAAAGTAAGATGACCTATTTCAATTGCACTGGCTAACCAAAAAGTTAAATTCAATATCTTTTGACTATAAAAATATACCATCGCATGTACATTTAAGCCAACGTTGTGGCAAATGAATAGTTCTCTTGGATTGTAACCAACCACCAGTTCGTATCAATTTATTACCGATATAATTATCGCAGATGGCATCAATTAATCAACAATAACACTATCCGATGGTAAACTAATTTGGTTATTATACTTTAATGGCTATTATGATTTCACAGGAACTATTTTGAAAATCTTTCCCTCACCGTATGAGACCACATATAGGTAACCATCAGGTCCAACTTCCATGTCAGTAACTGACTTGAAATCCTCTCCAAAAAGAATGTTATGAAGCTCCTCTCTTTCTGAAGAATGTGCGATTTGATCTTTGAGGGACCCATTAAGTACCAATTTAGTTCTATCTCTACTCAGATCGAAATGATATAAATTTCCATGGTTGTAATCCGCTACAAACATATCGTTTTCATATTTTTTACCCAATTTATCGGTGTCAAGAAACTTGAGTGCAGTAACGCCTACTGTCATGTTCCAGATAAATTCTGGATCACTGTATTTTCCCCTACCTTGAAAGTCTACTAAATCTTCTTGAGCAGCACCTGTGGAATGAAAGAGCCGGTTTTTTTGCGTTTCGAAGTATCCACGGTATGGAGGGATAAGACCTTGAGGAAGTAACAATGTATAATTTGAAATCGGCCATATACCCTGGATCTTCATCCAGCCACTGTTAAACCCTGGCCCCACTAGGTTAATCTCATCAGCAAATGCTGGACCATTTTCGGTATCCCACAGTTTTCCGCTTATAGGATCAAAATCAATTCCAAAGCTATTACGTATTCCGTATGCATAGTATTTGTTTAAAACATCATCTCCATCGAAGATGCCATCTTTTCCATCTTCTTTTACCGCTAAACCATCTTGAGTAACTCTGAGTATACCACCTCTTCCACCGGGTTTCTGTCCATTCTCCGCATTAGCGGTTTGAGAATTTAAAATGGTATCTTCAGTACCGTTATCACAACTATGATAACTACAGCTATGACCATCACCAGTGGTCAGGTAGACATTTCTGTCAGGACCTATGATAACAGCGCCTCCTAAATGGTCAGATCCAGGAGTGGCTGGCAAATCTAGCAGCAGCTTAGGATTGACTAATTTATCTTCGTCGAGCTCATACCTGTACAACCTGTTACCTTTGGGATCAGTACCTTCTTTGCAATAGTTTACTAAAGGACAATCATCATTGCCATCTTTTCCTGAGGATTCGGTAAAGTACAAGAAAACGTATCTTGTACCACTCATACTCGGTAGACCTTTTTTTTCTCTGTCGTGATCCTCCACATTCTGACTATAGGATGGTGCTATAGCAATTCCAAGCATACCTCTTTCCTTTTCATTGGCAACTTCAACATCCAGCATTGGTGGTTCCAAAATATTTCCATTTACGATTCTCTTTACAATACCACTTTTTTTCTCCAAGACAAGAAAATCGTCCGGACCCAAGAATGCCATACTGGTAGGATGTTTAAGCCCTTGCACTACTAATTCTGCCTTCAGATTTTTATCATTTATATGTGGTTTTTCTTCAACATCTGTTTCATTAGATTCTACAGATGATATCGCATACGCAAAATATTGGTAACTACAAAATGTTCCAAAGCAAAATGCTAAAACTAGGGGAATGATCAGTAGGGAAATTAATGATGGCCAAGACGCTAATGCATATGCTGAATGCATAGTAATTAGAATCCCATTTATGGATAAAATTAAGTTTACTCTTAATAGTCGATTTACCGAAAAAAGCAGAGTAAAACATTAGTTAAGTGATCATTGTGCAGGTGAAACAAAATAGATAATTTGTTTAGTCAAGTACTTACTTCTGTTGATTTTAGTTGCCATATTATAAATAACCAATTTATAATTCATTTTTTGTTCAGATAAAGCTATTGAATGCCTCGATCCAGTCAAATTGCTGAATTCCCTTATAATTGTGGAATTGATAGTCAATTTATATAAACAAAAGATAGACATGTATCTTTGATTGAGTCTAACAGTGCAGAGAGAGGTCATCATATCATTAGTCTCTGCTACTTTGTTCACGGGTATACCTGTGTACTATGTGCTTTCGTATTTATTGATACCGATGAAATTCACTTTACCAATTTGTATTACTATGGCTTCGCTTTCTTTTGGATTGACAAGGTATTATACTACACAGTACGAGAAAAATATTGGCGCTCAATCTGAAACCGATGATTTGGGAGGCATTTCTGGTAATCCTTCAGTTGAAAATGAAAAGAATATTCATGGAAGCATTTCAAACATCACATTTGTAATAGTTTATTCCATTTTACTTGTAGTCTGTTCTTTTTCGATACCGACATTAGATGTTGTATACACGAGTTGGAATTTACTTGATATAACAAACATAATTGAATTGGCCGCTGGCATTATGCTTTGTTTCTTTATGCCAGGATACGCCGTGATAAGCCTTGTAATTAAGAATTATAGAACGAATCCTCTCCTAAAAATTTTGTTAGGATATCTCTGCAGTATGTTGATCACTGGTTTAACAGTATACTTTTTGGCAATATACTTTGATAGTAACATAGACCAACTTAAATTTCTGCTTATTTCAGTATACCTTGCAATACTTGTAGCATTTGTAGTTTACTATCGAATTTATAGAATCATTTTTTCTTCTGATTCCAATATTCATAGACTGTGCCATCAAGTCGTTTCTAATATAGGTAACACTCAGGCGATACTAAGAGCAAACCTGTCAGAGTTTGTTGTCTTTACGAGCCTTTTTGCCTTACTAATTATTTCAACATATTATCTATATGGCGGAGTAACAATAGGAGATCAGTGGTATCATCAGAATCGAGCAATTTATTTCATGTACGGTAATTTTAAAGAATTGGTAATCACTAATGGAGACCAAACGTATACACCACTACTATCATCTTTGCTTGCTGGTCTAACCTCTATTTCTGGTGTTCCACTAGTAAATGCTTATGCTTCTATTGCGTTTTTGAATATGACAGCTGTCATTGCCTTTTATTATTTCTGTCGAACATGGTTTCCCTCAAGTAAAAAGAGAGCTGCCTTGTTTGCTTCATCACTTTTTGTAATTGCATCAGGATTTGGTTGGATGTATATACTTCACCTGGCAGGGACAAATCCGGTTGATTCGCAGATTAACTCCATATCCTATTTTGTAGAGGAAAAAATAAGGGTGAGTGACATAAGGCTCTCTGCCAACTTCATGATTGCAGCGTTCCCTGACTTTAGCACTGGTTTAACTCTTGTTTCCTTACCTGCTGGCTTTGTTCTATTAGGACTAGTATATGTCAAATTTCGTAATAAGATCAGTTATATTACAGTACTTTCACTGATATCTATTTTAGGTATCTTATTCCATGACGAATTTTACATGTTTATTATAGTTTCATCCCTTTTGCCATTAATTTACAATCTAAAGAAAAAAAGTTATGTATATTTTGCATTTCTTATCGCTTTTGCATCTGCATATATAATAGACGGTATGCTTCCAATAAAATATTTTACTGCAAATAGGGTTTTTGGAATGTCAGTAATTGAACTTAATTTGATATTTACATTAGTAACACTATTATTATACTTGTTGCGTCAAAACTGGCACAGGTATTTTACTTTTATTTCGATTTCTTCGTTCCAATTTACGAATAAGCTGACTAGCTTCAGATTTAAGATTCATTTTATACCAAAGATAGTACTTGTTTCAACACTTGTGTATATATCCACACTATGTTTTATTGTTTGGAGTCAGCTCCCGGCAAATTATGTAGATGTTCATACCCAGAGTTATAATACGCCCTGGTATTTGTACCCAATGCGATTAGGACTCGTAGGGCTAGTTGCTATAGCTTACATTTTGTCTTATCTTTTCAAAAGGTTCGAAAGAGAGGTATTTGTTTTTGGAATAATTATCATTATTGCTCTTTTTGCGGGTCCGTACTACAATGAACAAAGATTCAACAAATATGTAATGGCAGGTATGATAGGATTTGCGTCGTTATTGATTTTCCAAATATTAGATTTTATGGCAAACAAGAAACCAGTTCTCAATGGCATTATCATAGGATCAATAGTCATAACTGCGAGCCTTTCAACGCTGATGTATATTGGTTATAATGGATTAGTTATAGAGAGTCAGGATTATACGCATGCTCTGGGACGCAGAAACTTCCCTTCCTCAGATGAATTGAGTGTTCTAGACATTATGCGCTATAAAATCCAAGGTAGTTCAAATCACAATAATATTGCAACATTTCCAAATGAATACAATTTTCGAGAAGGTGATATCATATCCAAACTTCATGCTTTTTCAGGTCTCCCTTTGAGGAAAGCTATTCAAACTCAGTATATATTAAATGCTTCTACGCTGGACTCATTTTATCATCTATTAGAATTAAGTAACACTGGGTATGTAATGATACCAACTAATACAATGAATCAATCCACACTGACAGATCCAATGCAATTTGCGTTAAAGAATTTCCAGCAGGTAAGTAAGAATGACGATTATCTAGTTCTTGACGTACCGTCGGTACAAGGGCCATCAACAGCCTCTGAAGGAACCGTTGGGATCATCCATGAGAAAGATAAATCATTGTCATCGACAGTGTCTGAAAAAGAAAAATTGCAAGTCAACAATCGTACATTTGATTTCGAAAAAGATACAACGAAATTTATGCAAATCCAGAAAGACAATCAAACCGAAAAGGCTAGCTTATATGGATACAAAAAGAATGGTGGCAAAACATTTTGGACAAAGGATCTTGGCAGAGAGGGCCTTAATTATATCGAACTGAGGTTGAGGACACTGGATGAAAGTAAAACAGGGAAGGGTATCTCGGGTATAAAATGGAGTGAGGGAAACAGGATTTACTTTGTATCTCTTTCTGACAAAGGATTACAATTAAGAGAACAGACAACAAATGATGATAAGACTTTACTTTTAATTCAAAATTCCCAAGTAAAGAATAATGTTGGGATGTGGTATCTATTAAAAATCCAGATTCTAAATAATTCAATTAATGTGTACGTTGATAATATATTAAAAGCTAAAGTTCATAGGAACTTACCGGATGAAAGTGCTCTAGGGGCTTCAAAGGTAGGAATTAATTCAGAGAATAATGTGGTAGAGTTTGAACCAATACAGATAGGGAAAATTGGATTATCGCAGGAAGATCATGCTATTAGGAATTACAAGGATTCTTACCCTCTAACAATACTTGCTCTCTCAAGAAGTGAATATAGTTCATATGCAGATGATGATCACTCTATTTTTTCCAATAATGCAATTATATTACCATTTGACCGTCAAGATTTGAACGATGAGTTATTCAATCACCTCTTAAATTACACAAAATCGGGTGGAACGTTAGTGGTAATTAACTCCGATGACAAATATGAAGGGAGATTTAGTAGATTATTTTCCATCGAACCCATTGCCAACAATACCGAAGAATTTGCCCGTATAGCAAGCGATGTCAAACATGGTGTAATACTGAACGTTTCTGGAACCTTAAAAGATATTAAGATAAAGCCATCTCCTGAATTGAACGTAATAGCATCATATAGAAACAATGACAGTAGAGATATAGTACCATTTGCAATTGAGAAGCACGTATCTGATAAAGGACGAATAATATACATTAATGCTGTTGGATATTTTGATGCAATATTTACTAATCCTAAAAAGTATTTCCTATCACTAGGAAATTTTTCAGGTTTATTTGAATTAGATCCCAATAGGACGATGGGCAAGAGAAATGTATCAGAGCCGATTAAACGATTTATCGGTGATGTAAGAATGGTCGGCAAGATTTCTACAAATGCTTCTTCATTTTCGATGGACAGTAACTCGAGTTCATCCGATGTGTCCGTTAAAAATATTTCGATATCGGATCGATACGGAAATTTGAAGAAACACTTCGAAAATTTATCGATAATTGACATTAAGCCTTCCGGACGACATGAGCTATTAATTAACTCAACAGGCAAGATAATGTTACCATCAACTGACTCACAACACGATTATGTTGAAATGTCATTACCTAATAATTTTAATATGACAATTAAACTTTTGAATGATAAAAATACCTATCTTGAAATCATTACAAACAACAGTAATTCCTCCATTAACACTATAAGGGTAAATAATGGATCAAAAATTGATTTTTATAAGGTCAGATCTGAATCCCCCAAATTAGGATTTGTTCCAATATTGCTAAAGAGACCAGAAATATTGGTAAATGGAAGTGTAAGTTTTGACAAGACTAATTTTTATGGACAGGAAATAGACGACTATACTCCATTAAATGTGTCGGGCCAAGTAAAAGCAAAATTTGATATCATAGACGACTTTAAAGAACCTTTCCGCAATGGAACCAAAATCCAGTACTTAGGTTACCTTGGATCATTGTCTTTTGATGGTAAGAGGAACCAACTCAAACAAGAATTTGAGCTTCCTGGCGATATTTCCTCTGAAATCAAGAAGCGGGGATTAGGCGTACCCTTGATTAGTATTTTAAGTACTTCCACTAATTTTATTGCTATAACTGCTATATCTGTGGCAACTATAACTTTGATATGGTTGCTTCGTAGAACTCGTATATACCAATGACAATGATTATCAGGGAAACTGTGAATCATTGTCTGGAATAGTAGCACTCGATAATAAAGCATGAAAGCACTATCATCTTTCATCTCAATAACTCTAGATTGATTAACCGCTATCATTTCTAGTCAATTAGGTTCAGTGTCTTGCAAAAATATCAGAAAAAACCTTATCTACAGAATACTTAGATTACGTCAAGACCAATAATGCAAAGGCCACTTTAAGCAACTGATGGTACTTTGACAAATATTGGCCACGTAGCATAGTCATTTACAAAGCGGAATTGTTTAATGTCAACGGCACCAGGATAATCAATGTTCTACTTGACGGAAAATTTAGGATTTGCCTAGTCGTAAAATTATCCCCTTTTCTTCCACTCTAAAGTTTTACTCTTCCTTTGGTTTTTGGACTCTTTCTTTAAAATCTGGATATGATTATTTTATCAGTAAAACTAAGATAATGTAAGTGGTGCACACGAGAGAGGAAGGAGTGTCATGATAACTCCCTTCGTATGGTTAAAAAAAGGACTCCTAATTGCCAGTGCGAATTAAGAGTATCTTATCGACACCAGACTCTGCTGCCCATACCTCACCAAGGCGTCCGTTAAGTTGATGTATATCAGAATGATCACTCGGTAAGGGGAAGGCTTGAAATTTTTCTTTCGTTGGGTCAAAACGGAATAGCGTTTGTGTGCCATTTTCGACATCCCAATCGGTCAACCACACCATATCTTTCCCGTCAACAAAAACACCATATGGTACTGGGGTATCTCCTGGTACTCGCCATTCCTTCCACGAATTGGTAGAAGGGTCATATGCAGCCAAATTTTTCCCGCGCCATTCACTCACCCAAATATGTCCCTGAGAATCAGACCAAGCACGCCTTACCATCTGGTTCTTAGTAGGCGGCTCAAGTATAGTTAGATTTCCGGTCTTTGGATCAACTCGGCCTGTATAGTTTCCAGTCCACGAGTTGAAGTAAACAAAGCCATCAGGACTTGTAGTAATACCATACGGTCCTCGTCCGCGAGGTGCAAGAAAGATATCATATGTTCCTGTCCCTGGGTTCAGTTTGCCATAAAACCCAGCCCTGCCGGTAAACCACACCATCCCATTTTTATCAATGGTAGGGGTATTTAACAAAGATTTCTTGTATATCTTGGTAATATTTTTAGGTAGAGGGAACACTTTGACCTCTTCAGTCTTTGGATCAACGCGTACCATGGCATTCAAGCCCGCGTCTGTAACCCAGGGTGCACCACCGGGTCCTAAGATAACACCATGTGGCCTACTCTTGTTGCCTAATGGAATGAGATGGACCTTACCAGTAGTTGGGTCTAATTTTCCCAATTCTCCAGACTTTTCTGAGGTATACCAGACTGGTCCGTCCTTTGCAGGATCCGGCGCAACATCATGTGGTTGTGAACCATTTTTAACTGGGAATTCTTTAAATGTTGGCTTGACTTGTGCAAATACATTTTGATGCTCTACTAATGCAAAAGAAATCATAACTACTACAATTATAGCGCATATAAGAAAATCGTGGTACTCTTGTGAATACATAAACCTTTCAGTAAGGCTATACAACTTTAAGCCATTAACCACGGAGGCATATAAACATTACAACGATACTATTCTTTTTTCCCAGTCTTTTTCTTTTTCTTTTCGGTGGGTCATCTCAATTAGAGCGATATAGCGATAATTAATAAAAAAGATAAATCATTGTCATCAACTTTGTTTGATAAAAAAAAATTGCAATTTAACAATTATACATTTAACTTTGAAAAAGATACAACCAAATTTATGAAGGTGAAAGTAGAGAATCAAACCGAAAGCGGTACCTTAATCGGATACAAAAAGAATGGTGGTAAAACATTTTGGTCAAAGGATCTTAATAGTAAAGGCATTAATTATATCGAATTGAGGTTGAGGACACTGGATGAAACTAAAAGTGGGAAAGGTACTTCGGGTCTTAAGTGGAGTGACTGAAACAGTAGTTACTTTGTATCTCTTTCCACCAAAGGTTTACAATTAAGAGAACAAACAACAAATGGAGATGATACTTTACTTTTGTCTCAAAATTCCCAAGTAAAGGATGATATTGGGATATGCTATCTTCTAAAAATTGCTGTCTATTATTTGGGTCAAACGCATTTCAAATCAGCGGATGAACAATTGCAGGTTTATTCTAGGAATTAACCAGTATAGGCTATATATAAGAATCTTATACAAGACTCCAAATACATGAAAAATATCTTGGTGACGGGAGCTGGAGGTTTTATGGGGAGACATGTGGTACGTGCTATGATAGATAATAAGGATGCTCATCTAATTCTTATTGACCACCATAATACAGACGTTGACTTTTCAGGAAATCCTAAATCTCGAAACAAATCACTAACATTTTATAATGTAGACATAAGGAATAGAGATGCTGTCTTTGATATGTTTAGTAATGAAAAAATAGACACCTGTATTCATCTGGCAGCAAAGGTAAATGTTCAAGACTCTATAAAGTATCCCGATAGAACTATGGATGTAAACGTAAAAGGAACGATAAATATATTGGAAGCGTGTTCTTATAGTCATATCGACAATTTCGTTTTTGCGTCTTCAGCTGCAGTTTACGGACATCCTGCAAAACTTCCGATAACTGAAGGACATGAGTTAGCACCGATATCTCCATATGGTATTAGTAAATTACTTGCAGAGCAACATGTTTTATCATATATGAAATCAAAGAAAATTCCAAATACGATATCACTTAGAATTTTTAACGCTTATGGCGAAGGACAATTCGGTAATGAGAGTGTCATGACAAAGTTTGCCAAAAGACTGTCAAATGGGTTAGCTCCTATAATTTACGGTGATGGAATGCAGATACGTGATTTTATTTCGGTAAGTGATGTCGTTAATGCAATTTTGCTATCGATTAAAGCTATGGATGAGGGAGATGAAAAACTTCTATCAACTCCTTCTTGGATATTCAACATAGGAACAGGCATAGGTACGAGTATAAAGGACCTTTGCGAGGAAATGATTAGTTTCTCCGGACTTGACTTGAAACCTATTTATCAGGAGACAAATAATAAGGCGGATATTAAAGCCAGCTGTGCAGACATAACAAAATCCAAAAACGTGTTAAAATTTGTTCCCAAGAATAACCTTAAAATAGATTTGAAAAATTTAGTAACAACAATGATTTCTACACACGCTAAGTGACTTATATCATTTGTTCATTTTAAAACTTTCTATTTTAGGAGAATTTTATCTGTTGAATCTAATTGTTCCTTCATAGGGGATACGAAATAACAAGGGAATTGGAAATCTTAAATAACTACGCCATGTAAATGAGCACATTTTTCCGATTTTGAAAACCTAATCATTTGGATTGGTTAATTTATTCTATATCAATGAGTCTATTCGATAACTACAATCCTAGACAAGACTGCACAAATCGCTATGCCATTGGACTTCTAAAAATTCTAATAGAAAACTTTATCTCCAGAATACTGAAATTACTCCAAGACCCATAATGCAGAGACCCCCATACGCAAGAGGTGGGACATTGACAATCAATCCTCCTACAGCCAGGGCAATTCCACAACAAATGGTAATTAACTCGCCCACTCTTCGTTGATGCTTCAATGTCCAGAAAAGTTGTAGATAGGTATTATAAAAGCCTATGTAAAATTGAAATAATCCTTAGTTCGGAGTAACTTTCAGCTAACATAAAACCCTCTTTTAAGCTCCAATTGTTCACTTTTTGAGTGGAAAGCTGGAGATATTATTATATTGTCCCTTTTCGAGCAACTCAAACTGACTTTGTAAAAATATGACTCATAACGATCCAAAAAGGCTTGGCATTCCTGCTTGGTTGCTGTCGAGTTTGATTTTTTGTTTCCCACTTCATTGTTATTGTAAAATAACCATCGTAAAATTTTAAAGAATAGTAATGCTACTTTCAGGGGTAAGCATTTAAGGTACCGAAGCAAAATGGTTGTGTTGGTTAGAATCCTATACCAAAACCCCCATAGTAACGCCGATGGTGACAATTTTTACGTAAGCATTCCAAAGGATTGGAGCGGAGGAGCTGATGATGAAGTTACTGTAATTGTAGATGATGTTTGTGTTGTAATTCCACAAACGATTGCGGGTGCTACAGGCGAATTGATTGTCTTAAGGTTACTCGAAGCAATGATTGAAGGAGATATAATAGATGCCGGAGACGTTCAAAAGGCCGTAGAGCATATATTATAGTAAGCAAATTTCCTTATTCATACTCTATAGACTACCAAAAACCGATTATCAAATTTATTTCTGAATTAGTTTGCAGCCTGTTGAAGTGTTTCTTTTACTTGCAAAACCTTACCATTATTCGGATCTATTTCCAATGCTTTATTGATCCATGCTACAGCCTGTTGAAGCTGGCCTGAACCATACAGAGAATCTGCCTTACCTCCTAATGCATATACATCATTTGGATCTATTGCAAGGACTCTATCATACATTACAATCGCTTCTTGATATTGACCCACGTTTCTCAGCGCAGCGCCCATGCTTACCAAGGCCATTATGTTGGATGGATCAATTTTCAGTGCTTTATCAAGCCATATTATCGCTTGTTGACCCTTACCTTCGTTAACAAGATCGGTACCTTTTTCAACAAGTGCCGGAACGTTGTTTTGATTTATTGCAAGTGCCTTATCGTACCAGGTAATGCCCTTAGAATTCAGTATTTCAACTTGCGCAGCATAGGCTACTGTTGATAAACCAGGAAGTGAAAACAAAGATCCAATCATCGTTGATAATGATAGTAACATAATCGGAGCGAGGGTTACAATAGCTGCATTCTTTACATAACTATTTTGTATTTTGTCTGTATTCATATCTATTCTCATTCTCTCCGTTACTCCCACCAATACCATTATTTTTCAATCAGCATGTTCCCATATACGGCATTTAACTTGTTAAAAATTCTGATGCAATCATAACTGTCAAAAACATAGTTTTCGCCATGAATTTCAATAGGTATCATGTTACTCGTACTGATTTTTTTTCTACACAAATCACAAAATCTATCACTCTTCATGACACTAAATAATGCTTGAGATTATAAGAAAAGTGAGGTTACAAAGCACTATAAAGTGTTACATCGTGTTAGGTTGCAATTTCGATCATACTTTGCATTTGAAAGGTCAAGTTTATGTCAGATTACCTCAAAACGGAAGGATCCTTTCGTTCACCTTAGTTTCTATCAATATATCATTGTCATTTTGAGATAAGTTTGATCTTATTTGAGTGTCTTCATAATATCATCAAATAACCTTAATGATCTAGTATCGTAAGGATCTTGAAAAGCTAGAAAAAATTGATCAACGCCTACATTTGCATATTCTTGAATTCGACATGCAATATCGTCTGATTTTCCCACTAGGCCTTTCTTTTTTATCTGATGTAATACATTATGTCCTCGTTGCATTGAAAATAATTGTTCCTTATACTTGACTTCACTATTGGATTGTCCGATAATAACATCCAGTTCTATTGATCTCTTGATTTTACGTTCAATATTTTTTGAAATAATGATTTTTTTGAATTTTTCATCCAGGATTGAAAATTCGTCTGGTGAGAGATATGATGTTTCCCAGATATCTGCATACCTAGCAGCTATGCCCATTGTTTTGTTACCCTTTGCAGCTACTGTAATAGGTATTTTACTAATGTTGTTTGATTGTGGTAACTTCATACTTGCTCCATTTAATTTAAAGTATGTTCCCTGAAAATGAATTTGAGGTTTATCGCTGTTCCACAGCAATTCTAAAATCTGGAGTCCTTCCTCCAATATTGAAACTCTTGTCCCTTCATCCGGATAATCTATCCCATATGGATACCACCATGTCACAGAGTATTTCAATGTGCCTCCAGTACCGGTTCTGAATTCCAATCTCCCACATGATATTTCTTGAAACGTAAGGGCCTGCTTTGCCAGCAGAGCTAAACTTCTATATTGTGGAAAAAGATATGTTATCACGGGACCCAGCTTAATTCTGGTTGTTATAGATGCTAACGAAGATATTACAGTCCAACAATCTAGGTCTATGCCGGACAGAGACTCGCCATAGAAGAATCCATGATATCCTAGTTTTTCAGCAATAGTGCATGTTTCTCTAATCTTATCGTAATCAGTTCCCCAGATCTCAAGACAAAATTCCATACTTTATGTATTTTATAGTTTAATTAAAAAATTAATACTTAAGCAATATATCGTGTTTTAGAGTTTGAATTTGATTTATTATGAAACTCCTTTGCTTCATCTTCCATCTTTTGTAATCTTGTATAGTAATCTGAAAATTCATTTAGATATGCAAGTGCAATTTTACCCGTAGTTAATTCATCATCTTGGGTCACGTTAGTCTTTAGGTCAGTTAATCCATGTTCCAGCTCAACATCCAAACCCATTCCAAATTGCTCTACGTCAAATTTACTCCAATCGATACCTAACAACTCTCCAATTTTCCTTGTTTCTTCTAAAGTAAAATGTTTTGAACCTTTCAATCAACTATACGAAGATTGCATTCTATTTTAATTTTCTTTGATGATATGATTATCTAATCTAATTAGTCCAAAAAGATTCTAACGCCGTTCAAATCATATTACTTGAGTAAATAAATTATACCTACGCATACATCGTAACCCTCATCCAACCAAGCAGAGTAGATTAATCCAATTGAAATCATGAGGTTCCATTTAGGATGCGCGAATTATTACCGAATTAAGAATAGTTACTAACACTTGTGATGTACCAGTAATGACCAACTCAGCAAATTAACACCTGAAATACTATAATATCAGATAATGGATTATAATCATAGTTGCAAGACATTGATAAGGATTTAAGTCAATTATTGGATAGACTGGAGAAGAAATTACAGGAGGATAAACTGAAAAGTGAAAAAGAAACACAGGAGAGTTTAGATCCTGACCTTGAGTTTATAGAATTATCCGAAAATATCATTCTACCAGTTATGGTTGAATTTAAAAACTTTCTGAAAGCCAAAGAAGGGGTTACTTTAATTGGTTGTAATATAGAAAAGCCACATCTAGTCCTTCATGATATATCATTTGAATTGAAGGATTTGAGTTCGGTTTCAAAATTTGGTTCTGCCCCCAAGATCACTTTCTTCCCAAAAAATGGGAGGGTGCACGTATTTGAAGAAGGAACTCTGGGTGATGGTCATCCTGTAGAGAGTAGCTATAACAAAAATGAAATAACAAAAGAATTTGTAAAAAAAAGACTAACT
>Ga0184635_10000117_pt1 | contig 16379 bp, 18 predicted proteins | sample PLM3_30_b2_FD_133147 | JGI IMG/M metagenome (GOLD analysis project Ga0184635, IMG submission 133147) | Groundwater sediment microbial communities from an aquifer in East River, Colorado, USA - PLM3_30_b2 | ecosystem: Environmental > Terrestrial > Soil > Riparian zone | place: USA: East River...
CTTTCATAAATTTTACTAGTTATTAACGAAACTTTATCGTTGGTTAAGCTATTTGAGATGACCATAAAGTTGTCACCACCAAGAAAAAAAGTCATAGATTTTTGTTCAATAAATAATTCAATAAGATTAGAAAACATTTTCATTATTCTTGTTGTAATTTCATACGGAGAAAGTGTGTCGCTAACTTTGGTGGAATTATCGATATCCAAATGTAAAATCTGAGCTAGCATATCTGCAGATAATTTGTTTGAATTATTATATAATAATTGAATTTGATCATTTGCATATATTAGCTTACTTTTATCGAGCAACCTGTGATTTCTACGTGAATTATATGCGTCAATATTTGCATCTAGAGGAGTTGTACCCGTTCCAATAGACATCGATATATTAAGATCCTTATGCATATCATTAATTTCTCGTTCGATTGATAGATGATCCTCTAAAGTTAATCCATTTGTAATCGCAATTAGCTCATCAAATCTATTAAAGTAAACAATGGAATCCCTTTTGGAGAACATTTTTTGCAAATCGCTATATAACTTCGCTTGGAATATTTGTAATTGTGCCTCTCTATCACTTCCCAACTTTAGTGTCCATGGACCGTAACCTTCTATCTTTATTATGGTAATTTGAATTGTCATTTATAATTATTCATGCCTTTTTTTATCATCCAATTCTCTCAATCTTGTTACCATTTTGTGTGCTGCTTCTATTGCCCTTTTAGGAACAGTGACAATTCTTTCGTTTGCCTGTTTTGCGCTCATGTCAGGACCGGTAATTCCAAGTGTAACAGGTTTTTGGTATTTTAATGAAAGATCGGCAAGTAATCTTGCAGTATTATTAGCTATAATGAGATCGTGTCCTGTTTTTCCCTTTATCACCGCACCGAGTGTGACAATTGCATCTATTTGTTCATTTTTAAGAAGTTTTTCAACTATTAAAGGCATATCAAATGTTCCTGGAACATAGCAAATCTTTTTCACATGGATGTTTAAATTTTTTGCATGGTATTTGGCTGCGTCAAGCATTTTATGAGTTATTTCTTGATTGAATTCAGCTACGACTATTCCTAATCTTATTCTTTTCAAAATATTCTCAATTCACAGATGTTTCTTTTATTTGAAGTGATTCGACTAATGGAATGTTAAATCTTTTAGAATATTCTATTGCCTTGTCAACCTTTAAAGCTCCACCTGTATCAGAATCAAGCATTTCGCAAATTACCACTGCTGGGATTAAATTTGCCAGTTTCATCATTTGAATAGATAATTCGGTATGACCTGATCTCTCTTTCAGTAATTCCTTTGCAGCAATTAATATTGGTACATGACCCGGAGATCGAAATTTTTTAGAAAATTCATATTTCCCATAATTATTTATGTCAGAACATATTTCAGACATCTTGGTAATTGTCAGTGCTCTATCTATGTCAGTTATACCTGTAAAAGTATCAACGTGGTTTATAGTAATTGAAAATGAAGGTCGGTCCCCATATGGAGCCAGTGAGCTTATTATTTTTGACAACGAAGGATTGTTTTTGGAAGCAGAATGTAGTAGATTGTGCATATATGTCAACTTCAATTTTGACGCAATTTCATCAGATATAGCCAGGCAGATTAGACCACCGGCGTCATTTCGCATCGTTGCTATATCTTGAGGGTTAATGTACTGGGCGGCCTTAACCATGTCAACCTCGTTTTCTCTAGATTCGCCATCATGAATCATGATAAATTTCCCATCTCTTAGGGCTCTAACTGCATCTTCAACTAAAGACACGGGGTTCAAAGTACTAATTAGAATTATATAGTTTACTGATTTTTTGGTAATTACTATTATCGTGGTAGAAATTTTGCAACATATTTGCTTAGAATGTCAATCTCAATATTAACTTTATCACCTTTCAATTTATTTTTAAATGTAGTAACGGCTAGTGTATGAGGAACCAATGCTATTGAAAATTTGTTCTTGCATACATCAACAATGGTAAAACTTATACCGTCTAATGCAACAGATCCCTTTGATACCAAAAATTTTGCAATCTCTTTATTCGCACTTATCCATATTTTAGTTTCAGAAGGTTTTTTCACAATATCTTCAATTTCTCCTACACCGTCAATATGTCCCAAAACAATATGTCCTTCAATTCTATCACTTATCCTTAAACTTCTCTCTAGATTGACATGATCTCCAATTTCTAACATTCCTAAAGATGTTCGTTTCATTGATTCTTTTACAACTTCAAAATATGCGTTGTTTTTCATAATCCTTGTTGTTGTAAGGCAAGTCCCATTGACATTTACACTATCACCTACTTGCAACCCTTTAGTTAGTTTCCCCAGATCTATCTCTATCCTACTCTCAGCACTCCTATTTGTATCCTTTATTTTGACTATTGATTTGATAATTCCAGTACCTTCTATGATACCAGTGAACATTAATTATTAATCAAAAATTCAAATCGTAATAAAAATATTTCATCTCAATTCATATGAAATTCCTGAATATTAGCGACAGAAAATAAAAGACAATTAACTAAGATTAAATTGGGTTCTTAATAAATAAAACGATGGTTCCATTTATGAAAAATTTCTAGCCCATCAAGTGCTTGTGTAATTATATACGAATAGCTATGGTATAATAAGTTGAGCTAGTAATAATTGTTCTTGTTTGTTATGACTAAATATCAATAACAAAACTATAATTTAGTAAAGCCATCAAAAGAGAGAAACTTATTTGTTTATACTATTTCTCCAGGCATCGTTGGTGCTGGAATAGTTTTATTTTCTATTAAACCGCCAAATGACGAAATATTTGTGGAATTTGAATTGGTAGTTTTGCAAGGTTGATCGTTAACACAAATTGTCGTAGTGCAATTTTCATTCTCACATCTAGAAGTCACATTTGCTTGTAGCTGAGCATAAGTATATTGCGGAATTGGGTTAAATAATGAAATAAAAATCATGTAGATAATTGGAACATAAAAGGTTAGAAAATTGGAATTAATTTTTAGCATAAATTCTATATGATAAACTAAGATTTTATTTTTTCTATTCTTTGTTAGTTAAGCTTATTTTACCTGAGCTAATCTAGACATCTTTTTTAATAATCACTTCCATTGCATTACAAAGTTTATTATAGTGATTATAAAATTTCTGAATCGGCTCTACCAAGTGTAACATCTATACATGATATTTACTAAAGGATATTTCTAGAAAGTAACATTGTATGAGAATGTTCCGCGAGATGAAGGTAACATAAGCTAATGTTGAAGTTGATACTCATTTTATAAAGTACTCAGTCACTTCTTTTTTGTTTCGATGCTAGCCTTGAGTGCCTGAAGAAGATCCTTAGTTGGTCCTTTTTCTTTTAGAGATGATGTACGAACGTCTTACCTTTACTTTTTACAACTTTCAGTTCCTTCTTTGCATTAGAGAGAAAATATTGAATTCTGGCTCTATTGTTTCGCATTGGTAGATTTCTTTCTTAGGTGACGGCTATTACCGGTACTATCGTTATTAGTATTGAGATTGAGATTAGATCGGTTCATTACTTTTGCTATCTTTTCTACCTCCTTGTCATAGAGTTTTACTAAATCTGAGATCGTTATAATTCCAATGACCTTGTCATTTTCATTTGATAACACTGGCATTTCTTGAAGATCGTTTGATGACAGTCTAACTAATGCATTGTGAAGTGAGTCTGAGTTGTACGCAAAAAAAGGATCCTTTATCATAATGCTTTCTAGTTTAACAGATTTGCGATACTCCTCAGGAAATTCAAATAGCTTATGTTTGTAGACAACACCCTGAAGAATGTCATCCTGGTTAACAACCAAAATTATTTTACTATTATTTCGATTCATTATTTGGAGAGATTCCTCAATCGATACATCTTTAGATAGTTTATTAGTGGCACTTCTAATGGCATCTTTCACATAAAAGTCACTTAGTATGGGTCGTTGATACTCCATTCTGTGAGCAGGTGAATCGGACCTATTTAGTACCTGATTTCGGAATATTGAATTGTGCTGTCCAGACATTATGTAGGCAACAAATGTAGCTAGCATCATAGGTGCCAAAAGAGCATAACCTCCTGTTAGCTCGCTTCCCATTATTATCGATGATATTGGCGTTTTTGCTGTAGCACCGAAAAAAGATACCATTGCAACAATGATTACCGAAGAAACATCTATCCATGTAAATAATCCCAATAGGTGAAAAGCTGTTCCAATAAATGCACCAACGAGGCCTCCTATAATCAAGGAAGGTCCAAAGACACCCGCACTTCCCCCAGAACCTATTGTCAATGAAGTTGCCAAGATTTTGAATACAATTACAGGTCCTAGAATGTATAGAGGGAGCAAGGTGTAATCCTGGTTAATTGCTATTTGTAACCATCCATAGGAAGTTCCCAAAATTTGAGGAAATACAATTCCTATCATTCCTACTAGAACGCCTCCTATGGCTGGTTTCAGATATTTTGGAATCCGAATTTTGCTGAAATAATCTGTTATTACATAGAAAACCTTTACATACCCTATGCTTATTCCAGCACAAATAAGTCCTACTAACGCATAAAGAATTAGTGAAGCTGGTTGTGTATATTTGACAAGATCAAGAGGAATAGTGAATAAACGATCCCATCCAAAAACGAAGCCAAAAACAGTATAACCAGTTACAGAGGCTACCAATCCAGGTATTAAGGCTCTAACTTCGAAATCTCTTCTATAGAAAACCTCTGCACTAAAGACGGCTCCACCTAGTGGAATCTTAAATATACTTCCGATGCCAGCTCCGAGGCCGGCAGCAACTGCAATTCTTCTTTCATCTTCATCCAATTTGAACAGTTTACCTATGAGGGACCCAAAACCAGCTGCAATCTGTCCCGCTGGTCCTTCAGTACCTCCACTTCCACCACTTCCTATAGTGATAGATGAAGCAACGGCCTTGACAAGAGGAACTCTGGCCCTTATATTACCACTTTTGTGATGATATGCGTCTATTAATGCATCTGTCCCATGCCCTTCAGATTACGGAGAAAACATGGTCGTAATTAAAACAACTAACAGACCTACCAAAACACATATCAATGGTATTGCCCATGGCCTCTCGATAAATAGAACGTAAGTATAGCTGTCTTGGAATCCTCCAGGTAGAGGAGGCGAGTATCCTGTTCCCATTTCGAGAAATAAAGTTGTAAAAAATTCAACGGAAAGAAAAAGTGCTATTGCTCCAAGACCCGCAACAACACCTAGTAGAAAACCTATTAGTATCCATTTTCTGAAATAGCTAAAATCTAAATTCCATCGCATACTTCTTATTGTTCTTACTATTGATACTATTTGAGAATAGTAAGGAATATCGGTTCTCACTTGGTTAAACCTGACATACAGATAATTTTTCTTGCTTTATAATTGTTATACCCTATAAACAAGCTAAATTAAGTTTGTTATTCCCCAATTGTTTCAAATTCCCCTAGGTACTTTAGTTAGTTGTAGTTCTTTAGATATCTGGAAGATGTATGATTTATCAGAGCTATGTAAAATAAAAAACGCTTTCCAGTGACATGATTTGATGTCTACAGATCATCTTCATTGAACTATGTTAACTCAAGTTAATTAACCAAATCATCAGTATATAAAGTAAAAATGAAGCTGAGATTGACTAATTCCATAGGAGGGACTATTTGAAGCTTGTATTCTAAAAAAAGTCTTGTATCAAGCTACCGGAATGACATAAACGAGATCTTATTATCGATTAAATGTTTAGACAGGCATACCATAATCAAAATCTATCAAACATGACAGTGACAACCAACGTGCCATTTAATCAAGGGTGATATTGATATTGTTTGGGTTCGAAGAAATGACTAATTCTCTCGATAAAGAAATTCATATCATTAACATGCTAAACCAGAATCTAAATAATAGAGTTCATAGTAGTACTGATGATTATGGGAACGTCTCATGAGGATAAAGGAGATATGACATCAAATAGTACTGATATATTAAATTTGGTAGATGGATTTATCGATCAAATATCAAAAATTAGGTCCATCCTCAAAGGTGTATCTATCTCTGCTTTGATATTGGCTCCACTTGCAATAGCTCTTTCTGTATTTTTGCTAACTCACTCATCATTCTTTACCATTCTTGAAGATGAGGATAATTTTGGACTTGCTTTGATAATATTACTCGGATCAGTGATTGCTATCTCTTCAGTTTGGATTGTTGCTGGATTTCGGCAATATCGTATGATTAGTACCTGGAATAAAAGGTATAGTAAGTATATTGCTAACAAAGAAGAAATTCACAGGAATATTGCTTCGGATTTTGGTTTCACGGAAGACTCCGAAGATTAACTGCTAGCCTCAGTCATATTCATATAGATCCCTTAAATCAGACCAATATCATTTCCATTAGTATCAGAGGATCTTGGAAATAGTTTTTCATAAGGTTCTATAATAGCTCTGCAAAATTCTAATCCTTTCTGGGATGCACTATAAACAGTTACCGTTCTTTTTCCTAGAGGTTTTTCCGTTTTTATAATCAACCCATTGAATTCCATTTTGTCAAATATAGATCTATGTTTCTTCAAGTTTAGTCCACAAAAACTAACCAAAGCTGTCTGGTTTAACTGGCCATATTCAACAAGTTTCATGATTATGTCTCTAATTATATAGATTCTGTCTCTATGTGATTGTAAACCAGACACTAACTTAGGTTAGAGTTAATCAATATATAGATTATTTTCTGATAATTTCAATTCCAGTGCTAAATACAAATTACATTAGTAATTAGACAAAAAAAATCATATACAAAGTAATCTATTGTACAAGATCCAACATCAATTTTAACTCATCAATTTCAGTCTGAATTAGTTCTAGATCATTGTTATCCTTTGCATAATCTATTAACTTTTCACAAGCCATCAATTGATTGAATAAAATATCTTTTTTACCTAAATAAATAATCGATTCGGGATTCTCGAGCGTATAGATTACCTTTCCAGACGTGGTGTTTGATTTACAAGTCTTTGCAATCATCAGGCAATCACATGAAGCAAGCACTTTAGACCCACCTTTCTTCAAAATTTACTCTATTTTTATTTTTATTTTTATTTTTTCTATTTGTCATGAATAGTCATATGTAATGTGTATTAATAAGCGTCGATTAACATTGTTACTCTTTAATATTAGTATAGTACATATCCTGGGTGTCACATTTATGATAACTTTCTATCCTTAATTCTTTCGTAGAATGGGATTGTTTGTTCTAATTAAAGATTTTAATTATAATGACTATTCTAAATCCAACATACGGTTAAACAAAAGATCCATGAGATAACCAATATTTAGCAGTATTATCAAAGGTATCTTATACATTTTATTAGTTTTTTATTTTTATCCTATGTCTTATCAAAGCAATTGCCATTGTAAGAAAATATAGAGATAAAACACAGATCTACATAATATAATTGAAGATTCAATAAAGCGTAACACTATTTATTTATGAAATAATTTATTGTTCCGCGGCGTTTAAAATGGCCTTTGCTTGTTTGTAATGTACGGCATCAATCATTTTACCATCTAATAGTACTGCGCCTCTTGCATTTCCCTTTTCAAATGAATCCTGTAATGCAGCAAATACTTTTTTCGCCCATTCTATTTGTTTCTTTGTTGGTCTGAATATTTCATGAATGGGATTTATGTGAGAAGGATGGATCAAGGTTTTGCCTGAATAGCCTAATTTTTTTGCAAGGACCGCATCTTTAATTAACCCATCAACATCATTTATTTTTTGCCATATGCCATCCAAGGCATATATGTCTGCAGCTCTTGCATCCACTGGAATTTTGGATCGGGCATAATTGTAACTCAAATACTCATCGTATTCAACATCAACATTCATGTCGTACAAATAATCAAAGACACCAAAAATTAACGCTACCACATTTTCATGGGCTGAAGCAATCGAATTAGCATTTATTACACCTTTTGCTGTTTCTATAGATGGGACGACTCGAATTTTTGAGGATATATTTCTTTTGGAGGCAATCGCATCAATTTTGTCGACAACTTGAATTACCTCTTCCCTATTACTGATCTTTGGTAAAACAATACCATCCAATCCCACCTTGATGACTCCCTCAAGATCACTGTCAACCAAACCAGAATCTATCGAATTAATTCTCACATAAGTAGATGATTCATTATTTCCCTCTTGAGACGCAAGCAGTCCTCCTACCAAATTTCTTGCAACTACTTTTTCATTAGAGGGAACGGAATCTTCTAAATCAAAGCATAGTATATCTGGATGAAGATTAGTTGATTTCTTTAAAAATCTCTCATTATTTCCAGGAATGAATAATAAACTCCGGAACATTTACTAAATTTAAAAAAAATGGAAAATTAAAGTTTTTGAGGAGTTGTGATGATTTTGCCAATCTGTTCTCCATTTGCCATCATGGTATGTCCCTTTGCCATATCTGAAAATGGAAGTACTGTGCTAATCAGTGGTTTAATTTTGCCCATAGCGGTCCAGTGAATGACTTGTTCTAATTCTGCTTTATTACCCTGAGTTGAACCAAGTAGATTGGTCCCTTTGAAGAATAAGTATCTCAAATCAATAGTCGAATCATATCCCGTAGTTGCGCCGGTAGCAACTAATGTACCTCCCATTTTAAGAAGGCCTAGTTCTTGTGGAAAAGTTGATTTTCCTATATGCTCAAACACAACGTCCACGCCTTGTTTTTTTGTAATTTCTCTTACTTTTTTATACCAGTCGGCTTCTCTATGATTAACTACGTGATCGGCACCTAATTCAATACATTTATCCATTTTTTCTTTATTACCAGCAGTTGCAATTACGCTGCAGCCGTATAGTTTTGCTATTTGAACACCTGCCATTCCAACTCCACTTGTTCCTCCCATTACTAGGACCGTTTGCCCGGGTCTTATCTTTGCCCTTCCTACAAGCATATGCCAAGCTGTCATCCCAACCATTGATACTGCAGCTGCTTCATCAAATGAGACAGTATCGGGTATTTTAGCAACATTTACCTCAGGCAAATGTGTATATTGACAGAAGCCTCCCCAGAGAGGACCAGTTTGAAAACCCCAAATGAGTCGTTCGTTACAATCATATTCTCTTCCGGATGTACACATATTGCATACTCTACAACTCATGTTAGAATGAGAAACTACTCTATCACCAACTTTTAATTTAGTAATTTCTTCACCTGCTTCAACCACAGTACCTGCTGCATCACTTCCTGAAATATGTGGAAGTGGTACTTTGACTGGGTCTCCCCAAATTGCCCAAAGATCATTGTAGTTGTATGCGGCGGCTTCTACTTTTATCATAACTTCACTAGGTTTGATTTTGGGAGTATCAACATCATCTATCTTGACAACGTTCAGAGGAGCTTGACTATAATCCCTAAATACTGCTGCTTTCATGAATTTTTTGAAAAGTTATTAGACTAATATAGTTATTTCTTTCAGCATATTCTGTATAATAAAATTCGTGCGAGAGTTAGAATAAATATATTATTTATAGCGCTTATTCAACGCAATTCTGCTGGGTTGAATTAAGTTTCCAGTTTCCATCTCTTCCCATAGCCGTCCAGTTTTAACTTTTTTATTGTTTGTTGACCATAACCTTACAAGTGTCGACAAGTGCCAAGAACACGCGCGTGGCTGGTGGGCCTTTTACAAATTGGCCCATCAGTTATAATTCCGTAACCCAAGGCGATCAGCTATGTTGGTCGCCTTGAACCATCATTAATCAATTGCCCGCAAATCTTGTAGATAATTTTATTTTTCTTTAAATTTCTAGATGGGACTTCAGACAAACTAAACTAGTTTAGAACTATATTATACGATATTGAGCCCTCTAAATTTGAATTCTAACTTCTTCCGTTATTAGATACAGTTAGTTAACTTAGTTTAACATCATCGAAACTAACACAAATGATTCGAGATGTTCAAAGTCAAATACGATTTATTCTAAATTGTTTTTTCGGTTGTTGTAGGTTAATTAATAGTTGCTTAAGTTCTTCATCAGTCAGGGGTCTATTCAATTTACCTGTTGAAGCGGCTGTTATGAGATAATTTTCCACGGCAAGTGCAAGTTCAGGTTTAACCATTCTTATATTCATAAGTCTTTGTCTTGCATCCTGATCCAGTAAGACCATTAATGCCTTTTGTCTCATCATTGCTTCGGCTTCGCGTCTTTTTGTATCTTCGCCGTTATTATCAGATGGTGAAACAGACATGCTCTCGCCAGGTTTAATAATTAACTAACCGTACCTCTCCAATTCCGGCCTTGAATTCACAAGGTCCTTATATAACTCTGTAGCCATTCTATCAACCTTCTTCATTCCTTCATCAGAAATAGATCTGCCTTTATTCTTTTTAGCTATGTAACCTGCAACTTCTAGTTGTTGTAAGGCCTTCCTTACTATTGCGCCACCAGCTTTTTTATGATGCGCAACATTATATCCAATTTGCTTTTTTCCACCATACTCACTTCTAAGATCAGAAATACCTATTGGACCGTTAATGTAAACTTTCCTTAACAATGATGCGCATCGAATATACCACCAATCTTTATTTTGGGGAATTTTTTCTACATGACAACCTGTCTTAACGTACTGTGACCATTGTGGAGCCTCAAACTTCTTATCCTTTTTCAAATTTTCTGCTAAATGATTAATTAATTCATCTGCAGGAATATCATAAGCCTTAGCCATAATGTCCTATAACATTCTTGGAAATTCCCTTATAAATCATTTTATTCAAAGTCAGGTCACTGTCAACTAATTTTCATTGAAAGGAATAATACAAGTAGCTTGTAATTAATGCTAACTTCTTGAACATAGATGCAAAAATGCTCTTTTATCAAGCATATTTGAAATGTATGACGGTAATGCTAAGATCGGAATAAATCAAATCATTCTTCCAAACATTCTCCTAAATAGTAATGAAATGATTTAAAATAATATCAAAAATTATCACTTCTAAGTAAACCAGACTAGGTGATATCTCATCAATTTACAATTATCTTCCGATAAACATGATTGCATTTCATACAAGTAATCCTAATATTCTTGACTCTAGTTCTACCAATTCTTACTCTTGAATTTAGTCCCGGAACAATAAATTGCTTACATTTTCTACAAAATAGTTGACGTATGACATATGGCATTCTTATTCTAACACGCATTGCTATTTTTAGAGCTAATTTTGCATAAGATTGCGACAATTTTTCATTATCTTTTATTTCTCGCAATGCATTATCGATCAATATTTCAATTCTTTCAGTTGCTATTCTTTCTATATTCTTTTTATTCATTAAAATTCAATTCTGACATAAAATATCTCGTCGAGATCTAGGTATTACGTTCTACTATATTAAAATGCTATGAAATAAATGTCATCTAACGAAATTAATTTTGTGCAAATCTGATTGTATTCACTCGTAATTGCTGAAGCAGCCATAGAAATAGTACCACAAATTCTGAGAAATCATCCATCTGTAAGGAATCACTCCAAAAGAGTTGGTAGAGATTCTAATGAGATTCTCTTAGATATTAGTTATCATCATAAAGCTATGGTTGAAAAAAATATGCAGGAATGGTGGAAGCGTGGTAGACCAGATATAGTGCATTTCGATCTGGTTGAAGCGCTCTCAACCCCATTATTTATGCAGAAAAAATTGCAAGTTTATGTCTCTACATTTGATAATAAATTAATAATAATAAATCAAGATCTGAGAATTCCAAAAAGTTATTTCAGATTTGAGAGACTGATGACTAGTATTTTTAACAATCACAAAAAGAAGAGCTCACCCAATTTAATAGATCTGAAAGAGAATGTTAGTTTTAATGATTTAATAGAGAAAATAATTAGACCAGATTTACTTTTTGGATTCTCTGTACAAGGAACAAAAAGCAAAATAAGTGATATTCTACTGCATAACGTAGTTAATAATTCTAAAAATTATTGTTTTGTAATCGGAGGCTTCCAAAGAGGACATTTTTCAGAAAGAATAAATCAAACATTTAACAACTTATTTTCGATTAGTCCCTATAGTTTGGAATCACATGTAGTTATTGCAAGAGTTCTGTATGAATGTGAAAATTATGTTTAGTGAAATATCGCATCTATCATGAATGCAAGAAATAAAGCTGTCAAGTAGGGACTCGAGATTTTGAAAAGAAGCCACGAAACTTTCTCACCGGGTCTCACCAAAAGCCATAATGACGTAACTATCATAATAATACCCGCAGAAATGGCAGTAATAAAATATATCAAGCCAAATTGATTTAGGAAAAAAGGTATTATGCTAAATACCACCATTAGAAGAGTTGTACCGGCTATCACTTGTACAGATCTTTTTTCACCAGCAACGACAGGGAGCATTGGCACACCTGCTTTTGTATAGTCATTTTTTACATGTAATGCCAAACTCCAAATATGTGTTGGAATCCATAAGAAAACTAGTCCGGCCATTGCTAAACCTATTTCTATATTCTGTGTTGTAACTGCTACATATCCAATTAATGCTGGAACTCCACCGGAGAAACCTCCAAGGATAATATTGGTTTGACTTTTTCTTTTCAACCACTTACTATATACTATAATATTGTCGAAAAGACCAAATGCCATGAGTCCTAAAGTCAAGTAGTTTATTGACCAAGCACAGAATAGTGATATAGATGCTAAAAGTAAACCAAAAATAAGTGCATTTTTGGGAGAAATTCTTCCAGAAGGAATTGGACGTGCTTTAGTTCTATCCATTATGGCATCAATATCACGATCATTGTACCCCGTTAAAGCATCTGCAGCCGCAGATCCAGTAACTATACCTACAAGAAGAAAGATCCACTGGAGCGGGGACAGAAAGTTATCAGTCGTATATGAAGCAGTTATCGCCGATCCAAAAGCAGTAAAAACTAAGAGATACCAAATTTTTGGTTTAGTAAGTTCATAATAATTTTTAAGCCGATTGATGACAGTAACTTGTGGAATCAATCATTTGTACCTCGACAGATTTATGATTAAAGGCAATATGAATGCTCAATTATTTAAACATGAATCATTTAGGTAATTTGGCATATTATCCGTCAAATGCGATTAGAGAAAACAGATAAAAAAAATAACTAAATGTACCTATTCTAGGACATTGAAGAATTACATACCACATCATGATTCAATAAACCAACTTACAAGATTGAAATTCTGTACTAGCCTGGAATAATATTACCCTATCCTCAATAATGTAAATAGATCCATCTTTTCTAAAACTATAAAAGAGGCATGATAAAATCTAAGATATTCTACTAAGGTGATATGTAAATTGGAATCAATTCAAGCAACAGCTGGAGGAATGCCAGTTTTAATCTTAAAAGAAGGAACCAAAGAAAGCAAAGGCAAAGAAGCACAACGAAATAACTTCGTCGCCGCCAAGCTTATCGCGGAGATGGTAAAAACATGTCTTGGCCCTCGTGGCATGGATAAAATGCTGGTCGATACACTTGGAGATGTTACAATAACAAATGATGGTGCTACAATTCTTAAAGAAATGGATGTTCAACATCCTGCAGCAAAAATGATGGTAGAGGTAGCCAAATCTGTAGATAACGAAGTAGGAGATGGTACGACATCGTCAGTTATTTTTGCTGGAGCGCTATTGGAAAAAGCAGAGGAGTTAGTAAGCAAAGATGTACATCCATCTGTTATTGTAGATGGATATACCGCAGCTGCAGAAAAAGCCCTTGAATTTTTACAAAAAATTGGCATAAAAATTGATGTCAATGATAGAAATGTCTTGACAAATATTGCTAGGACAAGCATGTATTCAAAACTTGTTGCTGATGATAGTCCTATATTGGCCAAAATGGTAGTAGATGCTACAAAACAAATTGCTGAAACTATTGATGATGGTAAGAAACTAAGGGTAGATTTAGATAATATAAAAGTAGAAAAGAAACCTGGGACCTCCATTCGAGATAGCAAACTTGTCAAAGGAATAGTTCTAGATAAGGAAGTTGTGCATGCCGGAATGCCAAAGAAAATAGAAAAAGCAAAAATAGCTCTTATAAATTCTGCATTAGAAATAGAGAAAACAGAGATGAGTGCTGAAATAAGAATTAATGATCCTCAACAAATGCAAATGTTCCTTGAAGAAGAAAATAGGATGTTAAAATCAATGGTTGATAAGATTAAGGGAGCTGGCGCAAACGTTGTATTATGTCAAAAGGGCATTGATGACTTGGCACAACATTATATGGCAAAAGAAGACATACTTGCCGTCAGACGAGTCAAGGAAAGTGACATGTCAAAGCTGGCTAAAGCAACCGGTGCCAGAATTATAAATAATTTAGATGATTTTACTTCTAAAGATTTAGGTTCAGCCGATCTAGTAGAGGAGAGAAAAGTTGAAACAGATAAGTGGGTTTTCATTGAGGGATGCAAAAATCCAAAGGCTGTTACTATTTTGGTTAGAGGAGGATCTCAAAGAGTTGTCGATGAGGCTGATAGATCCATCCACGATGCTTTAATGGTAGTAAAAGATGTCTTAGAAAATCCAGTAGTAGTTGCAGGTGGTGGCGCGCCTGAAGCTTTTGTGGCTAATGAATTGCGTCAATGGTCTGGTAACATGGAAGGCAGAGCACAGTTAGCGGTTCAAAAGTTTGCAGATGCTCTAGATACAATTCCTCTATCACTTGCAGTAAATGCAGGAATGGATCCAATAGACACCATGACAACACTAAGAGCTAAACAGAGTAAGGGTGCAAAATGGACCGGGATAGATGTTATAAATACTGTTGTTACTGATATGTATAAACTGAATGTGATTGAACCTATAGCAGTTAAACAGCAAATAATAAAATCTGCATCAGAAGCCGCGAATATGCTTCTAAGAATAGATGATGTAATAGCTTCTAGTAAATCTAAGATGCCTGCTGGTCCACCTGGCGGAATGGGCGGAATGGGCGGAATGGGCGGAATGGGCGGAATGGGCGGAATGGGCGGAATGGACATGGAGTAACTTCATTTTTATTATCATATCAATTCTTTACAAGACAATTTAAAAAATATCTTAATTATTTTATTATTTTTGAATTCTGAAACGTTTTAAATAAAAACTATACATATAATATCATTTTATCAAATGTTCGAAAAACTAAAACAGCTTAAACTAGATGGTACAATAGTTGTACTTCCTGATTTTTTTTTAGACAGGATTATTAAAATAAATTCTAAAGATGAACTCTTTAAGATGATCGATAACAAGACAAAGATTGGAGGTGGAAGTATAAGGGGAATTAGTACATTTGATATTAAGGGTGGCAATGCAGTTAATGTTGCCTATTGTTTAGCCAAAATGGGATTATCTGTGACACTATTTACTGTTGCGGATAATATTGGAACATCAATACTTCAAACGATCTTCTCAAAGTTTGGAAATAGTGTTAATTTATTAGTAAAAAATGGCAAACACGGATCTACTACATCATTTGAGTTTCATGACAACGAAGAAACATATGTTAATGTAATGATGAGTGACATAGGAGACAATAAGAATTTTGGTCCTGAAATGATTAGTCCGCCCACAGATCTAGACATAATAAATTCTGCAAAAGGTGTTGTATTGACAAATTGGGGAAGCAATCTGAAAGGAACCGAATTAGCTCACTATTTATTTAGTAATTCTCCCAAGGCTTTTCATTTCTTGGATCCTGCTGATATCGAAACTAGAAAAGAAGAATTTAGAGACACATTGAAGAATTTAAGTTCTTTAATAGACGTATTAAGCATTAATGAAAATGAATGCACTTCTCTCTTAAAGGCCTGTAATCTTGATTCCCGGATATCTTTAGACTTGAATGATATTGAAAATGTAAAAAAAGTTGTAAAAACACTGTCATCCGAATTTGGACTTAAAATCGATCTTCATACAAGGATCGGAGCTGCATGGTCTGATGGAGAGGATGTCCTATTTGTTAATTCTTTTTATACAGTTCCTAAAAAACTTACGGGCTCTGGAGATTGTTGGGATGCCGCAGATCTAGTAGGATATTTTGCAGGTTTAGCCGCAACTGAAAGACTGTTATTTTCAAATGCTTATGCTTCATTATATATTGGAAGCACAGAATTTGAACCTCCTTCAATAGCTGAAGCATTGGATCTCATACGAGACAATTATGAATAACTTATTGTGGTTCTATTGTAGCAGGTGGTTTGCTTGATACTGAATAAGTGACCCAAGATACACCATTAACTTCATTTGTTATTCTATTACTGATTTTCGATATCAAATCATAAGGTATCCTTGACCAGTCAGCCGTCATTGCATCTAACGATTC
>Ga0184635_10000118_pt1 | contig 16371 bp, 22 predicted proteins | sample PLM3_30_b2_FD_133147 | JGI IMG/M metagenome (GOLD analysis project Ga0184635, IMG submission 133147) | Groundwater sediment microbial communities from an aquifer in East River, Colorado, USA - PLM3_30_b2 | ecosystem: Environmental > Terrestrial > Soil > Riparian zone | place: USA: East River...
CGATCAACCTCGCCAATATGTATGGATGGTCGATGGCCGTCCTGAACAGTGTTCCTGAGCTGAGGGCCATCTTCAAGAAGGCCATCTCTCAACATTGGACACCGGCACGGTTCAACGACGCCGTGCGTGATACCAAGTGGTTCAAGACTCACAGCTCCGCAATGCGGAAGTTCGTGGTTCTGAAGGCCACCGACCCGGCCGAGTTTCATCGCCAGGTTTCTGGTATGCGAGCCACTGTCCACGACATGTGGGGGCAGCTTACTGGCGTCCCGCTGGACTTTGACGTAGCCACCAAGATCGCAACGCAGGCTCTGAAGTTTGGTATGAACGATGCGGAGCTACGGGACCGCATCGTCGGCTCCATGCACTTCCGTAAGATGCTGCACCAGGACAACCTGGGTGGTTCGGCCGCTAAGATCGAGTCGCAGATTCGCGAGGCGGCCGATGCATATGGTGTGCACGTCGGGAACAAGTTCATCGCCAAGCAGCTCGAAGACATCTTGTCCAACAAGGACACCCTCGACGGAGCCCTGAACCGTATTCAGGACATGGCGATGTCGAAGTACAAGATGTACCGGGCCGAGCTTGAGGGTGGCAAGACGATGGAGGAGATTGCCGACCCGTACCGTCAGTCGATGGCTGCCCTACTGGAGATTAACCCGGAGGGTATCTCCATCTTCAACCAGAAGTTGCAGTCTGCGCTGAACGGACAGAAGACCAAGGACGGAGACCGCGCCGAGGTTCCCATCTGGCAGTTCGAGGACCTGGTTCGTAAGGACCCCCGGTACCTCCACACTGACCAGGCTAAGGATTCCTTCATGGACGTTGGCATGAGCCTGCTCCAGAGCTTTGGATTGCAGGCCCAGTAATGGCTAAGAAGCATCACGACAGCAAACACCACACCTTAGTCGACTGGCTTCACAACCATCACAAGAGTGACAACGCCCAGGCTCTGCACAAGGCATACAAGCACTACAAGCACCTGGACCCTAACGCCAACTTTCACGAGTGGTTGCAGAACCACCACCCGCACCTGGCGCACATAGCCAACCACGTCCTCAACAGCGGCTCCGGACACGGAGGCGGTGGCGGAGGCGGCCAAGGCGGAGGCGGTGGCAACCACTGGGGTCAGCATGACCAGAACGCCTTGCAGATGCTCAAGTCGCTGTTCGCCTCTTATGGCCTAGGCGGGGACGCGATTGTTCACTGGATCAAGAATCGAATCCTGGATGGGGATTCGATGTCTGTCATCCAGGCGGAGATTCAAACCCAAGACTTTTGGAAGAAGCGCTTCGAGGGCAACGAGATGTTGCAACGGAAGGGCTTGAACGTGCTGTCGGTCCAGGAGTACCTGGCCACCGAGACAGCCATGACGGCTGCTCTGCGTAGTGCAGGGTTCCCGGCAGGCTTCTACGATGATCGGCACGATCTTGCCGAGATGATCGGCAATCAACTTTCGCCATCTGAAGTCGCACAGCGTGCAGCCATGTGGTCCGACCTGGTGAACAGGGAAGACCCGACTGTGCTCGAAGCACTTCGGCAACGCGGGATCGGCAAGGGTGACCTTGCCGCGTACCTCATGGACCCAAAGAGGGCCATGCCGTTATTGACCAATAAGTACCAGTCTACCCTGATTGGTGCGGCGGCGGCACGCGCTGGCATAGGCAGTTCGGTGGATTACGCTGACATGCTGGCAGCTCGGGGCGTTTCTGAACAGGAAGCGGCCACCGGGTATGGTACAATCGCGTCTATCCTGCCCACGCTGGACAACCTGGCTGACATATACGGAATGAAGTACAACCAGAGTCTGGCAGAGCGGGAAGTGTTCGAGAATAACGCAGACGCGGCCCAGCGTAGGAAGTTAATCTCAGGTATGGAATCGGCTGAGTTTGCGGGTCAGTCCGGAGTCTCACAGGGGTCTCTTGCCAAGCAGACTGCCGGTACCTACTAGACACCCGAGGGACCATGTATGCGATACGTCGCCTACTTGCCCTAACCGTCCTTGTCCCAGCGTTTTTGATAGCCTCAGCTACTGTGGCTAATGCTTCTGACGCACCGGATCGCCATTGGCAGCACCCGGTGCGACATCACAAGCTCACACACGCGAGACACATAGTGATCAACCAAGCCGGGGACCCGTATGTTTACGGGGCCGAAGGGCCGAGCGCCTTCGATTGTTCCGGGCTGATGTACTACTCCTACCGGAAGGCGGGGTTGTACATGCCCCGCACGGCCTCCGAGCAGTACCACCACACTCGTCACATACCTCGCAGACATATGATTCGCGGGGACTTCCTGTTCTTCCACGACAGTGGGGGAAGTGTATACCACGTGGCGATGGCTGGACATCGGAAGCATGGCCACATTACCATGTGGCATGCGCCGCATACCGGTACGGTAGTTCATAAAGCACGACCTTGGACCGGAAGTTATTACAGTGGCACGCTCCGGTTGAAGTAGTAGAACCCTCGGCTTGACCGTCGAGTGCCCGTGGGCAACTAGACTACAGGGCGGCTAGTCACCGCCCGACCCTCCATCCCCGTGCACGGGTTGACGGAGGGGAACTAGCCGCGACGGGCTCCCTTCGGGGATACTCGCCCTTGGCAACCACGGGTTGGTTGCCACGGGTCTTAAGCTCCACTGCCCACCCACCAGCATGGGTCCAGTGCGTACTGATCAGACTGGTAGCAGGAGCCTCAACCTCATACCTCCGTGAGGCAGAGCGGCCTGTGAAGATTGAACGGAGCGGCCGTATGAGCGGCAACCCTTGGGACGAAGAAGAGGAAGAGACCGGCCAGCAACAGGACGGCTCGACGCTACGTAAACAGCTAGAAGCCATGGCTAAGAAAGCTAAGGCGGCTGAAGACAAGGCGGCGAAGCTTGAACGAGAAGTGGCTGCCTCGAAACTCTCTGATGTCCTCTCCGCGAAGGGCCTGAGCCCCAAGCTTTCCAAGTTCATCCTACAGTCCGACGTTGATCCTTCTGACGAGAAGGCAGTTGCGGCGTGGCTGGAGGACAACGAGGATTTGTTTGGGAAGCCCGAGCCTAAAACGGAAGCCAAGCCCAAAGACGAAGTAACCGATCCCCTGGATGTTGAACAGGACGACCCGGCTATTGAGCTGTTCCGACAGTTGGCCAGGACGCAACGTACAATGACCCCGGAGCAGGTTGGCTCATTCGAGTCAACCTTGAAGGGGCTGTCCCCTGACGCGACCAAGGAAGAAGTTGCTACGGCTTTCAAGGCAGGCAAATTCTGAGAGCCATGTGGGTCAGTGCGACCCCTTGATAACTGAATAGTTATTACCACCCGGTGGTTCTCTGCCGAGTGAACAGGAGGTATCAGCTCTAATGGCTGATGCATTCGTTTCGACTACAACGCAGTCGAACCTGGTCACCGCTGCCGTTGACCGCTACGTCCGTGCCGCGCTCCGCCACACTCCGCTTCTGCGGAAGGTTGCGGACACCCGGCCCGTGCAGGTTGACCGCCCCGGATCGTCCGTGGCTCTGTACACGTACTCTGACCTGGCGGCTGCTATTACACCGCTGACAGAGACGACCGACCCAGATGCCGTCGCGATCGGTAACCCGACCGCCACGACCATCACCCTGAACGAGTATGGCAATGTGTCTATTGCCACTCTTCGGGTTGGGAAGTACTCGTTCTCTGATATCGACCCCAACCAACTCGACCAGATCACGTACAACATGCGTGACACCCTGGACGTGCTGGTCCGTGAGATTATCTCGGCTGGTACCAACGTCATCTACGCTGACAACGCTGGCGTGGACGCGACGGCTACCAACCAGTTGACTGCGGCCCACACCTTCAAGTCGCCTAAGCTCCGCAAGGCTGTTGCGAAACTACGCACCAACGCGGCTCCTGGGCGTATTGGCGACCTCTACTGGTGCGGTATGCACCCTGAGGTTGCACACGACCTGAAGGCTGAGTCCGGTGCGGGGTCATTCCGTGAGGCGCACGTCAACGCCGCGCCGAGCGTTATCTGGCCGAATGTGACCGGGGTGTATGAAGGCGCTGTCATCGTGGAAACTGCACGTATGAAGATGGCCACAGATGGTGCTGCGTCTGCGAAGGCGTACCGTACCATCGTCGCTGGTGCACAGGCTCTTGCTGAGGCTGTGGCCGACGAGCCCCACACTGAAATCGGCGTGGTGCCTGACAAACTGAACCGCTTCTTCCCACTGGGTTGGCGCGGGATTCTTGGCTGGAGCATTTTCCGCCAAGGTTGTCTGTACCGCATCGAGTCCGGTTCGAGCATCTGACCGGTGCTCTGGTTCCTGGCTGGCCTTCGGGCCAGCCGGGATAACCGGCACCCTCCAAGAAAGAAGGAGATATGGCAGACGCAAAGAACCCCAACAAGGTTGGCAAGACTGATAGTCAGGCCCCGAAGGACCTGGCGCAGCCCCTTGCGGGCCGCACTGAGGTTGCCAACTTCGATACCCCTGCGCAGGCGAACAACGCTTCGTCTACGCATTTGCATAATGACCGTCCATCCAAAGAGCCGAAGGAACAGAACCCGAAGCCCGCAAAGAAAGAGGAAGGTTTCGTGAACGATCGCGACCCACTCTCCGATCCGGATTTCGAGTATTTCACTCCGGCCGATCTGGCCAAGGACGAGGGTTTCGACCCTGCGTTCCTGGAGCCGGATGAGACCAGTTACGGTGTCCTCGTCAAGGGTGTCACCCTTGACTACCCGTACACCGACGAGCAGGACGTACCGGACACCGAGAAGGACCAGGACCATGATGGCTCCCTGGCTGACCCGGTTGAAGCTGCGAAGGGTACTGCCGACGCTGGCAGGAACACCCCTCGCGAGGCTCTCGCTCGGGCCAAGTACAAGTCAGAGCATGGCGTCTATCAGGGCGTCGGCATGTGCTTGTTCTCGGTTCGGGATGACTTCCTGATCGCGTCCAAGTTCCCAGACGCAATCTCCGCCTGGAAGGCTTCTCCCAAGAAGCACCGCGCCACTCATGGTGCGGATGTTCCTCGCGGGGCTCCAGTGTTCTGGGGCGAGCGCCTGGGCCATGTTGCCCTGTCGGCAGGCGGTGGCCTTTGCTGGTCTACCGACGTGTCCCGACCGGGTTATGTGGACATCGTTCGCATCGATGAGATTACCCAGCGTTGGGGCAAGCCGCTCCTGGGTTGGAGTGAGTCTCTGAACGGTGTTCTGGTCTGGACCAAGGATGCTTTCGGTGGTGATGGTACACCACCGTCTGGTTCTGGCGACGACAAGCACAACGAGCGTGTCGAGAAGGCGATCAAAAACCTTCGCGCCGCAGCCCGTAACGCTCGCCGTGAGGGTTTCGATCGGGTCGCTGACAAGCGCGCCCATTTCGCTGACCTGCTGGAACGCGAGCTGGCCTGAGATGGTTCATTTCGTCCCGCCAACGCAGGACGAGGGCTTTGCCAATCGGGGAACGTGGTCACGTTACGCGTTCCCCGTAGGCAAGTCCATTGTCCGGGTAAACGGTGTTCTAACCCTCCACCCTTACCCGCTGTCGTCTGATCTTGACGACTTAGTACAGGGGGTTGACTATTTCATCGGTGGCCACGAGTACGAGGTCACCACCGAGGTTGCAGCCGAACTAGCCGCTGCTGGATTCTAAGGCTGAAAATGATTGACGAAAAAGACGAAGACCCTGGCACGATTCAGGTTGCACTTCAGGTGACCGCAACGGCTGAGGTTATCCACGCAGATGGGACGAGAGACTAATGGCTACTGGTGGCTCTACTGCCAACCTGATCAACAAGTGGCTGGACATGCTGCGGGCTGTGGCGTTCACCGCTCCTGCTGCGCAGTGGGTGAAGCTGCACATCTCTGACCCCGGCTCAGCCGGTGCCAATGGTGCAGCGGCTGTCACTACCCGCTCGCAGGCCACGTTCTCCGCAGCCGCTGGCGGCGCGCTGGCCTTGACCGGCACCTTGCCGTCCTGGGCTATGACCACCACGGAGACCATTTCCCACATCAGCGTGTGGGATGCTTCGACGGCTGGAACTTTCCTTTACTCGGGTGTGCTGACCGCATCCAAGGCGGTCGTGAACGGCGACACTCTCCAGTTGACCACGCTGGGCGTGGCGATCACACCACTGGCGGCATAATATGTCCAGTAAGGTAAAAGCATTTGCGATCATTTCGCATTTCACTAACATTGGAAACGATTCTGCTGTCGTGGCTATTTGGACGGCCCAACCTTCGGCGGAGTATGCCGCCGTCGTTGGCGACTTCACTTTGTCGAACGAGGCTTCTACCCTGTGGGACTTCCCTGATACAGTCAAGTTGATACAGGGAAGGTTGAAGGATGCGATAAAGGATAGCATTGTTGCCCAACTCGTCGCTGAACCGATTACAGCCGACGACATAACATTCAACTTCTTGGCGGATTGATATGGGTTTGCCTATATATGATTGTGCCGTACGTACGACGGTGGTAACGTCGGCTGGTGCTCAGGTCCAGTTAGTGCCGCCAGCGTCGGCGCTTGGTACCGGCCGGATGCCGCGCATTCGCCAGGTTGCTATCTCGAATACGACCGCTACTGGTTTTGGTGTTGGTCTCGGAATCGCCACCGCAGCCGCCGTCACCCCGGCAACTGCTGGAACGGTTGTGAAACGCACAGTCGGCGCGTGGGACCCAGCGGCAATCTCGCTGGTGTGGACATCGTTTGGCACCACTCCGACAGCCCCGACCGGATTCCATGCCCGACTATGGATTCCGGGTAACTCGTTGGTGATCTGGAACTTCCCGGAGGGTGAGGAGCTTCATGTTCCGCCCGCTTCTACTCCCCTTCCGTTCTGTGTGTGGAATAACGGCACTGGCCAAATCTCAGACATAACACTTACCTGGGAAGAGTGATCCCCGGTGCCGACCTACGGCAGCCGTGCGGGGGATACGGTCACCCTCACTAACCGGTTGGCACTACGGAAACCGCCTGAGCCCTCGCAGGCCGTCATCGCCCCGCAGGTCCGGGTGGATGCCACTGGCGGCGGTTCTGTAACTGTCGCCACCACGACCATCGTCATCGACATTTCGACGGCATCCGATGGCGCTGACTGTTACGCATGGATCGCATGGGCGGTCAATGGTGGCACATTCTCCCAGACCGGTTGGACCGAGATTGCGGTCGGTGGCCCTGCCTCAACCTCAACCGAGGGTTTGTTCTACCGGCGCAAGGTTGCCGGGGACACCACCTTCACGTTCACAGTCCCCTCGGCCAAGGGTTCGTGGGGCTGGATAGCATACTCCGGACTTGACCCGACCACGCCGCACCAGACGGCGGGGGTTGGCAACTATCTCTTGAAGAACGTTGCCTCGGTAAACGTTGTCACTCCATCGATCACTAACTCTAACGCGCTGGCATGGGCGGTTGGGTTCTATGCCCAGCGATCCGTTACCGTTGGTGAAGAGGATCAGACATTCACGCCCGACGCGGCTATGGTCAAGCGCGTCGAGTTCAACAACAAGACCGGTGGTTCCGTCTGGCACGGCATCGGTATTCACGACACGAACGGTCAGCCGGTAACGGCTGCCGCTCATTCATACACGGCTGTCGCATCGTTCTCCGAGCAGTTCGGTGGCGCTGCACTGCTGTACTTGAATCCGGCTGACACAGCGGCTGCTGTGGTGTCAGGGGATGTGTCGATCCCCCTGTCGTTCAATGTCACATCGGACGCTGTTCGCACAGCGAACGTGGATGCTGTAGTTCCGCTCTCGTTCACGGTAACCTCGAATGCCAACCTGCAACGGTTGTCAGACGTATCCGTACCGTTAAGCTTCAACGTAACATCTGCGGCCACTAGGACGGCGAATGTAGACGCCTCGGTACCGCTGTCGTTCAACGTTACCGCTACGGCCGCGCTCCTGAAGGCTGGGGACGTGTCCGTCCCGTTGTCATTCAATGTGACGGCAACCGCCCAGCTCATCAAGACAGCAGACGTTTCAGTACCGCTGTCACTGGGCATAACGTCTGCGGCGGTGCGTCAAGCGAACGCCAACGTCTCCGTACCGTTCAGCCTTGGCATTACGTCGAGTGCGAATCTGCAGCGACAGGCGAACGTATCGGTTCCGTTGTCGTTTGCGGTGACAGCCACGGCGGCAGTGAGCAAGCCTGCGGACGTGCCGGTTCCATTCTCGCTGAACATCATAGCGAGCATAGCCGCCACGATGCACCCGACAGCGGCGGTTCCGCTGTCGTTCAGCGTCACCGCAGACGCCACGGTAATCAGCGTAAGCATCCCTCATATCCCGTTCAGTGTGGCGACTAGGGCTGAGTACAGCACCGACTATCTGTGGGGTCGGTATGCGATACCGACCGCAGGAACCTTGATCAAGAAGGATGGCCACTGGTACCTCACCGAGTATCCACTGTCCACCGATCTGGTGGGCGTGGACGGGGTTGACTATCTGCGCGGTGGCTACGACTACCTGATTTCCTCGGCCACAGCGGCCGAGTTGACGGTTGATGGTTTCCTGGAAGGTGAGGGTTTCGGTGGAGACGGCTTCGGTGATGGACCGTTCGGAGGATAAGTGACAGATTTCAGACCACCCGCTCTTGGTGAGCTTGGCTGGGGCGACGAACTACTTGACAGTCTTCATAATCTTCATGAGAGACTGACGGCTTTGGAGGCGTCCGGCTATGCCCTCACATCCCACACCCACACACAAGCCCAGTCGCACAATACGGCGGACACAGACTCGGGAGCTGGATCGCTCCATCACACTATCGGTGTTACTGCCACCAAAGCGGCTGCCGGAAATCACCTACACGCGTTAGCCACGCTGTCCGATTTCAACCCGGCCGGTTCTGACGGTCAGATGGTTACCAAGTCGGGTGCCGGTTACATTCTGTCAACCCCTGGTGGGGTTGGCGGTGTTACCGACCACGGAGCACTGACCGGCCTGGCGGATGATGATCATAGCCAGTACCTCAACAACACTCGTGGCGACGCACGCTACTATGTGAAAGAGACGGTGGATTCTTCCTTGGCTACCAAAGCAGATACCTCTCACACTCACAGCGCCGACGACATTGTTGACCAGACGTTGGACATCGCCCGCCTACCAGCGGGCTCCACGGTGGTGAACGCTTGGACTGGTTCGGCTTACCCGAACCGTCCGACTTCCCGGTCTGACATCATCGTCATCTGGCGTGGGCCGCAGGCACCGGCTATCGGTGGCGTCGGGGCTCTCGCTGGTGTAGACCTGAATCTTCTGACGCCATGAGCACCCAGTGGTGGGAAGCTGACATCATCTCCGGTACAGATTACTGGACGAGGCGTGGGCGTACCAACAAGGCCGAGGGGACATCTCCCGGTGGTGGCCCGCCACCCCCAGGGGGCGAGCCTGCGATCTGGTCCGAGCTGATCGCCCAGTCTTTTGGGATCAACACCCATTATAGCTTCAGTCCCACTGTGTATGGCAACGATTTCGCCGTCACGGGTCTGATCACTGACCTCGGGGTCAGGTTCATCCGGGACAAGATAGTCCAAGACAACAATGCACAGGAGCTGAGGTTCCCTCAGCTTGCTGCCGCTGGGGTGAAGGTTCACTCCACCATCGGTCAGCTCGGCGGGTCGGACCCTACCCCGACCTCGACCTGCAACTATGTCAACTCGCATTACGGCAGCGATGCTGACTCAATCTTCCGAAGCTTCGGCGGATGTAACGAGCCCAATGCTTCGGGTCGGCCGGGTAACTGGGATACTCAGACCAAGGCTCTCCAACAGGAGCTGTACGAAAAGGTCCAGGCCACTAGTAACCTGAACAGTATCCCAGTGACCGGGCCGTCACTACACGACCAGGTGAACAGTCTCCAGCAGGACAACATCAACCTGGGTAACACCGGTATTAAGAACTACATGGACTTCGGTGATTTCCATCACTATCAGGGTGGTGGCCTTCCGACGAATCTGCTGAACGGTCGGATCAACTGGTTGCAGACTCAGATCGGTAACACCAAGAAGTGGACCTCGACCGAGGGCGGGTACAACAATGGTGTTGGTATCACCGGCCACGGTAACCCGGTGCCCAACGATGTCTCTGCGAAGTACATGCCCCGCCTTGTCATGGAGCACCACCTGGCCGGTACTGTTTGTTTCTGGCGGTATGAGTTGCTTGATGACCCAGACCCTGGCGGCAACACCGACTGGGAAGCGCACTTCGGGATCGTAGCCACCCCGTCACAGGACGCCGACACGTGGAACGTGAAGGAAGAGTACACCACGATGAAGCGGTTCCTGAATCTGGTGGGTGACCCCGGCCCCACCTATACTCCGGCTCCGCTGCACATAGACGTTTCGGTTCCCGACTCGGACAGCAAGTGGGTGCTGACCGGCAAGCGGGACGGCACGTACTTGCTGCTGGTGTGGCGGGACGTGAAGCTGTATGACAACCATGGTTACCTGACACCGGCATCCAAGAATGTACAGCTCGCTTTCAGCGGCTCGACGCCGATCAAGGTGTACCGTCCGTACCAGTCGGCCAGCCCTGAGTTCACCGGCAATGTGTCCAACCACACCCTGTCGGTCGGCGGCCAACTGTTCGCGGTGGAGATTGGCTAATGGCTAACCCTGTCGCCAATGCTGGCCTTGACCAGGCGAACAAGGAACCGTATGGCACCATCACGGTGGACGGTTCCGCTTCCTCGGACCCTGATGGGACGGTCGCCTCCTATCAGTGGACGCAGGTCTCCGGGCCTAGCGTCACCCTGTCGGGCTCCGGTGCCACCCGGACCTTCAAGGCCCCTGCAACCCTTAACGGGACGACTGTGGTGCTGGGCCTGAGGGTCACCGACAATCAGGGGAACCAGTCCACTCAAGACACTGTGAGCATAGTTGTTCGCAAACACAACGAATGGTATCTGGACAGCGGTGCTGTCTGGGTGCCATACCGAACGGTTTTCCTGTGAGGAGGAACCATGGCTGGCGTTGCTGGTGATTCGCTGCGTACGTCGCTGAACCGCTTGGCCGGTACGATGGTGGGGGGCATTCCACGTCTTTCCGAGCAGGCTGCTGCGAACCAGTTGGCCGGTACCACCGGCCTGTCCCTGCAGGGGGCACTGAACGTGTATGCTGGTAACACGCAACTGTTCTACATGAGCGTCCGGGGCGCACTGAACAAGAAGGCCGGTACTGTCGGCCTTGGGGAACTGGAAGCCGCGAGGCTCATTCCATGAGAGGTCCGCTATGTTCGAGCGGCTGTATGACCGGCCCACACAGCTCCTACGGGGAGTGCCTGAAAGCCAAACAGTTAGGCGTCCTGTACGCAAAATCCGCGATCGGTCAGGACCTGACCGCCCAGAAGCGGTGGGACTCGGATTTACAAGCATACCGTGACGCTCGGGCTCAAGGTATCCAGCCTGACACCACGTTGCGTAAAGACGTGGATGCCGCTGTGCAAATTTCCAACCAGACCGGACAGGCGTACGTGACAGCATGATTCCACCTGAGGTATATACCGACGACGATCTGGGTGACGAGATTGAGCGGGCAAAGCTGGCGCTGGAGCGCGCAGGGGATGATCTTGCCGTTGCGGCGGAACGTTACGCCGATCTTACCGATGAGCTTGAGCGCAGGAAGCGGACATGACTACGCTGAATGATGTGTGCGAGAACGCACTGCTGAACTTGGAGGGCTACGGTCTGATCCAGCCACGGGCTTGCTGGCTCACCCAGGATATTCTGGCTACCGACCTGGCCTTCACGGTCTCCTCGGTTGACAATGTCTCCGAGGGTATGGCTGAGCTTGGTGGTACGGAGCTGGTGTACATCGGGGCCAGGGACCCGTCTAGCGCCACGGTCACCATCGCCCCTGACGGGCGAGGCTATCGCGGTACGACGGCTGCCGACTTCCTTACCGGTACTCGGTTGGTCATCAACCCGACCTTCCCGAAACAAACTGTTTTCAACTCGGTCAACGACACAATCCGAGGGTTGTATCCACTCATCTGGGGAACGGGCTCCACAGAGTTCACCCAGGCGGCTGCACGTACCACCTACGAGGTTCCGGCCGAGGTCATGGAGATTGCTGCGGTGACCTGGGAGACCATTGGCCCGTCGAAAGAGTGGGCCGAGATTACCAACTATTCGCTGGACACCGACGCCAACACCACCGCGTTCATGACCGGCAAATCAATCACCATCGGTACCGGTGTGGTACCCGGCCAGAAGGTTCGGGTCACCTACAAGAAAGCACCGACTCCAGGTACTCTGACCTCCACCCTGGCGGATTGTGGTCTGCAAGAGTCGGCCGGTAGGTTGTTGATGCTTGGTGCTGCCGCCGACATGGTGTCTTTCATGGACCCGGCCAGGCTGGCTGTGGGTTCCGCCGAGATGGATGCTATCGACCAGACGGTGCAGGCCGGGATGGCTGTTCAGGTGGCCTCCCTGCTGACGAAGCGTTACCAAGAAGAACTAGTCGAAGAGCGCAGGCGTCTGCTGAAGCAGACTCCGCCTCGAATCAAGCAGATAAGGCGCTAAGGTGGCTCCTCGCACATACTCCAATACGGTAGCCGATACCGCGCTGACTGGTTCTATCACCAACTCAGCGACCACCATGAACGTGGGCTCGGTGACAGGCATGCCGGGTACGTTCCCGTTTACTCTGGTGATCGACCCGGACAATGCATCCAAAGAGATTGTTAACGTCACCGCTGTCGCCGGTCTGACAATCACCATCGCCCGTGGACAGGACGGCACGTCCGGCGTCACTCATAACAACGGTGCCGTTGTGCGCCACGCGCACACCGCCAGAGACTTCTCTGAGCCCCAGGTCCATGCCAATGCTTCCACGGGTGTGCACGGCATTACCGGTGCCGTGGTCGGCACATCCGATTCCCAGACTTTGACCAACAAGACCTGGAACTCGGGTACCCTCGGTGGCTCGGTGACTCTGCCTGCGGCTGTCGTCACCTTGACCGGTTCCCAGACGCTGACTAACAAGACGCTGACCACTCCATCGATCGTTGGTCCCACTACCACCCCGACCTCCAACTCCGCTATTGCGTCAGTTGTCAAAGGCCTGGCCTCCCAGTCGGGTGACCTCACCCAATGGCAGGACAACACTGCTGCAGTGAAGGCTGGCGTCGATGCGTCCGGTCGGCCGTATGGTTTGTACTTTACTGGCCATGCCACCCGTAAGACGATGCCGTATGCGGAGATTCACAAGACCGGTTCGCAGAACTTCACCGATGGCACCACAGCGGTGGTCACCTTCCAGGCCCACCTGGCCGCCACCACCGATGCAGGCATGGCGGATGAGGGTAACAACCGCCTGGTAGCCCCGAGGGACGGCCTTTACATCATTACCGCCATGACCAACTGGGCAACCAGCTCCGCTGGTGGTCGCCGTGCGTCCATCCGGATCAACGGTACAGACGCCTCCGACCAACGCTTCGCCGCGTCGGTCGGTACCAGGAACAACCTGAGTCATGTCTGCTATCTGTCCGCTAATGATGCGATCACCTTGGCAGCGAACCAGGACTCGGGTGGCACTCTGGCGATGGACAACGGCAACACGGGAACCTCGCTTTCTGCGGCGTGGATTGGACCGTAAGCCATGGCATCCGATATCACTGGCACCGTCGTCGGTCCGGTATCGGACTACACTGCGGGTGCCGGGCAGGGAAACTTCGCGCTTACCACCGTTGACTACGATATAGCCATCGGTGGCCTGCCTTGGCTGATCGCCGCTTCCGACGAGAATCCTTATCAGCGGCAGACTGCACCGTTCCGTAAGGAACAGTTCGATTCCCAGCAGAATGTGGGCGACCAGTCGATCCAAGGCTTCTGGCTTCGCGGGCAACTCTCGTTCCATCATGGTGCCGGTATCAGGTACTATGAGGTCGAGGAGGGCGAGTCGGTCATTGACCGGTACTTCAACTCCCTCGGAGTTGAGGTTGCTACAGCCGGTCAAGCTCAGCTCGGCTACAAGGTGGTCGCCAATGCCCTCACCGGCACCGCCGTCAGCATGGCTGGCGGCTATCAGGGTTCTACTTCAGGAGTGTTCTATGCAACCGGCTCAGCCGCATATTTCGTCCCCGACGCTTTTGCCGCCCCGAATTCCTATTCGCTGGGTTCGGCCGCGATGGTGGCGGCTGATCCTCGGCCGAACCGCCCTGGCTTCGCTATCAACGGCTCCGATGTCTGGACACTAGACGCCACACCGGGTTCGAAGACTAAGATTTACACCCATTCCACAGCCTCCTGGGCTGGCATCTGGTACGGCAAGGGGCGACTGTTCCTGCTGGACGACGTTGGGAACTGGTATGCCCAGGCAGCCAACCCGTCCGGTGCACCGGTCACCCTGTCCGGTACGGACAAGTTCTGGTCCGGTGTGGACACAACCTCCGGTTGGTCCACTGCTGACAGTCCCGGTGCCTTCTACATGGCACAGGACCGCACCATCTACATGGTGGAGGTAGACAACACCGGTCAGGTTCCAACCTTGGCCGCGCCTATTACAGCGGCCCAGCTACCGGTAGGCGAGACGGTCACTTCACTTGCCTACTACCTGTCCACTCTGATCATAGTGACCAACCGTGGCGTCAGGGCAGGTTTCGTCACCGCTAACGGGATTACTTACGGCCCGCAGATAGTTAACTTCGTTGGGGACGGTGGCAATTCGATAGCCGCCCAGGACTCCTACGTCTACGTCACCGGCAGGCGTGCGACGGACAGCAAGATCGATGTTTTCAAGATCGATCTGTCTGCCACCACCCTGGACGGTGCGTTCGCCTACGCACCGATGATGGAACTGGCAACCTCGACCGGTAACTATCAGGGAGTACTGAACTGTGGTTCTGGCACTTTGGTCGGGGTGTCCGGTGGTAGCTTCTACACCCTTACCGGTGAGCTGTCGGGGACTCTAGAAACAGGCTTCCACCGTTTCGGCACCCTGGAGTCTAAAGGCTTCCACTCTGTGTCTGTCCGTCTTGACGGTCAGACCGGTGGCTGTAACGTAACCTTGATCGAGAAGGGTGGGGTGGAAACCCTGCTCGCCTCGCTGGTCCCGTCAGCGTTCACCGACCAGTCTCTGCTGCTGAACTTCGACACCCCAGCCGAATACATCGGCCTGCGGTTCACCATCACCCGGCCGTCCACGGCCGACCCTGGTCCCATTCTTCGTGGTTACCAGATCAAAGCTTTGCCCTCGCCGGAGCGGACCAGGTTGCTTCAGGTTCCGCTGATGTGCTATGACCGAGAGAAGACCCGCTCCGGTAACGAGATGGGTTACGACGGTCGGGCCTGGGACAAGCTGGAAGTTTTCGAGACAATGGAAGCAGCCTCTACCGAGGTCCTGTATCAGGATTTCCGTACCGGTGAGCAGGGTTCGGTCTTCATCGAACAGTCAACGTTCACCAACACCACCCCGCCGACACGCAATAGCAACGGGTTCGGCGGTATCCTAACCGTCGTACTGAGAAGGGTGACGTGAGTGAACAATGAAGACAGGCGGCAGCTAGACAACGATCGGGAGACCCTGTATATATCTCTACGCGACTACGTAGACGTGTTGGCTAAGCTTCACGAGAGGCGTTGCGCGGAGATTATCTCAGGGCTTAGGGAGCATTCCGACGCTAAGTGGAATGCGCATGACCAGATTCACGAGCTGCTGGCCGAGAACATTCGGACCGCGCTGACCGCGCAGGACAGGCGTCTCGATGGGATGAACGAGTTCCGTCAGTCGTTGGAGGACATGAACGCCCAAAGTGTCAGCCGGGAGGTTTTCGACACCCTCGCCGAGCGAACCAATGTTCTGGAACACACCATCATCGGTAAAGAAGCATACGACAGGCTTGCCGAGAAGATCACCGACCTGGAGAAGTCCGGAGCGTCCCAGGATGCTCTTGATACACAGCGTCGGGAGTCTGATCGGTCCCGACGTTCATTGTCATTCGCGTTGATTGCGGTTGGTGCTGCCGCCCTGATCAACTTTTTACTCAATGTCTACCAAGGTGCCAAGGGCACCGGATAACAAGGAAGGATAACGCATGAGCACGTACCTCAAGGCGATCGTCTCGTTCGTAATGAGCGTCGCGATCGTTAGTATGCAAGCTGTCTTCGACGTATACGACGGCGGCATCACAGGCTACGAGTGGTTGGGTGTCGCTGCGATCATCCTCGGTCCTGCTGGTTTGGTGGCTGCTCTTGCGAACACGCCATTCTCCCCGGCGACCAAGGCCATGGTCCAGATGCTCGCTGCAACCGCTCTGGTGGTTGTACAAGGCATGCTGAAGGTGTACGACGGTGGTATCGACAGTAAGGAATGGCTTGGTATTGGAGTCATCCTGCTCACCACACTGGCCGTCTACCTGACGCCTAACGCAGGCTATCAGCGGACTAGTAACCGTCTGCTCTGA
>Ga0184635_10000119_pt1 | contig 16341 bp, 16 predicted proteins | sample PLM3_30_b2_FD_133147 | JGI IMG/M metagenome (GOLD analysis project Ga0184635, IMG submission 133147) | Groundwater sediment microbial communities from an aquifer in East River, Colorado, USA - PLM3_30_b2 | ecosystem: Environmental > Terrestrial > Soil > Riparian zone | place: USA: East River...
CGAAGCGGTGCGCTACCTCTACGATCGCGACGCCGTCGCGGATCACCGCGAGCACCGCCTGATACCTCTGCTCCACGACACTCAGCTCCACCAACATGCTCGGGAGTGTGTCGCGGATCAAGCGGAGCCGGCGTCACCCCTCAGGCGAAGCCGTGTCACCCGTCAGGCGAGGCCGAGATGTCACGCATCAGACGGAACCAAACAGCGCGTTGGTGGGCCCCCGGGGATTCGAACCCCGAACCTGCGGATTAAGAGTCCGTTGCTCTGCCAGATTGAGCTAGAGGCCCGGCGCAGTCTAGCAACCGGACCTCGGGGCTTCGGGTGACCGAGGGGACTCGAACCCCCAACCCCCAGGACCACAACCTGGTGCTCTGACCACTTGAGCTACGGCCACCGCGTTCGAGGGCGATTGTACCCGCGGCCTCGTCGGGCCCTTGTCGAGGCAGCGGCGCTCTGCCATGATTGAACGGCCGTTCAAAACAGCCGTAGCGCAGGAGGAACGAGGCCATGGCGGTTCGCGAATCGGTCGAGATCGACCTGGGCAGGGTGGACCGCCTGATCGAGGAGCAAGAGGCCGAACTCGAGCCCAAGCACCGCGCCTCGATCGCGTACCGCAAGGTGGCCGAGCGCCACGTCGCCGGCGGCGTCGCCTCCTCGTGGCAGGCCTCGCCGCCGCACGCGATCTTCATCGAGCGCGGCGACGGCAGCCATATCTGGGACATCGACGGCAACGAGTACGTCGACTACCACCTCGGCTACGGCGCGATGGTCGTCGGTCACGCCCATCCCGCGATCGTGGAGGCGATCGAACGCCAGGCGCGGAACGGGACGCATTTCGCCCAGCCGACCAAGCACCTGGACGTGATCGGGGAGAACCTTGCCGAGCGCTTCTCGCTCCCGCTGTGGCGGTTCTGCAACTCGGGCACCGAGGCGACGCTGGAGGCCGCTCGACTCATGCGCGCCAAGACCGGTCGTGACCTCCTGATCAAGATCGAGGGCACCTATCACGGCCACCACGACTCGCTGATGTTCAGCGTGATCCCCGACCCCGAGCTGATGGGCCCGCGGGACCACCCCGTCACGGTGCCGCAGGCGCCGGGGATCCCGCAGGCGTTCGCCGACCTCGTGGTGGTGGTGCCGTTCAACGACCTGGCGGCAGCCCGCCAGGCGTTCGAGGAGCACCCCGGCGAAGTGGCGGGCATGATCGTCGAGCCGGCGATGATGAACTGTGGCGTCATCCTGCCCGAGCCCGGCTACCTGCAGGGGCTCGCGGATCTGTGCCACGAGTTCGGCGCGTACCTCGCGTTCGACGAGGTGAAGACTGGCGTGACGCTCGCCGCCGGCGGCGCGGTCGAGGCGTTCGGGGTCGTACCCGACATCGTGTGCCTGGCCAAGGCGATCGGCGGCGGCACGCCGTGCGGCGCGATCGGCGCGACCGAGGAGCTGTTCCGGCTCGTTGTCGACGGCGAGTACGACATGGCAGGGACCTTCAACGGCAACCCGCTCACCATGGCCGCCATGCGTGCGACGCTCACGGAGGTCCTCACGAAGGACGCCTACGGGACGCTGAACCACGTCGATGGCTACCTGAAGGAGCGTCTGTCCGCGGTGATCGAGCGCTACCGGTTGCCCGCGTACGTCACGGGGATCGGGGCCAAGGGATCGGTGATCTATTCGACCACGCCGGTTCGCGAGTACCGCGACTCGCTCGGCATCGACGAGCGGATCACGTACCTCGCGTGGCTGTTCCAGCAGAACGGCGGGGTGTTCAAGTCCCCGTGGTCCAAGCAGGAAACCTGGACGCTGTCGGTTCGCCACACCGACGAGGACGCGCAGCGGTACGTGGACAACCTCGAGGCGTTCGCCCGGGCCGTCACCGCGTAGGGCGCGAGAGCCCTTGAGCCGCGTCCTCACCGTGCCCCTGCCCGACGGGAGGGCGCTCGAAGCGATCGAGGAGGGTGACGAGCGGGGGGGCCTGTTGCTCTTCCATCACGGCAGCCCCGGCGCCGCGGTGCCGTTCGAGCCGTTCGACCGGGCGGCCGCCGAGCGCGGGATCCGGCTCCTGACCCTCTCGCGGGCGGGGTTCGGGGACTCGAGCCGGGACGAGGGTCGCAGCGTGGCGAGCGCGGCGGCCGACTCCGCTGCGCTGGCGGATTACGTGGGCGTCGAACGGTTCCTGACGATGGGCTGGTCCGGAGGCGGCCCCCATGCGCTGGCGTGCGCGGCGCTGCTGGCCGACCGCGTCCGCGCCGCCGCGACGATCGCCGGGGTCGCGCCGTACGACGCGCAGGACCTGGACTGGACGGCGGGGATGGGGGAGAGCAACCAGATCGAGTACCCGCTCGCGGCACGTGACCCGGACGAGCTGCTGCGCTGGATGCGGCCGCAGGTGGAGGCCCTGGCCGCTGTGGAACTGAACGAGATCGTGTCCGAGCTCCGAAGCGTGATCTCGGAGGTGGACGAGGCGCAGCTGACCGGCCCGTTCGGCGAGCTCATGGCGACGTCGTTCCATCGAGCGTTCCGCGCCGGCCCGTGGGGGTGGTTCGACGACGATCTCGCGTTCGTCCGGCCGTGGGGGTTCGAGCTCGCGTCGATCGGCGTGCCGGTCTCGGTGTGGCAGGGGCGGCAGGACCTGATGGTGCCGTTCGCGCACGGGGAGTGGCTGGTCGAGCACATCCCGACGGCTCGATCCCGCCTCCGCCCGGAACACGGACACCTCTCGCTCGCGGTGGGTTCGATGGGCGAGATCCTCGACGACCTGCTCGAGGCGGCGGCGTCAACGGGTCCGTAGACTGACGCGCGGAGACCGAGGAGGCGCCAGGGTGACCACGCAGGAGCATGTCGGCACGACCCAGCCGAGAACCTCGCAGGAGCACATCGAGCTCGTCGAGCGGACGACCGCGCACAACTACCACCCGCTCCCCGTCGTGGTGGCCGAGGCGGAGGGCTGCTGGGTCACCGACGTCGAGGGCAGGCGGTACCTCGACATGCTGGCGGCGTACTCGGCGCTGAACTTCGGGCACCGTCATCCCGAGCTGATCGCGGCGGCCAAGGAGCAGCTCGACCGGGTGACCCTCACGAGCCGCGCGTTCCACAACGACCAGATGGGCCCGTTCCTCCGCGACCTGACCGAGCTCTGCGGCATGGACATGGCGCTGCTGATGAACTCCGGCGCCGAGGCCGTCGAGACCGCGATCAAGACGGCGCGCAAGTGGGGCTACGAGGTCAAGGGCGTGGCCCCCGACCGCGCGAAGGTGATCGTCGCCGGCGGGAACTTCCATGGCCGGACGATCACGATCATCAGCTTCTCGACCGACGAGGCCTCGAGACGGAACTTCGGGCCGCTCACGCCCGGGTTCGAGGTGGTGCCGTACGGCGACGCGCCCGCGCTCGAGGCCGCGATCGACGAGGACACGGTGGCGTTCCTGGTCGAACCGATCCAGGGCGAGGCCGGCGTCGTCGTTCCGCCCGAGGGCTACCTGCGCCGCGCGCGCGAGCTCTGCACCGAGCGGAGCGTGCTGCTTGTGGCCGACGAGATCCAGACCGGGCTCGGGCGGACCGGGGCGACATTCGCGTGTGAGCACGACGGCGTTCGCCCGGACGTGTTCATCCTGGGAAAGGCACTCGCGGGGGGAATCGTGCCGCTGTCCGCAGTCGTCGCGGACGAGGCGATCCTCGGTGTGTTCAAGCCGGGAGAGCACGGCAGCACGTTCGGTGGCAACCCCGTCGCGTGCGCGATCGGACGTCGGGTGGTCTCGATGCTCCGGACAGGCGAGTTCCAGGAGGCCTCGACGCGCCTCGGCGCCTACCTGCATTCGGCGCTGCGGGCGGCGAACGTGGAGACGGTCGAGGAGATCCGCGGCCGCGGGCTGTGGGCCGGTATCCAGCTCGTGAAGGCCGCGCGGCCGGCGCGACGTTCGGCGGAGCGGCTGCTCGAGGAGGGCGTCCTCGCGAAGGACACGCACGAGAGCACGCTCCGGCTCGCGCCGCCGCTCGTTATCTCGCAGGAAGAGCTCGAGTGGGGCCTCGAGCGGATCCTCCCGGTGCTCGAGAACGCCGCGACCGTCTGAGGGGTTCGGAGAGCCAGCGGCTCGAAACGGGACGCCTCAGCATCCCCGAAGGGGACAAGGACCGGGGTTAGCCTACGCGCGAACCCCCGCCGCCCCTCTGACGGGGTGAGGATCGAGGAGGCTCGCACATGTCTCGGGACCCATGACCGGCGCGAAGCGGAGCAACGCCTACGAGCTGTTCATCCTCGTGCTTACGGTGCTCTCGCTCGGCATCATGGTGGTCCTCGTGCTGCCGGTCTCCGACGCGACGCGGCAGCTCCTCACGGTCTACGACAACGCGATCTGCGTGGTCTTCCTGATCGACTTCTTCGGGAACCTCTCACGCGCGCCGACCAAGCGGGAGTACTTCATCGGCCGCCGCGGGTGGCTGGACCTCCTCGGCTCGATCCCGAGCTTCGGGGCCTTCAGGTTCACGGCCTTGTTCCGCCTGGCGCGGCTGTCTCGACTCGCGAGGATCACCCGGTTGCTACGTGGTCAGAAGAAGCGCGAGCTGATCGACGACGTCGTCACGCATCGCGGGCAGTACGCGGCGTTCGTCTCGATCACGGCGGCGATGATCGTGCTCGTGGTATGCAGCGTGCTCGTCCTGCAGTTCGAGAGCCGCGCGGCCGACGCCAACATCACGACCGGTGGTGACGCGCTCTGGTGGGCGCTCGTGACGATCACCACCGTCGGGTACGGGGATTTCTTCCCGGTGACAACCGCCGGGCGCATCACCGGCGCGTTCGTGATGTTCGCGGGCGTGGGCATCATCGGCGCCCTGGCCAGCATCCTCGCGAGTGTCCTCGTACCCGCGCCGAAGACCGACGAGGAGCCCGACCAGGTTCCGGCCACCGGCACGATGCACGACGAGCTCGTCGAGATCAAGGCGGAACTTTCGGCGCTCAGGAGGTCGCTCTCGATCGGCCGCGAACCTCCCGGAAGCTGAAGCGCGATCGCCCCTACTGCCGGGCCATCGCGATCCGGAACCGTTCCTCCGGCGTGATCAAGTGGTCGAGGTCCTCCGCGACCTCGTCGAGGTCGATCTGCACCCAGTTCACGGTCCCGCTGAAGATGCTCTCCTCACTCCGGTAGTCATCCGACACGGCTGAGCCGGCGTCACGTCCGACGTCCGCGGTCTCGTCAGCGGAGAAGACCATCGGCTCGGTTCCCTCGACCCGTCCCTCTCCGACCTTGGTCCCGTCGATGAACATGGAGACGGCACCGCCCTTTGCGAGGCCGCCACCGTCGTAGGCGAACTCCATCCGGACCTGGTGTGTGCCTTCCGGGATGGCGGTCCCGCCGTAGGTCTTGGATCGCTGGAGCCCGAAGAGGTTGTAGCAGTACGCGGGCTTGCCTTCGTGCGCGTACAGCGACCAGCCGCCGTAGGCACCTCCCTGCGCCATGATGACGCCGCTCGCACCACCCTCGGGGACAACGACCTCTGCCGTCACGGAGTGGGACTTGTTCTTCGTGTTCACCAGCACGTTCTCGGTGAGGCGGCCCATACCGCCGAAGAGGAGCTGTGTGTTCCCTTTGATCAGCGTGGGTCTGCCGGCGAGGTCGGGATTGAAGCGCTCGACCCGGCGATCATCGAGCGGCAGGACCCCGTACCGACGAGCCTCCTCGAGGAAGAGCTCCTGGAGCTCGGCGAGCTTGTCGGGCATCTCGGCGGCGAGGTTCCGCGTCTGACTCCAATCGGTGTTCGTGTCGTACAGCTCCCAGACGTCTTCATCGAACGCGGGCAGCTGGGCGGCCATCACCCAGGGTATCGAGTGCCTGGTGACCGCCGCCCAGCCCTCATGGTAGATGCCGCGGTTGCAGAACATCTCGAAGTACTGAGTCCCCCGACGATCGGCCTCCGACCCGCCGTCGAACGTATACGTCATGCTCACACCCTCGATCGGCCGCTGCGACACGCCGTCGACCACCGTCGGCTCCGGGAGTCCGGCGGCCTCGAGTACGGTGGGCGCGACGTCGATCACGTGATGGAACTGGGATCGGACCTCGCCGCGCGCCTCGAAGCCGCGAGGCCAGTGGACGATCGTTCCGTTCCGCGTCCCACCCCAGTGCGAGGCGACCTGCTTGGTCCATTGGTACGGAGTGTCCATCGCGTGAGCCCAGCCGACGGCGTAATGGTTGTAGGCCTCCGGAGTTCCGAACAGGTCGATCTTCGATGCCATGAACTCGGTGGTTTCGAGCGCCGCGGCTCCGTTCAGCATCATCATCTCGTTGAAGGTGCCCTGCAACGATCCCTCGGCGCTCGCGCCGTTGTCGCCGATGATGTAGTAGATCAGCGTGTCGTCGAGAACCCCGAGGTCCGCGAGAGTGTCCACGAGACGTCCGACGTGGTGGTCGGTGTGCTCGAGGAAGCCGGCGTAGACCTCCATCTGCCGTGCCAGGATCGGCTTGAGCTCGGCGGGCGTGTCGTCCCACGCGGGGATCTCCTCGTGCCTCGGCGTGAGCTCGCAGTCGGGCGGCACGACGCCCAGCTCCTTCTGGCGGGCCAGCGTCTCCTCCCGCACCGCGTCCCATCCCCGATCGAACCGACCCTGGTACTTATCCGACCACTCCTTGGGAACGTGGTGCGGCGCGTGGGTGGCGCCGGGAGCGAAGTAGACGAAGAAGGGCTTGTCGGACATGAGCGCCTTCTGCTGGCGGACCCAGGCGATCGCCTTGTCCGTCATGTCCTCGGTGAAGTGATACCCCTGCTCCGGCGTCTTCTCCGGCTCTACGGGGTTGGTCCCCTCGTAGATCGCCGGGTAGTACTGGTTGGTCTCACCGCCGATGAAGCCGTAGAAGTACTCGAAGCCGCCACCCTTGCTCGGCCAGGCGTCGAACGGTCCCATCGGGCTCGTCTGCCAGACCGGTACCTCGTGGCACTTCCCGAACTGAGCGGTCGAGTAGCCGTTGAGCGTCAGTGTTTGCGCGAGCGGTGCGCACGTGTTGGGTCGCAGGGAGTTGTAGCCGGGGGCCGACGTGGCGAGCTCGGTGATCACTCCCATGCCGACCGTGTGATGGTTGCGGCCGGTCAGGAGCGCCGCACGCGTCGGCGCACAGAGCGCCGTGGTGTGGAAGCGGTTGTACTTGAGCCCGGCCGCAGCGAGGCGTTCCGCCGTGGGCGTGTTGACCGGCCCGCCGAACGCGCTCGACGCGGCGAACCCGACGTCGTCGAGCAGGACGATCAGGATGTTCGGAGCCCTCGTCGGCGGTCTAGGCGGCTCGATCGGGGGGAAGCTCGCTTCCCTCGCATCGAGCGGAAGGTCCCCCTCGTACGGCGTGTCCGGGATCGGCAGGACATCGCGTCCCTCGGCTACGTCACTCATCGCTCGGTCTCCTTGTTCGATCGCATCGACATCTCGCGGAGATGGACCGCCCACGCGCGATCCATTCCTGTCCGTGCCCGGGAACCGGGCATCGACCCGGCGGGATGGACTCCTCCTTCAACTCGTGGTGCTAGGCGAAATGGTCGGGACTCGAGTACCCGGCCGACCCCTGCATCTGGCCCGCGGACCCGGACATCTCGCGGGCATCGACGATACTCGGCCGCGCGATCAGGTAGATCAGGATGCCGAACAGCGGCAAGATGAAGATCAGCACGATCCACCCCGCCTTGGCCCCGCCCGAGAGGTCCTTGCGACGGAGGATGTCCGCGAAGACCGCGATAAACATCCAGATCAACATGAACCAGAAGAAGAACGCGAACATCGTCCAGAAGTAGTCTCCGAAGTCGAAATCAGCCAGCATCGTGACTCCCTTCGTCCGTCGTCGGTCTCGCCGGAGTTACCTGCGCTCGGCGCTGATGATCCGCTCACCCTCGTCGTGGGCCTCGAGCGCCGCGTCGATGTCGTATCCGAGCGCGAGCGCGACGGCAGGCGCGGCGGAGGCCACCCGCGCCAAGCCCACCGTCTGCGCGACGGCGATGAGCACCCCGACGATCTCGTCGACCGTCGCGCCCGACGCGAGGGCCGTGGACGCGTTCCACTGGAACGACGACTGGGATGCGTCGAGCGCGATCAGCGCCCCGAGCCGAACGAGCGCGTGGGTCTTCGGATCCAGACCGGAAGCGTCGACGTTCGTGAGCTGCATCGCCAGGACGTCCTTGACGTACCGCTCGTCTCCGAGCGCCATGCATCGGAGCGCGTCCTCGTGCTTGGCCATGGCCGCCGTCCCCTCCGAGGTCGGCCTCTCATTGCACCCCGAGAGGGCACGCATGGGCATCGTCCCGACCGGATGAAACCGGGGTTGCGTCGCCGAGGGTCTACGGCTCGAGCAGGCGGAGGTCGCGAGCGGCCTGGACCGCGTCTGAGCGAGCCGACACCCCGAGCTTGCGGTAGATCGAGATCGCCTGGGTCTTCACGGTGTTCGGGGAGACGAACAGTCGGGCGCCGATCTCTCGGAACGACAGATGCGTGGGCAAGAAGGTGAGGAGGCGCAGCTCGGCGGTGGTCAGCGTGGAGGGGCCTGGTGAGCGTCCCGAGCGTACCGACCCGATGTGGGTGCGGAGCTCGACGGCCTGTGTGGTCAGCACGCCGAGGTCCGGCCGGTGCGTCAGGATCTCGTCGACCTCGGCCAACAGCGTTCGGGCGCCCGCGATGTCGGAGAGCCCGACGTCGACACGAGCGAGCTCGAGCCGGGTCTGGACCGAGATCGTCGGGAACCCCCACGTGAGGATCGGCCGGAGACGCTGCGCGGCGGACAGCTCGGCGCGAGCCTGTTGATGATCTCCCGATCGGAGGGCCGCGCGAGCCGATGCCGCGTACACCGGCCCGGTCGTGATGTGTTCGTCGAGGTGGGCGTCGTGCACCATGGAACGAGCACGCTGCGCGTACTCGTCTGCAGCGGGCCCATCACCGCGCGAGGTGGCGATCAGCGACCGCTCGGCGAACGCGAGCGAGGCCGCGGTCATCCCGCCGCTCTTCTCGCCGATCTCCGAAGCCTCGGCGAACAGGGCGTCGGCCGCCTCGACATCCCCACGGATCAACGTCGCGAGGCCCGAGTACGCGAGGGCCGAGGCCCGGAACGGACTACTCGCTGGCTCCTCCCGGACCGCGAGCTGCGCGGCTTGGTACATCGCCTCGGCGCCTCCGCGCGACATGGTCGCATGCACCATCGCCGCAGCCGATCTGAGCGACGCCGACCCGAGGAACGAAGGGCCGGTGAGCGGGAGGTGGTCGGCCGCAGACGCCCAGCGATCGGCCGCGACCGGATCACCGTTCAGCGCCGCGATCCACGCCGCCATGAGCGCGAGCCCTCCGTTCCGGGCCACGAGGTCCTCTCCGAGCAGATCGAGCCACCGACGCAGGGTGGCGCTCCTCCCGTTCCGGTAGTACGCGAGACCCATGCGTTGGAGCAGCTCGGCGGCCCGTTCACCGTCGCCGCTCGCGTGCGCGTGCACGAAGGCCTCCTCGAGCAGCCCCGTGCTCTCGAAGCTGTCCGCGGCGCGCCGATGCAGCTCCGGGATGGCTTCCGGTTCGCGCCGTGCCAGCTCCGCGCGGAGCACGTCGCGGAACAGGTTGTGGTACCGGTACCACTCGCGCTGACGGTCGAGTGGCACGAGGAGGAGGTTCTGCCGCTCGATCGATTCGAGGGTGCGAGCGGAGCCGGATCGTTCCATAACCGCGTCGCAGATCGATCCGTTGAGGCGATCGAGGATCGAGGTCCGCGTCAGGAAGCGCTGGCGCTCCCGGGAAAGCCGCGCCAGCACCTCGGTGCGCACGTAGTCGACCACGAAGCGGTCGTCCCCGTTGAACCGGATCGGGGGCAAGGTCGAACGTCGCTGCTCCTGGAGGGACAGCGCCGCGAGGTACAGGCCGACGGGCCATCCCTCGGTGGCGTCGGCGAGCTCGGCGGCCTCGGCCCTCGTAGCCCGGACGCCGGCGCCACGGAGCAGGCGGTAGGCCTGGGGTGGTCCGAGGGCGAGGTCCTCGACGCCGACCTCGATCAACCGGCCGTCGGCACGGAGCCGCGGGAGTCCGATGCTCGGGACCGCGCGCGCCGCCAAGGCCAGCAAGGATCCGTTCGGGATGGAGCCGGCGATCGTGGTGACCGCATCCATGACCAATGGCTCCGCGAGTCGGTCGAGATCGTCGAGGACGAGCACGAACGGACGGGTCCGCGTGGAGAGCGCCGAGCCGAGGCGGGAGAGCACCCTCCCCGGGGTGGCGCCGGTCGGCGACCCGATCGCTTCGAAGACCTGCGGGTCGATCCGCTCGATCCGATCGAGCGCGACCACGACGTGTCCCAGGAACACAACTGGGTCACCGTCAGACTCGTCCACCGAGACCCACGCGAACGGCCGGCGGTCGCGCTCGGCCCACTCCGCGAGCAGGGTGGTCTTGCCATACCCCGCGGGTGCGGTGATCGTCACGACGGAGGCCGCGTCGGAGTCACGTAGGCGCTCGACGAGTTCGTTGCGCCGCACGATCCCCTGACGGATCGGAGGTCGGTAGAGCTTCGCCTCCGTCACCTCGAACGAGGGTGAGCCCTCCGCTCGTTCCCGAGTACGCTTACGCGCAACTTGTCGGATCGTCCCGCTCCCCATCCCGGCCTCCCAGCCTAGCGGTTCTTCCACCGGTCGGTTCCTCGCTGGAGCAACGCCTCGCCTGCCGCGGGAGGCGGGATCGGAGACCGTCTGAGCACGAAGTGGCTCGACGGAGAATGTTCGGCGAATCATCCGCATCGGACGACGACGGTTCGTCGTGGGGGTGCCAGGGTGGGATGGGCGTGGGTCTGTGGGCGCCGTCGACCGAGGGGAGCAGCAGGATGGCTACGACCACGACCACCTCGTTGTCGGACGAGGATCTGCAGCAGATGCTGGCTCTGGTCCGAGGCGCGGACAGCGTCGAGCTCAAGCTCACGATCCACGAGAGCGCCCGGGCCGATGCCGCCAGGGCGCTCGGCGTCGACCCGCTCGACTCGCAGATGCGGCAGGTGTTCTTCTTCGATACGCCCGAGCTTGCGCTGAACGCGGCGGGGGTGGTCGTTCGAGCTCGCCGTCGCCAGAACGAGGAAGGCGACACCGTCGTCAAGCTCCGCCCGGTCGTCCCGGACCATCTGCCCGAGGACCTGCGCGCCATGAAGACCTTCAATGTGGAGGTCGACGCGATGCCTGGGGGGTTCGTGTGCTCCGCGTCGTTCAAGGGCGCGGCGGACAACACGGCCATCCGAGAGGCCGCCAGCGGTGATCTGCCGATCCGCAAGCTCTTCTCGAAGGAACAGCGCGCGTTCTACGAGGCGCACGCACCGGACGGGATCGAGCTCGATTCGCTCTCGACCTTGGGCCCGATCCCTACCATCAAGGTGAAGGTCACGCCGGGGGGCTTCGGCCGCAAGCTGGTCGGCGAGCTCTGGATGTATCCAGATGGGTCGCAGATCGTCGAGCTGTCGACCAAGGCGAAACCCGATGAGGCGTTCCAGGTGGCGGCGGAGGCGAGGGCGTTCCTCCTGAGCCTGGGCGTTGACCTCACGGGCGAACAACAGACCAAGACCAAGACCGCGCTCGAGTTCTTCGCGGGCGCGAAGCCGACCGCCTGACGAGGGAAGGAGACACGACATGACGATTGGACCGGTTCAACTGTTGGTGCTCGGGTTCGACAAGCCCGATTTCCGAGGCGAGATCATTGACGAGCTCGAACGGCTGCGCGAGACCGATACGGTGCGCGTGATCGACGCGCTCGTCGTCTTCAAGGATGCGGAGGGTGAGGTCGCCGTACTGAAGGGCAGCCAGCTCTCCAAGGACGAGGCGCAGGAGTTCGGCGCCGTGGTAGGCGGGCTCCTCGGCCTCGGAGCGGGCGGCGAGGAAGGCATGGAGGCCGGTGCCATCGCCGGGGCTGAGGCCGCGGCCGACGGCGTCGACGTGTTCGACGAGGAAGAGGCCTGGGACGTCCTCGAGGAGCTCCCGAACGACGCTGCCGCCGCGCTCATCCTGCTCGAGCACCGGTGGGCGATCGGGCTCCGCGACGCCGTCGTCCGCGCCGGCGGCTTCCCCATCGCCGGGCACTTCATCAGTCCGCTCGATCTCATCGAGGTCGGCCTGGTCTCCGCCGAGGAGGCCGAGGCGCTCGCCGCCGCCGACTCGAGGCGCTAGCCGTTACGTCGATCGAAGGAGGGAACGCACATGATGCCAGGACGACGGGTTGCGAGACGAACCTCACGACGCACGTCCAGGAGGATGTCCGCGGCGCAAGCGCCGCCACCAGAGGCCGCAGCCGCCCCGGCGCCCGCCGCACCCGCCCCGCCGGACGACATGGCGCAGATCCAGCAGCTCGCCACGATGAAGGACCAGGGTCTCCTCACGGAGGAGGAGTTCCAGGCGAAGAAGAAGCAGATCCTCGGGATCTAGTCGCATCGCCGAGGGAGAGGCCAAGAGAGAGGGAGGAACATGCAGTCCGAGAAGCAACCGAGTTACTGGGCCGCGGGATGGGCCACGTTCGCGGGCCTCATGATGATCCTGATCGGCCTGTTCCACGCGATCTCGGGGCTCGCCGAGGTCGTTGATCCCGACGCGTACGCGGTTACCGAGAACTACGTCTTCAAGCTCTCGAGCGACGCATGGGGATGGATCCACCTGCTCGGCGGCATCATCATCTTCTTCGCCGGGTTCGCGATCTTCCGTGGAGCCGTCTGGGGCAGGACGGTCGGGGTGATCCTCGCGATCGTGAGCGCGTTCGCGGCGTTCGCGTGGCTGCCGTACGCGCCGGTGTCGGCGATCGTGATCATCGCGATCGACATCACCGTGATCTGGGCGCTGACGGCGCACGGACGCGACGTCACCGCCTGACCGAAGCTCCCAGAGAAACCATAGAGGAGGCCCGCTCCGGCGGGCCTCCTGCGTTCCCGACGTCGACCCTTAGCATGGAGCCCCGATGGTCGCCGAAGCCCGTTTCCTGACCAACCCGGACGCGCCGCCGGCGTTCCATCTGCTCGCGAAGCCCACCGGAGCGATCTGCAACCTGGACTGCGAGTACTGCTTCTTCCTCTCGAAGGAGATGCTGTACCCGGGCAGCCGGTTCCGGATGGCCGATGATCTCCTCGAGACTTACCTGCGACAGCTGATCGAGGCCCACGCCCGTTCGCCGGAGGTGACGGTCGCCTGGCAGGGGGGCGAGCCCACGATGATGGGGCTCGACTTCTTCCGACGCTCGGTCGAGCTGGCCGAGCAGCATCGGATGCTACACCAGCGGATCGTCTACACGATCCAGACGAACGCGACGTTGATCGACGACGAGTGGGCGGCCTTCTTCAAGGACCACGACTTTTTGGTGGGCGTCTCGATCGACGGCCCGAAGGAGATCCACGACACCTACCGCGTCGACAAGGGCGGGAAGGGAAGCTTCGACCGTGTCATGGCCGGCCTCGCCCACCTCCGCGAGCGCGGCGTCGAGTGGAACGCTCTCACCACGATCCACGCGGCGAACCAGGATCGCGGCCGCGAGATCTACCGCTTCCTGCGGGACGAGTGCGGCGCGCGCTTCATGCAGTTCATCCCCATCGTCGAACGGGCCACCAAGGAGACGCTCCCGATCGCCAACGAAGGCTGGGGTGAGGGCGTGCGGGGACGTCCCCTGTACACGCAGGAGGGGAACCTGCTCACCGAACGCTCGATCTCACCCGACGGCTACGGCCGTTTCTTGATCGACGTCTTCGAGGACTGGGTGCGGCGCGACATCGGCGAGGTGTACGTGCAGATGTTCGACGTGGCGCTCGCCAACTGGCACGGGGAGCCGCCGGGCCTCTGCGTGCATTCGGAGACCTGTGGGCTCGCGCTCGCGATCGAGCACACCGGTGATCTGTACTCGTGCGACCACTTCGTCGAGCCCGCGTTCAAGCTCGGCAACATCAAGGACACGCACATGATCGAGCTGATCGCGTCGCCGCAACAAAGGAAGTTCGGCCTCGACAAGCGCGACACCCTGCCGCGCTTCTGTCGGGAGTGTGACGTGCGCTTCGCGTGTCACGGGGGGTGCCCCAAGGACCGGTTCACCGACGATCCCTACGGGGAACCCGGTCTCAACTACCTGTGCCCGAGCTTCAAAGCGTTCTTCCACCACGTCGACGGGCCGATGCGGGCGATGTCGGAGCTCCTCACTGCCGGCCGAGCCCCGTCAGAGCTCGTGCGCGCCTACGCGACCGAGGACGCCAAGCGCGGCCGCAACGAGCCGTGCACGTGCGGCTCGGGACGCACGTGGAAGTACTGCCACGGCGCACCGTAACGTGGGTGAGACTTCGGTCGTCAGCGGCGTTGGCTCGGTGGCTCCTCCGAGGGTGCAGGAGGGCTCGGCGGCGGCGACGTGACCACTGGTACGGCAGGGGGTGGGGCCGGGGCCGCAGGTGGGATCGTCACGACGTCCGGGTCCATCGCCGGCCTCGTGGCCGACCTCGTGGCCGGCTGCGACATGGCCTCGTACCGGATGGATGCGATCCTCCGATCGATCCATGAGATCAGGGCCTGAAGGCCCAGCGCCAGGAGCCCGTACATGAACATCGCGAACAACATGGACACGTCGAAGACCGAGCCCTGTTCGCCCTCGACCGAGGGGAAGATCCCGCGGAACGGCTGCATGATCCTGCGGGCGGCGCGGTAGACCCAATCGACGAACGGGGCGGTCTGATTCGCGTTGAAGAGCTGGAGGAAGAAGGCGATCGCCAGGATCACGATGCACGCGATCGCGAACGCGTACACGAACAGGATGATTGCGCGGCTGATCCAGTACGCAGGGCCTACCCGGCGGGATTGGGCTTGATGGGACATGCGGGCCTCCTTCAGTCGACGTGCTCGTCCGGCGTGGTTCGGCGATCACACCTCCCTTCCAGACCAGGTGATCAGATGCCGAGGACCTTGGCCTTCGCCGCCGCGAACTCCTCATCGCTGAGCGCGCCCGATTCGTGGAGCTGGGCGAGCTTCTGGATCTGCGTGGTCGGGTCTTCCTCCGGCGCGGGGGCGCTGTAGGCGCCCTGCGTCGCGGCGGCCGTCTGCTGCTGCACGTACTGGGCGTCCTGATCGGCGTACCTGTTCGCCTGGCGCCGGGCTACTCGTCCCGACACAGCGGTCGCCGTGCCGGCAACCACCGCCGTCCGTGCCGCCATCCCGACCAGACCTGGACCTCTGCGCATCATGATGGGCCCCTTTCTCCGACTACTGGTTGGCCTCGGCGAAGTCGACCGCCGCCTGAACGACCTCGTACGGCACCCTCTCGAGATCGAGGAGCTCGCCCTTCGCGTTCACGATCGCGTCGCGCAACTTCGTCGCCCAGACGTCTTCCCACACGAGGAGCGCCGCGGACGAGTTCGGGTCGAGCTCCTCGCCGGCGGCCGCCAGGTCGTCTTGGTTGAGCAGGCCCATCGTCTCGGGCGACAGCGCGTCGAACGCCTTGAAGACGTCCGAATCCAGGTCTGCGAGCTCGGCGGTTCCGACGACGCCGTCGGCGTCCTTCATGACGAACGCGAGATCGATGATCCGGATCGTGCCGTCGTCGACCAGCTCCTTCAGCGCCGGGACGATCTCGCCCTTGAACTTGTTGCCCGGGAACGCGACGATCATGTACTCCACGGGACCAATCGACATGCGCTTTCCCCTTTCGGCATCGCTCCCTCGGCCGGCACCCGGCTTCGGGAGCCAGCACTATCTCACGAACCCGCTGCTGGGTTCACCCGTTCCGAACGATGCAGCCCGCGTGCGGATGCTTGAGGATGCGAGAGGGACCGAGGAGGAGGATCGGAGCGGATGAGGGAACGGGGCTCGGGAACCGGCGGCTCGCCCGGGGCAGCAGCGGAGGCTCCTGAGCGTGCAGGACTCGTGCTCGCCACCCTGATCCTGGTTGCGGCGGTCGCCAACCTGAACCTCGCGGTCGCCAACGTCGCCTTGCCATCGATCGGGGCAGCGTTCGACTCGTCCCAGACGACGTTGAACCTGATCGCCGTGGGCTATTCGCTCGGGCTCGCGGCCTCCGTGCTGTGGCTCGGCGCGCTCGGCGACCGGTACGGACGCAAGCTCATGCTGATCCTCGGGACGGCGTTGGCGATCCCGTTCGCGCTGCTCGCCGCGTACGCCCCGAGCGACTCGGTGCTGTTCGTCGCCCGGCTCGGCGGCGGGTTGTCCGCGGGGATGGCGTTCCCGACGACCCTGGCGCTGATCACCGCGCTGTGGTCCGGCCCTCAGCGGACGACGTCGATCGCGCTGTGGTCGGGGATCGGGGGTGCCGTCGCGGCGCTCGGGCCGATGTTCTCGGGCCTGCTGCTCGAGCACTTCTGGTGGGGGTCGGTCTTCCTGATCACGTTGCCGCTCGCGGTC
>Ga0184635_10000120_pt1 | contig 16264 bp, 17 predicted proteins | sample PLM3_30_b2_FD_133147 | JGI IMG/M metagenome (GOLD analysis project Ga0184635, IMG submission 133147) | Groundwater sediment microbial communities from an aquifer in East River, Colorado, USA - PLM3_30_b2 | ecosystem: Environmental > Terrestrial > Soil > Riparian zone | place: USA: East River...
AAGGATTGTCTACTTTAAGTCTATCTGCTATTTCAACAACCTTAGCTTTAAATTCAGGGAAAGGTAATCTATATAAAGCTTTCCTCTGTTCCTCTAGAGCATTGCCTAGAGAAGGAGTTAAAGGTGTTCCTGGGATGTTCCCACGTAGTTTTACTTCGCCGTAAATACCCAGTGATAGGAGATTTTTACCGAAGTCTACGGCTCTGCCACCCCAAGACTGTGCATCAAGTACTGATTGAGCATCTTGTATTTGAGTACGTAAGAAGGAATCTTTAGTTAAGAAACTAGTTCCTACATCGACAGCCTCAGCAACCATGTTAGGATATTGATGAACAACAGAGTCCCACCAGGAACCTGGTTCATTTGCACCGACACCGTAGAGAGTATTTACATACCGCTTAGAGAACTTCTCTTCGAAGATACTCTTAGGATCACTATATTCTTTGTTTATTTTAATTTCATCTAGAGTGCCTTGCATCTCTTTAGTAGTCAGAGGCCCACCCTTTCGAATAGACATATCTGAGAATAGCTTTCTAAGCTTATCTGCTTTATCAACATCTTCTTTAGAAGCTACTTCACCACGTAGTTGATCTTCCTTACCTTCTGCAATAGACCGTTTGATATCTTCATAAGTTCTACTAATATCGTAGATACCGTAATGCGCCATAGTAGAACGAGTAGAAATAACCGGTTCTGTCAATGGAGTAGCTAGCGAAGAACTAGTATCTATACTGACCGGTTGTCTTTCGTCTATTACAGGAGTCGTATCTATTGAAACAGGAGCCATTATCCACCGAACCTCGGATACGGGAGGTAACTAGATTGATTCCCGCCCGCAGGAGCAACAGAACTACCGAAGCCTGAAGCGTATGATCCTACTCTACCTAATGGACCTATGTTACTAATCAATTGTCCGCCTAGAGACGATAGACCTTGACCTGTAGATATTTCCGTACCTGCTTTAGATTGAATTATTCTCTCTTGAGAAATCTGACTATTGATATCGAAGATATTGCGTCCAGCTCCTAGAGGTTGAGTTATACCTAATATATTAGTTCCCAGCTGACCGGAGATTTGACCATAAGCCCCAGGGAGTCCAGAACTACCGCCACCAGTAGCACCTTGCGATGTAGCATTAACTAGACCGAGTGCTCTCGCTCTCTGTCCTACTCTTATAGCTTCCAGTTGATCTCGACGTCCTTTTATTTCCATCTGTTGTCTTCGTACAGCTTCAGCCTGTTGTTCTAGAGCAATCTGATGTTGCTGTGATGCAGCAACATCTTTATGTCCTTGCTGTTGACTGTATGATCCATATGCTGACATAGCCAAACCAGCTACTGCTATTAGTGCTTCAATCATTTCTTAAATCCATGGGTTCCCTGTCTCAGCAACAGACCATCCGATTATATTGAATGGTATATTTGAATTGTTTAATACGTGAAGAGAACAGGCTTTACCGTGCCCTCTTATTTTCACTCGCTTAGATTTATATTTATATAGACCATCTCCAGATATACTTAAAGTCTGTGCTACAGACCATTGTCCTGAATCAGCAGAAGTAGCATAATCCCACTGTCCTCTTATCTTAAAGGAAGTATCTTCTTCAGAACTATCTGAATAAATGTAAACATAATTATCTTGGAATTTCCTTACAGCTTCCCCTCTTACGACAAATCCAGTTACAAAGAAACTTTCGAATTCGTCTTCTTCCCAATCTAAGTAATCAGTACTTCTCTGCTCTGAGAAAGTAAAAGCATTTAGATCATCTGAAGTTATATACTTAAATACTGGGGGTGGAGACGTACTGCCTCCTGGACCAACTATATAGTTAACTCCGTGAATCTTAATATCGCTGTCTACACTCCAAGGGTAGAATGCTTGAGAACTGAGATTATAATTAAGAAGCCTATTGAATTCATATCTTTGGGTTACATTGTTCGTCTCTATATCTCTATACACCCATTGGATCAAAGTAGAAATAGGATCATAAGCTCCCCTAGCAAACTTCTTACCTAACAAAGGTATATCTTCGAAGAAAGATGCTATAGTAGAATCTGTCAGAGATTGAACATTCAACCCACCTTGCTGTCCTGGAACTATAGAATAAATACCTTCTTCATTCCAGAATGTAGGATATCCTTGTACAATTACCGAAGGTGTAGAAGATATGCTTTGGATTGAAGATACTTTAGTTATCGTATAATCATTAGCTGTAAAACCAATTCCTTGGCTACCGGTTATAAACCATACACCATTAGCAGCTCTAACTATTAAACCATTCTGTATAGGTATTAATTCATAAATAGATCCAGCACCTTGTATTCTAATTACACCGCCATCAGACGGAAGCAGATCGAATCTATCTTCTGAAGTAGGATCATTGTTTTGATAACATCTTTCGAACTGCTTTACATTCTCCATTATCTGAGAGAAGTAAATGTTCTCTGTCCATGTTGCAAAAGGCATATCTCCAGAAGCAGAGAATGAAGCATCTACCCCTGAATACCAAATACGTCCTGCAAACCATGCTCCAATTCTAGGTCTTACTAATGTAGAAAGAGTAGTTATACCTGCTAAACCTGAAGCAGTATTTCTATTTTGATCAAAAGCACTGAGAATGAAATGTCCTTTAGGAGCAGGGCCTAATCCTAAAGTAACATTAGCAAAAGTAGTAGCAGGATCAAATACATCTGAAGAATTCTTAAACAACCACCAGACATCTGAATTAGAAGGATAGAAAGCTAAGTCTGTAAAGAACTCAGTGATATACCCTGTATTAACCGGAGAAATCTCCCAATCAACAACAGCTGTAGTAAATATAGGCGGAGGATTTCCGTAGGTTATTTGAAACGAAGTAACATTAATGGTTAAAGTAGTTCCTGCATAACTTACAACAGTACCTGACTTTATTACCCTTTGATGCCTGCTTCCAACAATTATATATCCTCTGATTGTAACAGCATTTCCTGATGCAGGCGTCGTTAAACCTGCTTCAACTGTAAAAGCTTGAACTCCAGTTGAGTCGTCCTGAAACGAAGTTGTAGAATGTGCCAACCAAGGACCTCCTGAAGTCCATCCTTGATTCTGTAAATTATAGCTATGTTGTGTAGTTAAAGTAGTGGAACGGAGATCATCAGGTATTTCTTCTAAGATACCACTGAAATCTCTGATCTGAATACTAATACGATTACCTTCTATAACTCCAGCATCATACGTACAATAAATAGGCTCTAGGCTAGGATGAAAGACAAATAAATATCCATTACCTGTTGCATAAGTACATTCAGCAGCATTATCTATCGTACCTCCTGGAGGAAGAAAGAAACCTAAGGTAATAGTACTAGCTAACTTTTTAGTTGACAACGGACTAGCTACTGTAGCTGCAGATTGAAGGTAAAAATGTAATGTGCCGTCTATTTGCTTTACAAAGACTGTAGTATTCCCGTCACCACCTGCATTAGTCCATACGAAAGAAGATATCGCAAATCCACTCTTACTTATAGTAGTAGATGTACCATTCTCTTCAATATCCATGCCCTTACGTCTGGAAACTAATCCAATACGATCGAATACACAGTTGTCTGTATCCGTACAAGCATTCTCAGGGAAAGTTAAACCAGTAGCTTCGGTTACTAATCCTTTAGTGAAATTGTTCTGTGCAGATATTTTTCTAGCTCTGTTAGGCATTCTTAACTTCTGTTATTCTAATATTTCTCTTATTGAAATAAGTATCTGCATATCTCTTCAAATGCTCAAAACTAGTGAATTGGTTCTTCAGAGGTGCAGGGACTATTCCATCTGCATATTTAAAACTCCATAAGCAATTCATAGGATTCATTATAGCATGTAAAGTGTTATTCCCTGTAAACAGACGACTGTCCACTAGCCCAGTGGTAGACAAGGCAGACTTCCCATCTATAACTTCTAGTTTTAGTATACGATCGTCTGACCGCATCTTAGCCTTACGTCTATCTTCATAGTCAACTAACATTACACACGCCTAGCAAAAGTAGGGAATTGATCGAAAGCCAAAGGCTTATCTAAGGTCTTAGTACGTTGTAAAGTTCTCCACTGTCTACGAGATTCTAGTTCAGCCTTCTCATTAGGTGCTTGTTTCAATTCTACAAAAGCTAAAGATTTAGCTTCATTAAGCAATAGAACAAACTGTTGATCATCTAAATCTGGGGTGAAAGCATCAGATAAAGTAAAGGTAGGAATAACTAATCCATAACACATTGTCTTAGATGACTGTAAAGTAACATCTACATCTATATCATAAGAATCGAAGACAACATAAACATCATCTACTATTGTACAGTACGTAGGAGCAAGACCATTTTTAAAGTAGAAAGTAAAGTTATTTAGCACTAATGTATCTACATCAATTTCAGTAGTCTTAAAAGTTTGAACCATATCTAGAAATTGTTTAATTGGCAGTATAGTCACATAATCAAAATGATCTTCGGGAAAACCGATAGTAGCTTTATTATACTTGATCCAATCTATACGTCTTACATCAGCAGGTCTAATCATAAGGACAGGTTGAGCATTATCACCGGAAGCATCTAGAGAGAAGATCTGCCTATGTTCCGGTAAATCTGCTCTAGCTATGATGTTAAAGTAACATGTTCTGATTATCTGTGCTACCTGCATAGACTCGGTAGTATCTGATATACTATTTACTTCATCAGAATCTAATGACGATAGTATCGTCTGAGTCATATCTAAAAGTGAATATTTCATTTACGTAACTTCCACGTTGTTGCTAAGAAGTAAAAACCAATTACAGAAATCACAACCCACCATAGATTGGAATCAGCAAGTGTATCTGTGTTGAATATATGACAATCTAGGTTCAGATCTCCTCTGACTCCTGAACATCCATAAAAAGCTCCAACAGTCTTATCCCATAAGAAAATCTTAGTTAAATAAGCAATCGGTCCTATAGCTGCTACAAGTCTAACGAAACCATTAACACGTCTAGTTAATGTATCCCCAGCTTCAGCTAAAAGGACCGCTTTACGAGCATTAGCTATTTCAAGTTCTAAATTGATCTCCGCTTTCTGAGTATCACTGTCAGCCTTAGCCCTAGCGATCTTCAGATCAGTAATCTTATTTAATACGCTGGATATAGGTCCAGCTAGACCACTAAGAAAACCAAAGATAAGGCTTAGAAAACTAAACATGCCTCAGCCTTTTACGTTTAACAATCTCTGTATTCACCAAGAATCCATCTACCTTTACTGTATTAAGTCTACGCGCCCATTCTGTAATTATACCTTTAAATATCAAAATATTACCAAGTATGATACCTTGCTTCCAATTAAAGGATCCTGCAACACTATAAGATAAGAGAGAAGAATAATCTATAATTGAGAAAGCTGTAACTACAAATCCAATAGCTGTTTCAAGACGAGCTAGAAAGATAATTTCCGAATTGTTAAACCAAAGTTTAGTTCTTTCCCACTTAGTAGGATATTTTATTTCTCGTTCGGATTGTACCTTTACAACCCATTTACGGCGTCGGCGTCGTCGTAGGAGTAGAGACGAAGAAGGACTTAATTCTTTGGAAGTCTTCTTTAATGCCGACATAACCTCGCCTTCCGATGTAATACCCCAGACCAGTGAAACCAGCCAACAGTACTAATGTACCAATAAATTCCATGTTTTATCCTTTATATTTGTTCCAGAGAGATAGAGCTAATGTCTTACCCTCGTTAACTCGTCTAGTCCAACCTCTGCCAAAAACAGGCCAAGTATTAAGCCTTTTTAGAAAAGCCAGACGTTCTCCATAGATAGTATTAATTAAATATTCTGGGTCTTTTGCATTCACTGCAGCCAGTGTGATAGGACCGATATGTCCGTCTTGTATTGCACCTACAATTCCTTGTAGAACTTTAGCAGAGCGACTTATCCCCGAATTGATACCGTAGTCGAGAACAGCATAATCAACACCAGGAGGAAGATCGTTATAATGAATAGGTTCTGCATAGTGTTTGTCATAGATGTCCTCCGCTACATCTTTAGTCATGTTTCGAACGTCTTGGGCAGTCGCATTAGACTTCCAATACATTCTAGCATCATGAATAGTTATACCCCAGTTAGTAGGACCCCCAGGATCAGCTGCATCATTAGTATATCCGCCTTCATCTTCGAAGACTTTAGACATAGCTTCTTTATATGTTTCTTTCACATTACCTCACAATTAGTGCAGTAACAGTAGCAGTAGACGTCGCATTACTTGATTTAAAACTGAATCCAGTCGTAGCGATAGTTGCATGGTCAATCCAGAACGTTTCGTTAGCACTGCCTACAAGACCAACAACCATATAGTTGGCATCTGGCTCATTCTCACCAATCACAGTAGCTTTACCAGAACCTTGCGGATAACGTCCACCTGGCGTGCTATCGGAACTTGGGAAAATATTAACAGTCGTAGATGATAAAAAGTCTACGATGTAACCATACCAATCTGCTCCGGTATCCGCTCCAGCAGTTATCTTAAGCTTCTTTCCTACATCGGATTGAGTAAATGTTCCAGTTGTCGCAGTCAGAAGATCACTTGCATTGCAAGTGACAATTACATTTGTTCTAGCGAACACAAAAACTGAAGTGGGTGAACCAGTGAACGTACTTCTAACACGTAGATTCTTTCCTGATGTTGGTGCAGTTCCTGCCGAAGAGCCGGGGAAAGAACCCTCACTAAGATGTCTAACATGATTCAAGGCTAAATAAGATACACCAATGTCCGTCGTCGAAGCCTTGTCAATAGGAATAACAGAAATACATGGCTCATATAATACAGTAAGTGGCGCTGGAAAATCTTGTGCCTTAATGCCAAACATTCCTTGTTGATCGAGTATCTGTCTTGGCGGGAATGTACCAGCATCAGTGTTATTGCGGAAGAGGCATCTCGCTCTCAAAGATATGTCAGGAAGAGACATCATCACAGGTAACTTTGTTGTCGTATCCCATCTAGATAAATTGTTACCGGTTATTTCTAGTGTATTACTTACGTTGGAGAGAGTAATAAAACCATCTATTTGAGAATTCGTTACAACAAGACTTCCGAAAGAGCCAGTAATGCTATTAAATGGACTTGGAGGTGAAACTACAAGAGCCCTATCAATAACAACATTTCCACCAGCACCTAACACAAATGCAGTAGCTACTTCAGATCTAAACCCTCCACCAATATATGTTTGCTGACTATTCGAACCAATCTTAAAATCTGCAATAGAAGAGAACGAAGCTGAGCCTCCAAACACGTCAAAACCTGTGGCAGCTCCAGTTTCAATACCTATTCCACATGCATCTATCCCAGGACAAATGAAAGTAAAGTCAAGTGAATTAAAATCTGTGGCAGTAAAACCTATATCACAATTTTGAAATATAGGTAGATTAAATGCAACTTCAGAAGCAGCCCCACCAGAACTTCCAGCATGGACACCAACATTAAAGCCAGAAACGATTATGCCGTCAAATATAACTCCAGAAGTCTGATTACCGCCGCCAGGACCGCCAAGACCCAAGCCAACAGTCGTACCTCTAGCTACTTGATTATATATTGCTAATCCAGAACAACGAACAAACTTTTGTTTCTGGAACAACATGGCCAAACCATCAGTTGCTCCAAACCATTTAATGCCAGATGCAATCGGTCCATAAGGACATTCAATATTGATGTGATTTTGTCCTGCAGAATTACCGACAAAAATAGTATCCGTGACCTTACAGAAACCAACATCCCAAACGACTGTCCCGCCTGCAGCGCCAGCAACTGAAGCAAAAGCATCGTTTAGTGCGGTAGTATCATCGGTTGAGCCGTCCCCCACTACGCCGAAATCAGATAGAAAGACCCAAGGTAAACCTGCAGTTCCAGGCCCCCAAGCTGTATCAAAATCAGTACCAGAAACTTTAGTTAATACTTTACCTGTTGCTCCCCCAGTAGGTAGGGTAGATACAGGGAAGACTTGTCCTGATCCTTTGAAGTCTGCCAAATCTTTTAAACGAAGAGGCTCTAACTCATGAATAGGAGTAGGAAGATTCATCACCCTCTTGTTATTCATGTCTAAATTAGCATTCATATGATTAGGTGTAGTCCCTGATCTAGACAGAAAGGTATCACTCTTAACTTCTATTTCAGAAACATTCTGACCTAGCTGACTTAAAGCAGACTGCTCATTAGTCAGAGATCCTATAACTTGAAGGTCTATTTTAGTCATTTGTATTTATCGCAGTCCAGGAAAGATGTCCGTCAGTATTTATCCACATACGATCTGCAACTCCAACTCCCTTTAGATTTACATAAATAGAACCTTTTCGAGCAGGCGATGTAGGGTTACCGTCTCCTGTGATAAAGGCTATATCTCCTAATTCAATAGATTCCATTGTTTTAATCCTGTTGTTATAGTGGGGGACCGAAGTCCCCACACCATAATTGTGAATATTATTACAGAGCGTAATAATTAATTGTGACGATAATTACACCAGCTGTAAACGCTGTAGGCGTGGTCCGGCTACAGGTAACATAACCTGGTAGAGTCGTCGTGGTGCCTAGAAGCGCACCTTGGCCAATTGCAGCGGCGGGGATATTACTAGCCGTTAATGACAGAGTAATATGTTCACCGACACCATCCATTTGGGCCGTTGGGAACGCTGCTAAAAATCCATCGAAATCGATTTGTGTAGAACGATTAGTCTGCACTAGTCCTAAATCAATAGCCACGCCTGTTGCAGCGGGGGTATGAGTCATGACATCGATAGAATGAACTCTCATCTTTGGGAAAAAGACTGTATCTGATAACGGAGTTTCTAGTTCCGTAAGGGTCGTCAGATCAATCTTAAACTTAATTTGTCGAAGAGCACCAGTGGTGGTATACTCGCCACCTGTATTCGGTACTGCCTTTTCAGGACCATACTGGATATACAGGCCGTCGTTATTTAGCCAATTACCCATGTTACTCTCCTATTTACACAACCTGATCAATGTCAGTTAAGACGATGACCATGTTTTCTGGACGATATAGCTTAAAACCATATTCTGTAATGGTTAGGTACTCAGTCTGTTGAAGATCTTTATTGAACTCAGAATACACAGTAGGCATCTGACGGAAGCCACCGATTATCGGTAGCGTATCGCCAGGAGCTGCTGAGAAGAACTGATTCGCAACACCGACAGTCACAGACTTAGCATTGATGGTTTCAACGATGCCCCGAGGGAGATAGTTGGAAACATACACGTCAAAGCCATAGATATTGAAACGGAACTTCATGCCCGTAACAAGATTATCTCTGACCACTTGATCCCACATAGGAGTGGGCGTCAAGAGATTGACGATGTTAGTCTGCGTTTGTAGAGTATATGCGACCGTAGGATCCACAACTGCAACAAGGTTAGTCATAGGAACGTTAGCCTTTGAAAGGGCATAATGCGCCTGTGCGAAATCCTTGAGTGCAATAGTTTCGTTTGTACCTGAACCAACAAAACGGTGATTAGCTTCGTTAATTACGTTTAGGTTGCTTGCCGTCTGTCCAGCGTTAGCCCGATCAAAAATACGGGTTTCAACGCCTTCCATAATAGCACGGTGCTGTCTCGGAGAGAATGCAGCTAGAACGTCCGAAGACCAATAACTATCTCTCTTGAACTTCTCCGAAAGCGAGTTGGCAGAATACTTGTATTGATCGAAGGAGAACTGGAATTCACCAGTATCCATCTTATTGTACAAGACTGCTTGACCTTCTGCAAAGTCAGCAGTTTCTGCTTCACCCAAGCTCGGGATTGTGAACACGGTACCATCAGGGAAGTCCGAAAGAATTCGGACAAACTTCGTGGCGAACAAATCATCCAATAAGAGCTGCTTTAGTTGTTTAGACCAAAGCTCATCTCTAATCAAATGTTCGTTAGTAGCAACTGTAAAGCCACTTGCCATTTGTTAGTCTCCTGATTAAATTAGCCCAATGCTTTCCAAGTGCCGTCTTCGAATTCTTTTCCTAAGTTAGCTTGATCTTGGTGCATTTGAACTTGTACTTGTGGACTATAATAGCGATTAGGGTCTTCCTTCCTCATCTTCTCATAATGAGCCCAAGTTCGTTTCTGCAACGATGGTGCGAAGCTGTCACTACGCTGATTGGGGCGAGGAGGAGACTGGAACTCTTCTCTCTGAACTTCTTGGTCTAAACCTAATGTTCTAATAAGAACCTTAGGTTGTTTCCGAGCCATTTCATTAAGATCAGCTTCAGTAATACCTAAATCATCTATTTGTTTCTTTACAGCATCCTTATAGTCGTTGCCATAACGTTGCTGTAACTTGTTCCTGATTAAATTGAAGTTATCTTCTTGTCTCTTTGTCAATTCATGTTCTTGAATCTTAGAAGACACTAAGCTTTCAATTTCTTTAGGATCATATGCGGGCCGTGTTCCTTCGTTCGCTGGGGGTGTTTCGCTACTTGTCAGCTGCTGTTTAGAAAATTGGTCAATTATTTCTTCGAGCTTAGCCCTTGAGTTGTACTCTTCTCTTAGTTTAAGATAGTCATTACGTAATTCGTCACGACCTCTCTCTAAGTGTTTGATGTACGTATCCGATTCAAACTTACCTCTAGCGAGTTCTTCAGGAGATTTGAATTTCTTCCCTTCTCCTACTAACTCTTCGAAATAATTCTTACTCGGATCAATTTGTGGTTCTGTCGGATTGTCGTCCATTAAATTCTCGGTCATTTAGTCTCCTGTTGGTCTAGGTCAATTAATTTTGCGTATTTGAAGAGACAAGATCTAAAACCATTTCTATGGGCTTGTCTATAATCCCAATTAGGTTTATCGTAGGTACTTGTGTCGATCTCTGCTCTATATAGAGTAGCTTCGTCTTCTAATACTAATTCTTGTAGCCGTTCTAAAACGGATTTTGCGCCTAATACTTGATTCTCAAATCTTTTCTTTTCTTCGGGGTCTTTGATGTGTTTGGTCCACGCACCAATCATTGTGGAGGCACTCCTTCTGTTTGAGCTGCCGCTTCAGCTTCTAGATCGTAATCTTCCCCGAGTCCTGTAGCAGTAGTTGCCGATGTAGCTACCTGTTGCTGCAAGGCATTAATCTGCTTCTGAGCATCTGCTTGTTCAGCCAAGGCTACGTTTGTATTTACAATACCATATTGCTGGATATTGAATATTTCTTCAATCAATCTAGCTAATCCAATGCCAGAGAAGTGAGGCTGAACTGCAGGCCATAAGCCTGACCCTGTTAAACTAGTCAGGTTCTGCACCAACTCAGCCTGTTCTGCAAAGTGTCTAGCAGCTATAGGTTTAATTCGTCCAATACCTGTAATGTCTTCTACTGTCAGTGTTTGGAAAGTAGCAATCTTAAGATCATCATCGAAGACTCTGATTACAGTTGAACCTGTAAGATTACGTCGTGCTAATTCAAGCATAGCGTTCAGAAGAGGTTCTACAACCTGTTCTTCGAACTGTTTAATCTTATTCTGGAAGACACGAGCAGCTGCGTTCTCTAAACGTTGAACTTCATATTTAGTCTTTTCGCCTGGGGTTCTAAAGCCCATGGCTTCTCTAGGAGCACCGGCCATTATTTCCATAATGCTCTCTAGTCTTTCAATCTTCATATCCCCTTGCATAACATTTACATCAGGGACAACAAGCTCTACGTTTCCTTCTTCAGAGACGAAGATCTTCTCACCAGGCTGCCAAGTAAAGTCTTCAACAAAGCCTGTGACTTTCTGGACAGGATAAGTAACCAAGTCCCAGATATCTGCGCCCATGTTCTCCACATGGTCCATACGATACTGCATACCCACTAGATTATCTAAAGGGCCCATACCCCAGAGATTATCTTGCTTCCTACGCCACGGTGCATGGAAGATTGGCGGATAACCAAAGTAAGAAGGATTAGGTTTCTTTCCAATAAGCTTATGTCTATCTACGACAGTAATAACGTAGTTCTTTAAGAACGTATCGTTATCTTTATCGTATAAATCTCCGTAGAAAGTTAAGACTTCTACAGAATCTGAACACAAGTAATCTCGGAAAGATCCGAAGCCGTCTACCGAATATAGAGCATCTCGTTGCTGCCAATCACCTTCAAAGGTAGATGCGTTCCTTCGTATATCTTTGAAATAGTTCCAGAGAGCTTGGTATTCTTCTCTATTCTCATCAGTTGATAACTTCTCCAATTTATCTTTAAGTTCTCCCAGACTGGTGACTGAGCGTACAATCTTAGGAGAAGATCTGAAGCTTTCTGCCGTAGGATTCATAACGATATCCAAGGGATTAATACGTCTAGCCCCAGGACCTATATAACCCATTTGAGTCATATTGGTAGTTTGAACTCTTTCGTCTATCCATTCGACAGTCGGCATGCAATTGCCAAAATCAATATAGTCTAAGATGATTTTGTCCATCTCTTCTTTAAAAGAAGGCTGTTCGATCATCCAAGTAGTATAGTTGATTATAGCATCGCGCTTTCGTACTGAATTAGCATCTTTGTTATTAGCTTCCCATGTCAGCCACTTACGTTGTGGAAACAGAGTAGCTACATAATTCGCATATAGATTATCTCTGATCTGACAGAGCTTAGGGACAGTAGTCTTATTCTTCCACGGTAATTGAGAATTGCTAGTGTGAGAAGTATCGGTAGCATAGACATAACGTCTGATCTCTTCCCAATCTTGCTTCTTAGGCTGTCGTAACATATCCCATTCTAGCCACTTCTCAGTAATCTGTATGGCTAATTGATCGGGTTGAACGACATCATCTAGTTCTAGAACTTTAGAAGTCATGCCACTCCGCCCCATCTCTGATGAAATTCAAATCCATGTGTACTTTCTTTTTTCAGTTTAAACAAATCTAAGGGTGCTACTGCAAAATCTACCGCTGAAGCTAAGGCATCTTTGATATCGTCATGAGCTGGATTAGCGAAGACAAGCTCTTCTTCTAATGCTTGACAGTTACCGCCCATGTAATGCCAGATCTGATGATTAGCATACTTAGGTTCTAGGACAGCCATAATACGTTCTTCTTTAGAACCTTGCCATCTAGAAGGACGAAACTCGTCGACTACTAGAGACAGCCCATAAGGGCGAATGTAGTTGTCCTTTAAGTCTTGTACTATAACCGCTTGGGCTACGCTTACTTCGGCTCTTATTTTTCTGAAGCCCCATTTCTCATACAACTTTAATATTCGATTGAAGTACTCAGATATCTTATCTGTTTTAAATCTATCTATTTCTAATATGTAATAGTTAAGATGACCGTCTACCCCCAGAACCACGATCGACGTGGAGTCTGCTTTTTTTCCGGTGGAGAAGGCAAAGTCGACACTGGCGACGACGTTGAGCTTGTCTCCTTTGAAGTACCATTTACCGTCTCGACGGGCGAGGTAGTTTTGGTCGTAGTATTGGAAGAGGTCCCTTTGGATAGGCGAGGAATCGACGTCGTGCGGATCGTTATAGTATTGGGCCCGGAAGTGTACTTTGTTGAGGTACTGTGACTTCTTCGTAGCGAGAATTTCTCTGTTGAACCCGAACCATTTCCCGTCTGTTCTTTGCTGTCGGGGCCAAAGGAATTCTCCAGTTCCGTCTCCAATCGATTCAACTTGTCTTTCAAGGGATTCAAATAAAGGCGTGGTGTGAAGGACATTTCCCAAATCATCGTAGCTCTCAATCTCCATTTCTGATAAATCGTAATATAAATCTTTAGGGTGGTAACGAGTACCAACAACCCATTCTCTAGAGTTGACCGTCTCAACCGATGATAGGAGCGAATACTGGTCCTTTACGCGAGACCTACCTTCTTCCATGTAAGCGTTAGCTTCAACAACTACGTCATCCAAAACAGCAATGTCGCAATGCATACCAACGATATTACTTGTAAGACCAGCAGTGAAGATGGAAGGGTCTCTAATAGATTCCTTCTTTCTCTCCGGGTGATCCAAAGAAATTTCTCTCTCAGTCCACTTCTCCCGTTTAGACTCATCTTTCTCAACCATCTCTGGCCAGAACAGGCGATAAGTGTCAGATGTTAAAATATCTTTAATAAATTTGAGCTGCTTGGTTGCCAGGTTAGAGGTACTTGATATAAACAAAACTCTAAGCGTAGGATCTTTAGTTAGTTCCCAAGCAACCCGATAAGCTATTAAAGCACTTTTCATGTGATCACGAGGCAGTAACAGTAACTGGTGACTCTTGGCATCTTGCCTAGTCCACCAACTAATTACTTCTCTATGAATGTTTCCTAGTAAACGTCTAGGATGTACTAATGTAATAAATTCTACTAGACTAGATTCTGCTAATTTTTTCCTCAGTAATCTTTCATCTGATAATTTCTTAGCCATTTATTGGCCTACGCCCATCCTTACTATAACACCAGCAGCAACTATAACTCCGACTATGAGGCCTACAGCTCCACCAATGAACCCCCATAACGCAGTCATGCCTGCAGACCGTCCATCAGCAGAAGCAGCCGAAGAGGACAGTCTATCAACGGCTGACTGAAGTTTTGCTAGATTAACCGCCGTTGACGGATCGGAAATGCTAGTCTTACTTTCGATTACGGTAAGGCGTTCTTTGATGTCTCCGATCTTATCGTCGACACCCTTCATGTTAGTTTTATTAGTTTCACCTAACATGTCTATTTGTTTAGTAAATCCTGCTTCACTCTTAGCAATAGCTAGAGCATTAGATTTATTCTGTTCACCGACAGCTTCCTTAGCAGCGGCAAACGCAGCATCGACAGCTGACTTAACATCTCTAGATGCTTTCTCAGTCTGTGCATCCCGCTCTTGAAGCTGGGTCCTAACACCTTCAAATTTCTCTATAAGTACTTCACGGAGTTGTGCCACTTCGTGTTGTACGTCTTTAGTTGTAGGAGTTCGATCTGCAAACTGTTGTAGCAAAGTGACAGCTTTGTCACTTGCTTCCATACGTTGCTCGAGCTGTGTAAGCTTAGCTTCAGTAAGTTCACGTAACCAGAAATTCTCACGAAGCAACTGTTGCGTAGTAAGCGCAGTTGGATCTTGCAAGATTGGCCCGACGTCTGTACGAAGGCCACCCGCTTCTGGGAGATATCTATTATTTTTCATCCTAGAGGACACCAGAAACAACAGTCACTCTAACTGCTCCTGTAGCTACGTATGGAGAGACAGCAACATTCATACTTCCATTAGCAGCATAATATCCAACTACACCCCCAGCTACGTTAGTTACATATCTAGCACCACAAGGATGCTGTTGCTGTACTATTGTACCTGGAGAAGTGACAACGTTCATACTACCGTCTGCAGCAGTCAAGCCTGTTATGGCTGCACCTGATACGACAGAAACATTAATACTACCATCGGCGGCATATGTCGGCATTACGTCATTCCTCTACTCGAATCTGATTTAACCTTAAGTTTACCCTTCTTCTTCTTTTTCTTAGTAGTCTTGTAATAAGCCATTATGCTCCATACCTAAATCTTGTAGGTCCTCTATAGCTAAACTCTGTAGGACCGGTGTAATTAAATGTTGTAGGAAATCTAAACTTCCTACCTACTTTCTTAGCTAATTGTAAGTAACCTGAAGAGTCTATTACAGTTATACTAGCGCTTACAGCGGTAGCAGTGCCTGTGCCTGATGCAGCACCAACTGATCCTGCAAAAAGTGCTATACCTGTAGCTGTACCAGTACCTGTAGCATTTCCTACTGCAGAGAAGATACTTCTACCTACTGCAGTGGCTGCGCCTGTACCTGTTGCAGATGCAGTAACGGCAGCTGTACTCCTACCGATACCAGTAACTGTGCCAGTACCGGAAGCTGTGGCAACTGAATCACCAGCTGCTATTCCAGTAGCAACTCCTGTGCCAGATGCATTTGCTGTTGCAGCAGCAGTACTTCTTCCGACACCTGTAGCAACTCCCGTACCTGCAGCAGAGGCTACAGCTGAGAAAGTTGCTCTTCCTACACCAGTAGCTACTCCAGTTCCTGAAGCCGAAGCTACGGCTGAAAATGTAGATCTTCCTACACCAGTAGCTACGCCTGTGCCAGAAGCAGATGCTGTAGAAGCCGCAAAGCTTCTACCTATTCCTGTTGCTACGCCAGTTCCTGTTGCAGAAGCTGTTGCAGCTGCTGTACTAGAACCAACACCTGTTGCTGTTCCCGTGCCAGCTGCAGAAGCAGTAGCAGCAGAAAGAGTAATAGAAGCGCCTACGCCAGTAGCTGTTCCAGTTCCTGATGTAGATGCAACTGCAGCAAAGAATGCAGCTCCAACTCCTGTTGCAATA
>Ga0184635_10000121_pt1 | contig 16089 bp, 13 predicted proteins | sample PLM3_30_b2_FD_133147 | JGI IMG/M metagenome (GOLD analysis project Ga0184635, IMG submission 133147) | Groundwater sediment microbial communities from an aquifer in East River, Colorado, USA - PLM3_30_b2 | ecosystem: Environmental > Terrestrial > Soil > Riparian zone | place: USA: East River...
AGCTGTTGCGGCAAATTCCGCCTCTGGTAACAGAGAACGCGGCGGCGCTTCAGCAGCCAAGATGGTTTCGGCCGACGCCGGCTCCGCTGCCATACCCTCAGCCGTTGCGGCTTCCGCTGGCGTTGAAGCATTCTCACTTGCCGGTGATGTCTGCGTTGCAGCATCTGCAGCGGGATCTGACGCGTCTGCAGCAGCGGCGTCGCCGGCGACAGCTGTCGATGCTGCAGCCTCAACGGGCTTTGGCCTGCGATCCATGCGATAGCCGAGCGAGCGCAAAATTGATGCGAAATCCTCACCCGAGGCACCGGTCAGAGAAGTCATGGCGCCGGTGATCAGAAAGCTCCGCCCGTCGAAAAATCCCTCCGGCTTCGGACCAGGCGCGCCTTCACGCCAAGACAATACAGGACGGATGAGATCGGCGAGCCGTTCCAGAATATCGACGCGCACCGCGCGCTCACCGCAAATGCGATAACCGGCGGTCCGATAGAGCGCCTTTGGCGTCTCCTTATCGACTGGGATCGATGTGCGCCCGCTCGCCGCAAGGTGCAGCAAATCGGCAACCCCTTTTGCATCCGGGCTTTCGTGCTTGGTCGCCCATAACTGCGTCGCCAGGGCGCGCGGCGCGGGTTTAAGCAGCGCCGGCAGATAGATGTGATAGGCACCGAAACGTACACCGTACTTGCGCAGGGTTGCGCGCGCCGGCTGGTCCAGGCCCTTCACCTCCTCCGCCACTTTTTGCCGCTCGAGTACACCGAGCGATTCCACAAGCTGGAACGCGACGCCACGCGCCATGCCGGTAACGTCGTCAGCAGCAGTGAGCGAGAATAGCGGTGCCAGCAATTTTTCGATATGGGTCTTGAGCCAGAGATCAAGTCGAGTCTGGACGAGCTCGCGCGCCGCGCCGGTGAGATGTTCGTCGGCAATCACCCGCACGCGCGGACGCAAGGTGTCATCACCTGCGACCAGTTTACCGACGAAGTCTCCGGTCCAGCGCAATGCGCCGTCAGCCGCCAAAACGATCTGGTCGTTGGAAGCCTGCGAAACCTTGGTGGCACGCGCTTCAATTTCGCCAGCCAGCACTTTTTGAGCGGCAGCGTTAAGCGCCTTGGCTTCCGACCCGGCAGCCGAAGCGTCCGGCGCAAACATGAAGCCGTCGAGCCGCCCGATCACGTGGCCCTCGACCGTTACTTCACCAGACTTCCCGATTTCCGTTTCCATATTTGCGTTTTCTCGAAGCCGCCGCATCAACACGCTTGTGCGGCGGTCAACGAAACGCTCAGCCAAACGTTCGTGCAACGCATCGGATAGCTTGTCCTCAACCGCACGTGTGACATCTTGCCAATGGTCCGGATCGGCAAGCCAATCCGGGCGGTTGGCAACGAAAGTCCAGGTCCTGACATGCGCAATCCGGTTGGAGAGAGTATCGATGTCGCCGTCGGTCCGGTCGGCATGAGCAACCTGACGAGCGAACCAGTCGGTAGGGATGTTACCCTCTCGCATCAGGAATCCATAGAGGGTTACGACCAATTCGGCGTGGGTCGCAGGCGCGATTTTTCGATAATCGGGAACCTGGCAGGCATCCCATAACCGCGCGATAGAGGTGCGGTCGTGTGCGAGCGTTCGTACATCCTCATCTCGCGCCGCGTGTTCCAGAACCAATATGTCCTCCCCGATCGGCGCACGCGTCAGGCCAGGTTCGTTTGGTGTCGCGGCCAGTGAGGCCTGCAACGCACCAATAGAAGCGAAATCAAGATCCGTATTGCGCCATTGCAGCAAACGAAGCGGTTCGAAGCTGTGGCTTTCCAAGGCCTGCACCAGTTCCGGCTCGAACGGGTCGCAGCGCCCAGTCGTCCCAAAGGTGCCGTCGCGCGTAGCCCGGCCGGCACGGCCGGCGATTTGGGCGAGTTCAGCCGGATTGAGTTTTCGAAATTGATAGCCATCGAATTTGCGGTCGGAGGCAAACGCGACGTGGTCAACATCGAGATTGAGGCCCATCCCGCTGGCGTCCGTTGCCACCAGGTAGTCGACATCGCCTGACTGGTATAGGGCCACCTGTGCGTTACGGGTTCGTGGCGAAAGGGCGCCCAGCACTACCGCGGCACCGCCACGCTGGCGGCGGATCAGTTCGGCGATGGCATAAACTTCCTCTGCCGAAAACGCGACGATCGCCGACCGTGGCGGGAGACGCGTGAGCTTTTTCTCTCCGGCATAAGTGAGCGTAGAAAGCCGCGGCCGGCTGATGACGTGTGCGCCCGGCAACAGCTTCTCGACCATCGGCCGCACGGTCGCGGCCCCCAGCACCAGGGTCTCTTCGCGCGCGCGGGCATTGAGCATCCGATCGGTGAAGACATGGCCGCGCTCGAAATCGGCGCCGAGCTGGACCTCATCGACGGCCATGAAGGCGACATCGAGATCGCGCGGCATCGCTTCGACGGTGCAGACCCAAAAGCGTGGGTTCCGCGGCTTGATTTTCTCCTCGCCGGTGATCAGTGCGACGGCGTCCTTGCCGATCCTGTCGGCGATCTTGTTGTAGACCTCGCGCGCAAGCAGCCGCAGCGGGAGGCCGATCACGCCGGAGGAATGCGCCAGCATGCGCTCAATGGCGAGATGGGTCTTGCCGGTGTTTGTTGGTCCCAACACTGCCGTGACCCCGGTGCCGCGGGTTCGCGACGTTCGGGCAGGTTTTGGGGAAAAACTGATGGCCATTACGCGTCCGGACTTATGGCAGAGCGCCTGGGCACTCTCCCGAAGCCTTCCTGTATCACAATGTGACGAAAAGCATGCGCGTGGTTAAGCATTAGAACGAGTCTGGAACGAATCGCGCCCGAATCGGTGACTCCGAAGCTGTATGACTTCGTTCACGGCGACATCTGGCTAGCGATTACCGCGCAGCTACAAGATGGAGTAGCGCGCCGTCGATTCAAGTGGGTTTTGGGCATTCTAAAAGTTAACGACACCGTCGAGTCGCCCGCCGCCGAAGAGTCAAGGGCCTTTATTGCGTCTTCGAACCACTGCTGGTCGGAGCCCCTGCCTGAATCGGCATTGAGACGAATTCCGAAGCCTCAAGCACCGCCTGGCCAAGCGGCGTCGGCCCTTGGGCGCGATAGGGCACCAGGACACGCGTTCCCGCGATGGGCGCGAGCCATACTTCCATGTCGCGCTGTTTTGCGAGGTATCTGATCGACGCGCGCGAAGGAACAAACCCCGCGACCGGCGTGAAATAGACCGCGCAAACCACCACCGGCCCGAAATAACCCTTGACCGACTTCACCTTGTCCATGCGCTTGAACGCAAATTGCATGTCGTAACGCAGCCGGCCATCGAAAACTTCGTGCGTACGCTGGCACGCTTCCGGTACGAGCGGGTCACCGTTTCCAGGCATGCGCACGAGGGACGCAGTCATTGGGTCAAGGACACCACGCTGGGATGCCTCGGTGATCGGCACACGATTGGGTTCGACATCCGCGGGTGGATCGACCTTGTAATCCTTCACGTTGCCGTTGCTGATCGTGATGCGGATCGAATCGATCTTCTTGTTGTTACGGCCGTTCAGGTTCGCAGCATAGATCGAGGTCAATTGCTTGCTATTGGTCAACGTGCCGCGTGCGGTCGCGCTGCCTTGGCCGCCGGTAAATGCGCGCAGCAATCCCGACGTTGTCCCATCGACCGCGGCAGAATACTGGCTATCGGTGATGTCGATGACCCAGCTGCCGGCCCCTATCGGAATCCCTGCAACCGTCGCCGCATAGCGGGCTTCCAGACGTGTCTGCGCAAAAGCCGGCGCTGCCAGACCGGATGCGGCCAAGACCAGCATAGCCGACGTCAAGAGCAGTTTTCTTATCAGGTGACGCAAGACCCATTCCTTCCGCGCGTCGACACAGCTTCTACTATCGACAAAATCACCCGATCCGGAGCGCGATGCCTTTCGCGTGCCGGAAGGTGGCAGAAAGTTAATACCGAACGGCTGGCACAGGCAGTTCGTCGGCGCGGATTTAGTCGAATCTGTGTTCGTCGGCACTGGTGGGCGGGTGTCGGCATACAAAATCCGTCAAATTCACTCAATTTGCTCAGCTTGACGCCTTTGGCCCCGCTCTCTATACGTCCGGCCAATCTTAACCCAGAAGATTGACCGGATCCGGCGCGGGCTCGTGCCGGCGTTATTTGAGGACTGAGCTATGTCATGGCGTTGCGACCTGACCGGTAAAAAGCCACTGGTCGGCCACAAAGTGAGCCACTCCAACATCAAGACCAAGCGCCGGTTCTTGCCGAACCTGCGCAACGTCACGCTGATTTCCGACACGCTTGGCCGCAGGATCCGCCTGCGCGTATCGGCCAATGCCCTGAAGACCGTCGACCATCGCGGTGGCCTTGATGCATTTCTGCTCAAAGCGAAGGACGATGAATTGGCGCCCCGAGTGCTCGAACTCAAGCGCCAAATCGTAAAGAAGCGCGCGGGCGCAGCGGGCTAGTTGCCTCACTCTCCCACGACCGCAAACTGCAGCAGCAGATTGCGCTGGATGACGGAAAAATTATCGTCCGATATCAGAGTAATAATGGTCTCGCCGGCTGCATTGTGATGCACGGCAATGCCTTCCATGTTGTCGATCTGATAGGCGAGATCGGCCTCCATCATTGGACGGCCATCCACGATTGCGCCCGCTTTGATGCCGGCGAGTGGAACGCGACGGATGCGTCTTACAAATCCCGGCCAATAGCGGCGCTCAAGTAGCAACAGATCGCCCGGGCCGATTGTCGTACAATCGCTGACGTCAAAATCATCGGTGCGTTTGACGCTAAATGGAGTAACGCTGTCGGTCCCAAGCAAGAACGAACGTAAATTACCCGCGCTGTCGAGACTGTGCTCGGTGACGACGATCAATTCGCGCGCCGGCGCGACCTGCGGTGCCGCGAGGCATTCAAGACTCTTGTTGTAGGCGAACGTCTTGAAGTCGGGCGGCACATTGATTGCTTGCCCGCGCGCAAGCAAGCCGTCGCGCCGGTAATCAAAGCGTACGATCTGCTCGACCCGCTCAATACCAACATAAAGGATGCCGTCGCGCTCGGTGAGGGATTCGACATCGTACCAGCCACGCGCCGCCAGCGGCTTGCCATCAGCCCCAAGGATTGGCGCCATTTCGGCGTCGGCAATGCCTGTCGGCTTGCCATCGCGATAGACAATCCGGCCGCGTAGCCACGCGCCACGATCGGTAACCGCGATGAAGCGGTTTCCGTCAGATTCGACATGGATACCTGAGATGCCGCCGAAGGCCGGGGTTTTCGACGTCAGAACGAGCCCGCCGCGAAATTCCAGGTCGCCGAACCGCGTGCGCGCCGGATCGCGGTGGTCGAATGACGTGACCGGCACTGCCTCAATTTCGATGCGCGTTGGCGCCGTGGGATAGCGCTGCACATCAGCAAAAGCGAAGCCGACGACAGCGACAAAGGCAACAAACAGAACGCCGACAACAAGCGGGCGGCACCTGAATAGGTTCAAGCGACGCGCCTTCGGATGCGCGGCCTCGTCAACTCAGCCGCGGCATGCTCTTCGAAGAGTTCGGCAAGCTTTTCGGTCATCGCCCCGCCGAGTTCCTCGGCGTCCACAATGGTGACCGCACGCCGATAGTATCGCGTCACGTCGTGCCCGATACCGATCGCAATCAACTCTACCGGAGATCGGGTCTCGATCTCCTCGATCACCCAGCGCAAATGACGCTCAAGATAGTTTCCGGGATTTACCGAAAGCGTGGAATCATCGACCGGCGCACCATCGGAAATCATCATCAGGATCTTGCGTTGCTCGGTTCGGCCAAGCAGCCGCTTGTGCGCCCAATCGAGAGCTTCGCCGTCGATATTTTCCTTCAACAGGCCCTCGCGCATCATCAGCCCGAGGTTCTTGCGCGCGCGGCGCCAGGGCGCATCGGCCGATTTATAGATGATGTGGCGCAGATCATTGAGGCGACCGGGATTCGCCGGCTTGCCGGCCGTGAGCCAGTGCTCGCGCGACTGGCCGCCCTTCCAGGCGCGCGTGGTGAAGCCAAGAATTTCAACCTTGACGCCGCAGCGCTCAAGCGTGCGCGCAAGAATATCCGCGCAGGTGGCGGCGACGGTGATCGGTCGACCGCGCATCGAGCCCGAATTGTCGAGCAAAAGCGTAACGACCGTATCTCGAAACTCGGTGTCTTTTTCAGCCTTGAACGAAAGGGGATGCAGCGGATCGACGATGATGCGCGAGAGGCGCGCCGGATCGAGTTGGCCTTCCTCGAGATCGAATTCCCAGGAGCGGTTCTGCTGCGCCATCAGACGCCGCTGCAACCGATTGGCAAGACGCGCGACAACGCCCTGTAAATGAGAGAGCTGTTTGTCGAGGTAGCCTCGCAGACGATCCAGCTCTTCCGGTTCGCACAGATCCTCGGCGGCGATGGTTTCGTCGAACTTGGCGGTGAAAGCGCGATAGTCCGGGCCCCGCGGCTCGTTGGCGCCAAAATGTCGTGGGCGCTGCGGCTCCCCGGGCGTCTCGGCGTCGCCCATATCGGTGTCGTCGGCGCTATCGGCGGTTGGGGCTTCCACCGCCTCGGCGGCAGCGTCAGGCATATCCTCGGCGGACACCTGCGTGTCCTCCATACTCATCCGCTGCATTTCATCGGAATCCGCGGCATCGCCGTCTTCGCCGGACTCCTGCTTGCGCCGATCCTCCTCGCCCTCCTCTTCTTCCTCGGAATCGTGCCTGCGGTCTTCGCCCATTTCGAGAGCGTCCAGCAAATCGTGCACGACATCGCTGAACTGGCGCTGATCCTCGACAAGACCTTCCAGGCGATCGAGATCGCGGCCGGCGCGCTCTTCGATCAATGGACGCCACAGATCGACCAGTTTCTTGGCCGCCGGCGGCGGGGCCATGCCGGTCAGGCGCTCACGTACCATCAGCGCCAGCGCGTCCTCGATCGGCGCATCGGCACGTTCGGTGATCTGATCGAACTTGGCGCGATGAAACCGCTCGTCGAGCATCGCCGTGAGATTCTGTGCAACGCCGTCCATGCGTCTCGCGCCGATTGCTTCGACCCGGGCCTGCTCCACCGCCTCGAACACCGCGCGCGCCTGCTGACCGGCCGGTTGCAGACGGCGATGCAAGGCCTGATCGTGACAGGCAAGGCGCAAGGCGATCGAATCGGCATGGCCGCGAACGACGCCAGCTTCGGTCTTGCCGAGCTTTCGCGGCGGCTCCGGCAAGCGCACCTTTCCGCCAAGGAGGCCCGGCCGCTCGGCGGCGAAAGCAACTTCCAATTCGGGCTTGCGTGCGAGTGCGCGCAGGCAACCGGTGACCGCCCGTTTGAACGGTTCGGTCGGCGACTCTTTAGCAGACGGTTTGACTTTGTTGTTGGAAGCCATCACTTGTCCCCTCTCCGCGCGGAGAGTCAAATCAGGTCAGCGCCACGTTCACTGACGATTCCGGCAGCTCAACTCCGAAGCAGCGCTGATAGAACTCGGCGACAATCGGCCGTTCGAGCTCATCGCACTTGTTGAGAAAAGTGAGCCGGAAGGCAAAGCCGATATCGTTGAAGATTTCGGAATTCTCGGCCCAGGTAATGACTGTTCGCGGGCTCATCACGGTTGAGATGTCGCCGTTCATGAAAGCGTTGCGCGTGAGATCGGCAACCCGCACCATCTTGTTGACGATGTCGCGGCCCTGCTCGTTGCGATAGTGCTTGGCCTTGGCCAGCACAATCTCGACTTCGTTGTCGTGCGGCAAATAGTTCAGCGTGGTGACGATCGACCAGCGGTCCATCTGACCCTGGTTGATCTGCTGCGTGCCATGATAGAGGCCGGACGTATCACCGAGGCCGACAGTGTTGGCCGTGGCGAAGAGGCGGAACGCGGGGTGCGGTTTGATCACCTTGCTCTGATCGAGCAGCGTGAGCCGTCCGGATGCTTCCAGCACGCGTTGAATGACAAACATCACATCCGGCCGGCCGGCATCGTATTCGTCGAAGCAGAGCGCGACGTTATTTTGCAAAGCCCACGGCAGGATGCCTTCGCGGAATTCCGTGACCTGCTGACCTTCCTTGATGACGATGGCATCCTTGCCGATCAGGTCGATACGGCTGATGTGGCTGTCGAGGTTCACGCGCACACACGGCCAATTGAGTCGCGCCGCTACTTGCTCGATGTGCGTGGACTTACCGGTACCATGGTAGCCGGTGACGATGACGCGCCGGTTCTTGGCAAAGCCCGCAAGAATCGCGAGCGTCGTTGGACGGTCGAAGCGATAATCTGCATCGATGTCCGGCACGTGCTCGTCGGCCTGCGAATAGGCGGGCACTTCCAGGTCACTGTCTATTCCGAAAACTTGCCGGACCGACACTTTCATGTCGGGCAGGCCGGCAATTTCTTGCATTGCGGCGGTCATTGATCCTCCGTGGCTCCGGAACTCCGAAGCCCCTGATGCGGTCCGACTCGTACGGTCCGGCTGATGGCGGCAACTTAGCAGAGGCCATGGCAGCGAAAAACCCGCCGCAGCCGAATAGCACCATCAATTATTTCAATAAGATAGGCGCGATTAGCCCTGTGCGTAAGGCGGAGCTGGGTTGACCGGAGCAGGAACCTGCCGGTCAGCCGAATCCCACCGATTTCAGATAGTTGTACGACTGGATGATCTCGATCAGCCGGTCCTCGCTCGAGCGGTCGCCGCCGTTGGCGTCCGGATGGTGGCGCTTTACCAATTCCTTGAAGCGCATCTTCACCTGCTGCGACGTGGCGCCGACATCCAGTCCGAGCGCGTCGAGAGCTTTGCGCTCGGCATTGCGGATCGGACGCGTTTCGGCATGGGCTTTTTGTTCCGCACGCATCCCTTCGCCGAACAAACCGAAGGGATCAGCATGACTGCCGAAGGCACGCATGTCCGGCCGCATCGGGCCTTTGCCGGTTCCCATCTTCCAGGTTGGGCGGTGGCCGGTGAGGGCGTCCTTCTGGTAGGCCATCACCGCAGCATCACTCATGCCGGCAAAGAAATTGTACGACTGGTTGTATTCGCGCACGTGGTGCAGGCAGAAACGCCAGTAGTCTTTCTCGCGGCCCCGCCCCTTGGGTGCACGGTGCGTCGCCTTTTCCTTGCAGCCATGCCATTCGCAGCCCGGCCCGCCCGTTTTTGGACGGCGGTCCTTCTCCGGTTTGACACGGATACGGTCAAAGAGGGGTGAGTCGAATTTCATGACCGAACATTATGCGCTTTTGCTGGTGACGGCTTCAAGACTTGATCATGGCGCCGGGAACAATGCCAACCATTGACCTGCGGGCCACCCTCTCCTAAGCGGGCACCATGCGGACCGCAGATCTCATCACAAAGAAGTTGACCGAGGCTTTCGCACCGGAAAGCCTCAAGGTGCTGGACGAATCCCACCAGCACGAAGGCCATGCCGGGCACAGGTCGGGCGGGCAAACTCACTACCGCGTCTATATTGTGTCTGACGCATTCAAGGGAAAGACCCGGCTCGAACGCCACCGCATGATTAATCAATTACTCACGAGTGAGCTCGCCGGCAGCGTCCATGCGCTCGCCATCCACGCCGCCGCGCCGGGCGAAGGCGGGGTCTAGTCGTCAATCTACTTTGGCAAGTTGCGTCTTCGCCAGCGGTTGAATGCGCAAAGCCGTTATGCGATTGCGCGCACGACGCAACACCCTGAAACGGAATCCGTGGAAGGTGAAGCTCTGTCCCACTTCGGGGATCGAGCGCGCCTCATGGATAACCAACCCGGCAATGGTGGTCGCTTCCTCATCAGGCAAGTTCCAGTCCATAACGCGATTGAGATCGCGGATCGACACCGCGCCGTCGACATTGACCGAACCGTCCGGCTGCCGCCGCACGCCCGGCATGGCGACATCGTGCTCGTCGGTGATGTCACCAACAATCTCCTCCAGAATATCTTCGAGCGTCACCAGCCCCTGAACTTCACCGTACTCGTCCACCACGAGCGCGAATGGAGTCTTCCGGCGGCGGAACGCCTTGAGCTGTTCGGAAACCGGCCGCGTGTCAGGCACAAACCAGGGTGATGTCATCAGCGAAGCGATGTCGACCTTGGCGGCATCGCCGTCAACCGCGTGCAGGGCACGCAGCAGATCCTTCACGTGCAAGACGCCGACAATATTCTCCGGATTGTCGCGCCATAACGGGAGGCGCGTCACCGGAGAGGCAATGACCGCATTGACGATATCCTCCGGCGCATCATCGGCATCGAGCGTAATCATGTTCGTGCGGTGGATCATCACGTCGGAGACCGCCAGTTCGCGCAAGTCGAGCACGCCGCCGAACATGTCGCGGGCATGCGTCTCGACGCCGCCTTCACGATGGAACAGATCGACCGCACCGCGCAGTTCTTCGTGCGCGGACAGGATCGCCTGATCCTCGCCGACCGTCATGCCGAGGTGCTTGAGCAGCCAGCGCACCAGCGCTTCGATCGCCATCAGAATTGGGCCAAGCAGTCGCACGACCCATTCCATCGGCCGCGACACCGCCAGCGATATGCGATCGGGTGCGTTAAATGCAGCGGTCTTTGGCAAGACCTCGGCAAAAACAACAACGAGCACCGTCATCAGCGCCGTCGCATAGACGACACCGGCATTGCCGAACCAGGCAAGCAGAACGCCGGTCGCCAGTGCCGAAGCCGCGATGTTGGCGGCATTGTTGCCCAAGAGGAGCGCGCCGATCAGCCGCTCACGTTGCCCAAGCAGCCGATTGACGATGGCTGCGCGCCGGTTCCCATGTTTTTCCAGCCGCGTCATGCTGGCGCGCGAAGACGCAGTCAGCGCTGTTTCACTGCCGGAAAAAAAGGCGGAAAGCAGCAGACAGATCAGGACGACAACAAAGGATAGCCAGTCGTAAGCACTCATCGTTCGGCAAGTTTTTCAGTGAGGAACGTGCGCACTTCGGCGGCATCGACCTTGTTTTCGATAAAGGCCTGACCGATGCCGCGCACCAGGATGAAGGTGAGCGTGCCGCGTCTTACTTTTTTGTCTTGAGCAATCAGGTTCATCAAAACGTCGGCACCCGGCGCGCCGCCAGGCACGTCCTTTAGATGGGTGGGCAGACCGACTGCTGCAAGATGGGCGCGCGCCCGTGCAGCCTCCGTGGCCGCGATCAATCCCCTCTTCGCGGAGAATTCGAATGCCAACGTTATCCCGAGCGCCACCGCCTCTCCATGCAAGAGTCGGTCTGAGAATCCGCAGCCGGCTTCCAGCGCGTGGCCAAAGGTATGGCCCAGATTGAGCAAGGCGCGTTCGCCCGTCTCGCGCTCATCGCGCGCAACGATGCCGGCCTTGCCGCGGCAGCAAACGGCAATTGCATGCTCGCGTGCAGGTCCACCGGCAAACACATCTTGCCAGTTCTTCTCCAGCCAGGCGAAGAATGCGGCATCGCCGAGCAGGCCGTATTTGGCAACTTCGGCATAGCCGGCACGGAATTCCCGCTTGGGCAATGTGTCGAGCAAGGCGGTATCGGCGATGACAAGGACTGGCTGATGAAACGCGCCGATCAGATTCTTGCCTTGGCGTGAATTGATGCCCGTCTTGCCCCCGACTGAAGAATCGACTTGCGCGAGAAGCGTGGTCGGGACCTGCACGAAATCCAGCCCGCGTCGCACGCAGGACGCCGCAAAGCCGGCCAGATCACCGATCACACCGCCGCCGAGCGCGATCACAAGATCGTTTCTTTCGACGCGCGCGGCGATGATCGCTTCACAGACATTCTCGAAGGTCGGGTAATTTTTGGAGTTCTCTCCTGCCGGCACAATAATGCGGTCACTGTCGATGCCGGAAGTTTTGAGCGCCGCCTCCGCAGCGCCAAGATGAATCTTGGCGACGGTCTCGTCAGTGACGATCGCGACTCGCGCACCTGGACGCAAAGCCTTGGCCCGCTCGCCCAGACCTGCGAGCAGGCCGCGGCCGATCGCAATGTCATATGCGCGAGCGCCCAGAGCGACTTTTACGACAGTCGGCTCAGCCTGGCGCAATGGCGCAGTCATGGCGTTTCCTCCCTGCCAAGCCCGAGATGTCTTGGCAGCTGGGCCATGATCTCATCGACAATAGTGTCGTGCGGTTCATCGCGCGATTGCACGACGATGTTGGCTTGCGCGTAGAGCGGCTCGCGCAGCGGAAGAAGGTCCTTGATTTTTTCCGCCAGCGGGCGGTCGTTGCGGCGCTTTGTACGCTTGAGGAGAACATCGATGTCCGCTTTCAACCAGATCGAAACACCTTTTTCTCCGATCAGCGCCCGGGTTTGCGCGTCCATCAGGGAGCCGCCGCCGGTAGCCAGAACCTGCGGACCATGCTCCAGCAATCGCGCAATCACGCGCGCCTCGCCGGCCCGGAAATACGGTTCGCCGTGTTTGTCGAAAATTTCGGGAATGGTCATGCCCGCAGCACTTTCGATTTCGGCATCCGCATCTATGAATGGAATTCCAAGCCGGCCGGCAAGTCTCCGACCGATCGATGATTTGCCTGCGCCCATCATACCGACGAGCACGACGGAGCGACTGCCCAGCGCGCGGACCACCGCCGATTCCAGGGCATTCCCCGCAGGCTTTTGAATGGCGCCGTTAACCATGCTATCATTTCTGAAGCGAATCCACGGTTCCATATACCAGTAATCGCGATTACCGCGAGGGTAGTCTTGCGAGCGGTTCGGGAACGTGGTCGTAACTCGCCTAAAATCGCTAGGCGCTGACACACGGACGCTTGCCGGGTTTGATAATGCCGAGCCTATTCAGATTTCTGATCTTTCTTGGCTTGCTCGTCGGGATCGGTTACGGCGCCGTGTTCTCGCTCGCCACCTTTGTGAGCTACAAGCCGCGCGAGATCATCGTGACCATTCCACCCGACAAGTTTCTCAAAAATCACTGACGCCGGAGACAAGCCGAGGCGATGAACCGCCGGCCAAGAGCATCCGACGAAGCACTGGTCGAATTGTTTCTCGACATGCTCGCAGCCGAGCGCGGCGCCGGCGAGAACACGCTTTCCGCTTATCGCCACGATCTCGAGGACTTGTCATCGCACCTGCATGCGGTACGGCGCACTGTCGTCGATGCAACGACCGACGACCTGCGTGGCTTTCTTGCAAGCCTTTCCAAGCGCGGCTTCAAGGCATCATCGCTGGCGCGGCGCCTGTCGGCGGTGCGGCAGCTTTACCGGTTTCTCTACGCAGAAGGACAGCGGAGCGATGATCCAGCCGCGGTTCTCGAGGGGCCGAAGCGCTCGCGCACGCTTCCCAAAGTACTTTCGATAGCCGATGTGGATACTCTGCTGAAGCGCGCACGAGAGAACAGTGAGAACAAGAAACTTGCGCTTGCCCAGCGTCAGCGGGCTGCGCGTCTGTTGTGTCTGCTTGAAGTTGTGTACGCCACGGGATTACGCGTGTCGGAACTTGTGACGTTGCCTGCATCGGCGGCGCGACGAGATCAACGCATGCTGGTCGTGCGCGGCAAAGGCGGCAAGGAGCGTCTTGTGCCCCTCAACGCCCAGGCCAAACGTGCGATGTCCGAATATCTCGAACTGCTCGCGGCGACCGAACGTAACGCCAAGTCGAAATGGCTGTTCCCCTCCTTCGGCGAGCAAGGCCACCTCACCCGCCAGCATTTCGCGCGCGAGCTGAAGGTGCTCGGCCAAACCTGCGGCATTCGGCCCGAGCGCCTGAGCCCGCACGTGTTACGTCACGCCTTTGCCAGCCATCTATTGCACAACGGCGCGGACCTGCGGGTGGTGCAGACCCTGCTCGGACACGCGGATATTTCGACCACGCAGATCTATACTCACGTGCTGGAAGAGCGGCTGAAAGCACTGGTACGCGACCTGCACCCATTGTCGGGAAACTAGCCAAAAGCATTAGTACAAGCGAAACTAAGCCCGTTTGCTTGACTTAGAGGCTTCGCCCGCGTCACTACGCTTTTGAAAAACACCCCCTAGACCCATGCGCAGTTATCTCGACTTCGAAAAGCCGGTGGCCGAGCTTGAGGCCAAGGTCGAAGAATTGCGCGCGATGGGCGAGACGGGCAGCGCGGTCGCCATCGGCGAAGAAATCAATCGACTCGAGTCCAAAGCCGCGCTGGCATTGAAGGAACTCTATGCAGACCTGACGCCCTGGCAGAAAACGCAGGTCGCAAGGCATCCACAACGGCCGCATTGCCTTGACTACATTGCCGGTTTGGTTGGCAGTTTCACCCCGCTCGCCGGCGACCGCAAATTCGGTGATGATGCTGCCATCGTCGGAGGCTTCGGCCGATTCCGGGGCGAAAGCGTATGCATCATCGGCCATGAAAAGGGCTCGGACACGGAAAGCCGGCTCAAACACAATTTTGGAATGGCGCGCCCGGAAGGTTATCGAAAGGCCGTTCGGCTGATGGAAATGGCTGACCGTTTCGACATTCCCGTCATCTCATTGGTGGATACAGCCGGCGCCTACCCCGGAGTCGGCGCCGAAGAGCGGGGCCAGGCGGAAGCGATTGCACGCTCGACAGAGACGTGCCTGTCGCTGGGGGTGCCGAACATCGCGGTGATACTGGGCGAAGGCGGCTCCGGCGGTGCAATTGCCATCGCCACGGCCAATCGAGTGCTGATGCTGGAGCATGCCATCTACAGCGTGATCTCGCCGGAAGGCGCCGCCTCGATCCTTTGGCGTGATACGGCCAAGGCGCAGGAGGCCGCGACCGGCATGAAGATCACCGCCCAGGACATGGTGCGATTCGGCGTGATCGACACCATTGTGCCGGAGCCAACCGGAGGGGCCCACCGCGACCCCCAGGCCGCCATTGCCGCGGCCGGCGAGGCCATTGCCACTGCCCTTAACGAACTGCAAGGGCTGGACCGCGAAGCGGTACGCAAGCAACGCCGCGATAAGTTCCTGGCAATGGGCCGTAATCCCAGTTAACGGGTTGGCAATTTACTTTTGCGTACCATGGGGTTAGCGGTAAGCGGGGATAGTGGGGAACGCCTTGCAGATGCCACATCTTCTGGGTAACCATTGGGGACTGAGGGACCCGCCGCTTCGGGGAGTACCACGTTTGAATCGACCTTTCGCTCGCGCGCTGCTGGCGTCGGCGGCTATTGCCGCTGCCATTGCTCTGGCCGGTTGTGACGCCGAGAGCATTTCCCCCACAGGTCGCGCCCAGGCGCCGCTTTCAGAAAAGATGATCGCCGAGATCTCGGCGAAAAACATGGACAAGGAATCACCGATTCTTGCCCGCATCTTCAAGGAAGAGTCGGAACTGGAAATCTGGAAGCAGAATAAGGACGGCCAGTTCGCACTGCTCAAGACCTATCCGATCTGCCGCTGGTCCGGGGATCTTGGCCCGAAGAAGAAAGAAGGCGACCGTCAGGCGCCGGAGGGCTTCTACACGATCACTCCCGGGCAGATGAATCCGAACTCCAGTTACTATCTGGCCTTCAATACCGGTTATCCGAATGCCTATGACCGAGCCATGGGCTACACGGGCGCCGAGCTGATGGTGCATGGCGATTGCTCTTCGCGCGGCTGCTACGCCATGACCGATGAGCAGATCCAGGAAATCTACGCACTGGCGCGGGAATCATTTTTCGGCGGACAAAAGTCTTTCCAGCTGCAGGCCTATCCGTTCCGTATGACCGCACTGAATATGGCCAAGCACCGCAACAATCCGAACTTCGCGTTCTGGAAAATGTTGAAAGAGGGCTACGACCATTTCAACGCGACGCACCAGGAGCCGAAAGTCGCGGTTTGCGACAGACGCTATGTCTTTGACGCAGTATCGCCGGACGATTCCAGGCCGCTTTCATTCAATGCGAAGGCTGCGTGCCCCGCCTATCAGCTCGACAGGAACGTCGCTGATGCGGTGCTCGATCACCGTCGGCAAGAGCAGTACAAAATGGCGGAATATATCGCCAATGGTGTGTCGACTGTTCCTTCGCGCGCCGGCGTCGACGGCGGCATGAATCCGATCTTCCAAGCGAAGCTTGCGCCACAGGGCGGCTTCGACAATAACGGCCGCTATCAGGTGGCCAGCGTGTCTTCATCATCTATACCGGGCTCGCTACCGAGCGTTACCGAAGCGCCAGGATCGCTGCCGCGGACAACC
>Ga0184635_10000122_pt1 | contig 16088 bp, 12 predicted proteins | sample PLM3_30_b2_FD_133147 | JGI IMG/M metagenome (GOLD analysis project Ga0184635, IMG submission 133147) | Groundwater sediment microbial communities from an aquifer in East River, Colorado, USA - PLM3_30_b2 | ecosystem: Environmental > Terrestrial > Soil > Riparian zone | place: USA: East River...
TACTACATATTACCGTAAAACGATCAGCATTGCGGATGCTTCTTTATTCAGCAGCTTTACACTTAACCTGAAAAGAGATGATGGTGCAGTAGTATATATTAATGGTACGGAAAGATATCGTAGCAATATGCCAACGGGTACCATTACTTATAATACCAAAGCTTCATCGGAAGCAACTGATAATGGAAGTTCCATACAAACAACAACTCTTAGTGCAGGCAGTTTAGTAACTGGTACAAATGTAATTGCGGTCGAAATACACCAGGCTGCAAACAATGGCCCTGATCTTTTCTTCGATCTGCAATTGAATGGAACAGCTGATGTAACGCCGCCAACAGTAAGTAATTATTCTCCTCCCGATAATTCAACTGATATTTCCAATTCGGCAAACCTGGTTCTTACTTTTAATGAGAACATTCAGAAAGGGACAGGAAATATTTTGGTAAAAGAAGGTGGTGTGACTACTCAAACAATTGATGTAACATCTGCAGTTGTTACTGTTTCAGGAAATACAGCAACTATCAATCCTGCAGATCTTAGTTTTGGAGCATCCGTTAATATTGAAATAAGTGCTGGTGCATTCAAAGATCTTTTTAATAATAATCATGCAGGCATAGCCGATGCTACCACATGGAATTTTTCTGTAATTGCTCCTGATTTTACTCCTCCAACAGTTACTACTTATTCACCAACCGATAATGCAACTATTATATCCAGGACGGCAAATCTCGTTCTTACTTTTAGTGAGAATATTCAGAAAGGAGTTGGAAACATATTGGTGAAAGAAGGCGGTCTTATCACACAAACAATTGACGTCACCTCCGTTGCGGTTACTGTTTCGGGAAATACAGCTACAATTAATCCCGCTGATCTTACATATAGCGCTGCAGTAAATATTGAAATAGCAGCAGGCGCCTTTAAAGATCTTTCGAATAATAGTTATGCGGGTATTGCTGATGCCACAACATGGAATTTTACTGTACAAGATGCACCGCCGTCAGGTCCGCAAACATTGGTTGCCTATGGTTCATCGTGGAAATATCTTGACAATGGAACAAACCAGGGAACTGCATGGCGAGGCACAGGTTTCAGCGATGCAACATGGGCATCAGGCAATGCACAGCTTGGTTATGGTGATGGGGATGAAGCAACTCTTGTCAGCTATGGTCCTGATGGTAATAATAAATATATCACTACCTATTTCCGTAAAACAATTTCAATTGCGAATCCTTCTTCATTTACTTCCATCTTAGGAAATGTAAAAAGAGACGATGGTATTGCGATCTATGTAAATGGAACCGAAGTTTACAGAAATAATTTAGCGGCAGGTGCGGCATACAATACGTTGGGGACACTTGCCGGTGATGATGGCGCTACAGCACAAGCTTTTAGTTTCAGTCCTTCTGCTTTTGTGAGTGGCAATAATTTGATCGCAGTTGAAATTCATCAGAACTCAGTAACCAGCACTGATATAAGTTTTGATCTTCAATTGATCGGTACTGATGTTGTTTCATTGACCCGCGGGCCTTATATGAATATGGCATTACAAAACAGTATCGTTATCCGGTGGAGAACGGACGCACCTACAAATAGCAAAGTAAATTATGGGACCTCTGTTGGTAACCTTACTCAATCATTTACTGATAATACAAGTACAACAGAGCATATAGTTACACTAACCGGTCTTTCTACCAATACACTTTATTATTACAGCATTGGTTCTACCACCCAGACTTTACAAGGTGATGCAAATAATTATTTTAAAACGATGCCCGTTGTTGGCAGCACTGAAAAAGTAAGAGTGCTGGCAATGGGTGATATGGGTGATAATTCGGCAAACCAACTGAGTGTAAGAAATGCCTATTTAAATTTTAATGGCAGCAATTATACAAATGCGTGGCTGTTGCTTGGTGACAATGCTTATGAGAATGGCCTGGACGCAGAGTATCAGGGCAATTTCTTTAATATTTACCAGGGTAATTTGACAAAGAACCATGTTTTGTGGCCATCGCCGGGTAATCATGATTATGCAAATAGTTCAGCACGACAAGCGGATCATAATATTGCATATTATAATATTTTCTCATTGCCATCAAACGGAGAGGCAGGTGGTGTTGCTTCTAACACAGAAGCATTTTATTCTTACAATTATGGCAATATTCATTTTGTTGCATTAGATTCTTATGGATGGGAAACCGGTAACACAAGATTATATGATACACTGGGTCCGCAAATGGTGTGGCTGAAACAGGATCTTGCAGCAAACACACAACCATGGACAGTTGTTTACTTCCATCATCCGCCGTATACAAAAACTTCTCATAATAGCGATACAGAAACTGAGCTGATAAATATGCGGCAGCGGGTAGTAAAAATTTTTGAACGATACAAAGTTGACCTGGTATTGAATGGCCACAGCCATGGTTATGAAAGAAGCTTTTTATTAAATGGTCACTATGGTGTTGAAAGCACATTCGACCCGGTCATTCATGCATTAAGTACATCTAGTGCAAAGTATAATGGAACGGCAAACTCGTGTATCTATGTTAAAAATCCGACTGACATTTTAAATGGAATTGTATATGTTGTAGCTGGTTCTGCCGGTCAATTAGATGGAGTTTCCTCCGGTTATCCGCACAATGCAATGTATTACTCCGATGTAAGCGTAGGGGGCGCCTTCTTTTTTGAAATAGAACAAAATCGTCTTGATGCAAAATGGGTTTGCTCAGATGGAGTTGTCCGTGATCAGTTCACTATCATGAAGAATGTAAACAAAACAACCAATCTTACTATTCCTCCGGGCACTCCTACACAACTAGATGCAAGCTGGCTTGGAAATTATAGTTGGAATACTTCAGAAACAACACGATCTATTGTTGTTTCGCCTGCTGCAAGTACAACTTATACGGTAACAGATGGAGTTACTTGTTTAACAGATGTATTCAATATTAATGTTTCAGGTGCCGGTCGCAATTTGTTTACCGAAGCAACAATTGAAGCAACTTCAAACGAATCAGTAAAGGTTATCCCAACTCTTGTACATAAAGGTCAACGGATCTCAGTAACATCCCGGGAAATTATCCCAACAGAAATATCTCTCGTTGATATAAATGGCCGGTTGATCAGGAAATTTAATTCACGACAATCATTTTTTATAGAAACCAATGATCTTCAAAACGGGATCTATTTTCTGCGTATGAAACTAAAAGGAAAGCCTTTTATTCAGAAAATAGCAGTATTAGACTAATAAGATAGAAAAAGTTAGCCGGGTTTTAATAACCCGGCTTTTCTTTGGGGTATCCAGCCGCAATTTTGTTTCTTTGCATCTTCGAAAAATTTAAACGTGAAGACAGCAACTGCAATGATCCATAATTTTAATGCCGGTCCTTCGGTTTTACCAAAGGAGGTTTTTGAACAAGCCAGCCAGGCAGTAATTGATTTTAATAATACCGGTCTTTCTATCCTGGAGATCGGTCATCGCACCACTTTGTTTGAACCGATCATGAATGAAGCAAGAACTCTTGTAAAAGAATTGATGGGTCTCGACGATGATCATGAAGTTCTTTTTCTTCATGGTGGCGCAACTACGCAGTTCATGCAAGTACCAATGAACTTGCTGAATGAAAATGAACTGGCTGCTTACACAGACACAGGTACATGGGCAGTAAAGGCAATTAAAGAAGCAAAGTTGTTTGGCCATGTTGAAATTGCTGGTTCATCGAAAGAAACTAATTATACAACAATTCCAAAAGAACTTTCTGTTAGCCCTACAGCTGCATACTTACATATTACAACCAATGAAACCATTGCAGGCACACAATGGAAAGATCTTCCTTATGATTGTGGCGTTCCATTAATAGCCGATATGAGCAGTGATATTTTAAGCCGTGTTCTTGATTATAATAAGTTTGATATTATTTATGCAGGAGCACAAAAAAATATGGGAGCTGCCGGGGTAAATCTTGTTGTAGTAAATAAAAATATTCTTGGAAAGGTAACAAGAGTTCTTCCAACAATACTTGATTACCGCAATCATATAAAAGAAGGCAGCATGTTAAATACGCCTCCCGTATTTGCAGTGTATGTTGCCATGCTTACGCTGCGTTGGTTAAAAAATCTTGGAGGCGTTGCGGCAATTGAAAAAATAAACAATGCAAAAGCGGAATTGTTTTATTCAACACTTGACAGCTTACCGATTTTTAAAGGCATTGTAGCAAAAGAAGACCGTAGTTACATGAATGCTGTGTTTGTAATGGACGATCCCGCATTAGAAAAAGAATTTCTTGATCTGTGTAAACAGGAAGGAATGGTGGGTATAAAAGGACATCGTAGTGTGGGAGGCTTCCGGGTCTCCATGTATAATGCTTTGCAATATGAAAGTGTGGTGGCATTGACTGAACTAATGAAAGTTTTTGCGTTTAAAAAAGGATAGTTTTAAAATAAGAAAACTCTGATTAGACATATATATTCTAAATTAGAAAGAAATGCTTGGTAAACTTTTGCTTTTCTTATTCATTTTAATAGCGCAATTAACATCCGCCCAAGATATTGGGAAATTTTCTTCAATCTCTGTTTCAGGAGGACCTTTTATAGTTGGCAAAGACTATGGAATATGGCTGTCCACTTCCTTCGAAAAAAAAATTATATCTAAAAAAAAGTTTATTGCCAAGTTAGCTACACAAGCGGAGCTATATTTTGAAAACAGTACTGATAACATAACAGTTTATAACCCGACACCAGAACAGTTTATAAGCGATAGATTCTATCATGAATCAAATAGTGGTTTGACAATTAAACTCAATTATTATCCTTTTAACAAAATTATTAAAGGCTTTCATATTGGAGCGGGGCCGTTACTTGTTTATTCTCTCAGAACCTATGAAATAAGAGCTCAGCTAATTCAATATTCTCCAACTTTATCCATAAGGATGACGGAAATGACTTCTGATAAAGAACTTCTTGCTGGCTATAGAATTACCGCTGGATATGATATTTATTTTTCTAAACATTGTCTTGCAGGTATCAGGGCAGATTTTTTACAATATCACGGTCGTGATTTAAATAGCCTATTAGGATTAAAAGTTGGTTATAGATTTTAATTCAGGATTTATGATATTTGCCGGATGGCAATAATCAAACCGTTCAAGGCTTTAAAACCAAAGAAAGAATTAGCAGAACAAGTAGCTTCAAGACCCTATGATGTTCTTAATTCAGAAGAAGCAAAAAAAGAAGCAGCAGGTAACAACTATTCATTCCTTCGCATCACAAAATCAGAAATAGATCTGCCCGATGGAGTTGATACACATAGCCAGCAAGTGTATGATAAGGCAAAAGCCAACCTTGAATTGTTTATTCAAAATGGCACCCTTTACGCAGAAGGAAAACCCTGTTACTACATTTACCAGTTAGTCATGAATGGCAAAAGCCAGACGGGTTTAGTTTGTGTTTCCTCAATTGAGGATTATTTTAATGATGTTATTAAAAAACACGAGCTGACAAGGCCGGAAAAAGAAAAAGACCGCATCGATCATATGCGAACGATCCGGGCACAAACAGGAAATGTTTTTATGGCTTACCGTGATGTAATGGAAATAAATGCCCTGATCAACGGATGGAAAGCTAAAAATACACCTGAATATGATTTTACAGCGAGTGATGGAATAAAACACACTATATGGGTGATCAATCGTGATGATGTTATCAACTCCATCACCAATTTATTTGCAACCAAAGTTCCGAATACTTATATCGCCGATGGTCATCATCGTGCTGCCTCTGCAGCTAAAGTAAGCAAGCAATTGCCGGACAGCGAGGATGCAAAATTTTTTCTCACCACAATTTTCCCTGAAAGCCAGCTGGCAATATTGGATTATAACCGGGTAGTAAAAGACCTGAACGATCTTACTACTGAAGAATTTATCGGCGCCCTACAGGAGGATTTTATGCTCACTTATAGCCCCGAACCGGTAAAACCTGCCGTACTCCATGAGTTTGGTATGTATCTTGGAGATGAGTGGTATATTTTAACGGCAAGAGAAGGAACTTATAGAAATGATCCTATTGGAGTGTTGGATGTAACCATCTTGCAAAAGAATGTCCTGGATAAGATCCTTGATATCGATGACCCAAGAACTGATACCCGTGTAGATTTTGTTGGTGGCATTCGTGGACTGGAAGAATTAGAAAAAAGAGTGAACAGTGGCGAAATGGCGGCGGCATTCAGTTTATACCCTGTTACCCTTGAACAACTTTTCGCAATTGCCGATAGCGGAAAGGTAATGCCACCAAAAAGCACCTGGTTTGAACCAAAATTGAGGGATGGCTTATTGACGCATATGATCTGAGGCTGTGAAATAATTGATAATCTGTTAAAGGAAACATTATTACCATATCTCTTTTAATTTACTTTGTACTATGAAAAAATTCATTTTTCTCTTTTCTTTTTTTACCCTCTCTTTTGTGCTTATTGCACAGGACGATCCGAAAAGTATGCATCAGACTGCCCGTGGTTTTATGGCACAGGCAGATTGGGACAATGCTATTCTTGTATTGAATCGTTTACTGGAAACGGATAAAAATAATCTTGAGTATAATAAAGACATGATCCAATGCTATTATTTCAAAAGAGATTATGAAAAGGCAGTGGAAGGTGTAAAAAAAATTGTCAATCGTGATGATGCGGATGTAATGACATTTCAAATAGCCGGAAATGTATATAAAGCACTTGAAGATCCTAAAGAATGTGAGAAGGTTTATAAAGCCGGTATTAAAAAATTCCCCAAAAGTGGTCCTCTGTATAGTGAATATGGCGAATTGTTATGGCAAAAGAAAGATTACAACGCAATTGATCTTTGGGAAAAAGGAATTGAAATTGATCCCGCTTTTGGTGGTAACTATTACAATGCTGCCCTTTATTATTTTTACACTAATGACAAAGTATGGAGTCTTATCTACGGAGAAGTTTTTGTGAACATGGAAAGCCTGAGCCAGCGTGGAGCCGCTATGAAAGAACTCCTATTCAAAGGTTATAAAGAAAAATTGTTTAAAGAAGCCGACCTGATGAAGGGTGAAGAAAATAATAAAAACGCTTTTGCAAAAGCTTTTCTGCTGGCAATGGACAAACAATCAGGTCTCGTTTCAAGAGGAGTAACAACAGCATCACTCACTATGGTAAGGACAAGGTTCATTCTTGATTGGTATGAAACCAATGCTGCAAAATTTCCTCATCGTCTTTTCGATTATCATCAGCAATTATTGCGTGAAGGAATGTTTGAGGCTTACAATCAATGGTTGTTTGGCTCCGTGGAAAATCTTACGGCTTATGATAACTGGACAAAAGCACATCTTGACGAATACAGAGGTTTTACAGCTTTCCAAAAGGCCCGGGTTTTCAGAGTGCCGCCGGGGCAGTATTACCAGTCAAAATAAACCTCATTTGTCCAGTCTAAAGCTGGACTTTTTTATTCTTTAGATTTTTACCTAATTTGTTAAGGATTCATCTTGCCATTATTTGAACCGCCAAAATTTTTGTTGATGCAAAAACCCACACGATTATTTGATTGCCTGGAATATCAATTGAAGGAACTTCCTTTACCTGATATGTTTGCTGCAAAAGAAGGAGGCGGATGGAAACAATACAGTACAGCCGAAGTGAATGACACAGTGAACCAGCTTGCTTCTGGTTTACTTCATCTTGGTATTTCTCCAAATGATATGTCTGCAGAGAACCGGGATAAGATTGCGATCATTAGTAAAAATCGCCCGGAATGGCTAATGATTGACCTGGCTGCACAAAAGATCGGTGCTGTACTTGTACCAGTTTATCCAACTATTAATGTAAATGAATTACAATTTATCCTGAATGACTCGCAGGCAAAAATGATCTTTGTAAATGATGAAGAATTATTTCTGAAAGTAAAAAGCATAAAAGACTATGTGCCTTCATTGCAGCATATTTTTACTCTTGAGCATGTTACTAATGCAACGTATTGGAGAGATTGTCTCAAACCTGCAACTACCGAAGCAATAGCTATTATAGAAAAATTATCTTCAAAGATCACTCCCTCCGATCTTGCTACTATCATTTATACTTCCGGCACTACTGGTACACCTAAAGGTGTCATGTTGAGTCATCACAATGTGGTAAGTAATGTTTGCGATAGCAATTGTGTATTTGAAGAAATTGGCGTAGAAGGAAAAAGAGCATTAAGCTTTTTACCATTAAATCATGTATTTGAAAGAATGGTGAGCTATATATATATATACAACGGCGTTTCTATTTATTACGCGGAGAGCATGGAAAAAATGGGCGGTAACCTCAAAGAAGTAAAACCTTTGATCTTTACAACAGTACCGCGGCTATTGGAAAAAGTTTATGAAGGTATAATGGCCAAAGCTGCAACGCTTACTGGTATCAAAAAGAAATTATTTTATTGGGCACTGGGTCTTGGATTAAAATATGATCTCAATAAACGAATGGGGTTCTGGTATAACTTACAATTAGGCATTGCCAATAAACTAGTTTTTAGCAAATGGAGAGATGCATTAGGCGCCAATGTAAAAGCAATCGTTACAGGTTCAGCGGCCTGCCAGGTAAAATTATTAAGAGTATTCACAGCAGCAAAAGTCCCGATCCTTGAAGGATATGGTTTAACAGAAACCTCTCCTGTAATAGCTGTGAACCGTATGAACCCCAAAAACAGAATGTTTGGTACAGTGGGAACACTAATTGATAATGTAGAAGTGAAAATTGCAGAAGATGGAGAGATACTTTGTAAAGGACCAAACATTATGATGGGCTATTACAAACGTCCTGACCTTACTGCAGAAGTTTTAAAGGATGGATGGTTTCATACCGGCGACATCGGCATTATTATCGATAATAAGTTTTTAAAAATTACCGATCGAAAAAAGGAAATTTTTAAAACATCGGGTGGTAAATATGTGGCGCCACAACCGATAGAAAATAAAATGAAAGAATCAAAATGGATCGAGCAAATGATGGTGACAGGCGCTGAACAAAAATTTACCGGTGCATTGATCGTGCCTAGTTTTAATGCACTGAAAGAATGGTGTGGCGAACATGGAATAGAATTTACCGGCAATGAAAAAATTATAAAGAACGAAAAAGTAGTTAATCTTATAAAAGATACTGTTGAACGTTATAATCAAAATTTTAACCAGGTTGAACAAATAAAAAAATTTGAACTACTCCCCTATGAATGGAGTGTGGAAGGCGGTGAACTAACACCTACATTAAAACTGAAAAGAAAAGTGATAATGGAGAAATACAAAGATGCGATCGAAAGGATATACACCTGAACTGCTTTTACTTTTGAAATATATTTTTTATTAAAAAGCCACTCATAAAAATGAGTGGCCGATTCACCACTTTAACCAACCTATCATTTCGAAGGGTTTATTTTAAGATTTCTTTGCTGGTTTCTTCGCAGCATGATGTTTTTTATGTTTGCCATTTGCATTTTCAGTAGATGTTGTTGCTGTAGTGCTTGCAGGCTTTGAGCTTGTTTTTGTAACTGCTTTTGTATTCGAATTTGAAGCTGTACTCTTTGAGGTGCTTACCGGTGATACGGAGTTAACAGAATTTGTCGATTTTACTGTTTCCTTTTTTTGTGTGGTCGTCTTTGAAGGAGTTGTTTGAGCATGTGTGATCACCCCAATAGCTACCAGCATTACTGCTGCAAAAAAGATCTTTTTCATTTCATTAAAATTTAATTGTGTTTAAAAATTATTTATACAAAGTTTGATTTGTACTTGGCCGGTTTCCAAATAAACGAAGACGATTAACCCCGGGTTAACTGAGGTTAATCAATCGTTAGATAAAAGAATCCTCTTTAACTTCCGCTTAACCGAATAGGTAGTTAAAGACAAATAAATAATCACAACTTTGCAATGTAATCTGTATTAATGCGGTCGAATACCATACGCCTTTTTATCCTTATCGCTTCTTTGTTAATTGCGATCATTATTGCCGTGCAGGTATATTGGCTGAATAAAACTTATACATATGAAAAAACCGAGTTTAATACTTCCGTTATAAAAAGTATTCGTGGAGTTTATGAAGATCTGCCCTTACTATATGAGTCCACAGAAAAGCTTCAATCCCTTATTGAAAAGACCGATGCCAATAGCTATCTCTTCAGAGTTGACAGTATCCCGGCAAAAGATTCATTGATATTTTACATGCATAATGAGCTGGAAGGCTTTGATATTTTCACTGATGGTAAGTTGTCGGTGTATGACAATATAAAGAACAAATATGTTTACGATGCATATTTGCCTTCCGCTGGTTCCGGCTATAAAAATGATACTACGTTAATGTTGCCGTTGGTTCAAAAAGATTACTCTTATGCCTACCTATATTTTCCGCATAGAAATAAATATATCATCGATCAAATGACTGGCTGGATCGTATCCAGTGCTTTGCTCTTACTGGTTTTGCTTGGTTTTGCCGCTTCACTTTACTATTTTTTCAAGCAAAAGTTTTTGGTTGAGATCCAAAAGGATTTTATCAATAATGTAACACATGAATTCAGTACGCCTCTTTCAGTCATTGAACTTTCGGTAGATGGTTTAGAAAAACCTGTTGCGAATACCAACGCAGAAAAGCAACAGAAGTTCATAAATGCAATTCGCTACCAGTCAGATTACCTGAAAAATCATATTTCTAATCTTATGAAAACGGTGGTAGCAGATCAATACCAGTTTGTTTTGAAAATGAGACCCGTTATCCCAAATGAATTACTTAAAAAAGTTATTGCTCAATTAGAACCACTACTACATAAAAAAGCCGGAATAGTAGAATTGGATCTTGATGAAGAGAATAGCAGCATCCTGGCTGATGAAGAAAACCTATATCTCTCTTTTTTTAATATTATAAACAATGCTATCAAATATGCTTCGCAACCCAAAATAATTATCAGTACCGTGAAGAATTCTTATAAATACACCATCAGTATAAAAGATAATGGCGCCGGCATGGCATCATCTGAATATAAAAAGATCTTTAAGAAATTTTACCGCGTACAAAATGGAAACGTTCATAATACAAAAGGCCTCGGTCTTGGATTGTATTTTACAAAAAAAGTAATTGATGGTCATCATGGAAAGATCGAAGTGCAGAGCCTTCCCGGTATTGGAACAGAATTTAAAATTGAATTACCACTAAAAAAATAATGATGGAAACAAAAGGAAGAATTTTACTGGCGGAAGATGATGATCATCTGAGGGAACTGGTGAAAGATGCCTTGGAAGATGAAGATTACCAGGTAACAGGGTGCACAAACGGGCAAGAAGCTATCAATTCATTTGATAAAAATAAATTTGACATCTGCCTGCTGGATATCATGATGCCGGTGAAAGACGGTTTTACTGTTGCAAAAAAAATACGGCAGCAAAGCGATGTCATTCCCATCCTTTTTATAAGCACCAAGGCATTGATAGAAGATAAAATTGAAGGTTATCAAAGAGGCGCTGACGATTATATTGTAAAGCCTTTTAACATGAAAGAGCTTTTATTAAAGCTTGATGTTTTCTTACGCCGGACAAAAAAAATGTTTAGTGAAACAAAACAGGAGTTCGATATTGGCAAAATACATTTCGCCTACACTGATCTTCGCTTAACAAACAATGATGGCGTTTTCGATTTGAAACAAAAGGAAGCAGATCTTCTAAAATTTTTATGCGAGCATCCGAACCGGATCTTAAAAAGAGAAGAAATATTAATGGCCGTATGGGGCAAAAATGATTACTTCCTTGGCCGCAGCATGGATGTATTTATGAGTAAGGTTCGAAAATATTTGCGTGCCGATCCGGAGGTGGTTTTGGAAACAATTCATGGAACAGGGTATAGGTTCACAGTGCCGGTTGCCTGAGTTGCATCTCATTAACCACCAGTTAACACCATTTATGTCTACCCTTTTTCATTTTTACATTCTGAAATAGTTTTAGCTTTCTCAGACAGTTGGTTTTGGTGAATACCCCCTTGTATCAACATGGGGGTTATTTTTTATTTAGCTACGAAACGATCGCTCTACATTCTACTTTTTTTTCCTGCCCAGAGTCTCACTGCTAAGCCTAGTGCGTGGCGGACTCTGGGCTATTATTAAGCCATTCCACAATTAGCAGTTCTATATTCTTCACTTCATACGCTGCATGTCTCCCACTTATATAAAACCTGGCGGAGCTATGCTCATATTTTATGGCATCAATTACGAGTTTACATTTTCCTGCACATGGATTATTAGGCATGTACACTAACTTTTGATTAGCAAATTTTTCAGTTTCACAAAATTTCCAATCAAACGAATCTTCCCATACTTCATGTTTTTTCCCCCGCTGATGCGATAGAAAGAAAATATAGCTGAAAATTATCGCGACTAATCCTTCCTTGTAAACTTTTACAATACACATTTACATAGCCCGGGCGGATCTCGTCTGTAAGAATTGTTAATCGGATCCCTTTTTGAAAGAAACAATTATGTCCACACATCTTTGTTGAACATGTGCCTCTGGGAAATGCAAGTCGTATGCGCCGTCTGTTTCCTCTCCTAACCAGGTAACATAAACTTTTTTTGCGTCAAACTTGAAATGTTTTATCAAATAGTTATACACTGCCTCTGCTCTTTTTTGAGAAAGTAGTTCATTGTATTCAATTGAGCCTTTAGTGTCGGCATATGCGAATATTTTTAAAAATACAAATGTATCGGATGAGCATTTCTGGCCAATAGCATTTAGCGTTGCCAAATTCTTTTTCTCGATTCTGTAATTATTTGGTGCATAATAAAAGGTTTCAACATCATCGTATACTTGCCCAAATGAAAATGATGGAATTAAAAAAAGGGATACTACAATTATTTGCTTTTGTTTGGACTGTCTTAATTTTTTATAAAGAGTCAAAGACAAACAATAGCGTAAAAATTTCATTTTTAAAACTTATTTATTATCAATCATGATACCTATAAACACTGTCTACATGGCCTTTCTTAAATCTTATTGTGAGACGATCAAAATCAATCCAATATGTTCCGAGAATATACTCAACCGTGCCGTCGTATGTTATAGTGTCTTTGAAATTTGAATTAAAATCTTCCGGACCTAACATTTCTCGTACTTGATAATAAGTTTTGTTGACAAGAACCCTATTCTTAATTATTGATTTTGCTTGGCTTTTACGGCTGGTTTTGTCATTTTTCCATTTTTCTGAATCAAATGAACTACAAGATATAAGCGTTGTCCCAACTATTAACAGTAAGAATTGTAAATGTCTCATAAAATTTGTTACCCCTGATTAACTTTAGCAATTTACAAAGTACATTTTGGAGATCTACAAATATTGACTGTCTTATCCCTCGGCAGAGCACTTTTTTTAAATCCCTTATTTCATTTATATTTAAAGATGCCGCCGGGGTTTTTAAAAATAAAAGGTCGTGCTGCAAGGGTTTGGCAGAATCTTAAACAGGGGATGTCACTGGCATGGGCTGCTTCCCCAAAACTTCTTATTCGTTACACATTGCTGGGAATGTTCAATTCGATCATTCCTCCTATCACAGTTTTGCTTGGCGCTTTGTTGGTAAACAAAATTGCAGAAGCAAAAATTCATCCACTTGAGTTCAATGACCTTTTACCAATCGTTATTGGATTATGGATATGCTTTATAGTACAAAGAACAATTGGTTCATACATCGGTTATGGCAGAAATCTTTATGTGCGACGTGTTGAGTTAGAAGCCGAACGTCGTTTACTCGACAAAGCATCGAGAGTTGATCTCGGGCACTTTGATAATTCTGATTGGCATGATCGTTTGGCAAGGGCAAAACGTGATGTTTCATGGAGACCCGGTGACCTAACCTGGTCTGTTCTTGGATTGTCAGGTAATTTTGTTACAATAATTTTGATGGCAGGTTTATTGGCAAGACTTCATTGGCTATTGGTTGTTCTCGCATTGGCTACCTCATTATTATCATTGATAATTGAAAGCCGTGTTACTTCACGTTTATACAAATATTATTACCAGGAAACTCCTGAAGAAAGAGAAAGAAATTATATAGGTGAATTATTGATCCAGCCAAGAACAATTAAAGAAGTTAAAGCTTACGTGTTAGCTGATTACCTTTTAGGAAGACATAAAAAGATCTCAGATCAACTCTTTAAACAAAGAGAAAAAATGTACCAGTCAGGTGTCAGGATCTCTATGATAAGCGGACTTGTAACCGGAACAACGCTGGCTCTTGCGTATGTGTTTGTAGGTCTGCGTGGCATACAAGGCACAATGAATCCTGGAGATGTGGTATTAGTGATCGGCGCATTCACATCTGTTGCCGGAACACTCGGACAGATCTCAAGTACTTTTGTTGCAGTTGATCAGCACACAAGATTTCTGGGTGATTACTTTTCTTTTCTTAAAATTGAAGCGTTGCTTCCTGTACCTGAAAAGCCTACGTCAATCCCTGATGGACCCGTTGATAACATCAGTTTTGAAAATATAAGCTTTCATTATCCCGGTGGTCATGGTGAAGCGATCGAGAATTTGAATTTGAATATTCGCAGGGGTGAATTGATCGCATTGGTTGGGGAGAATGGTGCAGGAAAAAGTACATTGGTTAAATTATTGCTTCGTTTTTATGATATACAAAAAGGCTCCATAAAAATTGGCGGTGTTGATTTGAAAGATATGGATCCTGAAACACTACGCAGTCGCATTGGAATATTATTCCAGGATTATGCTACCTATGAACTTTCGGTAAGAGAAAATGTAATGATGGGCTGGCCTTATGGTGAAGCTAATGATGAAAAAGTTATGAAGGCATTGAAAGATTCACGAAGTGAATGGCTGGTAAAGAAAATGGCAAATGGGCTTGATTCAAAAGTGGGAAGATTATTTGAAGGTGGCCACGATCTTTCCGGCGGCGAATGGCAGCGCCTTGCATTAGCAAGGATCATGTATCGTAATGCTGATATCTGGATCCTGGATGAACCAACATCTTCACTCGATCCTGAAGCGGAAGCTGCGATCTTTGCAGAGTTGAAAGAAAATCTGAAAGGGAGAATTGGAATTGTGATCTCTCATCGTTTCTCAACTGTTCGGATCGCTGATCGTATTGCCGTTATTGATGAAGGCCATATTAAAGAGCTGGGCACACATCATGAATTATTGGCTGCTGGAAATACTTATGCAAGGTTATTTGAATTGCAGGCTTTGGGTTATCGGTAAACTCCTTAGAATTATTCCTGTTTTCTCTCCTGTTCCTGACAATTTTAAGAAATGTTTTAGGAAAAGAGAAGTTATCCATTTAGATAAACCAAAGAAGAGAAGTACTTTCACCTTCCTATTTTTAGAATTTTCTGATTCGTAGCTTATAAAATATCTATATCAAAGAAAAACTATTCGTGCCGACTGTATATATTAAAAAATATTTGCACAGAAAACCCTGGGTTTCAGCTTCAAACAGAAGTAAATTATTTTTACTCCCTTACTGTATTTTTTTTATCGCCGGCCTACTTTCAATTTGCCATGCCTCTGCACAATTCATGATTGACGAATCTTATATAAAAAAATTCGAGAAAGAAAATGATGTGGAAGTATACACAGGGGCAACAAAAACTTCTTTTAGTTTTCGGCATTTTGCAAATGATGAATTTATAAGCCAGTATAAACTGTTTGCCAATACCAGTGCTTATACTGGTATTACGATCGACTACAACTGGTTGTCACTTGATTTTTCAAAGAACATTCCCAACACTTCAGTTGCCAGGCAGAGTACTTCGATCAAAGCATTTGGTATTCATTTACATAAAACTCATAATAATTTTTTATTCGAAGCCGGCACCAATAAATACAGTGGGTTGATCCTTCAGATCAACAGGCGGAAACGAGAGTTTGAATATTATGATGATATCAATTACCGGAGTTATTTTACACGCATCAGCTATATTTTTAATGCAGAAAAATTTTCATTAAAGGCTGCAAAAAATTATTCACTATTACAGGCGAAGAGTGCCGGTAGTTTTATAGCCACGGTATCTCCTTTTTTTCAGCGATTTACTTTAAAAGGTGGGTTTAACGAGTA
>Ga0184635_10000124_pt1 | contig 15990 bp, 12 predicted proteins | sample PLM3_30_b2_FD_133147 | JGI IMG/M metagenome (GOLD analysis project Ga0184635, IMG submission 133147) | Groundwater sediment microbial communities from an aquifer in East River, Colorado, USA - PLM3_30_b2 | ecosystem: Environmental > Terrestrial > Soil > Riparian zone | place: USA: East River...
CACCGCGCATTTCTCTATCGGCTCGGGGACACGTCTCGCCATGGAGGATGCAATTGCGCTCGATCGGGCCCTGGCTGCGCACCCTGATGCTGTCGACATGGCGCTCGCCGCCTACGAAGCAGCTCGTCGGCCGATATTGGAGAAGCTGGTATCGGGAGCCACTCAGAGCGCGATCTGGTACGAGCAATTTGCGAAACACATGCAGCTCGCACCGATGGATTTTGCCATGAGCTATGTCACGCGTTCCGGACGGATCGATATCGATCGGCTGCGCAAACTCTCACCGCGTTTTGTCGCGCGTTACGAATGTAAACATAGCTAGAACACGGCCATCCTTAGAAACCCAAACGGTTAACGACGCATAAATTTTTCGCCCGTACTATCGCGGGACGTTTTTGACGGGTGAAAAAATGTTCCGGGTCCTGACTTGTCTTACGGTCGAGCACGACTGGCGACTTGTTGGTGTCGCTGCGGTAGTCTGTCTGTTTGCAAGTCTCACCGCGGTTAACTTGTTCAATCGCGCGCGTGCAACCGTCGGTAGAGAACGCGCGGTCTGGATTGTCGCCGCTGCCGTCGCGACCGGCTTTGGTATATGGGCCACCCATTTCGTCGCGATGTTGGCCTACGAGCCGGGCTTCCCGATCGCCTACGGTCTCAGCTTGACCATCCTGTCGCTCGCGGCAGCGGCCTTCATCACCGGTTTCGGCCTGAGCATTGCGGTTTATGGGCGTACGCGCTGGGCGGCTCCGCTAGCGGGTGCCGTGGTCGGCGGCGGCATCGCAGCGATGCACTACACTGGCATGTTCGCGGTTGAAATTCCGGGGCGCGTCACCTGGCAACTCACCCTCGTTCTTGCGTCGATCATCTTTGGCATGGTTCTGGGCGCGCTTGCCATGGTCACTGCTATCCGGTCGTACCGCCGGCGCGACGCGGCGCTGGCTGCTGTGCTGCTGACCCTTGCGATCGTATCCCACCATTTCACCGCCATGGGCGCAGTCGAGATTGTACCCGACCCCACACGCACGATTGATGCTCTCACGCTGTCGCCCGGCGTATTGGCGATTGCAATTGCAAGTGCGGCGATGGCCATTCTCTGCATCAGTCTTATCGGCGCTTTCGCCGGTCGCCGGCTCGACGAGAAAAGTTCATTCCTCGCGATGGCACTCAACAACATGTCACAGGGTGTGGTCATTTTCTTGGATGAGCGGCTCGTCTTCTGCAACGAAAGTTACTTGAAGCTCTATCGCTTGCCGGCTGATGTCGTGAAGCCCGGGTGTACGCTCGTGGAGCTCTTTCGGATACGGGCGGCAGGCGGCAGCTTCAAGCGCAATCTCGAGGACTACCGGAGGGAAATTCTCACTGCGATGCGTTCCGGTAAGACGCTGACTCGGGTTGTCGAAACGCCGGATGGTCGCGCCATCTCTGTCGTCAATCGGCCCATTCCTAACGGGTCGTATTGGATTGGCTCGCATGAGGATATCAGCGAACAGATCCGCATCGAGCGCCAACGTGCGTCGTTTGATGAACAGCGGGATCGTCGTACAGCAACTGAATCGGCGATTGAATCGTTTCGCGACAGCATCGAAGCGGTGCTGATGTCTTTGACCGAAAGCACGGTCGCTATGCGAGGAACTTCGACGGCGCTTTCAGCCGCATCGGGTGAGACCTCAGAACAGGCCGCCGGTGCCGTACATTCATCGGGAAATGCCTCAAGCAATGTCGCCGCCGCTGCGGCAGCCGCGGAGCAATTGTTGGCCTCAATTAGCGAGATTGGCGGGCAACTGGAGCGGGCGACGGAATTGGTGCAACTTGCCGTCCGCGAAGCCGATAGTACAAATGATGAGATTTCGAGCCTTGCGCAAGCGGCACAGGAAATCGGCGAGATTGTCGATCTGATCCGGAAAATTGCCGCGCAAACAAATTTGCTCGCGCTCAATGCCACGATCGAGGCAGCCCGTGCCGGCGAAGCGGGCCGTGGCTTTGCTGTCGTTGCCGCGGAGGTAAAATCACTCGCGGTGCAAACGGCAAAGGCGACCGAGCAGATTGCCGCGCAGATTTCCGCCGTTCAGGCTTCCACCGGCACGGCAGTCGAAGCCATTCGGCGAAATACCGGGCGCATGCAGGAAATCAACCGTCACACGACGGCCATCGCCTCCTCGGTAAACCAGCAAAATACGGCGACTGAGGAAATTTCTCGCAATGTCGCCAATGCCGCCGCAGGAACCAAGGTTGTTGCGGATATTCTCAACAAAGTGGCCGATGCGCTTTTGGAAACGCGCCGATCCGCCGACACTGTGTTGGGCGCTTCGCAAAATGTTGAAGCCGCGACCGGCGAACTTCGGGGAAAGGTCGAAGGTTTCCTCGCCAAAGTTGCCGTGTGATCGCGCGGGCGGTTCTAGTCCTTCTCTTCCTTGAATGTCTCGCGGAACGGGTGCGCGGGATAGACGCCCAGCACCGTCAGCTCCTTGGAAAAGAAGGCGAGTTCTTCAAGCGCAAAGACCAGGGCCCGATCGTCGGGATGGCCTTCGACGTCCGCATAGAATTGCGTGGCGAAGAAATTGCCGCCGACCATGTAGCTTTCGAGCTTGGTCATGTTCACGCCGTTGGTGGCGAAGCCACCGAGCGCCTTATAGAGCGCCGCCGGCACGTTGCGCACCCTGAACACGAAGGTCGTGACGACCTTGCGCTTGCCTGGCTGCGCCCATTTTTTCTCTCGGGACAATACGATGAAGCGCGTCGTCGAATGCGATTCGTCTTCGACATTTTCCTTCAGAATGTCGAGCCCGTAGATTTCCGCCGCCAGCCGGGATCCGATCGCCGCTCGCGTAGTGTCCTTCGATTCCGCCACTTCGCGCGCAGATCCGGCGGTGTCGGCTGCGACCACCGGCTTAAGTTTCAATTCCCGGATGATGTTGCGGCACTGGCCAAGCGCCATCACATGGCTCTGCACCGTCTTGATGGTCTTCAGGGTCGCGCCTTTTGGCGCCAACAGCTGATTGCGGATCGGAAGAAACCATTCGGCGATGATGTGCAGTCCTGCCGTCGGCATCAGATGGTGAATGTCGGCCACGCGCCCGGCAACCGAGTTCTCGATTGGAATCATGCCCAGGTCGACGTCGCCGCCGAGCACCGCGGAAAAGCAGTCCTCGAAGGTCGGACAAGGCACGGGTTCGTGGTCCGGATAAGCCTCGCGGCACGCCAGATGCGAGTTTGCGCCTGGCTCTCCCTGAAAAATGATCTTCTTTTTGGCCATGTCCACCGCCTTGATGGGCGTTCCGTACGCAGACCTTCGGCTTTGAGTCAACCGCCGAGCAACCTGCGCGCCTGCTCCAGATCTTCCAGTGTATCGACCCCCAGCGGCACACTTCTCACCACCATCACATCGATACGCATTCCTGCGTCGAGGGCGCGCAACTGTTCGAGTTTCTCGCGCTGCTCGTTAACCGATGGGGGTAGTTCTACGAAGCGCTCCAGCGCCGTGCGACGATACGCATAGAGGCCGATGTGATGGTAGTGCGGGCCAGGGCCGGTCGCGTGCTTGCGGGTAAAGTCTTTCGCCTGCAGGCGGCCAGCCGCGAGTTGCAGGCCCGAGACCTTTACGACGTTTGAATTCGTCAGCTCGGCGGGATCGGTGATAATTGCCGCAAGCGTGGCGATGTCGACTTTCGCGTCGGCAAGAGGTTTGAGGGCGGCCCTGATGTCGACGGGATCGATCGTCGGCAGATCTCCCTGCACATTGACGACAGTATCCACATTGTGTTCCGGGTCGACCGCCTCCAGCGCTTCATAAATGCGATCCGATCCCGAAACATGGTCGCCGCGCGTCATAACTGCACGGCCGTCGGCTTTCTCCACCGCGGCGGCAACCGCCTCGGAATCGGTCGCTACCACCACTTCGCCAACCTTGGCGGCTTCGGCGCGTCGAAGCACGTGCACAATCATCGGGGCGCCATGGATGTCCGCCAAAGGCTTGCCTGGCAAGCGTGTGGAGGCGAGGCGTGCCGGGATTAGTATGATTGCATTTGGCATTCGGGAATTGCCGGAAGGCCCGGCCGCATAACCAGTGTCAATAATGCCGCAGGCGCTTATACGGGTTGCCATAGGCCAGGCAAACCGGTATCTCATCGCCGCCGCCGGACCTGGCGGCGATCGCCCGCACCGTCACGCCCCGCCTCGGGAGCCGTCTTTCGATGAATTCCTTCGAACTTAACAAGATCCTTGGCGCCCTCCTTGGCACCTGTCTCATCATGCTCGCGCTCAATATCGGGGCGGGCGCGATTTTCACGCCTGAGAAGCCGGCAAAGCCCGGCTTCAATATCGCGGTCAAAGAGCAGGCTGAAGGCGAGAAAGCGGGCGCCGCGAAGGAGCCGGAGCAGCCGATCGAAACGCTGCTCGCCAAGGCGTCGGTAGAAAAGGGGCAGACCACTGCCAAGCAATGCCAGGCCTGCCACACCTTCGAGAAAGGCGGGCCGAATCGCGTCGGCCCCAATTTGTGGAATATCGTCAACCGGGCGCGCGCGTCCGAGGCCGGGTTCAATTATTCGGCCGCCATGAAAGGCAAGGCCGGCACCTGGAGCTTTGACGATCTCAACAAGTTCCTTGCCAATCCGAAAGGATTTGTGCCGGGTACGGCGATGACCTTTGCCGGAATATCGCGTGCGGAGCAGCGTGCCGACCTCATCGACTATCTGCACACTTTGGCGGATAACCCGGTGCCGCTGCCCAAGGCAGCTGAAGGCGCGCCGCCCTCCGGCGGCGAGCCGGCCAAGAAATAGTTGAACGCTCAGGATCTAATCGTCGCCGGCCGGGCCATTTCCGGCCGGTTTTGCTTCCGGCGGCCCTTGCGGCTTTCCCACGGAAATTTGAGGCTGCCCAAAGGTGAGACGGGGAACTCGCGGCTGGCGGGCCAACGAAAAAGCGACATAATCATCCGCGACCGCATTCTGAGGGCTTTATCCGGAGTAGTTGCATGAAATTGAGCCGTCGCTCTGTCTTGCGCGCCGCCGCCTCAACGGTCGTTGCGCCCGCCTTGGGCGCATTTGGCTCGGCATTGCCGCAGCGTCCGGCATCGGCGCAAACCCAGAATTGGAAACACGCACTGTCTTTATTTGGCGACACCAAATATCCGGAAGGCTTCAAGCATTTCGAATACGTCAATCCGAACGCGCCGCAGGGCGGCATGGTGCGCCAGATCGCCTTCGGCACTTTCGACAATTTCAATACAGTCATCTCGGGCGTGAAAGGAAATGTCGCCGCGGGCACCGAATTGTCCATCGAGACGCTCATGACTCCAGCGCTCGATGAGGTGTCGACCGAGTATGGACTGTTGGCGGAAGCCGTCAGCTTTCCCGACGACTTTTCGGCGGTCACCTATCGCCTGCGTGCGAAGGCGCGCTGGCATGACGGCAAGCCGGTCACTGTCGAGGACGTCCTCTTTTCATTCGACGCGCTGAAGAAGAACAGTCCATTCTATGGTGCGTACTATCGACATGTCGTGAAGGCGGAGAAGACGGGCGAACGCGAGATTACTTTCACGTTTGACGGGCCCGGGAATCGCGAGCTGCCGCAGATCGTCGGCCAGCTCCCAGTGCTCCCCAAGCACTGGTGGGAAGGGACAGACAAGTCGGGCAACAAGCGCGACATCACCCAAACCACGCTTGAGCCGCCGCTGGGCTCGGGCCCCTATCGTCTCAAGGAGTTCGCGCCGGGCCGCACGCTGGTCTACGAAAAATTTGACGACTATTGGGGCAAGGATCTCAACGTCATCATCGGCACCCGGAACTTCCAGACAATCCGCTATGAATACTTCCGCGATTCCATAGTTGCGCTGGAGGCGTTCAAGGCAGATCAGGCTGACTGGCGCGTCGAGAACAGCGCGAAGGACTGGGCGACCGCCTACGATTTTCCTGCTGTTCGAGAAAAACGGGTGGTCACGGAAGAATTTCCGATCCGCAATGTCGGCGTGATGCAGGCCTTCGCCTTCAATGTGCGTCGGGAAAAATTCAAGGATCCGCACCTCCGTCGCGCGTTCAATTTCGCGTTCGATTTCGAGGAAATGAACCGGCAGATCTTCTTCGGTCAGTACAGGCGCATCGCCAGCTATTTCGAGGGCACCGAGCTGGCATCGTCCGGGCTTCCAGAAGGGATGGAGCTCGAAATTCTGGAACCGGTACGCGACAAGGTGCCGGCCGATCTGTTCACTCAGCCCTATACCAATCCGGTCGGCGGCAATCCGCAGAACGTGCGTAACAATACACGCGAGGCGCTCGCTTTGCTTCGCGCTGCGGGCTACGAAATTCGTAACACAAAGCTGGTCAACAGCAACGGCGAGCCTCTGCAGGTCGAGCTGCTGGTGGAGCAACCCTCATTCGAGCGGATAATGCTCTTTTTCAAGCCTTCATTGGAGCGGCTTGGCATCACCGTTTCCGTGCGCACGATCGACACCTCGCAATATGAAAATAGGCTCCGTCAATGGGACTTCGACATCATCATTAACTCCTGGGCCCAATCGCTGTCGCCCGGCAACGAGCAGCGTGGTTTCTGGGGCTCGCAAGCTGCCGACCAGCCGGGTTCGCGCAATCTGATCGGCATCAAGAACCCCGCGGTCGATGCGCTCATTGATCGTGTGATTTTCGCCAAGAGCCGCGCAGAACTGGTCGCGGCGACCAAGGCGCTCGACCGCGTGCTGTTGTGGAATTTCTACGTGGTTCCGCAATGGACTTACGGCAAACAGCGGACCGCGCGTTGGGATCGCTTTGGCCATCCAGATACAATGCCGAAATATGCCGCATCGGCATTTCCCACCGTTTGGTGGTGGGACGCGGCGAAGGCGGCCAAAGTGCCGCAACGGTCGTAAATCGATGAAGCTAAGTCGCCGCCGTGCGTTAACGCTTCTCGCCGGCGCCGCAGCAGCCGGCGCCGGCGGCCGCGTTATCTCGGCCTCCGCGCAAGACGCCGATCGACACGGCATGTCGGCTTTCGGCGATCTCAAATATCCGGCCGACTTTCCGAACTTCAGCTATGTCGACACAAGTGCTCCCAAGGGCGGGCTCTATTCCGAAATCGTTGCCCAACGCGGATTTAACGGCTCTTTCCTGACCTTTAATTCCCTCAACAGCTTCATCCTCAAGGGCGAAGGCGCGATAGGAATGGACAACACCTTCGCAGCGCTGATGGTGCGCGCGGGGGACGAACCGGATGCGATGTACGGCCTGGCGGCGCGAAGCGTGCGGATCACCGACAACGGCCTGACTTACCGGTTCACATTGCGACCGGAGGCCAGGTTCCACGACGGAACCCCGCTCACGGCGCACGACGTCGTCTGGTCGCTCACGACATTGAAGGAGAAAGGTCACCCGATCATCACCCAGCTGATGCGCGACTGCAAAGGCGCAGAAGCGCCTGACGACCGGACGGTCGTCGTCGGTTTTGCAGAGAACCGGGCGCGCGATGTGCCGTTGTTCGTGGCCGGGATGCCGATTTTTTCGCGCGCCTACTACTCCAAGCACGAGTTCGACCAGTCGACATTGGAAATTCCGCTCGGCAGCGGCCCTTACAAAATCGGCCGTGTGGAAGTCGGACATTTCATCGAGTTCGATCGCGTGAAGGACTGGTGGGGAGCCAATCTGCCGGTGTCGCGCGGACGCGGCAATTTCGACACCATACGCTACGAATACTATCGCGACCGTGACGTCGGCTTCGAAGGCTTCACCGCCAAAAATTATTTGTTCCGCGAAGAATTCACATCGCGCACCTGGGCCACGCGCTACGACTTTCCCGCCATGAAGGATGGGCGCGTCAAACGCGACATTCTGCCGGATGACACGCCCTCGGGTGCGCAGGGCTGGTTCATCAACACGCGCCGCGCAAAATTCAAGGACCGTCGCCTGCGCGAGGCGCTGATCGATGCGTTCGACTTTGAATGGACCAACAAGAACATCATGTACGGGTCCTACGACCGCACGCATTCGGTGTTTCAGAATTCTCCAATGATGGCGAAGGGCAAGCCGGACGCGGCCGAGCTCGCCCTCCTCGAGACCTTTCGCGGAAAAGTCCCGGATGAAGTTTTCGGGGAACCGTATTTGCCGCCCGTCAGCGACGGCTCGGGGCAGGACCGCCGGGGGTTAAGACACGCAGCCCAACTTCTCAGCGAAGCGGGCTATGGGCTCAAGAACGGCAAGCGGGTGTTGCCGAGCGGAGAGCCGATCAGCATCGAGTTCCTGATCGACGAGCCGACCTTTAAGCCGCACCATTTGACCTACACTAAGAATCTCGAGACGCTCGGCTTTGTCGCCAGTTTGCGCATCGTCGATCCAGTGCAGTACCGTAAGCGCGTTGACGACTTCGATTTTGACATCACCGTGACTCGTTTGAGTTTTTCTTCGACGCCGGGCGATTCCTTGCGGACCTATTTTTCTTCACAGGCCGCGGCGATCAAAGGCACCCAGAATCTCGCCGGCATCGCCGATCCGGTCGTCGACAGGCTGATCGAGATCATCATCGCAGCCAATACGCGCGATGAACTGACTACGGCATGCCGGGCGCTCGACCGTGTCGTTCGCTCAGGACGATATTGGATCCCGCACTGGTACAAAGCGTCGCACTGGATCGCCTATTGGGACGTGTTTGGCCGTCCGGCGGCACAGCCACGCTATTTTCGCGGTATCCCGGACACCTGGTGGTCCGACAGCAAAAAGGCAGCAAAGTTGGAAAAGAGTGGGTAGACCCGATGCAAATCGCCCGCCCTGGGGTTATGAATTCGTGGCGCAAATTCGCGCCGGGATGACATACTGAGCGTTATATGGCCGCCTATATTATCCGCCGCCTGCTGTTCATGGTGCCGACTATGTTCGGCATCATGCTGGTCGCCTTTGTCGTGGTGCAGTTCGCTCCCGGGGGGCCCGTCGAGCAGGTGATCGCCAAGCTTACGGGCTCGGATACCGGCGCGACCTCGCGCATTTCGGGCTCGGCCGGCGGGGATTTCGGCAATCGCGGTCTGGCGCAGGGCGCTTCGCAGGTGGACGCGGCCACATCGAAATACCGCGGTGCACAAGGGCTCGATCCCGAATTCATCAAGAAGCTCGAGACGCAGTTCGGCTTCGACAAGCCGGCGCCCGAGCGGTTTGCCTTGATGCTTTGGAACTACCTGCGGTTTGATTTCGGCAAAAGCTACTTTCGCGACGTCAGCGTACTGCAGTTGATCAAGGAAAAGCTGCCGGTGTCGATGTCGCTCGGCATCTGGATGACGCTGCTGACGTATCTGATTTCAATTCCGCTCGGTATCCGCAAGGCCATGGACGATGGTTCTCGCTTTGACGTATGGACCTCGACCGTAATCGTAGTCGGCTATGCGATTCCCGGATTCCTGTTCGCGATCCTGTTGATCATTCTGTTTGCCGGCGGCTCGTTTTTCGATTGGTTCCCGTTACGAGGCCTTGTGTCCGAGAACTGGTCGCAGCTGCCCTGGTGGCAGAAAATTCTCGATTATTTCTGGCATCTGACGCTGCCGATTATTTCAATGGCGCTGTCGGCTTTCGCCACCATGACGCTGCTGACCAAAAACTCGTTCCTCGAAGAAATTCGAAAGCAATACGTGCTCACTGCACGTGCCAAGGGCTGCACCAGCAATCAAGTGCTGTATGGCCATGTCTTCCGTAATGCGATGCTGATCGTTATCGCGGGCTTTCCCTCCGCTTTCGTGCACGCGTTCTTTACCGGTTCGTTGTTGATCGAGACCATTTTCTCGCTCGACGGTCTCGGCCTGCTTGGCTTCGAGAGCGTTCTCAATCGCGACTATCCGGTCGTCTTCGCTACGCTCTATATTTTCTCGCTCATCGGCGTGGTCGTGAACCTGATCTCGGATCTCACATACACGTGGATCGATCCGCGTATCGACTTCGAGACGCGGGAGGTCTGAGGTGGACGTGCGAGCCGGCATAAAGCCGCCCGAGACCTCAGCCGTATCACCCATGGGCTTGGCCGTGCCGCCGACCGGAAAAGCCATTGGGCTTTCTCCACTCAACAAGCGACGCTGGGAAAACTTCAAGGCGAACCGCCGCGGTTATTGGGCGTTGTGGATCTTTCTGACGATGTTCATCGTCTCCCTGTTTGCCGAATTTATTGCCAACGACAAGCCCATTTTCATCTTCGTGAACGGCCGGCCATTCTTTCCGGCCGTCGTCACCTATCCCGACACGGCCTTCGCCAAAGAGCAGGATCCGAACCTGTTCGGCACTGCCGCCGACTTTCGTGACGATTACCTGATGAACCTGATCCACAAGGAAGGAGGGATCGTAATCTGGCCACCGGTTCGCTTCTCCTACAATACTCAGGTGAGCAAGCCCCCGTCGCCATTTCCCTCAAAGCCCACCTGGCTGCTGACCCAGAAGGATTGTGAATTCGCCGCCACTCGCGGATTTGCCAAATGCGACGAAGTGGAGACCAACTGGCTGGGGACCGATGATGGCGGTCGCGATGTTGTGGCGCGTCTGATTTATGGCTTCCGAATTTCGGTGCTGTTCGGATTGGCGCTGACCATCATATCTTCGATCATCGGGATCGCCGCGGGCGCGGTGCAAGGCTATTTCGGAGGCTGGACTGATCTCCTGTTCCAGCGGGTCATCGAGATCTGGACGTCGATTCCGTCGCTTTATCTGCTGCTGATTATTTCCTCGGTGCTGGTGCCGGGGTTCTTCGTATTGCTTGGCATATTGTTGCTGTTCTCCTGGGTCTCGCTGGTCGGTCTGGTGCGCGCTGAATTCCTGCGCGGGAGAAATTTCGAATATATCCAGGCAGCGCGCGCTCTCGGCGTGTCGAACATGGTCATCATCTTCCGCCACTTGCTGCCGAACGCGATGGTGGCGACCATGACCTTCCTGCCGTTCATTCTTTCATCGTCGGTGATGACTCTGACCGCGCTCGATTTTCTCGGCTTCGGATTGCCGCCTGGATCGCCATCGCTTGGCGAATTGCTGTCGCAAGGGAAAGCAAACGTGCAGGCGCCCTGGCTTGGCTTCACGGGGTTTTTCAGCATCGCGTTCATGCTGTCGCTTTTAATTTTCATCGGTGAGGCCGTGCGCGACGCATTTGATCCAAGGAAGACCTTCAGATGACCGCGGCTCAGCCCCTTCTCTCCATCCGCGATCTGTCGATTGCCTTCGGGCACGGGAGCCGGGAGGTGCTGGCGGTCGACCGCGTGTCATTCGAGATCAACAAGGGCGAGACAGTGGCGCTTGTCGGGGAGTCCGGCTCAGGCAAGTCGATTACCGCACTCTCCGTGATGAAGTTGTTGCCCTATCCGGCTGCACATCATCCATCGGGCTCCATCAAATTTAACGGCCGTGAGTTGCTGAACATGCCCGAACATGAAATTCGGGACGTCCGCGGCAATGACATTACGATCATCTTTCAGGAGCCAATGACCTCGCTTAACCCTTTGCACACGATCGAAAAGCAAATTCGCGAAATTCTGTCTTTGCATCAAGGGCTTAGTGGTGAGGTGGCGCGGACGCGGATTGTTGAATTGCTCGGGCAGGTGGGCATCCCGGATCCCGCTGGACGGCTTGGCAGCTATCCGCATCAGCTATCGGGCGGGCAGCGCCAGCGCGTAATGATCGCCATGGCGCTCGCCAACGAGCCGGACCTCCTGATTGCGGACGAACCCACCACCGCGCTCGATGTCACGGTGCAGGCTCAAATCCTGAAACTGCTGAAAGACACACAAACCAAGTTCGGCATGTCGGTGATGTTCATCACCCATGACCTCGGCATCGTGCGCAAGCTTGCCGACAGGGTCTGCGTCATGCAGCGCGGCAAGATTGTCGAACAGGGGGCCGTGGAGCGCGTTTTCACGGCGCCCGAACATCCGTACACACGCGCGCTGTTGGCTGCCGAGCCGAAGCCCGATCCGGCCCCGCCGTGCCCGGACGCTCCTGTCGTTATCAAGACGGATGAGCTGAAAGTGTGGTTTCCCGTCAAGCGCGGCGTGCTGCGCAAGGTCGTCGGCCATATCAAGGCAGTCGACGGTGTGAGTATCGAATTAAGAAAGGGCGAGACACTCGGGGTCGTTGGTGAATCGGGTTCAGGCAAGACGACCCTTGGTCTGGCCATTCTGCGGCTGATCTCCTCCACGGGTCCGATCGTGTTCATGGGGCACGCCATCGAGGGCCTCAAGTTCAAGCAGATGCGGCCTTTCCGGCACAACATGCAGATCGTTTTTCAGGATCCGTATGGCTCCTTGTCTCCTCGCATGTCGATTTCCGATATCATCGAAGAGGGTCTGTGGGTGCATCATCCGGACCTGTCGCGAGCCGACCGCGAGCAACGTGTCGTGGATGCGCTCAACGATGTCGGCCTCGACCCGAAAACTCGGCATCGCTATCCGCACGAGTTCTCAGGCGGTCAACGCCAGCGCATCGCGCTGGCTCGCGCGCTGGTGCTGGAACCGACGTTTATCGTCCTCGACGAGCCGACCAGCGCACTCGACATGCTCATACAGTCGCAGATGGTCGATCTGCTGCGCGACCTGCAGAAGCGACATGACCTCACTTACATGTTCATCTCACACGATCTGCGTGTCGTGGCCGCACTGGCGAGCCGGCTTCTTGTGCTGCGTAACGGTAAGATGGTGGAGGAGGGTGCTGCCGCCGATCTGTTTAAGGCGCCGAAGACCGACTATACGCGTGCGCTGTTCGCCGCCGCCTTTAAATTGGAGACCGCGCCTGAGGGCGTTGTTTCGCAGTAAGCGGCTCGGTCTAGCCAACGCGTTTGATTGCGGTGATTTCAGCCCCCGCAGCCTTGATGCGCGCTATCGCCTCCGAAGCCGGCTCGATCGCCACCCCCATATGGTGAGCATTGGCGTGGATCAGTGTTTCGGGATCGCGCGCGATAGCGACATGGCCTTTCCAGAACACTAGGTCTCCACGGCGCAGGCTCGCAAGCGACGACAATTTCCCCAGCGACAGTTCCTGCATGTCGCTATCGCGTGGGCAGGCGACCCCGGTTGCCTGAAGCGAAACCTGCACCAGGCCCGAGCAATCCAGGCCCAGCGATGTCTTGCCGCCCCACAAATAAGGTGTGCCAAGGAATTGTTCGGCCACGGCGACGAAGTCGGACCGCCGCGCCTTGATCGGCGCGACATATGCTTCCGGCACATGCCATCCGAATGCAGTCACAGCGAAGCGCTCATCCTGCCGTGCGATAGCGAGCTGCGCGCCCATCGGCAGCGCGGCAATCGGCGGCATTCTGATGTCCGGACCTGGGAATACGATTGCGCGCAGTGTCGTCACCTTGTGGGTCGGCGCCGGACCGTTTGGTCCCAGCGCGTTCGCCGAAAGCCAGCCGACATAGCCGTCTGTCTCCAGCTGTCCCCAAGCCCAGCCGTCCTCGGTCGTTTCGTAAATCATGATGCGCTCGCCCAGCAACGCTTCGCTGTCGAGCCTAGCATCGTGCGACGGCGCACGGCGCAGAGCGGTCACGGGTTCGATGACCTGGTGGCGAGTGCCTTCGACGAAGCGCCCGGCTTCGACCTGCCCCTGCAGATACTTCGCCGCAATCTCGGGGCGAAAAGGATTTATGCGGGGGTCGAGGGCAACCATGGTTCATGAATAGCGCGTGCAGAGCAATGAATAGAGGGCGCGCGCGGTTTGGCATTCGGCGCCTTCCGGACGTCCGGGTTTTCCCGCAGGCGTCCAGGCGAAAATGTCGAGGTGCACCCATGACTTTGTGGTGACGAACCGACGCAGAAAAAGTGCTGCGGTGATGGCGCCGCCGTGACCACCCGTCGCCACATTGTTGAGATCGGCGACTTTTGAATCAAGCATTGTCTCGTAAGGCTGCCACAGCGGCATGCGCCACAGCGGATCGTTCTCGGTGGCGCCGGCGCGAGAGATTTCGTCAGCCAGCCCATCGTCGTTGGTGAAGAATGGCGCTACCTCAGGTCCAAGCGCTACACGGGCGGCGCCTGTGAGCGTGGCAAAATCAACGATCAGCGCAGGTTTGTCTTCGTCGGCGAACGCGAGTGCGTCGGCCAGTATCAGCCGTCCTTCCGCGTCTGTATTGCCGATTTCAACCGAAATTCCCTTGCGTGAAACATAGACATCGCGCGGTCGGAAGCTCGCGCCGCTGATCGAGTTCTCCACGGCGGGGACTATGACGCGAAGGCGGACCTTCAGGCCCCGCGCCATTATCATGTGGGCGAGTGCCAGGGCGGTTGCTGCTCCGCCCATATCCTTCTTCATGTTGAGCATGCCGGTATCGGGCTTGATATCGAGCCCGCCGGTATCGAAACAGACGCCCTTGCCGACAAGCGTTATTTTCGGATCGCCGGGCTTGCCCCAATTGATGTCGATCAGCCGCGGCTTACGTTCCGAGCCGGAGCCGACCGCATGCACCAACGGAAAATTCTTGGCGAGCGCATCACCGCTTGTGACCTGGGCCTTGGCCCCGTGCTGCTTCGCGAGCGCGCGGCACGCCGCTTCAAGTTCGCTCGGCCCCATGTCGTTGGACGGTGTATTCGTGAGATCCCGGCAAAGGGTCACGCCCTCGACGACGCGGCTGAGATCCTCGCCATCAAGGCCATCCGGAATCACAAGCCGCACCTTGCGCGCTTCGCCCTTGCGGTAACGAGAAAATTGATACGTGCCCAACGCGAACGCCAGTGCGGCCAGACGGTCGTCATGCGTAGCATTCGCGAAGCCATAGGTGCCCGGTGGCAACAGGTTGGACAATTGCCCCGGTCGAAAGCGATCAATATCAGGCGCGCCGGGATCCTCGATACCAAAGAGTGCACCGGCGAGCTTTCCGTCGGCGGCGGGTAGCAGCAGCAAGCGCCCAGGCTTGGCCTCGAAACCGGCGGCGGCCACGAACGCACGTTCACGCTCGTCAAACTGCCTGCGAACCGAATCGAGATTTCCGGGATGGACAAACCAGATCGGTGTCGCCTGCGCTTTGGCGGCGCTTGCAAAGACAGGATGCATTGTTACTCCGCGGCGTCGAACAAAGCCTTGATCCGTAAGACTCACTGGTTATCGAAAAAAACATGCGCGAACAAAGTCAGTTTACAAGTTAACCAGTCGTTAGGGTTAACGTTTTATTGCTCGGCAATGCCATTTGCGACCCGCGCCGCGCACCTGCTCGCCACTGCCTCCGTGGCGGTCGCTCTGGCGCTGTCGGGAGGCGGCTGCTCCAATATCGGCTCTCGCGATACGACCGGGTCGATAAGCAATGCCGGCCCCGCTCAAGCGAGCCAGGCAGAATGGCGGAGCTCACTGGACACTTTGGGGGACCGCTATCGCGCCAATCCGAATGATGCCGATGTGGCCATGGCTTACGCGCAGGCGCTGCGGGCGACCGACCAGCGTGCGCAGGCCGTTGCCGTGCTCGAACAGGCGTCGATCCGTAACCCGCGCAGCATGCAGGTGGTTGGTGCCTATGGCCGTGCTTTGGCCGATGCCGGCCAGTACAGGCAGGCCCTCGAGGCACTGGGACGCGCGCACACGCCTGACAACCCGGATTGGCGCATTCTCAACGTGCAGGGAGCGGTGCTTGACCAGATGGGCCGCCATGCCGACGCGCAACGCCTCTATGCCACCGCGCTCAAGATTGTGCCGGACGAACCGTCAGTCCTCTCGAATCTGGGGCTGTCCTATCTGTTGACGAAGGATCTGAAGAACGCCGAAACGACCCTACGGCGCGCGGTGGCACAGCCGAATGCCGGCCCGAAAGTGCGCCAGAACCTTGCACTCGCGGTCGGCCTGCAAGGCCGTTTCGAAGACGCGGAAAAAATCGCCCGGGCGGATCTGCCTGAGGATGAAGCCGCCGCCAACGTGAACTATTTGCGGCAAATGCTTGCCCAGCATCGCGACTTGAAAAAGCTGGGCCGGGCTTACACGCCCACAACTGACGCCGGTTCCTGAAATCGCTGATCAGAACAGCGTTCGCTGCTTGATCGCGGCGGCGAGCGTTCCTTCGTCGAGATAGTCCAGCTCGCCG
>Ga0184635_10000126_pt1 | contig 15976 bp, 15 predicted proteins | sample PLM3_30_b2_FD_133147 | JGI IMG/M metagenome (GOLD analysis project Ga0184635, IMG submission 133147) | Groundwater sediment microbial communities from an aquifer in East River, Colorado, USA - PLM3_30_b2 | ecosystem: Environmental > Terrestrial > Soil > Riparian zone | place: USA: East River...
GTCGACCATGCGGGCTGCGCCGCGCTGATCGATATGGGTGAGGGGGCTTGCCGCTTGGGGTGGCGGCGCAGACGGTCTTTCCGCTCCGGCCGAAACTTTGGCGTCCTGTTTGGGGCGCGGCGAAACGCGCTTTTTTGCGCGCCGCGCAGCTGGTTTTTTTTGCCGCGGCATCGCCCTCACTCCGCCGCGGCGCGTTGCGTGCCGCGCGCGAGCAGTGCCTTCGTTGCGGCCGTAACGTCTGATTGGCGCATCAGGCTTTCGCCAATCAAGAAGGCCGAAATCCCGATGCGCTTGAGGCGCGCGAGATCGGCAGGTGCATTAAGGCCGCTCTCGGCTACCACGATGCGGTCGGGCGGAATTTTCGGCGCCAGCCGCTCGCTGACGGCAAGACTTGTCCGGAACGTCCGCAGATCGCGATTGTTGATGCCGATTAGCTTAGATTTCAGCTTAAGCGCGCGCTGCAATTCAACCTCATCATGAACTTCAACCAGGACGTCCATGCCATGGGTGAGGGCAGCATGCTCGATTTCATGTGCTGCACCATCATCAACGGCAGCCATGATGATCAGAATGCAATCGGCGCCCAGCACGCGGGATTCAACGACCTGGTAGGGTTCGTACATGAAGTCCTTTCGCAGAACCGGTAAAGCAGTAGCGCTGCGTGCCGCCGCGAGAAACTCAGGCTTACCCTGAAACGACGGCGCATCGGTCAGGACCGACAGACAGCTGGCTCCGCCCGCTGCGTAGGCCCTGGCAAGTCCCGGTGGGTCGAAGTCGGCACGAATAAGCCCTTTCGAAGGGCTGGCCTTTTTGATTTCGGCAACCAAAGCGTACTCGCCACCAGCGATCCGCTGCTCGATTGCGCGCAGGAAGCCGCGCGGCGAGGAAGTCGCTTTCGCATCGCTCTCCAGCGCGGCAAGCGGGCGCACGCGCTTGGCTGCGGCGATTTCTTCGCGCTTGTAGGCTTCGATCTTCGACAGAATATCCGCCAACTCATGCCTCCACGGTATTCGATACCGCGATCAGCCGTTCAAGGCGGCCCTCCGCCTCGCCGGCTTCGATTGATTTGGCCGCCAGCCGTGCACCTTCTTTAAGATCCTTCGTCTTGCCGGCAACAATGAGTGCCGCCGCGGCATTGAGGACAGCCACATCGCGGAAAGCACCCGGCTTGCCCTTGAGAACGTCGAGCAATGCCTTCGCGTTCTGCTCAGCATTGCCGCCGCGCAGCGCTTCCGGTTTCGAGCGGGACAAGCCGGCATCTTCCGGCGTGACCTCGAAAGTGCGGATATTGCCATTCTCAAGGGCTGCAACGCTGGTCGGGCCGGCGGTGGTTATTTCATCAAGTCCGTCAGATCCATGCACGACCCAAATACTTTCGGAGCCCAGGTTCTTGAGCACCTGCGCCATCGGCTGCACCCACTGCTTTGAGAAGGTGCCGATCATCTGACGCTTGACCCCCGCAGGGTTGGACAGCGGTCCGAGCAAATTGAAGATGGTGCGCGTACCAAGCTCGACACGGGTAGGGCCGACATTCTTCATCGCCGGGTGATGTGCCGGCGCGAACATGAACCCAATGCCGGCATCACGGATGCATGTGCCGACCTGATTTGCATCGAGTTCGATCTTCACGCCGAGCGCCTGCAATACATCGGCGGCGCCCGATTTCGAGGAGAGGGCACGGTTCCCGTGTTTGGCGACAGGTACGCCTGCGCCGGCCACAATGAATGCGGCGCAGGTCGAGATGTTGAAAGAACCGGAAGCATCGCCGCCGGTCCCGACCACGTCGACGGCGCCGGGCGGCGCTTTGACACCCAGCATCTTGGCGCGCATCGTGGTAACCGCCCCGGTGATCTCGTCTACGGTTTCCCCGCGCACGCGCAGCGCCATCAGAAGCCCGCCCATCTGCGAGGGCGTAGCCTCGCCCGACATCATGCGGTCGAAAGCGCCGGCCGCTTCCTCGCGCGTGAGACTGGCACCGGTCGCGACCTTGGCGATGAGCGCTTTGAATTCGTCGGCCACGGCAGGCGCCTCAGGTCGCCAAGTGCATGGTCGCCGCTGCCCGCGCGGGCGCAGCGCGCCGCCCGCGCTGCGCGTTCCATGACGCAGCAATGTCGAGGAAGTTTTTCAGCATCAGATGCCCGTGTTCTGAGGCAATGCTTTCGGGGTGAAATTGGACGCCGTGCACCGGCAGGCTGTTATGCATGAGGCCCATCACGAGATGATCGGCACTTTCCGCGTTGACCGTAAGATCCCGCGGCAGGCTCGCGCGCTCAACGACCAGCGAATGGTAGCGTGTTGCCTTCAGCGATCCATTGATGCCGCGAAACACTCCACTGCCGGCGTGTTTGATTTCCGAGACCTTGCCGTGAACTGGGGTTGCGCGCACCACCTTGCCGCCGAAAGCTTGCCCGATCGCCTGATGGCCGAGGCATACGCCGAGGATGGGAGTGGCCATGGAAGTCTTTGCGATGAGATCAAGGCAGATGCCGGCTTCTTTCGGTGTGCATGGACCGGGGGAGAGCACGATCGCTTCGGGCTCCAAGGCCATCACGCCGGCGACGGAAATCTTGTCGTTGCGATGCACGACAACATCCGCCCCCAACCCTCCCAGATAGTGAAAGAGGTTGAAGGTGAAGCTGTCGTAATTGTCGATCAGAACGATCATGTTGCACCGCTTTGCAACGGTTTAAGGTGCCCCCTGTGGGGGGTCAAGCAGCGGCGTTTTCCCGTGGTTACTGGCCGCGGCCGGCGGCGCTGGCAAAGCGGCGCGCTTCTTCCGCGGCACGAAACAAGGCCTTCGCCTTGTTGACACATTCCTGCTGCTCAAAATCGGGATCGCTGTCGGCAACAATGCCCGCGCCCGCTTGGACGTACATCGTGCCGTCCTTGATCAGGGCGGTTCGCAGCACAATGCACGTGTCCATCTCGCCTCCCGCGGAGAAATAGCCGACGCAGCCGGCATAGAGTCCGCGTTTCTCCTTCTCCAGCTCGTCAATGATCTGCATCGCGCGGACTTTTGGCGCGCCCGAGACCGTCCCGGCGGGGAAACCCGCAGCCAGAGCATCCAGCGCGTCGCGATTGCCGGCGAGCTTGCCTTCGACATTGGAGACGATGTGCATGACGTGACTGTAGCGTTCGACGAAGAACTGGTCCGTGACCTGAACGGTGCCGATGGCGGCGACGCGGCCGACATCGTTGCGGCCAAGGTCAAGCAGCATCAGGTGCTCGGCACGTTCTTTTGGATCGGCAAGGAGCTCGTCCTCGAGCGCCTTGTCTTCATGCGGCGTCGCGCCGCGATGGCGTGTGCCCGCGATCGGTCGGACCGTGACCACCCCATCGGAAACCTTGACGAGGATTTCCGGGCTCGATCCGGCCACTGCGAAACCGCCAAAGTCCAGAAAATAGAGATACGGTGAGGGATTGGTTCGCCTCAGCGCGCGATAAAGCGAGAACGGCGGCAGGGTGAAAGGCGCTTCGAAGCGCTGTGCCAGCACAACCTGGAAAATGTCGCCGGCGACAATGTATTCCTTCGCCTTGCGCACCATGGCCTTGAATTGATCGCGCGTGGTGTTCGATTTCGGCGGGACATCGATGGGGCCGGCATCCTGTTCCAAAAGCGATTTGTCCAGCGGCCGGTCCAGGCTTTCCGTCACGCGCGCGAGCCGGTCAACGGCGCGCGCGAGCGCGGATTTCGCGTCAATGCCTTTTTCCGGGCGCACGGGAGTAATAAGCGTGATTGAATCTTTTACGGAATCAAAAACGAGGATGATCGTCGGGCGGACCAATATGGCGTCCGGAATCCCGATCGGGTCCGGATTTGGCGCGGCCAATTCCTCCATTTGCCGAACCATGTCGTAGCCAAGATAACCGAATACGCCGGCTGCCATTGGCGGCAAGCTGTCAGGCAGCACGATCCGGCTTTCTGCGATAAGCGCGCGCAGGGCCTGCAAGGGCGGTTCGGGACACGAAGCGAAAGCGCCGGTGTCGGTGCGCGCCGCGCGATTGACTTCCGCTTTGCCGCCGTTTGTGCGCCAGATCAGGTCCGGCTCGAGGCCGATGATCGAATAGCGTCCGCGCACCGCTCCGCCTTCGACCGACTCCAGCAAGAAACTCATCGCCTTGCCGCCGCCGAGCTTCAGAAAGGCGGAGACCGGCGTCTCAAGGTCGGCAACCAAGGTCGTCCAGACCACCTGCGGCTCTTCGCGCCCATAGCGATCGGCAAAGGCGGTCTCCGACGGCTCGATCTGCATTGGAATGACTATTGTTGGCTGCCGCCGACGACCTGATTAAACGCCGCGTCATTGACTTTGACGATGAATTCATTTTCCAGCCGGGCGATGTACTCGGTGAGGAGATCTTCCCTGTAGGAATTCTGCAGGGCGTCGATGATCGACTTGCTCTCCGGGGAGTTTGCATCGAGCGGAGGATTAACGACGTCGGTTACGCGAAAAACAAAGCGCTCGGTATCTTTATCGCCTGCGACGCTGCTCGGTACGCCTTTCGGTGTGCGAAATGCCGCTTCGACCAGCTTGGCGGGCACGAATCCGGCAGCCTTCCCGCGCTGGAGATCGGCCGCAGTCTCGACCTTAAGCCCGGCTTCGCTTGCAACCTGCGCAAATGGGGTTCCAGCCTTGAGCTTGCCGAGCAGATCGTCCGCTTTCGCCTGCAGGCGTTTGGCGATTTCGTCATCGCGCCAGCGCGTAGCCAATTGATCCTTTACCTCGTCGAGCGAGCGCTCGCGCGACGGCGTCACGCCCGTGATGTCGAAATAGAGGTAACCGTTGTTCGGTAGTTGCAGCGCCTCGGTATCGACGCCGACATCATTCGCAAAGGCGGCGCTGATAACGTTCGGCGTTTGCGGCAATCCGCTTACCGGATTGCCGTCCGGACCGCGGCCGGATCGGTCGACCGCTTCGATCGTTGTCGCCTTAAGGCCAAGCTTCCTGGCGATTTCGGCCAAGGTGGACCCGGCGGCGCGTTCGTCTTCGATCTTGTCGCGGAGGTTTCCGATTTCGGTGCGGACGCGGCTCTCAGCAATTTCGTTTTTGATCTGGCCGGCCACCTGTTCGTAGGTCTTTTCCTCGCCGGGCTCGATCTTGCCGACCTGCAACAGCACTGTACCGAACCGTCCCTTTACGGGTGCGCTCGTTTCACCGGACTTAAGCGCAAAGGCAGCATCGGCGACCGCAGGATCGATGACCTCGGCTCTGGAAACCATGCCGAGATCGGTGTCCGACGGCTTCATTTCTCTTTCCTTGGCGATGTCGTCGAAACTCGCGCCTTTGCTGATGCGTTCGCGCGCGGCAGCGGCTTCTTGTTCATTCGGAAAGGGAATCTGCCGCAGTTCTCGCTTCTCGGGTTTTCCGAAAGTGGTCTTGCGCTGCTCGAAATAGGTCTTGGCGTCGGCATCGCTCACCGCATCGGATTTGGCCAGATCTGCGGGGGCGAGTGTGAGCAGGGTGATCTTGCGGTACTCGGGCGCACGGAAGAGAGCTTTGCGCTCCTCGAAATATTTGCTCAGCACTTCCGGAGTCGGTGCTGGAACGTCGCCGGCCTGCGCCGGGCCCAGGACTATATATTCGATGTGCCGTTTTTCGTTCCGGTACTGATTGAGCATTGCCGTTGCGGTCGTCGGCACTTTCATGTCGCCGGTGACGCTTTGCGCGACTTGCCGCCGCAGCATTGTGCGCCGCTGCTCATCGATGAAACGGGTTTCCGTGAAGCCGGCCTGGCGGATGAGTTGTTCGAAGCGCGAACGATCAAACTGTCCATTGGGGCCGCGGAAAGATGGGTCCGCCGTAATGCGTTGCGCGATGTCGGAGTTTGCCAGGCCAAGCCGCAGCTGCTTTGCCTCCTCGTCGAGCGTGGTCTCGGCAATCAGTTGACCAAGCAACTGCCGGTCGAGGCCGCGCGAGCGCGCTTCATCCGGCGCGATTGGCCGGCCCGTCTGACGGCCCAGCTGCTGCAGTCTGTCATTGTAGAACTGGCGGAACTGCTCGATCGAAATCTCCGTGCCGCCGACGGTCGCCACCGCGTTGCGGCCAAAGCCGCGAAAAATATCCCCGATACCCCAGATCGCGAAGCTGACAACGAGGAAGCCCATGATAACGGCCATAACGGCCTTGCCGAGCCAGGTTGAGGAGGCTTTGTGGAGACCGCGAAGCATGCGCGCGTTTTCTTCGTAACTTTGTGACAACGTGTTGGGTGGATGCCCGCGCTTGTGTAGCGCAAGCTCGGCGGGCGCACCATAGTGACCGACCCAACTCCTTGCAACTGAACAAGGATTGGCCTGCCACCGGATGCTCTGGCATTACCCGGTACGGTCTGATAACCGCACGCGGAAGGGGATTTTTTGATGGCGGCCAACATAATTCCGCTGGTCGCGGGCAACTGGAAAATGAACGGGCGCGCCGCCTCGCGCGGCGAGTTCACCAAGATCATCGCGGGGGCTGGCGCGCTCGCCGGCAAGGCCGATCTGATGGTCTGCCCGCCCGCGACTTTGATCGCGAGCTTTTCCGCTGCCGCGCAGGGTTCAGGCGTGGCCATCGGCGGCCAGGACTGTCACATTGAGCCCTTCGGCGCGCACACCGGCGATATTTCGGCCGAGATGCTGGCGGACGCGGGTGCCAGCGCCGTGATCCTTGGCCATTCGGAGCGGCGGGCCGAACACTACGAGACCGATGCACAGGTGCACGCCAAGGTTCAGGCAGCGTGGCGCGCCGGCTTGACTGCGATCGTCTGCATCGGCGAGCAGCGCGCGGAGCGGGCAGCCGGCAAGACGCTCGAAGTGGTCGGGCGCCAGCTCGCAGGCTCCGTGCCGCAGGGTGCAACCGGCGCCAAGCTGGTGATCGCCTATGAGCCGGTGTGGGCCATCGGGACCGGTCTCACGCCGACGCCGGACGATGTGGCTGAGGTCCACGCGTTCATCCGCAAGCGCCTGGCCGAGGGCTTGAGCGCGGGGGGCGAGCGCGTCCGCATCCTTTACGGCGGATCGGTCAAGCCCGCCAATGCCGGGGAACTCCTGACCGTTCCGGAGGTGAACGGGGCCCTGGTCGGTGGGGCGGCCCTGAAAGCTGAGGATTTTCTCGCGATTGCTTCGGTTTACCGATAGCGGCGGCGAGGCTGGAAAAGCGCTCAGCGATCGTGTAGAGACCGCACCGAATTCCTATATGGACCCATAGAATGCCGCCTGGGCGGAGCGCCCAGAGCGGGTGGATTTGAGCGGATTTTGAACGGATGCAACACGTCATCATCGTAATTCACCTGATGTTGGTGCTCGCACTGATTGGTGTGGTGCTTCTGCAGCGCTCCGAAGGGGGCGGGCTGGGGATCGGTTCGACCGGCGGCTTCATGACCAGCCGCGGCACGGCCAATGTTCTCACGCGCGCAACCGCGATCCTGGCCGGGCTGTTCTTTTTGACCAGTCTGCTGCTGTCGATCCTGGCCGGCGTCAATCGCAAGCCGACCTCGATTTTGCAGGGTGGTGACCCGAGCGCGCCGTCGGCGCCGTCGGCACCGACGCCGCTTGGCGGCGGCGGCGGTTTGCTCAATCAGTTGCAAGGGGGATCGGCCCCGTCGGCGCCGTCGGCGCCATCGGGTCCGCAGGTCCCCCAGTCGAAATGAAAATCGCAACGCAAAAGGGCCGGGACTTCCGGCCCTTCAGCATTAAGGAGTCTTCCGGCGCATTAAGGGACCTCCGGCCCTTCTGCATTAAGGGGGTCTCCAACCCCTCAACATTAGAGGGGCTACAGCCCCTCAACATTAAGGGCTACAGCCCTTCAACATTAAGGAGACAGTCCGTCCCTTCAGCACCAAGGAGACCTCGGCATCAAGGGACTTCGCTGGGGAAGAACCGAAGCAAGGCCGGGCGAGATCGAAACGCAGTTGGAAGAACCGCAACGGAGTTGAGAGGCAACGAGACAGCGTTAAGAGAGAACCTAAACCGACATGAGAACAGGCCCGCAAGCGTCTGGAAAACTTGAATTTTGCCGAGCTACGCACAGGCGCAGGACGGATCTGCGTTTTTCGGGCTCGTCGAATCGATTCGCGCGGGCTAGAGGGTAGGTCCCATGGCGCGGTACATTTTCATAACCGGCGGCGTGGTTTCCTCACTCGGTAAGGGTCTTGCATCCGCGGCACTTGGCGCGCTGCTGCAGGCGCGCGGCTACAAGGTCCGCCTGCGCAAGCTCGATCCCTACATCAATGTCGATCCGGGAACGATGTCGCCTTACCAGCACGGTGAGGTGTTCGTCACCGATGACGGTGCCGAAACCGACCTCGACCTCGGTCACTACGAGCGCTTCACCGGCCGCCCGGCCACGCGCCACGACAACATAACCACCGGCCGCATCTATCAGGACATCCTGACGCGCGAACGCCGTGGCGATTACCTCGGCGCCACCATCCAGGTCATCCCGCACGTCACCAATGCCATCAAAGACTTTATCAAAGAGGGCAATGACGGTTTTGACTTCGTGCTGTGCGAGATCGGCGGCACTGTCGGTGACATCGAAGGCTTGCCGTTCTTTGAAGCGATCCGGCAGCTCGGCAACGATCTGCCGCGCCGGCACGCGTTGTACATCCACCTGACCTTGATGCCGTTCATTCCCAGTGCGGGCGAGCTCAAGACAAAGCCGACCCAGCATTCGGTGAAGGAACTTCGATCGATCGGCATCCAGCCGGATATTCTGCTTTGCCGTACGGATCGGCCGATCCCGGAGAGCGAACGGCGCAAGCTCGCGCTCTTTTGCAACGTCCGCGAAAGCGCGGTGATCGAAGCTCGCGATGTCGACAACATCTATGCGGTGCCGGAGGCCTATTCGGCCGAGGGCCTCGATGCCGAAGTGCTGGCCGCATTCGGGATTGAACCGCGTCAGGCTCCCGATCTCGATCGTTGGCGGCTGATCAACGAGCGCATCCGCAATCCGGAAGGCGACGTCACCATTGCCATTGTCGGCAAGTACACCGGCATGAAGGATGCTTACAAATCACTGATCGAAGCGCTTTCGCACGGCGGCATTGCAAACAAGGTCAAGGTCAATCTCGATTGGATCGAGTCGGAAGTATTCGAAAACAAAGACCCGGCGCCGTTTCTGGAGCATGTCAACGGCATTCTCGTGCCGGGTGGATTCGGTCAGCGCGGCGCGGAAGGTAAAATCAGAGCGGCGCAGTTCGCGCGCGAGCGCCACATGCCTTATTTCGGTATCTGTTTCGGAATGCAGATGGCCGTAGTGGAAGCCGCACGCAATCTGTGCGGCATCGAAAACGCCAATTCCACCGAGTTCGGCGCAACGTCCGAGCCGGTGGTCGGTCTCATGACCGAATGGCTCAAGGGCAATGAACTTCAGAAGCGCAGTGCGAGCGGAGATCTCGGCGGCACAATGCGGCTCGGCGCCTACGACGCCGTGCTCAGCCGGGGGAGCCGGGTGTCGCAGATCTACGGCGCGACTGAAATTTCCGAAAGGCACCGCCACCGCTATGAGGTCAACACCACCTACAAGGGACGGCTTGAGCAGCGGGGCATGCGTTTTTCGGGCATGTCGCCCGATGGCATCCTGCCTGAAATCATCGAATACGATGACCATCCCTGGTTCATCGGCGTCCAATTCCATCCAGAGCTGAAATCGCGACCGTTCGAGCCGCACCCCTTGTTCTCATCGTTCATCGGTGCCGCGGTCGAGCGAAGCCGGCTGGTATAGTGGGCGCGCGACGCGGTACGGCGGACGGTCCTGACTGCTGCACATTTTCGCGCGACGATCGCGACCGGAGCCGACAGGTCATGCCCAATTTTTTGCTGTATCAGAGACCGGCTGCCAAACGCTGATGCCGCGCGGACTTGACCATATTGTTCATGCGGTGCGCGATCTCGACGCTGCAGCCGATCTTTATAGGCGGCTTGGTTTTACCGTCGGCGCCCGCAACCGGCATCCGTGGGGCACACACAACCACATCGTTCAATTGCCGGGGTTCTTCATCGAGCTGCTGATGCTGGCTGAGCCCGACAAGATTGGCGACGATGGCTTTTCCAAATTATTCGCCGCCTACAACCGGGATTTCGCGAAGCGCCATGAAGGCCTGTCCTTGCTTATTTTGGAGTCGAAGGACAGCGACGCTGATGTCGCGGCGTTTCGCGCGGCCCGCATTGCAGGTTCCGACAAGATGCGCTTTGAGCGCGAAGCCAAGCGCCCGGACGGCACGACGGTGAAGGTTGGTTTCTCGCTTGCTTTTGCCGACGATGTGGCGGCGCCGGAAATACATTTCGCCACTTGCCTGCAGCACTATCCGCAGAATTTCTGGAATCCGGCTTTCCAGAAGCACGCCAACAGCGTCACAGGCATCGTCGGCGCTGTGGTCGTTGCCGAGCAGCCCGACACGCAACAGAATTTTTTCGAAAATTTCACCGATTCAAGGACGGCCAAGGCCAGGGGCGGTTTCACGATCGTGACACCGCGCGGGACGATAGAGGTGCTGACACCCGCTGCTTTCGTTCAACGATTCGGCGTGAGGCCGCCAGACGTTTCGCAGGGCGCCCGGCTTGCCGCGCTCCGGTTTTCGGTTGCGGACCCTGGTCTTTTGGAAGGTGTGCCTCAGCAGGCAGGGATTGCCGGACTTTTCGCGGGCAACGCGACGGTGATTGGCCCTGAGGATGCCATGGGCGCAGTCCTCGTATTCGAGCCGGCCGCGCAGGCGCCCCGTTGACCGATAGCCAACGCCGCTTCATGGTCCCGGCCGCGAGGACTTAACCGTGGACCAAAAGCCCAACGCCATCGTTGCAGTCGGCGCCGCGCGCTTCGGCAATGAGTTGCCGTTGGCGTTGATTGCCGGCCCCTGCGCCCTGGAAGGCAGGGCGCATGCGCTCGAAATGGCGACAGCGCTAAAGGAAATTGCCGCGCGCATCGGCATTGGTCTCGTCTACAAGACATCGTTCGACAAGGCCAATCGGACATCGGCCAAATCCGCGCGAGGCCTTGGGCTCGAACCGGCGTTGCCAATATTTGCCGAAATTCGTGAGAAGCTGAAGGTACCCGTCCTCACGGACGTGCACGACGCCGAGCAGTGCGTACTGGTCGCGCCGGCGGTGGACGTTTTGCAAATTCCTGCTTTTCTTTGCCGCCAGACCGATCTGCTTGTTGCGGCTGCCAGGACCGGCAAGATTGTCAATGTGAAGAAGGGTCAGTTTCTGGCCCCGTGGGACATGCAGAACGTCGTGGAGAAAATAACGGGCGCCGGAAACCGCAACGTGTTGGTGACGGAGCGCGGCGTATCCTTCGGTTACAATACGCTTGTGTCCGACATGCGCGTCCTGCCAATTCTCAAGCGCACGGCACAGGCCCCCGTAATATTCGATGCCACGCACTCCGTGCAGCAGCCGGGCGGAAAGGGCACATCTTCGGGCGGCGAACGCGAATTCGTCCCGGTGCTCGCACGCGCGGCCGCCGCCGTTGGGGTCGCGGGGATTTTCATCGAGACGCACCAGGACCCCGACAAGGCGCCTTCCGATGGCCCAAATATGCTCCCGTTGAAGGAGATGGAACCGCTTCTACGCACGCTGATCGAATTCGACCGGCTGGCCAAGCGCTGAACCGCGCATCGAAATCCATGGGCCGAGTCCTCAATCTTATGGCGTTCGTCATTTTCGCGACGACGCTTTTCATGCGCTCGGTTGATCCCGTTATTCCGCAGATCGCGCATGACTTAAAGGTGACGCCGACGACAGCGGCACTGCTGTCGACCGGATTTACTCTGCCCTATGCGCTGATTCAGCCGGTGCTCGGTGCGCTCGCAGACATGTTCAGCAAGACGCGACTGATCGCGCTGTGCATGCTCATCGTCGGCATTGCCACGCTTGCTTGCGGCCTGGCCACGAATTTCGAGACGTTAATGACGCTACGCATCCTCGCCGGGATCAGCGCCGGAGGCGTGTTTCCGATCGCACTAGCGGTTGCCGGCGACCGTGTTCCGGTGCAACAACGGCAGGTGGCGATCGGACGTCTGCTGTTTGCCGCAATGAGCGGCAACCTGTTGGGTGCTTCCGGGGCCGGAGTCATTGGCGATCTCGTTGGCTGGCGCGGCGTATTTTTTGTGACCGGCGCGATCGACCTGATCGCACTTGCCGTCGCTTACCCCGGCTTTCGCAGCATGGATGAGAAACCTGGTCGCTTCGATCTGTCGACCTTGATACCGAACTATCGCGCGATCTTCAGCAACCCGATGGCGAAGTATTGTTTCGGCGCCGTCTTTCTCGAAGCCGTGTTCATGTTCGGCGTTTTTCCCTATATGGCGGAATTGCTGCGCGCCGAGGGCGAAACGCGCGCCTCGATCGCCGGCATCGTCATCGCGGGTTTTGGCATAGGCGGCATCATCTACACGTTCATGGTTGGTTGGCTGCTCGAGCATTTCAGCGAGCGTCAGCTGATGGCCGCCGGCGGCACGGTGATGGGTTTTTGCCTGCTCGTGATCGCGATGCGCGTGCCTTGGCCGGCCGAGTTCGCAAATTTCATGCTTCTCGGTTTCGGCTTTTACCTGCTGCACGGCTGCATCCAGGTCTACGTTACGGAGTTGGCGCCATCCGCGCGCGGCTCAGCGACCGCGGCACATTCGTTTTTCTTTTTCCTGGGCCAGGCCGCCGGGCCGGTTGTCTACGGCCTAGGCTTGAACAGCATCGGCGTCACGCCGGTGTTGCTGGTCGGCGCTGCAGCGCTGACCGTCACTGGCTGGACCTGCGCTTTGCGATTGCGGCGAAGCCTTGCGGGGGCTTAGCCGCGTCCGCGATACGGTGCGACGCCCTGATCGGGCACCCAAACATCCTTGGGCAGCTTGCCGACCTGCCAGAAAACATCGATCGGCATTCCGCCACGCGGATACCAATAGCCGCCGATACGCAGCCATTTCGGTTTGAGCACCGCGTTGAGTTTTTTGCCGATCGCAACGGTGCAATCTTCGTGGAAGGCACCATGGTTGCGGAAGCTGTTCAGGTAGAGCTTCAGCGACTTAGACTCGACCAGATACCGCGCAGGTAAGTAGTCAATGACGAGATGCGCAAAATCCGGCTGGCCGGTGATCGGGCAGAGGGTCGTGAATTCTGGCGCGGTGAACCGTGCAATATAGTTCGTGCCGACATGGGGGTTGGGCACACGATCGAGCGCCGCCTTGTCAGGCGAAGCCGGGATCGGGCTAGGGCGGCCCAGCTGCAATTGTTTCTTGGCCATTCAATTCACCAGGTCGACGCCACCAGGGGGCGAAGCGAATATCGCATGCGCCATGGATACTGGATGCCCCGCTTTCCCTGGGCATGACAAGGGGTAGGCGGGACATGACAAGAGGCCAGTCGATCCTGTAGAAGCCCCGCATCACGAGCACCGGATCCGCCCATGACCGCCATTACCGATATTGTCGGCCGCGAAATTCTTGATAGTCGCGGCAATCCGACCGTCGAAGTCGATGTGGTTCTGGAGGACGGTTCCCGGGGCCGGGCGGCCGTGCCCTCGGGCGCCTCGACCGGTGCACACGAGGCCGTCGAGCTGCGTGACGGCGAGAAAGGGCGCTTTGGCGGCAAGGGCGTGCTCAAGGCAGTCGGTGCCGTCAACGGCGAAATCTTCGACGCGCTTGGCGGCATGGACGCCGAGGCGCAAGCGAAAATCGACGAAACCCTGATTGCTCTCGATGGCACGGCAAACAAAAGCCGATTGGGCGCCAATGCAATCCTGGGCGTGTCGCTGGCCGTTGCCAAAGCTGCTGCCGCAGCCACGAAGGCGCCGCTCTACCGCTATGTCGGCGGTGCCGCCGCCCGTACGCTGCCGGTGCCGATGATGAATATCGTCAATGGGGGCGTGCATGCGGACAATCCGATCGACTTTCAGGAATTCATGATCGTGCCGGCCGGTGCGCCGACATTTGCCGAGGGGCTGCGCGCCGGGTCTGAAATCTTTCAAACGCTTAAGGCGCAACTCAAGTCCGCTAACCTCAACACCAATGTCGGCGACGAGGGCGGCTTCGCGCCCAACCTGAAATCGGCGGAAGCCGCGCTTGATTTCGTCGTGCAGGCGATCGCGAAGGCGGGCTACAAGCCCGGTGACGACGTGATGTTGGCGCTCGATTGCGCGGCCACGGAATTCTTCAAGGACGGTACTTACGTCTATGAGGGGGAAGGCAAGAAGCGGTCGCGGCAGGAGCAGGCAAAATATCTTGCCGATCTGGTCGGGCGGTATCCGATTGTCTCGATCGAGGATGGCATGGCGGAAGACGACTGGGAGGGTTGGAAAATTCTAACAGACCTGCTCGGGAAAAAGTGTCAGCTTGTCGGGGACGATCTATTCGTTACCAACGTCACCAGGCTGGGAAAGGGCATCAAAGACGGCATCGCCAACTCGATCCTGATCAAGGTCAATCAGATTGGCACGCTGAGCGAGACTCTTGCCGCCGTCGAAATGGCGCATAAGGCGGGCTACACCGCCGTAATGTCGCATCGCTCCGGTGAAACCGAAGACTCCACCATCGCCGACCTCGCGGTCGCAACAAGCTGCGGACAGATAAAAACTGGATCGCTGGCGCGGTCCGATCGTACCGCCAAATACAATCAGCTCCTGCGGATCGAGGAGGAACTTGGCCCGCAGGCAAAATATGCCGGACGCGAGGCGTTTAGATCGCGACGGTAGCGTCGCGGCCATTGGCGTCTTGCGTTTGAGTGCCAATTCGCCGCAAATTGCATCAGCAACAGGAACCCGGGTTACCGCGATGGATCAGAGTACGACGCTTTCAGCCTATGACCGCCGCAGGGCAGTCGACCACTTGGCCAATTTTGTCGTGGAGTCGGTTGAGGCCGCGCGCGCAGTCGAAAAACCGTTCTTCCATCTCGAATTCGACCGCGTGTTTCCCGATGACATCTACGCGCGGATTTTGGCGCTCATGCCGGAATCTGCCGACTATCGGCCCATGCACGGACGCAGCAAGGGTCACGATCTCGAAGACGGCACCCATACGCGCGTGAAAATCGATCTGTTTCCGGAATACATCCGCAACCTGCCTGCTGAGAAGCGCGCTTTGTGGGATGTGGTTGGCCGCGCGCTCTGCTCCGATCCGGTCAAGCAGGCGTTCATTCGCCGGCTCGCGCCTGGGCTTTCGAAGCGCTTTGGGGACGATTTCGCCAAAGTCGGCATGTATCCGATTCCAATCCTCACGCGTGACATTCCCGGCTACCTGATAACGCCGCACACTGATACGCATTGGAAAGGGATCACGGTTCAGCTCTATTTGCCGAAGGACGATGCCAACACCGATATCGGCACGATCTTCCACGAGAAACTGCCGGACGGGTCCATGCCCAAGAAGGCGCAGATGCGGTTTGCGCCGAACAGCGGTTATGCCTTTGCCGTCGGCAACGACACCTGGCATTCGGCCGACCCGGTTCACAACCGGGTGAAAACCCGCGATTCAATCCTGCTTACCTATTTCGTCGACCAGGGACTACTGAGGTTTTTGCGCAACCGCGGCAAACGGCTGGGCAATTTCTTAGGTAACGAAATTCGCTATCGGATCTAGCGCACGAAATTTGCGGCGCCCGGGACTTCTTATTGAGGGCGCGAGCGATGCTTGCGCGATAGCCTGCTCGCTGCGGGTTGCGCTGCAGCCCAATACGGATTCGGATTGCACCAGCCTCGATTGCCGGCCAATACGTTCGGTCGACATTCTTCAATCGAGCGGTATTCACAGCTCCAATGCACGTCCCCGGCACCCGTCGATACGACGGCGCACCAAGGTGCGCCATAATAACCGGCTCGCGCGGACTGCTGACCGACAACCAGAAGGGCAACAGCCGCCGCCGCCACGAAAATTATACGGGTCATCGTCAAACTCCGTAGTCTATGCCGTAGTAAACACCGGATCGGCCGCCGGCAATCGCTTCATATGGTTCCGTGGCTGATCCTGCTTGCGGTGGCTTACCTCTCGGCTGCAGAGCCTGAAATTTATGGACGCTTAA
>Ga0184635_10000128_pt1 | contig 15880 bp, 14 predicted proteins | sample PLM3_30_b2_FD_133147 | JGI IMG/M metagenome (GOLD analysis project Ga0184635, IMG submission 133147) | Groundwater sediment microbial communities from an aquifer in East River, Colorado, USA - PLM3_30_b2 | ecosystem: Environmental > Terrestrial > Soil > Riparian zone | place: USA: East River...
CAGACGCTGCTCGGCCTGCCGCAGCCCCGATACCATCACCATCGGCTCATTCTCGATGCCGACGGTAACAAGCTATCGAAATCGACGCAGTCGACGGGTCTGCGCGAGCTCCGCGCGGGTGGCGTCTCGCCGGACGAGATCCGCCATTTGGCTGACCTCGATTGAGCCGGCCTTACGTGTCATTGTCGACCCTCGGGTAGGGGACAAATGGCTAAGCGGAAGAGCAAGCGCAGGCCTGCCAGGCGAGCCAGAACGTCGCCGGCGCGCGCGAGCGCGCCTCAGGGAGAAATGCGTGCGGTCGAGGCTGCGCTCGCCGGAATTGCGCACGACATTCGCACGCCGCTCACCGGCATTGTAGCGTTGGCCGAACTATTGGTTTCCTCCGACCTGGGCGCACGCGAGCGCGAATGGGCAAACGCAATAAAAAGCGGCGCTGATCATCTGTCTGCGCTTTCCACGTTAATCGTCGATGCCGCCAAGGCGCACGCCAAGGGACTCGTGCTGCGCGACGAGCCATTTTCGCCGCGTGCTATCGCCGACGCTGTGGGCGCGGCTCTCGCAGCGCGCGCAAATGGCAAGGCGCTAGAGGCAGAAATCAAGATCGCGAGCGATTTGCCCGACAGGGTGTCGGGCGACGCATTGCGTTTGCGGGCTGTGCTCGAAAATCTGGCCGACAATGCAGTGAAATTTACCCAAGCCGGCACTGTGCGCTTTGCCGCCGGCGCCGAGGTGGTCGGGCGCAATGGCGTGCGGCTGGTGTTCACCTTCGCCGACAGCGGAATTGGCATCAGCAAGTCGGAGTTGAAGCAGCTCTTCCGTCCGTTCGCGCAGGCGAGCGCCGAAATCTCCAGGCGGTACGGCGGCGCCGGGCTTGGTCTTACCTTTGTGAAGCGCATTGCCACGGCGATGGGCGGCGATCTGAACGTTACGAGCAAGGAAGGGACCGGCTCAACATTTCGTTTGACCGTGCCGGTGAAACCGGTCGCTGGAAGCGCCGCGATCGAGCGCATCGCCGCGCGTCCAACGCCTGCGCGGTCACTGTCGATCTTGTGCGCTGAGGACAATCCCTATGGGCGCGTCGTGATGAACACCATTCTGCGGGAACTGGGCCACCGTGTTGATTTCGTCGAAAGAGGCGAGGCCGCGGTCGAAGCCGTGGCAAAAGGGGGGTACGACGCGATTTTGATGGATGTCACGCTTTCTGGCCTGAACGGAATCGAGGCAACTCGGCGCATCCGCGCCCTGCCTGGCAAAGCGGGGCAGGCGCCCATAATCGCGGTCTCCGGGCACTCCGACGGCAGGGACGAACAGGCCGCGCGCGCAGCCGGCGTCAGCTTCTACTTCGTAAAGCCGGTCAGTCCCGGAAAACTTGCGCAAGTGTTGGCGGGTCTCGCCACATAAATTCACACGTTACTTACGCCCTTGGCGCGTTCGACGATGCGAACGACGTCCGACATTATGCGATTCAGTTCAAAATCCTTGGGCGTGTAAACCGCAGCGACGCCGGCCTTTTCCAGTTCGGCGGCATCCTCCGGCGGAATAATGCCGCCAACCACCACCGGCACGTCGAGCCCGGCCTGCTTCAGGCGTTCCACCACGTCTTCGACCAGCGGCAGATGACTTCCTGAAAGCACCGAAAGACCCACCACGTGGGCCTTTTCCTTGCGCGCGGCCTCGACGATTTCTTCCGGCGTCAATCGAATTCCCTCATAGACAACCTGCATGCCGGCGTCCCGCGCACGCACCGCGATCTGCTCGGCGCCGTTGGAGTGGCCGTCGAGGCCGGGCTTGCCGACCAGGAAGGTGAGACGGCGGCCCAGTTTGCGCGAGACGCGGTCAACGTCGGCACGCACGTCGTCGAGACCACTGACATCGTTGCGCATGGCGCGTCCGACGCCGGTGGGTGCGCGGTACTCGCCGAACGCCTCGCGCAGGGTCCAGCCCCATTCGCCTGTAGTGACCCCGGCTTTTGCGCAGGCAATCGAAACCGGCATGATGTTGCCGCCGCCGGTGGCGGCGCGCTTCAATTCTTTCAAAGCCTGGGCGACCGCCGCATTGTCGCGCGATGCGCGCCAGGCCTTGAGCCGCTCGATTTGCCCGCGTTCGGCGTCCTCGGACACGGTGAGGATGGCGTCGGCGGCACCCGCCAGCGGCGATGGCTCGCTTTCGAGGTACTTGTTGACTCCCACCACGATCTGTTCGCCGCGTTCGATTGCTTCCAGGCGGGCCGTGTTTGACTCAACCAGTTGCTGCTTCATGTAGCCTGTGTCGACAGCGGCCACCGCGCCGCCCATCTCTTCGATGCGCTTGAGTTCTTGCTGGGCCTGCTGCTTCAGGTCTTCGACCTTTTGCGCGATCTCGTCCGAGCCGTCGAAGATATCGCCATAGTCGAGCAGATCGGTCTCGTAAGCGAGAATCTGCTGCATGCGCAACGACCATTGCTGGTCCCAAGGCCGCGGCAATCCGAGCGCTTCATTCCATGCCGGTAGCTGCACGGCGCGTGCGCGCGCATTTCTCGACAACGTGACGGCCAGCATCTCAATGAGAATGCGTGCGACATTGTTTTCGGGCTGCGGTTCGGTCAGCCCCAGCGAATTCACCTGCACGCCGTATCGGAACAGGCGCTGCTTGGCATCGGTGATGCCATACCGTTCGCGTGTAATTTCGTCCCAAAGCTCGGTGAATGCGCGCATCTTGCACAATTCGGTGATGAAGCGCAGACCGGCATTCACAAAGAACGAGATCCGTCCGACAACATCGCCGAATCTGTCAGGCGAGACTTCGCCGGAAGCCTTCACGGTGTCGAGCACGGCGATCGCCGTCGCCAGCGCGAAAGCGAGCTCCTGCACCGGCGTCGCTCCTGCTTCCTGCAGATGATAGGAGCACACATTGATCGGATTCCATTTTGGAATCTCTTTGGTGGTGAACAGGATCACGTCCTTGATCAGGCGCATGGATGGCGCCGGCGGAAAGACGTAAGTGCCGCGGGAAAGATATTCCTTGATGATATCGTTCTGAATCGTGCCTTGCAGGACGGCGCGCGGCGCGCTCTGTTCGTCGGCGACCGCGATGTAAAGCGCCATCAGCCACGCCGCCGTGGCATTGATGGTCATCGAGGTGTTCATCGTGCCGAGCGGAATTCCCTCGAACAGCGCGCGCATGTCGCCGAGATGGCAAATCGGCACGCCCACCTTGCCGACTTCGCCTTTGGCCAGCACGTGATCGGAGTCGTAGCCGGTCTGGGTCGGCAGGTCGAAAGCAACCGAAAGGCCGGTCTGACCCTTGGCCAGATTCTTGCGGTAAAGCGCGTTGGAGTCCGCCGCCGTCGAGTGGCCGGCATAGGTGCGGAAAATCCACGGCTTGTCGCGTTGAGCCTTGTCGCGCATCGATGACCTGACGGCGACAGTTTGGCCCACCGCTTGCTGCAACGCAACATCAGCCGCCAGCCGGGGTGTCCGCCCGGCTGGGAAAACTAGGCCTAGCTTCCAGCGCGCTGATCTAAGCCCGTTTCACAAGGCTGATGATGAACAGCAGAATTACGGCACCGATCGTGGCGTTGATGATGGAAGCGATAATTCCACCACCGATCATGATGCCCAGCGCCCCGAGCACCCACGTGCCGATGAATGCCCCCACAATGCCGACGATGATGTTGCCAACCAGGCCAAATCCCACACCCTTTACGATGACACCCGCGAGCCAGCCGGCGATCGCGCCGACGATAATCAGGACGATCAATGCTTCCACTGACATGGCATTTCTCCCCCAAACCGCGACGCGCCCCCGACGGCGGCCGCGGATCACACGATTGAATACTAAAGCGGCGACCGCGTCGACGGCTCCGTAGCGACGGCCAAAGGTGTTCAGTGGATGTTCAGTGGCGCGTGGGCTCTCGGACCGCGACCAGTGCGGACCGCAATGCAATCGTGCTCTGCGAGTGATCCGTCCCCGAGCGTTTCTCCCGCCAGGCGAGTCGCCCTCAAAGTCCGTGGGGGGAGATGCCACGGCCTTTCTCTTGGCCAGCTTATAACAGGCTGTAGATGCATCATTTTTCTTAGTCGAGCGATGGATTATTGCGATGCAACATAAATTGCGTCAAAGTGTTATCAAGCAGGGAGAACGTGGATGCCGGCTGTTGCAAAGGCGAGGGGCGTTGCGCCTCTCAAGGACCTCTACGGTATCGGCGAGATTCCGCCGCTTGGGCATGTGCCTGAAAAGATGCACGCCTGGGTGATCCGCAAGGAGCGGCACGGTCCTCCAGATGAATCGTTCCAGCTGGAGGTCGTACCGACCTGGACGATCGGCGACGACGAGGTGCTGGTCTACGTGATGGCGGGCGGCGTCAACTACAACGGCGTCTGGGCCGGCCTCGGCATTCCGATCTCACCGCTCGACGGCCACAAGCATCCATTCCACATCGCCGGTTCCGATGCGTCGGGCGTGGTCTGGGCAATTGGTGCCAAGGTCAAGCGCTGGAAGGTCGGCGACGAGGTCATCGTTCACTGCAACCAGGACGACGGCGACGACGAGGACTGCAATGGCGGCGATCCGTTGCTGTCGCCATCACAACGCATCTGGGGCTATGAGACGCCGGACGGATCGTTCGCGCAGTTCTGCCGCGTGCAATCGCGCCAGCTCATGCACAAGCCGAATCATCTCTCCTGGGAAGAGTCGGCCTGTTACACGCTTACGCTCGCGACTGCCTATCGCATGCTGTTCGGCCATCCTCCGCACACGCTCCGGCCGGGCGACAACGTTCTGGTGTGGGGCGCTTCAGGTGGTCTCGGGGTGTTTGGCGTGCAGCTCGTGGCCGCGTCCGGTGCCAATGCCATTGCAGTCGTATCCGACGAGTCGAAGATCGAATATGTTCTCAACCTCGGCGCCAAGGGCGTGATCAACCGCAAAGATTTCAAGTGCTGGGGTCAGATGCCCGCGGTGAATTCGCCCGAATTTAACGACTGGACAAAGGAAGCGCGGCGTTTCGGAAAAGCGATCTGGGATATCACGGGCAAGCGAGACGTCGATATCGTCTTCGAGCATCCGGGCGAGCAAACGTTTCCGGTTTCCTGCCTCGTTGCGAAGCGCGGCGGCATGGTCGTCTTCTGCGCGGGGACCACAGGCTACAATCTGACATTCGATGCCCGTTACGTGTGGATGCGCCAAAAGCGCATTCAGGGCTCACATTTCGCGCATCTCAAGCAGGCGTCGCAGGCAAATCGCTTCGTGCTGGAGCAGCGCATTGATCCCTGCATGAGCGAGGTTTTCGCCTGGGACAAGATCCCACTCGCACACATGAAGATGTGGAAGAACCAGCATCCGCCAGGGAACATGGCAGTGATGGTGAATGCGCCACGCAACGGGTTGAGGACGTTTGACGACGCGCAAGAGGCTTCGGTCGGCTAACCTTCCTCGATGCGGTTTTTCGCGATGACGGAATTCAATTCGCCGCCGTAAATGAAAATCGACGCGCAAACATAAAGAAAAACCAGCGCGATCATGGCCGACGCCAGTCCGGCATACATCGAGACGTAGGTAAAAGCGTAAGTGGCCAGATAGCGGCCGAAAATGGCGCCGCTCATAAGCCACAGCAACAGAGTTGCGATAATGCCCGGCGTGATCTCGCCGAAAGAGCGTCGGCCGGCAGGGAGCCAAAGGTGGACGATCATCAATGCAAACACCAGTACGGAAGCCGCGACCCCGTAACGGGCAAACGTTATGAGATCTCCGAACTGCTCCAGCGCCGGCACATAGTGCACCAGCTTTGAGAGGATGAAAGGCGCCAACACCACCAAGAAGGAAAACGCCAGGATTGCGACGGCCCCCACGACTACGTAGACGATCGATTCAAGCCGAAGCAGCCACCACGCGCGCATTTCCTTGATGTTGTAGGCACGGTTGAGCCCGATGCGCAGACTCTCAACACCGCTCGAGGCAAAGTAGAGGGCGAACAGAACGCCGAGGGTCAAAACGTCGCCGCGCGTCTGCGTCAGCACGCCGGTCATGTCGGTGGCGATCGGTGCCGCCACCTGATTTGGCCATGCCTCAAGCAGGATGCGCGCAGCTTCGTCCGCAAGTTCCTTGGATCCGAAGAAAAATCCGGCGAGCGCGGTGACCACGATCAGGAACGGAAACAGGGCCATCAGCGTGGACAACGCAATGTGGCTTGCGATCGCCCAACCGTCGTCGTCGGTGAATCGCCGAAACGCCTCGGCTGCAAGTCGAGTTGACCGCTTAAGAACGCGCAATAGATGCTCCTGCAGGCGGTCCATTCAAATTGTCTATTGGCGCGGGCTTTGCAAGCCTGTTCTGAGCTTGCCTTGCGGAAGGGCGAAACTAGGCCGCCTGCACGTCACTGAGGAACCGACGCACCTGCTCTTCCAGTCCTTCCGCCTCCACCGCGACCGAATCTGCAAGATCCTTGACGCCCGACGCCGTCGCTCGTGCATTGGCGGTAACATCGGCCACGCGGCTCATGCGCGCGAGCCGGTTAAACGGAAGCAAGGGGTCGAAAGATCGCATGCAGGTGGTTCGGGGTCTCACCCGTGGCTGCAGCCTGTGCAGAGGCAGGGGTAATCATGTAGGCAGAAATGGCTAATTTTTATACCAATTCATGGGGCTCCCTATTCCTGTTGCGGCTAAGGGCCCGGATTTCCTCGCTACTTTGCTTTTGTGCACTGCACGCGTAGTGTCTTTGTGTCGTCACACAGGTGCGAGTTTTTGATGCCCATCGCTGCGTCCCGCACTGCCGGAAAACATGACTTGGTGGAGCTTGCCCAGGAGGCGAGTTCGGCTCTCGACGCCTTGCTCGCTGACGCCACGACAAAGGTGCGCGAACGCGTCGTGGTGGAAGGAAACGTGGTCGGCCGGCTGTTCGATCGCGAACAGCGCGCCACCCATGGGCTTGCATGGTTTGCGACTTACGCAGAGGCCGTGCGCCAGCTTGCCGCCTATGCCGAGCGCATGACCGCGGAAGGCATGTTCGGCGAGGTCGAGGACCTGTTGGTCCGCATAGGGCTTGGCGAATATCTTGCCCAGGTCGCGGGCGGCATTCCGATGAGCCAGGGCGAAGTCGCAAGGCTGTCCGATCTGGGGCTGTCACCGGCTCAGGTTGCCGCACGCATCGAGCCGATCGCCGAAAATCTTGCCGTCAACGGCAACAATGCCGAACGGCGGGCGCGACTGATCGAACTGATCCGCACCGGCCATGGGGCCACAGTTGGCCTGTGCGGGCTCGAGGAAACGCTCGAATCGATCCGCGAGGAAATGCGCAAGTTCGCCGACACCGAGGTAATCGGACATGCGCAAGGCTGGCACCGCACGAACAGTTACATTCCGCTCGAAGTCATCGCGCAGATGTCCGAGCTTGGCGTGTTTGGTCTGACCATTCCCGAGGAATTCGGTGGAATGGGGCTTGGCAAGGAATCGATGTGCGTGGTGTCGGAGGAGCTTTCGCGCGGTTACATCGGCGTCGGGTCCCTCGGCACGCGTTCGGAGATCGCTGCCGAATTGATCCTCGGCAGCGGCACCGCCGCACAGAAGAAAAAATGGCTGCCCAAAATCGCGTCCGGCGAAGTGCTGCCGACGGCGGTATTCACCGAGCCAAACACCGGTTCGGATCTTGCTTCGATCAAGACGCGCGCCGTGCGCGAGGGCGATGTGTATCGGGTTTATGGCAACAAGACCTGGATCACCCATCCGGTGCGTGCAGACCTGATGACACTCCTTGTGCGAACAAATCCGAAAGAAGCCGGCCATCGCGGCCTTTCAATGCTGCTTGCGGAGAAGCCGCGCGGCGACGACAAGCGTCCGTTTCCGGTACGGGGAATGAGCGGCACTGAAATCGAGGTGCTCGGCTATCGCGGCATGAAGGAATACGAAATCGCCTTCGATGGCTTCGAGGTAAAGGCGGAAAACCTGCTCGGGGGAGTCGAAGGGCTCGGCTTCAAACAGCTGATGCAGACTTTCGAATCCGCCCGCATCCAGACCGCCGCGCGCGCCATCGGAGTCGCGCAGGCTGCGATGGAGCAGGCGCTCGACTATGCGCAGAACCGGGTGCAGTTCGGCGCTCCGATCGTCGGCTTTCCGCGTGTTGCGGACAAAATTGTCATGATGGCGGTGGAGATCATGATTGCGCGCCAGCTCACGTACCATGCCGCGCGCGAGAAAGATTCCGGACGCCGCTGCGATCTTGAGGCGGGCATGGCGAAGCTGCTGGCCGCCCGGGTCGCCTGGGCCGCCGCCGACAATGCAGTGCAGGTGCACGGCGGCAATGGCTTCGCACTGGAATTTCCGGTCTCCCGCATTCTATGCGATGCTCGGATCCTCAATATTTTTGAAGGCGCAGCTGAAATCCAGGCCCAGGTGATCGCCCGTCGTCTGCTGGACGGCACCAACTGACAGAATCGCAAGGGCGGACTCGGCAACGAAACTGGGTTTGCGGCGTTTGACCAAAGCTGAAGTCTGATCGCGATCTTTCGTGTGCTGGAGTTTGAGGAGTGGTCCATGTCCGCACTTTTGATTAGACACGGCGAATGGGTCGTGGTGTGCGACGGCGCCAAAGCTCTGATTTTGGAAAACTCCGGCGATATCAAAATCCCAAATCTGAAAACAGTCCAGGTATTCGAGCAAAAGGATCTTTCGACGCACGAGCTTGGGACGGATGCGCCCGGCCGTGCGTTTAATTCTGTCGGCAACATGCGAAGCGGAGTCGAGCAGACGGACTGGCACGACCAGTCGGAGCGAGCTTTTCTGACACAGCTGGCGCATCATCTCGACGGCGCGATTTCATCCGGAAGAACCAAGTCAGTGATCGTGGTGGCCCCACCGCGCGCGCTTGGAATGATCCGTCCCGCTTACTCGCACGCGCTCAAGGGCGCCGTTCGTATCGAGGTTGACAAAGACTTCGTCAAAATGCCGGTGCACGAGATCGAAAAGCACCTTACCGGCGGCTGACAAGCAGCCGGAGCACCCTCGCGATTATGACTAGCCCACCGCAATGACGATGCTATGGTCGCGCGATTCTCGATGAAAGACCGGCGGATGAGGCTGCATTCGGGTACGCGCTGGCGGGGTGTTCAAACGTGCGCTCTTGTTGTGATGCTGGCGGCGTTCACGGCGGCGTCAGCGCATGCGCAGGCCACGAAGAATCCGCCTGCTTCGCCGCCGGCCGGTGCGGCGCCGCCGGCCGGGACGCCCTCTACTAAAAACGAGCCGATGGTGGTGCCCGGCTTCTGGGATCCGCGCCGGCGACCGGAGCGGCCCGATCTTTCGCGCATCAGCATCATCCGCTTTCTAACGGAAACCGACTATCCGCCATTCAATTATGCCGGACCGGACGGCGCACCCACCGGCTTTAATGTGGATCTCGCCCGCCTGATTTGCGAAGAACTCAAGGTGGCCTGCACGGTGCAGATGCGCCGGTTCGATACCTTGATCGGCGCGCTCACCAGCAATAACGGCGATGCCATCATCGCGTCGATCGCAGCGACGCCCGATATGCGGGCGCGCGTCGATTTCAGTGATCCTTATTACCGCACGCCGGCGCGTTTTGTGGTGCGGCGCGACAGCACCATAGAGGCCATCCGGCCGGAATTTCTCGAAGGGAAGAAGATCGGGGTTGTCGCGGGCACTGCACATGAGGCTTACCTCAAGGCGCTGTTCACGGAAGCCGAACTGCGTCCTTATCCCGACGCCGATGCTGCACGCTTTGGGCTAAAGCGAGGCGAAGTCGATCTCCTTTTCGGTGATGGCGTCTCGCTCGCCTTCTGGCTCAACGGCACCGACTCGGCAAACTGCTGTGTGTTCCGCGGCGGGCCTTATCTCGAGAGCCGCTTTTTCGGCGAAGGCGTCGGTATCGTGGTCAGACGCGGCAATGATCTGCTGCGGCAGGCATTCAATTGGGCGCTGTTCCGGCTGTGGGAGAAGGGCCGGTTCACCGACCTCTGGCTGCGCTATTTCCCGGTTAGCCCATTCTGAACGCGCATTTGACGTGACGGCGCGGCATTTCTAGTGTCCGCGCCCGGAGACACGATGTCTGTGACCGAAACCGCCGCTTCGTTCCGTCAACTGGCCGAGCAGTCGAATGCCTGGCCGTTCGAAGAGGCGCGCAAGATCGTCACGCGGCTCAAGAAACATCCCAAGGACGAAGTCATCTTCGAGACCGGTTACGGTCCGTCGGGTCTGCCGCATATCGGCACCTTCGGGGAGGTCGCGCGGACGACCATGGTGCGCCACGCGTTTCGTGTACTCACCGACGACAAGGTCAAGACGCGGCTGATAGCCTTCTCGGACGACATGGACGGCCTCCGCAAGGTGCCGGACAACGTGCCGAACAAGGAGATGCTGGAAAAACATCTTGGCAAGCCGTTGACCCAGGTACCCGATCCGTTCGGCACGCATCCAAGCTTCGGCGAGCACAACAATGCGCGCTTGCGCGCCTTCCTCGATCATTTTGGCTTCGACTACGAATTCATGTCGTCGACCGAATGTTACAAGTCGGGCCGTTTCGATCAGGCGTTGCTGAAGGTCCTCGAGCGGTTCGATAAAGTGATGGACATCATGTTGCCGTCGCTGCGGCAGGAGCGGGCGGCAACCTATTCGCCCTTCCTTCCGCTGTCGCCGAAAAGCGGAATCGTGCTGCAGGTGCCGGTCACCGCGCATGACGCCAAGACCGGCACGATCACCTATGAAGATCCCGACACGAAAGCGCAGGTCGTCACGCCGGTCACCGGGGGCCGTTGCAAGCTGCAATGGAAACCGGATTGGGCCATGCGCTGGCTTGCGCTCGGCGTCGACTACGAGATGGCGGGCAAGGATCTCATCGATTCGGTCAAACTCTCGGGTGAGATCTGCCGCGCGCTCGGCGGCACCGCGCCGGACGGGTTCAACTATGAGCTCTTCCTCGACGAGAAGGGCCAGAAGATCTCCAAATCGAAAGGCAACGGGCTGACCATCGACGAATGGCTGCGCTATGCCAGCCCCGAGAGCCTGTCAGTGTTCATGTATCGCGAGCCCAAGGCCGCGAAACGGCTCTACTTCGACGTCATTCCGCGCAATGTCGACGAGTACTATCAGTTTCTTGACGGCTATCAGCGGCAGGATCAGCGGCAGCAGCTTTCCAATCCGGTGTGGCACATTCATTCGGGGAAGCCGCCAAAGATCGACATGCCGATTTCGTTCGCAATGCTTCTTACGCTTGTGTCCTCATCAAACGCCGAGAATGCCGATACCTTGTGGGGCTTTATCGGCCGCTACCGGCCGGGCGTGACAGCGAAGACGCATCCGAAGCTCAATGAGCTGGTCGAATATGCCATCCATTATTTCCGCGATTTTGTGCTGCCCGAAAAGAAATTCCGCCAGCCGACGGATGCCGAACGCGCGGCCCTGATCGATTTGCGCGATGCACTTTCGCAACTGGAGGCCCAAGCGAGCGCCGAGGATATCCAGAACGTGGTCTACGAGGTCGGACGTCGCGAGCCGTTCCTGGACCACAAAAAGAAGGCGAAGGACGGCAAGCCCGGCGTCTCGCTCGACTGGTTCAACCTGCTTTATCAGGTGCTGTTGGGCCAGGAAAAAGGGCCGCGCTTCGGCTCGTTCGTCGCGGTCTACGGCCTTCAGAACACCGTCGACATGATTGACGGCGCGCTGGCCCGCAGCGCGTAAGATTCGTCTGTTCTCAGCGAGCCCGGAAGACGAAAGAAACCTACTGGCTCGCCCATACGATGCGCGCGATCCAGACGACATCAGAAGCGGGGAGCGTGCGGTCGCGGTGCTCTGCGTTGAGCGATTTGAGCTCGAGCGATTTTGCAGTCTTGCGTTTGAGCTCCTTGACCATGACCTCGCCATCCTTGGTCTTGACCACGACCCGATCGCCTTTTCTTACCGTTGCGCCCGGCGAAACAATGATGACGTCGCCGTTGCGATAGGCCGGCTTCATCGAGTCACCGGAGATTTCAAGTGCGTAGGCGTGCTCATCGGTGACGGAGGGAAAGCCAATTTCCTCCCAGCCTTTGCCGACAGGAAAGCCGCCATCGTCGAAAAACCCGCCGGCGCCGGCCTGTGCAAAACCGATCAGCGGCACGTTGTGCATGGCCGCCTTGCCGCCGTCGGTGATCAGGGTAACGAAAGTATCGAACTTGGTGTTCGTCGCCTGCAGCGCCTTGGCAACGGATTCCGTTGAAGGCCAGCGCGGGCGGCCTTCCACCGTCACACGCTTGGATTTGTTAAACGTCGTCGGGTCGAGGCCCGCCTTCTTGGCCAGGCCGGAGGGCGTCAGCTTGGCGCGCGCGGCCAACCGGTCGATGGCCGTCCAGATCTGGTTGTGGGTAAGCATGGCCATGGGGGGCGGCACCCGTAGAAACTGAAATCAGAGGATAGGAATTATAGCCTTGAGTCGCCCCCCTGTCGCAACAGTTTCCTTCCGCGCCAGGCTTGAGTAAGCCTTGTCAGCCTGGTGTTCCGGAGGTCCGCTTGGTGATCGGTCTTTTCGACCGCCTGTCTCGCCCGTTCCTGCGCGCGCTCGATCCTGAAGACGCGCACAGGTTGGCGATCAAGGCACTGCGGTTCATGCCTTTGGCGAAGGCATCGGCCGACAGCGACGAACTGGCCGTGCGTGCCTTCGGCCTCAAGTTCCCCAACCCGGTCGGTCTTGCCGCCGGCTTCGACAAAAATGCGGAGGTACCGGACGCTTTGCTGCGTCTCGGCTTTGGGTTCGTCGAGGTCGGCACGATCACGCCACGGCCGCAGGCGGGCAACCCCAGGCCGCGCCTTTTCCGGCTTGAGAGCGATCAGGCGGTCATAAACCGTCTCGGCTTCAACAACGAGGGCGCCGCCGCAGTACACATGCGGCTCGCAGCCCGCCGCAACGCCGGTGGGATCGTCGGCGTCAATATCGGCGCCAATCGTGATTCAACGGATCGGACAGAGGACTATGCGCGGCTGATCGAGACTTTTTCCGCCGTCGCCAGCTATTTTACCGTCAACGTATCCTCGCCGAACACGCCGGGGCTGCGCGACCTGCAACAGGCAAAAGTCCTGGACGATCTGCTCGCCCGCGTGATCGAGGCGCGCGAAAGGGTTCGCGCGCGCGCCGGCCTGACGCCGGTCCTGCTCAAGATAGCGCCCGATCTGACATTGCCCGAACTGGACGATGTCGTCGGCGTCGCGCGCAAACGGCGAGTGGACGGCATGATTGTCGGCAACACGACCATCTCCCGACCCGGCTCACTGCGCGCACGCGACCGGGCGAGCGAGCAGGGCGGGCTTTCCGGGAAGCCGCTTTTCAGGCTTGCGACCCGCATGCTCGCCGAAACGTTCGTGCGCACCGAAGGTGCGTTTCCGCTGATCGGTGTCGGCGGCGTCGATTCCGGCGCGACCGCGATCGCCAAGATCAAGGCCGGTGCCACGCTGTTGCAGCTCTACTCCGCACTGGTCTATCGCGGCATCGGCCTGGTGACGGAGATCAAGACCGATCTTGCGGCGGCGCTCAGGCGCGGCCACCGCAATTCGCTCGCGTCGATGGTCGGCAGCGATGCGGCCGCAATCACCGCGGACAGCTGGCCGGGCTAGCGTCCACGCGGCGTATTGAACACCCGCATGATGATCCATATCGGGATGACGATCACCGCTCCGAGCAGGAAATAGCGCCACAGCCAGCGGAAGGCGTCGAAGCCCATATTCCAGATCGACCGGATCAGCCGCTCGACGCTCTGTATGATGTCGAACGGGTCGAGGCCGAGCGCGGAGAGGATCACGCCGACCAAAATCGACACCAAAATCAGGCGAAAAAACACTCCCATCGGGGAGCCGCCTGCCCAACGCGCGACCTGATTGTCAGCCATGACCGCCTCCATTCGCGGACACTGTAGCATGCTCGCGCCGCGTCAACATGTTCTCGAGAGTTTCCAGCCGGTCGGCTTCGCCCGGCGGTTTGTCCCAGCGCAGCCGACTGATCCGCGGAAAGCGCATCGCGATACCGGACTTGTGCCGCGTCGAACGTTGCAGGCCCTCGAAAGCCACTTCCAGGACGAGTCCGAGATTGGGTTCGTGCGCCACTTCGCGCACCGGTCCGAAACGATCGACGGTATTCCGGCGCACGAACCGGTCGATCTCGATCAGCTCTTCGTCGGTAAATCCGAAATAGGCTTTCCCAACGGGGACCAGCTCTTCGCCGGTCTCGCCTTTGCTCCAGACGCCGAACGTGTAGTCCGAATAGTAGGACGAGCGCTTGCCGTGCCCGCGCTGGGCGTACATCAGGACGGCATCAATGATCATCGGGTCGCGCTTCCACTTCCACCACGGTCCTTTCGGACGCCCCGGTACGTAAGGCGCATCGCGACGCTTGAGCATCACGCCTTCGACCGCCTCGGCATCGGGCCCGGCACCCGCGGCCGCGGGGTCGGCGCGTGCGGCGGCGAGATCGTCCCAGGTTTTGAATGGCACCGTCGGCGAAATATCAATCCGGGGATCGTTGAGGTTCGCAATGAATTTTTCCAAGCGTTCCCGTCGCTCGATAAACGGGCGTTCGCGCAGGTCCTTGTCCGCTTCGGCGAGCAGGTCATAGGCGCGCAGGTGCGCGGGGAATTCCGCCAGCAGTTTGGGCGTGACCGACTTGCGATTGAGCCGTTGCTGCAGGACGTTAAACGACTGTACGCGGGCTTCGCGCATGATCAGCAATTCACCGTCGATGGCGCAGGGCAGGCGCAGCGCCTCGATCAGATCGGGAAAGCTTTTCGAAATTTCCTCGCCCGTGCGCGAATAAAGCCTCGCGACAAGTTCGCCGTGCTGATCGCGTCCGGCCACCGCTTGCACGCGAATGCCGTCCCATTTCCATTCCGCCACGAAATCAGCTGCCGCGAGAGCGGCAAGGTCGGCTTCTTCCGCGGCGTGTGCCAGCATCGGCGGACGAAAAGGCGCCGGATCGCGCGAGGAAGGTTTCCCGGCGCGTCCTTCGAACCAGGCGAACATGTCGAGATAAGGCGGGGTGAGCCCCGGCCAGAGAATTTCGAGCTCATCGGGGATCTTGTCGCCGAGCGATGCGGCCGCGGTCTTGGCCAGCCGTGTCGAGACGCCGATCCGCAAACCGCCGGTGACCAGCTTTAGCAGAGCCCACCGTCCGGTCTCGTCGAGTCCGTCGAGCCAGCGCGCGATCTGCGCGGGCAATTGTGTTTTGCCGAGCGTGGAAAGCGTCTGGACAACCTCGGTCAAGGTTGGCGCCGCATTCGGCTTGCGCGCGGGATCGGCCGGCCACATCAGCGCGACGGTTTCCGACAAATCGCCGACATAGTCGTAGGAAAGGGCAAAGAGCGCTGGATCGGTGCGCTCCGCGATCAATCCGCGGATCATCCCGGCTTTGGCATGCTTGAAGGTGAGCGCGCCGGTGAGTGCGGCGAGCGCCCAGCCGCGTTCCGGATCCGGGGTGCTGCGCAGGTAGTCGGCGATCAGTCTCAGCTTGGCGTTACGACCTGGCTCATAGGCAAGCCGGTCGAGCAGCTCGGCGAAGCGATTCATGCCTCGGCCTCGCTCGGGGACTCGCCGTCCTCTTCGTCACCATAGCCGACGATGTCGAGCGGCCGCGCCTTCAAGCCCTTGCTCTGGCACCAATGCACCAAGGCATCTTCCTGGCCATGAGTGACCCACACTTCCGACGCGCCCGTAGCCGCAATCGTTGCGGTGAGACCATCCCAGTCGGCGTGGTCCGAGATGACAAGCGGCAACGTGACGCCTCGCTGTCGCGCCCGTGCACGCACGCGCATCCATCCGGACGCGAAGGCCGCAACCGGATCCGGAAATCGCCGCGACCACAGATCGCCGAGGGCACTGGGCGGGCAGATGACGACGTGTCCGGCAAGCGCCGCCTTGTCGGCGCCGCGCACCAGCTCAA
>Ga0184635_10000129_pt1 | contig 15864 bp, 11 predicted proteins | sample PLM3_30_b2_FD_133147 | JGI IMG/M metagenome (GOLD analysis project Ga0184635, IMG submission 133147) | Groundwater sediment microbial communities from an aquifer in East River, Colorado, USA - PLM3_30_b2 | ecosystem: Environmental > Terrestrial > Soil > Riparian zone | place: USA: East River...
ATAAACGGCAAGCATCTCCCGTCGGAGATATCGGTCATCAGCGGTTCAGGAATCTCAACCATTTCTATTGGTACCGTGGTGCCGCTCAGCGCCGCGCCCTGGGACTCACGTCTTCGCGTAAACCTCCGCGCCCTTCTCCACAAATTCCTTACTCTTATCCTCCATCCCCTTCTTCAGCGCTTCTTCCTCGGCGATGCCTTGTTCGGCGGCGTATTTGCGAACATCCTCTGTAATCTTCATCGAGCAGAAATGCGGGCCGCACATGGAACAGAAGTGCGCACTCTTTGCTCCTTCCTGCGGCAACGTTTCGTCGTGGAACTCGCGCGCGGTGACGGGGTCGAGGCTGAGGTTGAACTGGTCTTCCCAGCGGAATTCGAAGCGGGCTTTGCTCAGCGCGTTGTCGCGATATTGCGCGCCAGGATGTCCCTTCGCTAGATCGGCAGCGTGGGCGGCGATTTTGTAGGCGATGACGCCGTCTTTCACATCTTTCTTGTTCGGCAGGCCGAGATGTTCCTTGGGCGTGACGTAGCAGAGCATCGCGCAGCCATACCAACCGATCATCGCCGCGCCGATGCCGCTGGTGATGTGGTCGTAGCCGGGCGCGATGTCCGTGGTGAGTGGGCCGAGCGTGTAGAACGGGGCTTCATGGCACCACTCGAGTTGCTTGTGCATGTTTTCCTCGATGAGGTGCATCGGGACGTGGCCGGGGCCTTCGTTCATCACTTGCACGCCGCGCGCCCACGCCCGCTCGGTGAGTTCGCCCTGCACTTTGAGTTCGGCGAATTGCGCCTCGTCGTTGGCGTCGGCAATCGAGCCGGGGCGCAGGCCGTCGCCGATGCTGAAGCTCACGTCGTAAGCGGCCATGATGTCGCAGATGTCGTCCCAGCGGGTGTAGAGAAAACTCTCCTGATGATGGGCGAGGCACCACTTGGCCATGATGCTGCCGCCGCGGCTGACGATGCCGGTCATGCGCGACGCGGTCAGCGGAATGAAGCGCAGCAGCACGCCGGCGTGAATGGTGAAGTAATCCACCCCTTGCTCGCATTGTTCGATGAGCGTGTCGCGGTAGATTTCCCAGGTGAGTTCCTCGGCTTTGCCGCCGACTTTTTCGAGCGCCTGGTAAATCGGCACGGTCCCGATGGGCACGGGAGAGTTGCGCAGAATCCATTCGCGCGTGGCGTGGATATTCTTGCCGGTCGAAAGATCCATGACCGTGTCGGCGCCCCACTTGGTGGCCCAACGCATTTTTTCGACTTCCTCCTCGATGCTCGAGGCGACGGCGCTGTTGCCGATGTTGGCGTTAATCTTTACGAGGAAATTGCGCCCGATGATCATCGGCTCGGACTCCGGGTGATTGACGTTGGCGGGGATGATGGCGCGGCCCGCAGCCACTTCGCTTCGGACAAATTCCGGAGTGATTTCGGCGGGGATGCGCTGGGGGAAACGGTGAAAGACGGAGGGGATGAATGGTGAATCGTTAAATCGTGGAATCGTGGAATCGTTCAATGGCTGAAGCGTTGAAGCGGAGCCGGCGTGTTGTTTGTGAAGATCGTTGCGGACAATGTCGCGAGAGAGATCGGCGATGCGAGTCGCATCGCCGGACAGGCGAGCCGCCTGTGCTACCCGCATATTCTCGCGGATCGCGATGAATTCCATCTCGGGCGTGACGATGCCCTGGCGCGCATACCAGAGTTGCGTGACGGGATGGCCCTGGCTGGCGCGCAAGGGATGGCGGCGCCGGGCTTTGAGTCCGGGGAATTCCACCAGCCGGTTTCTTTCCGCCTGGCTGGCGTACTCGGCGTGTTTGCCGGAGAGATAGCCGTTGTCCTGCGGCAGGACTTCGCGGCCGTCGTATTCCTGCACGTCGCCGCGTTTGAGGATCCAGTCCCGGCGCAACGGCGGAAGGCCATCTTCCACGGTGCCTCTGAATTCAGGATCGCCCCAGGGACCGGAGCAATCGTAAACGCGTACCGGCTCGTTCACTTCCAGGTTGCCGTTGAAGGACTTTGTGGGCGAAAGCGAAATCTCCCGCATCGGCACGCGAAGGTCGAGATGGAGCAGGCCCGGCACATAAACGCGCCGGCTGTTCGGCAGCACTTCGCCGCTGTGGGGTTGGATGGAATCCGGAGTGGCGATCATAAATTAGTTGAGGGATGAGAGTTAGTGGTTGAGAGACGCCGGGGGCGTCCATGCGTGTCGACGAATTCTTCGCAGCATTTGCGCATCTTGCGCCTTATTGCGGCCCGGGAAATGGGGAAGGAAGCTTGCGGCTCCCTTCGCCGGCATTACCCGGAGCAGGTTCAACGGGTCGGCGGCGCTTCGCGCGCGCCCTCTCAGCTTCCGGTTCTGACTTGGGTCAGAGGCCGGTCGGCTCCCCGATTTGGACGACGCTAGGTCCGTGGGCTGTCCGCGTCAAGCGTGGCCGGTTGCACCACTTGGGCGCAACTCGGCACACGCACCATTTTGAAAGCGTCACCAGTCGAAGCATTTGGAGTGCGCTGGCAGAGCGAAGCGGCGACAGCGCCTTGGCTTGGCGATCCCCTATCCAAAGCGGCGTCGCGCTGCGCTTGCCGCCGCAGTCCATATCGCCGCGCATGGTGTTTGTGCCGAGTTGCGCCCCCACTTACCGGTCAATTGGCTTGCGAAATGCGAATCCATTGCCTCAGGATGCGGCCATCCCACATCAGCCCGTGGCGGGCCCGCGGCATTCCGGGCGAACTGGTTCACTACAGGCGACCTCGATGAACACCTCTGGCACGTCGACCCATGCGTTGCGACGCCGGTTGACAGTGTACGCTCTGGCCGCCGGCCTCGCGGCGGCGACCGGTGCGAGGGCGGGCGAATCAGTCGTCATTGGCTCGATCGGAGATTTCGGCGTGGCGGCCTACGGGGAGGCGCGAGGGTCCATCGAACTGACCGTTGCGAACGTGTTGAAGCGTTGGGATCCGGCAATTATCTTCACGACGGGGGACAACAATTATCCCGGCGGGCTCGCCACCACCATCGACGTGAACATCGGCCAGTTTTTTCACGACTACATTCATCCTTACGTGGGGACTTACGGGGACGGCGCCTCCAGCAACCGGTTCCTTCCTTGCCTTGGCAACCATGACTGGGCTGCAAACGGCCAGCCGCATTCGGATTTCTTCACACTGCCGGGCAATGAGCGTTATTACAGCTACCGTTACGGGCCGGTGGAGATTTTCATCATCAACAGCAACGCTGATCCGGACGGCACGTCGAGCACTTCGGTCCAGGGGCGATGGCTTCAGAACGCGCTGGCTGCCTCAACCGCACGCTGGAAACTGGTGTCGCTCCATCACCCGCCCTACTCCGCGGACGTGACGGGCGCCGGGACGCCCGGCATGCGCTGGCCGTATGCCGCGTGGGGCGCTTCGGCAGTGTTCGCCGGGCACGACCACATTTACGCGCGAATCCACACGAACAACATCGTGTACTTCATCAACGGCCTGGGAGGCGATTCCATCGGCGGATTCGGGGGAACGAGCGCGGCGGCCGTCCGGTACAATGCCGATTACGGCGCCATGCGCCTGGAAGCCACGGACACGAACCTAATCTTTCACTTCATTACGCGCGGGAATGTCGTCGTCGACACCTACGTCCTGGGCGCGCCGATTTGGTCGCCGTTCATTCTGGCGCCGCCTTTGAGCCAGACGGCGCTGGCGGGCAGAAATGTCACATTCGACGTGCTGGCGACGGGCGCGGGCAGCTTGCGCTACCAATGGTTTTTCAATTCCGTCGACATCCTCAATGCGACGAATCGCGTCTTCACCATCGCCGACACGCAGCCGGCTCACGAGGGCGATTACACGGTGGTCGTGTCCAGCGGGTCGGTGTCCACCCGGAGCGCGACCGCGCGGCTCACCATCCTGCACCATCCGCTCATTACGCAGCAGCCCGCCGCGCAGACTGTGACGAGCGGCTCCACGGCCAGCTTTCGTGTTGCGGCGATGGGCTCAGGGACATTGAGTCATCAATGGCTTCTCAACGACGCCGAGATTGCCGGGGCCACCGCGACAAACCTGATCGTCACCAACGCCCAACTCCACCACGCCGGCGATTACACGGCGCGAGTGACGGACAACAACGGCTCCATCACCAGCAACCCGGCAAAACTCACCGTGCTGGTCAGGCCGACCGTCACGCTACACCCCATGAGCCAGTCCGCGGTGGTCGGGGAGACGGTGGTCTTCAGCACCGCGGCGACGGGGATGCTGCCGATGGGTTACAGTTGGCGGCGCAATGGCCGCATCGTCACCAACGTCCTGATCAACCATTCCACGTGCTACTGGGCGATTTACAACGTGCAGTTGACCAACGCCGGCAACTACCAAGTGGGCGTCACGAACCTTGCCGGAATCGCCACGACCGGCCTGACCACGAACGCGGTGCTCACGGTGCTGGAGGACACCGACGGCGACGGAATGCCGGACCTCTGGGAGTCCGCAAACGGATTCGACCCTGGTGTGGCCAGCGACGCAACGCTTGATGCTGACGGTGACCACGCGAGCAACTTGCAGGAGTACCTGGCCGGAACCGATCCGAACTCGCCAGAGAACCAGCTGCGAATCGAGTCCATCCGCTTGATGCCCGCCGGCGCGAAGCTGGAGTTCACTGCGCTCTCGAACAAGACTTACGCGGTGGAATTCCGCGACGATGCCCCGGCCGGAAGTTGGAACCTGCTGGAAGGGATCACTGCGGCGAACACGAATCGGCTGGTTGAAGTAGTCGATCGGACGATCCCGCCATCGAGCGCCAGACGGTTTTATCGTCTGGTGACACCTCGCCTGCCTTGACTTACACGCAGCAGGGCGCGGCAAAAGCCGCGAACCTGACTATCTGCTTGATATCGGTTCGTTGACAGGCCGCCGTTGAGTCGATCAGGGCCTGAGGCGAATCTACTTCCTCGGAGGCGCCTCCTCGATGGCGACGACGTGAAGGGGATCGATCTTGGTCACGGATTCATCCGGTCCGATGACCAGCACTTGGGCAGGAGAGACGGCGATGAAATCCGGATGCAGCACCGGCACTCTCGTGCCATCGCACAATCGCAGAATGAATGGGCTGTCATCGCCATTAATCCGCTGACTGATAAGGCTGCTATTCATTCAGACACATCACAATCACCGCCCAGCCGATCCAATCCTGGAAACTCATACGGGCGGGCATCCTGTTTCTGTTTGTCCTTCTCCCACTGGCGGCGAAGCCGACGAACAACCGGCAAATCACGCAGAATGAGAGCGAAGATTTCATATAGATAATATCGGTTAAGCCCCGGCTCACCTTGAACCGGCAGCATCAGAAACCCCTTTGGCCGGCTTACCCGGCGGCCATGGCGCGGCGATTACGCCGAGCCCGATTACTTCCCCGTCCCTTTTGGTTTATCCGCCGCTGGCGGCTCCTCCTTCTTGTCCATCTTCATCAGGAGAATCCAGTCGCCCTCAGTGGGTGTGGGGAATTGGATGGTGTCCGTCGTGACCACGCCAACGGCATGGTTGGTCTCGCTCTGGCGCGGATTGAACCACGAGACGTTTGGGGAGGCGGGAATGAGTTCCATCACCACTTCCACCGTGCGGTCCTCGGGAACATAGACGACGCACAAATTGCGGTCATCGCTCTTGGCGGCGGCGAAGTACTTCGCGGGCGCGCCGGCGCCGGGGTTGTTGCGGATGACCGCCGGCGCGGGGCGCAGCTTCCACCACTCGATGGAAGTGATGAAGTCGTACAGGAGCGCCATCTGTTCAGCGCCTGGCATCGTGAGCGCTTTCTTCCAGGGAAGCGGTGTGCCGGTGCCGGCGTGATCGGTCGGGGCCTTCGTGCCGTCGTCCCAGCCCCACACGCCGTGCCCGCCATAGGTGACGCCGGCCGTGGGTGTGTTGAGGAGCGACCAGTAGATCGCGCGGCGGACGCTCTCGGGCGAGTGCGGTTTCTTCGAATGGTAGGCGAGATGGTTTTCGTAGGGCGGCTCGAGGTTCACGATTGGTTTATGCGGAAGCTTCGTCCAATCCTCGGTGGGCGGCCCGGAAATCATCCAATTCAGCGTGTTCGTGTTGTCGCCGTGGCCGCTTTGGTAGCCGACGAAACCGTACCATTTCTCGTCGATGAATTCCTTCCAGACCCACTGCATGCCGCCAGGGTGCATACTGACAGGGCCGTGCACGATGTCGTTGAACACCGCGCGGCCGATCTTTTTCCACTTCTCCGATTTCGCGCCACGGTAGTCAGCGTCGCCGGCCAGCAGGTAGGCGACGGCGCTGCCGCTCCAGCGTGCGACCATGTATCGGGCCAGGAGCGTGGCCTGGTCGTCGGGCAGCGAATTGCCAGGATTGACGTTGGGGTTTCCGCCGCCCGCAATGGCCCACAGCAGCACGGGCGCGGCGACCAAACCGGCGCGGTTGAGCGCATCCACCTTTTCGTCCAGGCGCTGGAAGAAAGCCGGATCGATTGTGATTTTGTCCGAGCCCGTAAAGGCCTTTTGCTTCTTCACGTCGCCTTCGGGCGAGGCGCGCCATTGCGTGGTCACGAACTGGACGACGCTGAACTTCTGCCGCGTTCGCTCCTTGATGTATTGCTCCCACTCGGGCTCGGTCGAAAGGAGCGCGCCATTCCACGCGGTGTCGCCGAGCCAGAAGAACGGTGTGCCGTCGGCATGCTCGAAGTAGCGGCCGTCGTAGGCCACGCGGATTGGGCCGTGCAGGGCCAGGGAGTTATTTGTACGCGCAGCGGTCGCCGTGAATTCGCCGGTCTGTCCGTGGAGACCTTTGTTCTGCTTGTCCGAACAGGTCGTCTCGAACTTCCACTTGCCGGAGCCAGTCGGCAGGAAGCGCACTCGCCACGTCTTGCCGCCGTCCCAGAAGCCGGGGACCGTGAACTTCTCGCCCTGCGGCGAAGTGAAGGCGGCGGTCAGCGACGCTTCCTGCAAGGGGTTCGAGTAGGCGCTGGCGCTCTCAAACGTGGCCTCGAATCGCTCGTAGGTGGCGACCGACTTGTCCGCCGCATGAACTCCAGCGGCGGCGATACACAGCGCTGCGAAAGCAGCGGAAGTGGGCGAGAAAGTGCGACAAAAATGGAATCGTGGCTTCATAGCTGGCTCGGTTCGGTCAAATCGCGCGCATCTCACCGCAAATCCTTCGACCTGTCAAACGGGGAGCGGAACCGATTCCTCTCAACCACGAATGGACTCGAATCCACACTAATTGAAGCGCAAGCGGGTTTCCCGTGGCTGCATTACAATCGTTCTGCTCATAACGGCGGTGCGGGTGTTGATTCGTGTCCATTCGTGTCCATTCTTGGTTGGTCAGAACGCGCCTGCCTTGCCTTCGGTCCTTGGGTCCGCGACGCCCGTGAATTCGGATTTCCGGCCATCGAACGCGACGGCTTGCGCCACGCCGATGGATTCAACCAACTTCAATTTGTGCCCGCGCTTCTCCAAATCGCGGCGGACCTTCTCTGGCATGGATCGTTCCACACGTAATTCGTCCGGCAGCCACTGGTGATGAAAGCGCGGCATCGCCAGCGCCTTCCCCGCCGGCATTCCGAAGTCGACGACGTACAGGATCGCCAGCAGCGTCTGGCTGATGATCGTCGGGCCGCCCGCCGCGCCCACCGACAGGATCGGCCGGCCGTCGCGCGACACGATGGTCGGGCTCATGCTGGACAACGGCCGTTTGCCCGGCGCTACCGCATTGGCTTCCGCTCCGACGAGGCCAAAGTAATTGGGCACGCCCGGCTGAAGCGAGAAGTCGTCCATCTGATTGTTCATCACGATACCGGTGCTGGGGATGACGACTTTCGAACCGAAAGAAGTGTTGATCGTCGCGGTGCAAGCGACCCAGAAGCCTTCCGCGTCCGCCGCCGAAAAGTGCGTCGTGTGCTTGCCAAACACGTCCTCCGCGCTGCGCGGCGGCGTTTCGTGCCCCTGCACCGCCGAAACGCGCCTGCGATCAATCTTGGCCGCCAGCCGCGCCGCGTATTCCTTGGAGATCAGGCCGCGTGGGACCGGCGCGAAATCCGGATCCCCCAGCCAGTGCGCGCGGTCGGCGAACGCCAGCTTCATCGCCTCGGCGACAATGTGGACAAATTCCGGCGACTCCGACCCGAGTTTCTTGAGGTCGAACTGTTCGAGGATGTTCAGGATTTGCCCAACGTGGACCCCGCCCGAACTCGGCGGCGGAAAGCCAACGACCTCGCAACCGCGGTAGGTCGTACGAACCGGCTCACGAAGCTTGAATTGGTAGCTCTTGAAATCGGCTTCCGTTATCAACCCGCCATTGGCTTTCATCCAAGCCGCAGCGGCCGATGCGAATGGCCCTTCGTAGAACCAGGACGTGCCCTTGGACGCGATGGATTTGTAGCTCTGCGCCAGGTCGAGTTGCGCGAACAAGTCGCCCTCGCGCCACGGGGAGCCGTCCGGCTTTAGGAACACAGCGCGCGACGATTCAAAGTGCCGCAACTCGCCGGCGTTTTCCTCCAGCCGTTTGGCCAGGGTGCGGGTCACCTGGAAGCCATTTGCCGCGAGATGGGCTGCGGCCTCCAGATGCCGCGCCAATGGAATGCGCCCATGCGTGCGACTCGCGTAATCGTATGCAGCCAGCGCCCCCGGCACGGCAATCGCCAGCGCTCCGAACTGGCTGAGCCGCGGATCCGACTTGCCTTCGCGCACGAACATGTCGGCGGTCGCCGCCGCGGGCGCCTGCTCGCGGCCATCGATCCCCACGAACGACCCGTCCGGCGTCCGGATAAGCAGGAAGCAGCCGCCACCCAGGCCCGCGTTGTGCGAATCGACCACACCCAATGTGAGTGCGGCGGCAACGATGGCATCCACGGCGTTGCCGCCGCTGCGCATCGCTTCAAGAGCCGCCTCCGTCGCCAGCGGATGCACCGTGGCGACCGCCCCGTGCGTAGCCGGCGCGGAGTGAACCGAGGGGGAAAACAGCAGGAGCAGACACAAGCGCCATTTCATGCGGCGCAGAATAACCGAACCGACCGCCGGATAGTAGGACAGGCTTCCAGCCTGTCGCGGGGGCTTCCAGCCCCAGTCTTCCTCGGGCAAGATGCCCTCGGAGACAGGCTGGAAGCCTGTCCTACTAACGCCTTCGTCGCATCCTTCGTCGCAAACTTTGTCGCCTCGCGACGCCGCGGACGAACGTTTCGACAAAGAATTCGACAAAGGCCGCGACGAAGGCGGAACTCGGACGCGGCGACGGCAAACACAGGCGGAAGGCCGCGCCCCCGCAGAGCCGTCAAGGCAGCAGGAATGGCCTGATCGGCTCCTTTGGCCAGAGAATCTTGTAGTCGTCCTCGTCGACGTGCCGGTAGGCCGCCGTCACCAGGTCGATGAGGCTCCGCTCGGCCAGCAGGGGCTTCAAGCGGTCAAACGTCCGTGCCGGGCTGCCGGTCGTGATGAATATGTGGAAGGCGACGTCGCCGGCCTCGTGGCCGTCCACTTCCGCGGAATCTTCGAGCTGCTCCACGAAATCGTCCTCGAGCATCGTGAGGCGCTCGTGCTGCTCTTCGGACGGGGCGTCAAATTGAAGGACAAGTTGATAATCCATCGTCATCTGCTGGTTTCGCTTCGTCGATTGTTCGGGCGCCAGTGCCAACGCTCACGCTGGCCGGCCGGATTCGCCAGATACGGTCTAGCGCTTGTTCAGACTGCGGCCGACGGGTGCCAATCCGCCTGCTTCATTCTCGCGCTGCTAAGTTCTAGTTCTATATCGTCCGATCCCTGGGCCGGTTGAAGGGCTGCCACGGAGTTCCTTCCCGCAGGCATTTCCTTCGGCGGCCTCTGGTCTCATCCCTAATTGAGGTCGGGCGCCGTCCCACTCTCGCACTTTCAGCGCAGACTGCAATGCCATCGACGACTGAGGCGAAAGCATGGGCGGAGATCAGTTTCTTGCAGGTGCTGCTTGTCGCGCGGCGACAAGCCCGTCCGCATGGAGCGGACGGAATGGGCCGCTCGGGATCGCCGTTGCGCCGCGCTACGCGGCGCCAATCGTCGCAGCGCGACGAGTTCCACCCGCCTTGGGCGCAGAAGCTTGACTTCACCCCGGCCCTCCGTAGCTTTTGCACATGGCAAAGCCCAAAGGGTCGGCGGCCCGCCTCAAGGCGGTGATGCTCGGCGTCGGTCTCGACTCAGATGGCCACAAGCGCGTTACCACTGGCCCGAACTTCGCTCTGCTCGGCGGCTCGCATGAAACGCACGAGGCAATGACCGAAAAGGCGATCAAGATCAACGAGAAGCTCAAGGAATCCGGCCGGGAACTCCACCAGGTTTCCCCCACGGAATTCGACGACATCGCCGCGTCCGTCGGGCTTCAGCGTCACAAGCCGCGTCGCCCTTAGCGCCTGCCCATGCCGCCCGCCGCTGAGCAGCATCCGTATCTCTTCCTGGTCATCTTCATCGCCGCTGCCCTGGTGTTTGCCATGACGCCGTTGGCGCTGGCAGCACTTTGGGCGCACAAATTCTCTCCTGCAAAACCCGGCGCAGACAAAAACGCCACCTACGAATGCGGCCTCGAATCCAAGGGCGACACGATGATCCGCTTCAAGGCGGAGTATTATCTCTATGGAATTCTCTTCCTGATCTTCGACGTCGAAACGGTCTTTCTCCTCCCCTTCGCCGTCGCGTTCACGGGGCTTTCCGTGGGCGCGTTCCTGGCGATGATGGTATTCGTTCTCCTGCTCGTCGAGGGTCTGGCGTGGGCGTGGATGAAGGGGTTGCTGGCCTGGCGCTAGCGCCAGGTTCAAAGCTCAAAGTTCAAAGCTCAAAACAAGTTCCAAGGTTCAAAACCCAAGTTCCAGAACACACGCCGCTTTCGGGCATTGAAGCTTGGAGCTTGTTTTGAACTTTGAGCTTTGAACTTGGAGCTTCTGCTCAGGCCCTCTCCATGTACTTCCCCGTCCGCGTGTCCACCTTGATTCGTTCGCCGGTTTTGATGAAGAGCGGCGCCTGGACGACGACACCCGTTTCCAGAGTGATCGACTTCTGCACGTTGTTCGCCGAATCGCCGCGCACGCCTTCCGGCGCGTCGGTCACCTGGAGCACCACGCTCGGGGGTAATTCAATCGTCACGGCTTTGCCTTCGACGAACGTCATCGTGACAGAGGCGTTCTCGACGAGGTAATCCTTCCCCTCGCCGACCAATTCCGGAGTGAGGTTTACGGTTTCGAAGGTTTCGGGGTCGCTGAAAACGAAGTCCTCACCGTCCTTGTAGGAAAACTCCATGCGCCGCGTGATCATCGGGATGACTTCGATTTTTTCCGTCGAGCTGAAGCGCAGGTCGGAGCTCTTGCCGGTGCGGATGCTGCGAAGGCTGGCTTGGACAAAGGCACGGAGGTTGCCGGGCGTTCGGTGCTGAACGTCGAGCACCACGGCTACCTCGCCATTGTGGAGGATGGCCATGCCTCTGCGGAGGTCGTTTGCTGCTGCCATAAAAAGTCTTTCTTCGGGCGCCGCGGCCAAGGCTCCGGCCGCAGCGGAGCGGAGAAGGTAGCGGAGGATCGGCCCATTGCAAGCATGGAGTTTGCGCTAATTTGCGCCTAATCCGCGATGAGCGCAGATCAGATTATTTGTTCCAAGTCATGTGCCTTTCCACCCTTCACCCCGGCCTTCGCGGTGCAGCGCCTGGCGTGTTTCTCGTGCCCAGCGCACGGGTGGCCAATCGCGGCGGGTGCATCCGTCATGACCTCGCCGTGCGTCGCGCCCCCTCTCCCCTCAAAGGGGAGAGGGCCGGGGTGAGGGGTGAGGCGGTTCGTTTGGTTAAACCTGCGACGTAATTGAACTGCGTTCGAGCGCGCTCGAAGAAGCGCAGACTTCCGGGCGTCGAAATTCGACGTATGAAAACCATCCGATTCGCCCTTCCGGCCTGTCTGTTCGTCGCCGCCCTGCTCAGCCACGCCACGACGTTCGCCGCAGATCCCAAGTCGCCCGCCGCCCAGGGGATCAAAAACGTGGGCGTGGACGAGTTCGACAAGCTGCGCGCCGACAAAAAGAACGTCGTGCTCGACGTGCGCACCGCCAAGGAGTTTGCCGCCGGGCACATTGCCGGCGCCGTGAACATCGACTGGAACGGCCCCGATTTCGAGAAGCAGGCCGCCGCGCTGGACAAGAGCAAGACCTACCTGGTCCATTGCGCCGCCGGCGTTCGCAGCGCCAAGGCCTGCGCCCTGATGAACGGCAAACTCAAGTTCCCGAGCTGCTACAACCTGGAGGGCGGCATGCGGGAATGGGAGAAGGCAGGCAAGGCGGTGGAGAAGTGAATCCGACTCGGTACGCCCATCCCCAGCGCGCGTTGAGCCTCGCGTAGCGAGGCAATGATGGTAGCCGTGGGCTTCAGCCCACGGATTCGGAGCCGTTGGATGGTGCGTCGCGGAGCGACGCCTGATTCGAATTGCAAAAGCATCGTTGCTTCAAGCGTCGCTCCGCGACGCTACCCGCCTTAACCGGCCATCCGTGGGCTGAAGCCCACGGCTACCTTCCTCCGGTCGCTCCGCGACTTATCCAAAGTTGAATTGCACTTCATGGCAGGCGCACAGTCGGCGATTGTCATTCCCCGCGAATTCATTACACTGTTCACACAATGAAAAGCATGAGCCTCATCGAGCGCCGATCCTGTGGCTCACTTCAATGTTAGGCGGCACCGAGCGTGTCGCCATAAATCTCAACAGCTGCAAACCAAAACCAAACAAAAGGAAAATCGTATGAGCAAAACCATCAAGACGATGATTGACCCGAACGACGCCGTCATGCTGCTGATCGACCACCAGAGCGGGCTGTTCCAGCTTGTCAGGGACATTGAGCTTCCGGTGCTTCGCTCGAACGTCACGGCGCTTGCGAAAGTGGCCCGCCTCGCAAAGATACCGACGTTCACGACGGCATCTGTCCCGGACGGTCCCAACGGACCGCTGATTCCGGAGATTCACCAACACAACCCGGACGCGGTTTACATCGCGCGCACCGGCCAGATTAACGCCTGGGACAACCCGGCCTGGGTGCAAGCGATTGAAAGAACCAGGCGCAAGACGCTGCTCATCGCCGGCACGCTCACGAGTGTTTGCATGGCGTTCCCGACATTGAGTGCGTTGGCCGCCGGCTACAAGGTCTTCACGATCATCGACGCGTCGGGCAACTGGAGCCAGATGGCGACCGACATCACGCTGGCGCGTGTGGCGCAAGCCGGTGCCATGCCCATCGACACCTACGCCGTCCTGGCCGAAGTGATGAGCACATGGAATCGCCCTGATGCGATGGAGTTTGCGGCGGTCATGGTGGATCACCTTGTCCCGCCCTACCGCGCACTGATGGAAAGCTACGACAAGGCGCAGAAGGTTCAGCGGGACGGACGCGAAACCAAACTGGAGCGCCTGGACGCCGGACAGGCGCAAGCGACTGTCAAAGCCGGGAAACGAGGGATGCAGCCGGTTGGGTTGTCCAAGTGAGATTCCAGGCTAAGGACAAACGAGTGCCGCTTCACGGAGGCATCACGCTCCTGTTCCAATCGACGTGCCTCGTGGCCGCCGTCGCTGAACTATATGTGGGGTCGTTGGCCGCAGCGCCGCAGGCGCGATATCTTTGTAGATCGAGAGCAAATAGATTCCCTAGCTCAGTAGGAGCGGCATACTCCCGATGATGTCGCCCCTGCGGGGCAACCCCAAAGGGGTTCCATCCTTCAGCCCAGGGTTGCCGCGCCCCGCGCGGCTACCCTGGGTAAACGTCCGAAATTCTCGTCAACCCTGAAGGGGTTGCGTCGGGAGCGCGCGAGGATGGCTCGCGTAATACAACCCCGTTGGGGTTGAGGGATTCTTTCCGGGCACGCACCCGGGGTAGCTCGTTCCTCGCAACCCTGGGCTGAGTGATGGAATCCCTTCGGGATTCGCCGCGCTCAAGCGACTCTGAACCTTTGCTCCACTCGGATGGATTGGCTCGATTATCATGCCGGCCAAGTACTCTTTTCCGCGTCTCAACTTCAAGCTGTCCGCGGCCTAACGCGCGGGCTACCTTCGGCTGACGATCGACTCATGGCCGATGCCTTTCAATTCGTCCTCAATGGACGCCCGGTGCGTGTGGAAGGGACTTCGCCCAACACCACCCTGCTGGAGTTCCTGCGCGCCCGCGGGCTGACCGGCGCCAAAGAGGGCTGCGCCGAGGGCGATTGCGGCGCCTGCTCGGTGGTGATCTTGGAACGCACTCCCTCTCCCCCATCGGGGGAGAGGGCCGGGGTGAGGGGGCAAACCGGGCTACCAGCGAACGCCGCACCCCCTCACCCTATCCCTCTCCCCCAAGGGGGAGAGGGGATCCGTCCTCTCGCCGGCGGCGCCCCGCAATGGCGCGCCGTGAACAGTTGCCTGTTGCCGGTCGCCTGCCTGGCTGGGAGCGAGGTGATCACCGTCGAAGGGGTCGCGGAGCGCGGATTGCACCCGGTCCAGCGCTGCCTGGCCGAGCAGCACGGCTCGCAATGCGGTTACTGCACGCCAGGGATCGTGATGGCGTTGTTCGAGGCGTTCCATCGCGCCGATCTCGCCGAACCGTGGCAGCTCGACGACCAGCTTTGCGGCAATCTATGTCGTTGCACGGGCTACCGGCCGATTCGCGAAGCCGCTGGCCAGGCACTCGCCCAGGGCGCGAACGATGGCGCGTTTCACCGCGCCCCTTGCGAAGTCGCGCCGACCGCCAGGCCCGAGGAATATCGCGCTGGCAGCGAGTGCTTCTTCCGACCAACGTCTCTCGAAGCGTTGTTCAAGCTCCTTAAGCGTCATCCCGGCGCCCGCCTTATCGCGGGCGGAACGGAACTTGGCCTCGACCTCACGAAGCGATTCCAGAAGTTTCCGACGCTCGTCGCCCTCGATGGGATTCCCGATCTGACGACCCTCGAACAGCACGACACCTCCTGGCGCATCGGCGCCGCCGTGCCGCTCACCGCCATCGAGGACAAGCTGGGCGGCGAATATCCCGCGCTGCGCTCGATGCTCCGGCTGTTTGGTTCGCGGCAGGTCCGTAATCGGGCCACGCTCGGCGGCAATCTCGCCACGGCTTCGCCCATCGGCGACGCCGCGCCGCTGCTGATGGCCCTGGGCGCCCGGCTCGTCCTCGGCGGGCGCGGGCGCGCCCACCGAGAGATCCCAATCGACAAGCTGTTCGCCGGCTATCGAAAAACCTGCCTCAAACCCGGCGAGATTATCGTCGCGGTGCTTCTTCCCCGCGGGCCGGCTCGCCCGGACCTCCGCCAGTTCAGCGCCTTCTACAAAGTCTCCAAGCGCCGCGAGATGGACATCGCGACGGTCGCCGGCGCGTTCGTGGTCGAGTTGGACGAACACGGCCTCGTGGGACACGCGCGTCTGGCGTTCGGCGGCGTCGCCGCGACGCCGATCCGCGCGCTGCGAACGGAGCGAATGCTCCTGAACAAGAAGTGGGACGAGCGCACGGCGAACCGCGTGCTGAAGCCGCTGGCGGCGGAGTTCGACCCAATCTCCGACGTGCGAGGCAGCGCGGAATTCCGCCGCGCGCTGGTGACAAGTTTGTTCGAGAAGTTTTTCCACGAGTCTAGAACAGACTCCATGGATGGACTCAGTGGGCAAGTCGGCTTCCCCCTCACCCCGGCCCTCTCCCTGAGGGAGAGGGAGACCGGTGGCGCTGATGGTTTGGATGTCGTTGGTTCACGCCGCGCCGGTCATCGGAGTGCCATTCTCCCTCTCCCTCAGGGAGAGGGCTGGGGTGAGGGGAATCTTGCGGATCGAGCATGCCCCGTTGCCCGCGAGCCACCCGCCGGCCAGCCGCCGCCCCACGAGTCCGCCCGCCTCCACGTCACAGGCGCAGCGAACTACGCCGACGATCTCACCGCAGGC
>Ga0184635_10000130_pt1 | contig 15828 bp, 12 predicted proteins | sample PLM3_30_b2_FD_133147 | JGI IMG/M metagenome (GOLD analysis project Ga0184635, IMG submission 133147) | Groundwater sediment microbial communities from an aquifer in East River, Colorado, USA - PLM3_30_b2 | ecosystem: Environmental > Terrestrial > Soil > Riparian zone | place: USA: East River...
CTGGCTTCCTTGAAAACCTTCCGGCAATGCTCGCAGTAGCATTGGCCGGAGCCATCCCATCGATTGATGAAAATGCCGTCCACGCGATAGCGCGTCATGATTTCGCGCTTCACGTCGGTCATGAACTCGAAGCTGTAGGGGCCGAGTCCGCACGTGACCCACATCTCCGGCGAAGCCCAATGCCGCCGCGGCTGGCCTTCGGCGTTGACGGCGATCCAATCCGGATGCGCCCCGGCCGCGTCGTCGTAGGTGGCGTGCGGATCGGTGCGGGCAATGACCACCATGCCCAACTTGCGGCAACCGGCGACCAATTCGCCGAACGGATCGCCGCCACCGAGCCACACGCTGCGATGATGAAACGGGACCTCCGTCGGATAAAACGCGACGCAACCGCCCGCGCTCAGACAGACCGCGTCGGAGCGGGTGCGCTTGAAGTAATCCAGCCAGAACCGGGCATCGAACTTGCCCGGGTCGTCTTCGACAAGTGTGAGCTGCGCCCAGCGCATCGGCTTGTCGATCCAGGTGGGCGCGGGCATTGCCGCGCGGGCCATTTCGGCCGCCACCAGTCGCCTCCACGGTGCTTCGCCGATGGCCATTGCCGCCCCTGCCAGGCTAGCGGCCTCGATGAAACGGCGACGCGATGTGGTGCCGAGGTTCATGCGCAGAGAGTGGCGCAATTGCGCCCGCGGGTCACGCGCAGATCCCTCGCTGAAACGTTCTCGACAACGCATTGAGGCACACCAAAACTCGTCCACATGAGCACCAGTTCGGCGGCCATACGGAAGTCGAATACCGGTTCGCTGGAAAAAGTTCTGGCGGCTTGCGGCGTCGCGCTTGTCGCAGTCCTCTTGGTCCCGTCAAGTGGACGAGAGTTTACCACGTACGCAAGGCCGCCAAGGAAGCCTTGGAACTGATGGGAGAGAAAGTCGAAGGTGTTGTGGCCGAGGAGCCGGATTCGTGATCCTCTCTCTCAGGCCCTCTTCATTAACGCGGTAGGGCCTGCCGGTCGGAGACTGTCTCAAAAACACAGTGGTGAGGCACGTCCAGCCTTTTTCCAGCGGGCACGGCGGCGCGCGCGGAGCGCGAAAGTGTTGGCGCCAAACGAGCGAAACGAGCGAAACGAGCGAAAATCCTGCGAAAAAGTGAAAGTTTCCACCCTGGCTGGCCAACTGCCTCCGTTCACGGACGAATTTGGAGGCGGAGACGGCGCGCGCGGAGCGGCCTGGCCGTGCGACAGCGCGTCCCTACCGCGGCTCACGGCTTTCTGCTTGTCCGGGCTTTACTGGGCGGCCAAACTTCCGGCTGTTGTGAAAAGACCAGTTCCCATCGGTCAGCGCTTCGTAAACGCGGCCGGAAATCACCGGGGAATCCACATACTTGCGTTTGCGCTGGTCGTGCTTGGCGCGTGCTTTTCCTCCTCGGCGCAACAGGCTTCGACTCGTCCATCCCCCGCCTTGGGTGCGCCGGTGACCGCGGTCGTGGACAAGTACTGCCTCACGTGTCACGACAGCGAAATGAAGAAGGGCGGACTTGCGCTCGATCTCATCTGGCGGGACGAGGTGACTCAGCATCCGGACGAATGGGAACGAGTCATTCGAAAACTTCGCGCCCGGCAGATGCCCCCGCTGGGAAAGGATCGGCCCACGGAGCGGGATTACAATGAAGTCGTCGCCCGGCTGTCTTCCGCGCTCGATCGCGCCGCGGCGAAACATCCGAATCCGGGCCGGACCGCGACGTTTCGCCGGCTGAACCGCACGGAGTACCGAAATGCCATCCGCGATCTGCTTGCGTTGGACATCGACCCCGCGGCGCTGTTGCCGAAGGACGATGTCAGTCACGGTTTCGACAACGTGGCGGCAGGCGATTTGTCCCCAACGCTTTTGAATCGCTACATCGCCGCGGCGGAGAAGATCAGCCGACTGGCGGTCGGCGCGCCCAGACGCGCGCCCGGCGGGGACACGTTTCGCCTCCGGCCGGACCTTACGCAGGAGGAGCACGTCGAAGGGCTGCCGCTCGGCACGCGCGGCGGCACGCTGCTGAATCACACCTTCGCGCGCGACGGCGAATACGAGATCCAAATCCGTCTCGCCCGTGACCGCAACGAAGCGGTCGAAGGTTTGCACGAAGCTCACGAACTGGAGGTGCTCCTGGATCGCGAGCGCGTGGAACGGTTCACCGTGGCGCCTCCAAAGGGAGACAAGGATTTCGAAAAAGTGGACGCGCATCTCAAAGTGCGAGTGCCCGCGAGCGCCGGCCCGCATCAACTGGGCGTGACCTTCCTGAAGAATCCGTCCTCACTGCTCGAAACGAAGCGTCAGCCCTACAACGCGCACTTCAACTTTCACCGGCATCCGCGTTTGTCGCCCGCCGTTTATCAAATCTCGATCAATGGCCCTTACGACTCCTGCGGCCCCGGCGATTCGCCCAGCCGTCGCCGGATTTTCATTTGCCGGCCGTCGAAACCGGGCGACGAGGAAAGCTGCGCCGAACGAATCCTTGCCGCTGTGATTCGCCGGGCGTACCGGCGGCCCGTGACGCCCGCGGACCTGAAACGACCGATGGAGTTCTATCGGAAAGCCCGGGCGGAGGAAGGCTTCGAGGCTGGAATCGAATCGGCCTTAAGCGCGGTGCTGGTCAGCCCCGAATTCCTGTTTCGCATCGAACAGGATCCCGCCGGAGTCGCGCCGAGCACAGCGTATCGCATCGATGACCTGGCATTGGCATCGCGCCTCTCCTTCTTCCTTTGGAGCAGCATCCCGGACGATGAGTTGCTCGAGACGGCCGAGCGCGGCGCGCTTCACAAACCCAAAGTGTTGGAGCAACAAACGCGGCGAATGCTCGCCGATGTCCGTTCTCAAAACCTCGTCAACAACTTCGCCGAGCAATGGCTCTACTTGCGAAATTTGGAATCCATCACTCCTGACCTCCGCCTGTTTCCCGATTTCGATGACAATCTGCGACAGGCCTTCCGACGCGAGACGGAGATGCATTTCGAGAGCGTGTTGCGCGAGGACCGCAGCGTGCTCGACCTGCTCAAGACCGACCACACGTTTCTGAACGAACGCCTCGCGAAGCACTATGGAATTCCCCACGTCTATGGCGACCGCTTTCGGCGCGTTGCCCTGGATCGGGATGACGAACGCGGCGGGTTGCTTCGGCAGGGGAGCGTTCTGACTGTGACGTCATACGCCACGCGCACGTCGCCGGTGCTTCGCGGCAAGTGGGTTCTGGAAAACATTCTCGGCACGCCACCGCCGCCGCCATTGCCAGACGTGCCTGCGCTGAAGGACAACACCGTCTCGGCGACGCTGTCCGTGCGCGAGCGATTGTCCGAACATCGCGCCAATGCCACCTGCGCCACTTGCCACAATCAGATCGATCCGCCTGGCTTCGCGCTGGAAAACTTCGACGCCGTGGGGCGCTGGCGAACCGTCGAGGAAGGCAAACCGGTGGATGCCTCAGGCGGGCTGCCCGATGGCAGCAAGTTCACGGGCGTCGATGGTCTCGAAGAAGGTGTGCTGAATCGCCCGGAGATTTTTGTCGGGACACTGACCGAAAAGTTGCTGACTTTCGCGTTGGGCCGCGGCGTCGAACCTTACGATGCTCCGGCCATCCGAAAAATTGTGCGCGACGCGCAGGCGGCAGATTATCGCTTCTCAGCAATCATCGTTGGCGTCGCCAGGAGCACGCCGTTCACCATGAGGAAATCGTTATGATCATCACGAAGAAAGCGCTTCCGCGACGCACGTTCCTGCGCGGCATGGGAGCAACGCTCGCGCTGCCGCTCCTGGATGCCATGGTTCCCGCCGCGACCGCATGGGCGAAGACGCCGGCGAAACCGGTGCGCCGGCTCGGCTTCGTCTTCATGCCGATGGGCTGCGACCAAAGCCGATGGACGCCGCCCGGCGAGAAGCTCGACCAGCTTTCGCCCATCCTCAGTTCGCTTGCGCCGGTGCGCGAACATGTCACGGCCATTACGAATCTGGAGTTGCAAAACGCCTACCCGGGCAGCCATGCCACTTCCAACTCCGCCTTTCTGAGCGCAGCCAAGGCGAAGTTGACGGAGAGCACGGACTATTATCTGGGCACCACGGTCGATCAAATTGCCGCTCAGCACATCGGGCAGGAGACGCAATTGCCGTCGCTGGAGCTGGCGATGGATCTGCTTCAGTTAGTGGGCCAGTGCGACAACGGTTACGCCTGCGCCTACCAGAACAATCTATCCTGGTCGTCGCCGACCACGCCGTTGCCGGCGGAGGCCCATCCGCGAATCGTTTTCGAAAGCCTGTTCGGCGACGGGGGCAGCATCGCCGAGCGCCGCGCCGCGCTCCGAAGAAAAGCGAGCCTGCTGGACTCGTTCAACGACGATCTCGGGCGGCTTCAACGCAAGCTCGGTCCCGGGGACCGGGCCCGTGTCAGCCACTACCTCGAAACCGTTCGCGAAGTCGAACGCCGCATCCAAAAGGCCGAGGCCGACACGGCGGAAAATCCGTTGCCGGATCTGGATCGGCCGGTGGGCGTGCCGGCGGCCTACGCCGACCACGCGCGATTGATGTTCGACCTCCAGGTGCTCGCGCTCCAGGGCGACGTCACGCGGGTCATCACGTTCCAACTCGCGCGCGAAACGAGCAACCGCACTTACCCCGAGATTGGCGTTCCCGATCCGCATCATCCTCTTTCCCATCACGGCAACGATCCGGACAAAATCGCGCGCATGGCCAAGATTAATCAGTTCCACGTGTCGGTGTTCGCCGAGTACCTCGGGAAACTGAAGGCGACGCCGGAAGGGAACGGCACGTTGCTCGACCACTCGCTCATTCTCTACGGCAGCGGCATCGGCAATCCGAACATCCATGACCACACGAACCTGCCGATTCTTGTCGCCGGCGGCGCCGCCATCGGCATGAAAGGCAATCGGCACATCAAGTATGCGAAGCCGCTCCCGCTGGCCAATCTTCACCTGACGCTGCTCGACAAAGTGGGCGTCCACCTCGACAAATTCGCCGACAGCACGGGGAAGGTGGATGAGTTGTTTGAGCCGTTGGCGGTTTAGAGCTGAGTTGGTTCATGCGATTCTACACGTCCAAAGAATGCGAAGAGTGGTGCAAAATGCTGGAAGTTCCACTTGATGACCGACGGGAACCGGCAAGGGAGTTGACTCATCAGCATCGCCTTCGATGTAACTTCCCGCCTGCATTCACACAGTTACTTTGGTTCAGTCGCTGTATCGAATCTGCCCTTCAGCCGCGACAGATGTGTCTGCTCTGGGTTACCGACTTTGGTATTTTCCCATCCAACGAGAACTACCATATTTATTACCGCTTACGGCAGTCGTACGGCGACGTGCGACTTTTGGACGAGGCGCCTGGCCACCTTTGCCTCGACTACGAACGAGCCGAGGTTGTCACGCTCGTTCATCTTTGCATTCTCTTTGGCTGGGATGTTCACCTGATTCCGTCGGTCGGTTACGGTCGCGCGTTCGTCTGCCATGATGAGTGGGTTGAGATTGGCTTCGATGACAAGCGATTATTCGACGAGACACGCCAGTCGTTGGAGCAGGCAGAGCTTGAGGTTTCAGCATATGATGCGAATTAACTGCGCTGGAGCCATGAGAGTCGATGTATCCACACGACTGCCGCATTCCTGCGCCCCGAAGGGGCTGCAACAAACCAGCCCAGGGCAACGCCCTGGGCTCGCTGGTCCGCATTTTTTCTCAAGCCCTGAAAGGGCGAACCAAGGAGGGGGCATTTGTGCCGCCCCTTCAGGGCTTGCTTGTTTTTTCCTGACGTTGACCCAGGGCGTTGCCCTGGGTTCGTTGTTCCACAATGTTTCGCGAGCCCTGAAAGGGCGGAACAAATGGCGACACCCTTGGTTCGCCCTTTCAGGGCTTGATCATTTCTTCACAACGGTGACCCAGGGCGTTGCCCTGGGCTGGTTTGTGGATGCCCCTTCGGGGCGTCAGAAGACGAGGCCGTAGTAACCATGTCTCAATCCCTCGTCAAAAATCTGGTGCACCTGGTTTACAGCACGAAGCACCGCGAGCCTTGGATTCCAAAGGTACATCGCGACGCTTTGTTCGCTTACCAGGCTGGAATCTTCAAGGAGTGGGAAAGCCCGGCGCTAATGATTGGCGGCGTGGAAGACCATGTTCATGCGCTCTTTGCATTGTCGAAGAACCATCCACTGAAGAAGATTGTCGAGGAAGTAAAGAAGGGTAGTTCCAAATGGATGAAGAACGATGGGCCGCGCCTGCCACATTTCAGCTGGCAGGCGGGATACGCGGCTTTTTCTGTGAGCCAGTCCAGCGTCGATGCGGTGCGGCGATACATCGAACGCCAAGAGGAACATCATCGCAAGATGAGCTTTCAGGATGAACTCCGCACGCTGTTCCAACGGCACGGGATCGAATTTGATGAACGATATGTGTGGGATTGAAACCGGGAACGCCTACCGTTTGACGCGGTGCGGGAAAGATCCGCGTTGCGCCCCGAAGGGGCCAAACAAGCCAGGCTGGGGCAACGCCCCAGGTTCATGGTTCCGGATTTTTTTCCCAGCCCTGAAAGGGCAAGACATTTGGCGAGTCGGTTGTGCCGCCCTTTCAGGGCTGGGGCATTTGGTGACGACGTTCACCCAGGGCGTTGCCCTGGGCTGGTTTGTTTTTGCCCCTTCGGGGCGCCTTCGGGCAAGGCGTTTGCAAGCGGGACCTCGGAGCGCCGGGTTCCAAATCGTGTCCCGTTTGACTATCGTTGCAACGTCGCTTGCCGCGTTCTTGTTGGCCTCCGTTTCGAATTCCGTCGCGTCCAATTCGCCTCTCGCCGATGCCGCCGAGAAATCCGATCGCGCAACCATCCGAACGCTTCTCAAACAACGCGCTGACGTGAATGCGCCGCAGGCCGATGGCATGACGGCGATGCATTGGGCGGCCTATCTGGATGATCTCGAAACGGCGAAGCTGTTGGTCTCCGCGAACGCGAACGCGACAAACCGTTACGGTGTCGCGCCGCTCTCTCTCGCCTGCCAAAACGGAAATACTGCGATGGTCGAACTTCTCCTCGCTCAAGGCGCGGACCCAAATACCACTCTTCGCGGCGAGGAAACGGTCCTGATGACCGCAGCGCGCACAGGTAAAGCCGGCCCTGTGAAGGCGCTGCTGGCGCGCGGCGCATTGGTCGATGCGAAGGAAAAGCGAGGGCAGACCGCCTTGATGTGGGCGGCAGCCGAAGGCCAATCCGCGGTGGTGGAGCTGTTGCTCAAAGCGGGCGCGGATTTTCGCGCGGCGTTGCCCGATTCCGGTTTCACGCCGCTGTTCTTCGCAGCGCGCGAAGGCCGGGCTGACGTTGTTCGCACCTTGCTGAAAGCAGGCGCGGACGTGAACGAGCCAATGCAGCCGCGAAGGCCGATTGGCAAAGGTCCGGGCAAGGGGGCCAGCGCGTTGAGTCTTGCGGTCGAGAACGGACACTTCGAACTTGCGGTGGCTCTGCTCGACGCGGGCACGGATCCGAATGACCAGCGTTCAGGATTCACACCACTTCATGTCATGACCTGGGTTCGCAAACCGCCTCGTGGTGAGGATCAGGGCGCTCCGCCTCCGCTCGGGTCTGGCAGCCTGGGCGGCCTCCAATTCGTCCGAAAACTGGTGGAGCACGGCGCCGATGTAAATGCGCGGCTGAAAACGGGCAGAGGTGGCGCGGGACTTTGGAACAAAGTCGGCGCGACGCCGTTCTTCATGGCCGCCGCGACGGCGGACATCGCTTACATGAAGTTGCTGGTGGAACTGGGCGCGGATCCTCTGCTCGGAAATGTCGACAATTGCACGCCTTTGATGGCCGCGTGTGGAATCGGGGTCGGGTCGGACGCTGCAAATGAAGTCGCCGGCGAAGAACCAGAGGTCCTCGAAGCCGCTCAATATCTCCTGGCTCTCGGCGTGGATGTGAATGCGGTCGATGCCAACGGCGAAACCGCCATGCACGGCGCAGCCTACAAGAATCTGCCGAAGGTAGTGCAGTTCCTCGCCGACAAAGGCGCAAAGATCGAAATTTGGAATCGGAAAAACAAGTACGGCTGGACGCCGTTAATGATTGCAGAGGGTCACCGTCCTGGAAATTTCAAACCCTCCTTTGAAACCATCGCCGCCCTCCATAAAGTGATGCTGGCCGCGGGCGTGACGCCGCCCTCCAGCGCCACGCCAGTCGCATCCGAAAAACGCGATGCCTATTCCGCGGAGCCGGTGAAAAAGCCTGCGCAATAGGCGGCCAAAACCGAAATCCGATGTCAGACAGAGGATTGGGACAAGGGCTTTCATGTCAGTTCGTGCTTCATCGAACCCATTGAAAGAAGCCCATCCCTTCCAGCTTGCAACCCAAATCTTCCTGCTGCCCCGCTGTGAGGATTGTCTCTGGCAATCGCGCGGGGCCGACGGGCACGCCGAGCAAACCCATCAGCACCTTGGCTGCGGGCAGATAGCCGTAGCCGGCCAGCAACCGGACGAGCCGCGCGCCGCGGAATTGCGCCTCGCGCGCGGCAGCGAGATCGCCAGCCGAGAACGCCTTGAGCAAGCGGTGATAGATGGGCGCGGCGAAATTGAAGCCGCTGCCGACAGCGCCCTTGGCACCCATCGCCAGCGCGCCCAGGAAATGTTCATCCACGCCGAACGGCACGTCCCATCGGCCGTCGTCCGCGCGCAGGCAGAATTGGTAAGCCATGAGGTCTGGATTGGTGAACTTGAGGCCAGCCAGCGTCGGGATTTGCTCCGGCGCGCGGGCCAGGAACTCCGCCATCGGGAAGCTGACTCCGGTGAGGGCGGGGATGTCGTAGAAGTAAAACGGCGTCTCGGGCGCCGCGCCCGCGATGTCCGCGCAGCACGCGATCAGCGCGTTCAGGCTGCGCGGCTTGAAGTAGATGGGTGCCAGCGCGGAGATGGCGACTGCGCCGAGCGATTGCGCTTGAGCCGCCAACGCGCGGGCGTCCGCAAGGCAGTTGGACCCGACGTGGACCACGATCTTCAGCGCCGTGCCGCGGGCGACTTCGAGCCAGCGCTCCGCCAACGTGCGACGTTCCTCGAGGCTCAGCGAATGACATTCCCACGTGGTGCCGCAGATGAAGATCGTGCCGACATTGCTTTTGAGGAAGTGCGCCGCTTGCTTATCCACAGCGGCGAGATTGGGCGTTCCGTCTTCGTGAAAGGGCGAATGCGCGGCGACGACCAAGCCGTGCAGGGGATGGATAAGTTTCATCAAGTGGTTAGCGTGCGACAGGCGCAACAGCGCCGTCGCGTTCGCGCGGACGGATCAGGAGAACGAGAACGAGTGACACCAGCGCGGTGGTTGAGAACACTCCGAATATCACGTTCAACGGCACCTTGGCGTCACGCAACGCGCCGAAGCCCCAGTCGGCCAGCCCACCGCAACTGATGCTCACAAGATTCATGAAGCCGTAACCCGTGGCGCGCAGCTCCGGGCGCACAATCTGACTGAGGATGGGCATGTTGTTACAGTCGAAGAACCCCCAGCCGAGGCCGAACAACACAAGAAAGCAGACTGCCATCGTGAGCGTGCCCGCATTGCCCACTCCGAACATCGCCGGAATGATGAGCGCCATGCCGAGCGCGCTCACGTGGATGCGCCCGCGCTGCGACGTGCGCATCCACCGATCGGCCAGCCAGCCGCCGGACACCGCGCCGACGATGGCTGCAAGTTGCCACGGGAGCGTTGCCCAAAATCCCGCGTGGCCCTGGTTCAACTTGAATTCCTGTTTGAGGATCGCCGGCATCCAGTCCCGCACCACCCAGCCGGCCAGCGCCGGCAGCGTAAAGTAGAGCACCAGCAGAATGAACGCGGCGTTGGCAAACAGTTCCTTCATCGCGCCAAGCGGGGAGGCCGAACTGGAGGCGGCATTTGGCGCGCTCCTCGGCGCGTCCCTCAGCAGGAGTGCAAGTGGGAGGGCGTACGCCATGCCGGCCAGGCCGCACACGTCAAACGCAAAGCGCCAGCCCAGGCTCGGAGCATCGGCCACATAGCCGCCGAAACCGCCCAGGATCACCCCGCAATAAATGCCCATCTGGTGCAGTCCGACTGCGCGCGATCGCGTGTGGCCAGTGTGAAAGTCCGCGATGAGCGCCAGCGCCGCCGGGATGTAGAACGCTTCGCTGATGCCCATGAGCGAGCGGGCCAGCAGGAGGTTCTGGTAATTGTGAACGTGGCCCGTCCACCACGTCACTGCCGACCACACGAAGAGGCTTGCGCAAATCGCGTAACGGCGGCTGAAGCGGTCGGCGATGTAGCCGCCTATCGGGCTGAGCAACGCGTAGACCCATTTGAATTGGCCGAGCATCCGTCCCCAGTTCGTCTCGGTGCCGATGCTGGTGATATCGGTCATTACGGAAAACTTCATCGCGGCGAGCATCTGGCGATCCAGATAGTTCAGCAGCGCGACGGGGAAGAGCAGCGCGACGATCAACCATGCGGTGCCGGCGAGCCGCGTTGACGGGGTGGACATGCGGGAGAAAAGGTAATCAGTAATCAGTCTTCAGTCATCAGTTCATCGCGCACGCGCCGACCAAACTTCCGTCGAGCGAATGCCTGGCCGTGATTCACCACCGGGGATCACAATCTGTTGGTTCCAAACCACCGTGAGCGTTGTGACGAGCGAGAACGGTGCCTCGCCAAGAGGTTCCCACCGATCAGTCTTAGGGTCGTACGCCAGCACCTCCTGCGGGAAGCCCTTGTGCTCCGCAGACGGCCATTCAACCCTGGCGCGGGCGACGGCGCCGCCACGGCCGGGCGCGGCAAGTCGGCAATGCGGTTCCAACCTTTGCCCGGCGTGTAGCGATCCGCGTCGCGCAACCATTCGCGCACCGGCTTGCCATCCGGCCCAGCCTCGAGCGCCGCGCCGCCAAACACGTAGAAAGAATCGCCATGCGCGCCGACGGCGGCGAGCATGCGGCCGGGAGCGAGCAAGGGTTCGAGTCGCCGCCAGGCGGGCTTAGTTCGCGCAGGATTGGGGCATGTCTGGGAGCGCTTCGATCTCGATCCGGCCCTTGGACCAGCGCAGGAGCCATACGGACGCATGATGCTGTCGCGCATCGCTGCCGCCGATGCACACCAGTCCGCGCTCGTGGCTGATGGCGACACCGTAGCCAAGAGGCAAGGTGGTCTTCCCGCCTCGCGCCATGCGCCGCCTGGAGATTCGAGCACGAACACGCGGTCGTGCCAGACCTTGGCGCCGCCCTCCCACGGCTTCTTCTCTGGGAAATTCCCACCGCCCGCGACAAGCAGCGCCCCTCCACTCACGCCCGCAAACGCACCCGCGAAACCATGAGCATCCGGCAGCGGAGTGAGTCGCTCCCAACGCAACTCTGTCCCGGCAAACGCCGTGCCCGCTGCGAGTGTCGCGACAACTGCGCTTGCAATGGCTATTCTTACCTTCAAGAGCGTTGGAGCCGGCCGCGGACGCCGTCCGCCACCACCGCCAGCAGGATGATGGCGCCTTGAATGGCTTTTTCCCAGTACGGCTTGACACCCGCGTAAGTAAGCGCCGGGCCGATGCACCCCAGCAGCAGCAGACCCGCCAACACGCCCCACAAGTTGCCGCGCCCACCCGAAATGGCCACGCCGCCCACCACCGCCGCCGCGATGGCTTTGAGTTCCAGTCCGGTGCCGGACTTGGGATCCACCTGTGGCGATTGTACGACGTTCATCATCGCGGCGAGACCGGCAAACGCGCCCATCAGCACGAACACCCAAAACGTGACCCAGCCCGGTCGCAGGCCCGCCAGTCGCGCCGCCTCGGCGTCGGAGCCGACAGCGTGGATGAAGCGCCCGGCCGCGAGATGCTTCATCGCCACGGCCAGCAACACCAGCAGCCCCAGTGCGACGCCGCAGACCGTCCACTGCCCGGCGGTCATCATCAGGCCGAACCATTGGACTCCGTCGGGCAAATTAATGAATACGCCCTGCTGTGTGAGGCGCAAGCACTCGCGCAAAGTGACCATTGTCGCGAGCGTCACGACGATCGACGGGAGCCGCAACCCCGCCACGAGCAAACCGTTGAATGCGCCCAGCGCCGCGCCCAGCGTGACGGACGCGGGCAGCACGAGCGCCTGTGGCCAATCCTTCGCCAACAGCATCCCGGCGCAGACGCCGCACACGGCGAATTGCGAACCGACCGAGATGTCGATTTGCCGCGAGATGATGACGAGCGCCATGCCGCACGCGACCACGAGCGCCGGTGCCTCGCGCGTGAGGAGCGAAAGCAATGGCTGGGGCTGGTAGAACGCCGGGGCAAACACAGCCAGCGCCAGTAGCAACACGACCAGCGCGGCAGCGACGGAAAGTTCGCGTGAGGCGTTCCTCACGCAGTGTTTCCTCCACCAGCTACTCGCGTTGCGTACTCAATGCACTCTCGGAGCGCCCGCTTTGCATCAATCACGGCGGTTTGCGAAACACTTCGACCGTAAGCATCGCGGTCCTCGACCTCCCACACTCCGGGACTTTTCTCGGTCTGACGGAAATACCAACCGGGTACTAAATCAACGATTGGAAACGAGCGAACGACTTCCTCGTGACTGAGCGGCCTAAGGAATTCCTTGCTCATTGCGTCACCGCTCCCTCCGACTGTCCCAATGCCGCCGCCATCACATCATGGGCGGCGCTTTTGGCCGGGAGGATCGCCGTGATGGTGCCGCCTCGCATCACGGCAATGCGGTCGCTCATCCCGAGCACTTCGGGCAGGTCGCTGGAGATCAGCAACACGGCCATGCCGTCGTCCGCCAGGCGGCGGATGATTCGGTGGATTTCGCTCTTTGCACCTACGTCCACACCTTGCGTGGGTTCGTCAAGGATGAGCAGTTTCGGCTTCGTCGCCAGCCATCGGGCGAGGGCAACCTTCTGCTGGTTTCCCCCGCTGAGTGAACCGCCATGAGCCTCCGGTCCCGGGGTTCTCACGTCGAGTTCGCGGATGAAGTCGAGAGCAAGCCGCTTTTCAGCGTCGAAGCGCAGCCAGGCGCCGGGGAACAGTCGACGATGGATGGCCATCGTCATGTTGTGCGCAATGGGCATTTCGAGGATCACGCCGTGGCGGCGGCGGTCTTCAGGCAAGTAGGCTATGCCGCAGGCGACGGCGTCCCGCGGCGAGCGGATTGTGACGCGATTGCCATCGAGCAGGACCTCTCCAGAGTCGGCAGGCGTGATGCCGAATAGAACCCGGGCCAACTCGGTGCGCCCCGCGCCCACCAGTCCGGCCAGGCCGACGATTTCGCCGGCGCGGATGTCCAGCGTGACGTTCTTAACTCCGGTCGTCGAGCAGCCGAGAGACTTGAGCGACAGGACGACCTCGCCTGGCTCACCCTCGGCCGGCGGGAAGATGTGTGAAACTTCACGGCCGATCATTAGCTTGATCAGTTCGGACTCGGTCAGTTGCCGAGGTGAGGGCGTTGAAGCGTTGAAGGGTTGAAGCGGTGAAGCGGTTCCGGACGAGGCAGTCCCTTCCCCTTCAACGCTTGAACGCTTCAACACTTCAACGGAACAATCCGCCTCCTCACCTCGGCGGCTACGAACAAAATGCGTTCCCACGCTCTCTCCATCGCGCAACACCGTCACGCGGTCGGCGAGCGCGAAAATCTCTTCAAGTCGGTGCGAGATGTAAATGACTCCTACGCTACTCTGGCGCAGATCGCGCACGATGGCGAAGAGCAGCTCCACCTCCTGCTGCGTGAGCGAGGAGGTCGGCTCGTCCATGATGACGATGCGGGCGCCGGCCCCGAGCGCGCAGGCGATTTCGACAAGCTGCTGCTCGGGCATCGAAAGCGAGCGGGCTTCGGCCTCGGGCGAAATCGCCGCGCCGATGCGCTCGAGTAATTGTGCGGCCCGTTCGCGGCGTCCGAGCCAGTGGATGCGGCGGAAGGCGGTTGCCGGTTCGAGTCGCAGCGCGATGTTCTCAGCGACGGTGAGTTCCGGGAACAGCGCCGGTTGCTGGTATATGCAGGCAACGCCGAGCTTGTGCGCCCTGGCGGGAGTGAGATGCGCGACGTGCTGGCCGTTGATCTCGATTGCGCCGCCATCCGGTTGGTGCGCGCCCGTGATGACCTTGATGAGCGTGGACTTGCCCGCGCCATTCTCGCCCAGCAACGCGTGCACCTCGCCCGCCCGCAGGTCGAACGACACCCCCTTGAGTGCGCGCACCGCGCCGAAGGATTTGGTGACCGCTGAAAGTTGGAGGAGCGGGGTGGTCATGCGGAGCGCAGTCCGGCGGGCTGCCAGAGACCAGCCGGGGGTTGAGGAGCGTAGCGACGATGCCCCCGGCCAGTCGACAAACCAATCGCCCGCACCCCGGAGGGGTGCCAGAGATCCGTAACGACCGAGGGCGGTGAAACCGTCAAACGGTTCTGGCACTCCTCCGGGGTGCGGGACGTATTGCGGACGGCCACCGGGGGTGTCGCTACGCTCAACACCCGGCTAATGTCTGGCAGCCCTCCGGGCTGGCTCGCAGCGACGCGCCGCAAGTCGGATGACACGTCCGTAAGCGCGGGCACCGTGCGGAAAGACTTGGTGTCGGAGGTGAGTTGGAGGAGCGGGGTCATTGCTCGATAGATGAGGAATTGGCGTCTGAGGCATACGCGGTTCCGCGGAGACCAAGTGCGTAATTTGCGTTGTAGGCAATGAGAGAGTTGCCACTCGTCTTCAATTCCTCCAGCCGCGCCACGGCGGCTGGGTAGGGGAGGTGAGCCAGGCAGTGAATCACGTCAATCATCGTAAATGTCTTCCATGACTTGTCGTCATCAGTGTACTCCTCGTGGCTTAGGCGGATGAGTTCACCACACATCGTTGCGTCGCGAGAGATTTGCCAAATGGCGAGTCCTGTCGCGGCACGGACTGTTCCTGTGGCCCTTGGCAGCAACGCTCGTAGAGCGGTTAGCGCGTTCTGCGAGCGGAGATAGCCCAAACCCCGCGCTGGCCAGTCGTCGCCTGTTGAGAGTCGCTGAATGAGCGCTTCTTCGGCCATTGCAAGCTCGTCTTCATCGAGAGCGTCGAGAAGTTCAAGCGGCACACCTTCCTTCCTTTGGGCCCAAGAATTGGCTTCCAAGAATTCGACCACGAACCGTGTGTAGGCTTGGCTCGGCATGATTGGTTGATGTTTTCAGCTTCGCTTACTCAGCACCTTTTTCTCATACCCCTTCACCTCCGCCAGCCAGGCTTCGCCGATGGGCACACCCTTCGTCTCGCAATAGTAATCCCAAACGGGGCCGAAGGGGAGTGACTTAGCCTCTTCCTGCAGGGCGAGGCGGACGGTATTGTCGCCGGCCTGTTCGGCGGCGTGGATGGCGGGCGGTTCGAGGAGCGCGAGGAGCAGGGCGCGGAGCAGGTTGCGCGCGCCGATGACCCACGCGGCGATGCGGTTGATGCCGGCGTCGAAATAGTCGAGGCCGAGGTGGACGCGGGCGATGTAGCCGTTGGCGATGATTTCGCGGGCGATGGCCTGGAGATCATCGGTGAAGGTCACGACGTGATCGCTGTCCCAGCGGACGCCGCGGCTGACGTGCAGCAAAATTTCCGGCACGTAGAGAAGCACGCTGGAGATTTTGTCGGCGATGCTCTCGGTGGGATGGAAATGGCCGGCGTCGAGGCAAAGCAACTTGCGCCGCGTGATGGTGTAACCAAGGTAAAACTCGTGCGAGCCGACCGTGCAACTCTCCGCGCCGATGCCGAAGAGCTTCGGTTCAACGGCATCAAGGTTGTGCTTTGCGGGTAGCGCTTTCTTGAAGACTTCGTCGAGCGCGGCAACGAGGCGTTCGCGCGGAGCCTGACGGTTGGCAGGCGTGTCCTTGAAGCCGTC
>Ga0184635_10000131_pt1 | contig 15806 bp, 16 predicted proteins | sample PLM3_30_b2_FD_133147 | JGI IMG/M metagenome (GOLD analysis project Ga0184635, IMG submission 133147) | Groundwater sediment microbial communities from an aquifer in East River, Colorado, USA - PLM3_30_b2 | ecosystem: Environmental > Terrestrial > Soil > Riparian zone | place: USA: East River...
CGCAGCCGAGCGGGCCGGCCTGATGACCCCGGTCCCCGGCGGCGTCGGACCGATGACGATCGCTTCACTACTTCGGAACACCGTCAAAGCCGCGCGGGCTCGGGCGGTGCTAAGGTCCCGCCGTTAGTGCAAGTTGTTCGGCGGCTCGGTGCCCGGGCCGTCGTTCGTTGTTTGAAGGAGGAACGATTGCCTGAGGGCACCGTGAAGTGGTTCTCGAACGAGAAGGGCTATGGATTCATCGAGCGTGAGGACGGCGACGACGTCTTCGTCCATCACACCGCGATCCAGTCAGAGGGCTATCGCTCGCTGACCGAGGGTCAGCGGGTGTCGTTCGAGGTCGTGCAGGGCGATAAGGGCCTGCAGGCCGCGAACGTCCAGCCAGTCTAGGCCCGGACAGTTTCGATGATGAGACGCGGGCCGCAAGGCCCGCGTCTCGTTTTGGGAGGATTTCCCAATGGCAATCACGAGGGACGAAGTGCTTCACGTCGCGCGCCTCGCGCGCCTCGAGCTCCGCGACGACGAGATCGAGCGCTTCACCGAGCAGCTGAGCGCGATCCTGGAGGCCGTCGCCAAGGTGTCGGAGCTCGATCTGACCGACGTGGGGTCGACCGCCCACCCGCTTGATCTCGTCAACGTCTGGTCCGAAGACCAGCCCCGGCCCTGTCTGCCGGTAGACGAGGCGCTCGCGAACGCCCCTGAGCGCGAAGCCGGCTTCTTCAAGGTCCCGCCCGCATGATCGACACGCTGCGAATGACGGCCGAGGAGGCGATGGGCCTCATCGAGCGTCGCGAGGTCTCGGCCGCCGAGCTCCACCGCGCCTATGTCGACGCTATCGGCGAGCGCGACTCGGAGCTCCACGCCTATCTGCGCACGGTCGACGAGCCCGAGGGCGAGGGCGTGCCGATCGCCTTCAAGGACCTGATCTCGACACGGGGCGTGGAGACGACGGCCGGCTCCAAGACCCTCTCCGGCTACGTCCCCGTCTACGACGCCACCGTGGCGAGCCGCTGCCGGGCGGCGGGCATGCCGCTCATCGGCAAGACCAACATGGACGAGTTCGCGATGGGCTCGTCCACGGAGAACTCCGCCTTCGGCCCGACGCGCAATCCCTGGGATCCCGAACGCGTCCCAGGCGGGTCTTCCGGAGGCTCCGCGGCGGCCGTTGCCGCGGGACTGGCCCCGTGGGCACTCGGCTCCGATACCGGCGGCTCGGTGAAGCAGCCCGCGTCCCTGTGCGGCATCGTCGGCCTACGTCCGACCTACGGGACGGTGTCGCGCTACGGAATCGTTGCCTTCGCCTCGAGCCTCGACCAGATCGGCCCGATGACGAAGACCGTTCGCGACAACGCGCTCCTCTACCGGGTCCTCGCCGGACGCGACCCGGAGGACACGACCACGGTCGAGCTGCCCCAGCCAGTCGAGATTCCGGAGCGCGAAGACCTGCGGGGCATCCGCGTCGGCGTCCCACGAGAGCTGAACGGGGCCGAGGGGATCGAGCCCGGCGTCAAGGAGGTCGTGCAGCGCACGATCGAGCTCTGCCGCGAGCTGGGCGCGGAGGTGGGGGAGACGAGCCTCCCGCGCTCCGTCGACTACGGCATGCCCTGCTACTACCTCATCGCCCCGGCCGAGGCCTCATCGAACCTCGCCCGCTACGACGGTGTCCGCTACGGCCTACGTGTCAACGGCTCCAACCTGCGCCAGATGTACGAGAAGACCCGCGACGCCGGCTTCGGCGACGAGCCCAAGCGGCGGATCATGCTCGGCACCTACGCGCTCTCGGCCGGCTACTACGAGGCCTACTACGGACAGGCCCAGAAGGTCCGGACCGTGATCGCGGACGAGCATGCGGCGGCCTTCGAGAACTTCGATGTCCTCGTCTCGCCGACATCGCCCACGGTCGCCTTCAAGCTGGGCGAGAAGGCCGAGAACCCGCTGGCGATGTACCTCTCGGACGTGCTGACGATCCCGTCCAACCTGGCCGGCCTCCCCGGGCTCTCGATCCCGTGCGGGCTCTCGGAGGGCCTTCCGGTGGGCTTCCAGCTGATCGGGCCCCAGTTCTCCGAGAACACGCTCTTCCATGTCGGCCACGCGCTGGAACAGGCGATCGGGTTCGACTTCGTCCCCGGGAGGCTGAGATGACCTGGGAACCGGTCATCGGGCTCGAGATCCACATCCACCTGAAGACGCGGACGAAGATGTTCTGCCGCTGCGAGGTCGCGTACTTCGAGCCCGAGAACACGCGCACCTGTCCCGTCTGCCTCGCCTTTCCGGGCTCGCTCCCGGTCCCGAACGCGAAGGCGGTCGAATGGACGATCAAGCTCGGCCTCGCGCTCGACTGCCAGATCGCCGAGCACGCCGTCTTCCACCGGAAGAACTACTTCTATCCGGACAACCCGAAGGGCTACCAGATTTCCCAATACGACGAGCCGCTGTGCGTGAACGGCCGGCTCGCGCTTCCCGGCCCGCAGGGCGATGTCGAGATCGGCATCGTCCGCGCGCACCTCGAAGAGGACGCAGCGAAGAACGTCCACGTCGGCGGCGCGGAGGGCCGCATCGGCGGCGCCACAGCCACGCTCGTCGACTTCAACCGCGCGGGCACGCCGCTGGTCGAGATCGTCACTCAGCCGGACCTGCGCTCGGCCGACCAGGCGCGTCGCTTCCTGCAGCTTCTACGCCAGACCGTCGTCGAGCTGGGGATCTCGGACGCGGAGATGCAGAAGGGGTCGCTCCGGTTCGACGTGAACGTCTCGGTGCGCCCGCACGGCTCGGACGAGCTTCGGACCCGCACCGAGCTCAAGAACCTGAACTCGTTCGCCTTCGCCGCGAAGGCAATCCAACGTGAGGTCGAGCGGCAGGTCGGCGTCTACGAGTCGGGCGGCGAGATCGAGCAGGAGACGCTGCACTTCGATCCCGGCGCCGAGTCGGCTCCGCCGCTTCGTTCGAAGGAGGAGGCGCAGGACTACCGTTACTTCCCGGAGCCCGATCTCGTCCCGGTCGAGCCTCCGCGCGAGCTCGTCGAGCGGGTCCGGACGGAGCTCCCGGAGTCCCCCGCGGCACGGATCCGGCGACTCGCCGACGGGCTCGACCACGACCTGGCGGAGGATCTCGTAACGAGCGCGCGTGACCGGCTCTACGAGCGCGTGCCCGGTGACAGGCGCGCCGTTGCGAACGTCCTCATGAACCAGTTCGCCGCTTCAGGCGTCGATCCCGACGCGGTCGACCCCGAGGAGCTCGGCAAGCTCATCGAGGCGCGCTCGCGCATCCCGCGCGAGAAGCTCACCGAGGCGCTCGCCGCGAGCGGCGACCCGGGCTTCTCGGCCGAGCGCTACCTCGGCGACGGCCTCGTCGCGGACACCGCGGAGCTGGAGCCGATCGTCGAGCGCATCCTCGCCGCCAATCCGGGGCAGGTCGAGGCCTACCGCGGCGGGAAAGAGGGCCTGCTCGGCTTCTTCGTCGGTCAGGTGATGAAGGAGACTCAGGGCAAGGCCGATCCGAGGGTCGTCAACGAGCTCATCCGCGAGAAGCTCAGCTAGAGGTGCCGGAACGCCGCCGCCGCGGCGGTGCCTTCTCGGCGGCCTCAGCCTTCAGGCGAGCCTTCTTCTTCCGCTGCCGATCTCTCGCCCAGCGCACCCTCCGGCGGTCTCCGCGTCCCATCGGCCGCAATCGTAAGCTCACAAGATGAAGCACGCCACCGACTACCTCTGGTTCGAGACGCCCAACCGCCGCGACTACGTGAACATCACACCCGAGGTCGAGGACTTCGTCGGGCGGAGCGGCATCCAGGAGGGCCTCTGCCTCGTCAACCCGATGCACATCACCGCCGCCGTCTACGTCAACGACGCCGAGTCAGGCCTGATCCAGGACTTCGACGACTGGCTGGAGCGGCTCGCGCCCCATGAACCGACGGACCAGTACCGGCACAACAACGGCGAGGACAATGCAGACGCGCACCTGAAGCGCCACCTGATGAGCCATCAGGTCGTCCTCCCGATCACTGCCGGCAAGCTCGACCTCGGCCCGTGGGAGCAGGTCTTCTATGCCGAGTTCGACGGCCGTCGACGCAAGCGTGTCGTTCTAAAGGCGATCGGCGACTAGGGCACTAGATCAGCCCGCACGCGCGGGCCGTGCTCGGCCACGGGTAGAAACCGCGCCCGGCGCGGATCGCGCGCTCGGCGACCCACATCTGCTCCACGGCCGACCACCGGTTCGCCCAGCCTCGGCGCAACAGGTGACGCGGCGCGTAGGCGCGCATGAACTCGCGATCCATCTGGAGGCCGCCCCAGTACGGATCCGAGGAATCCGTCCAGGCTCCCTCATAGCGCTGGAGGCAGCGCCATGCGCGCTCGTGGGGAGGGTTGTGGGCACGATGCCTCGCATGTCGGGCCCGCCGGTGCCACTGGCGAAGAACCAACAGCCGGTAGTCCAGGTCACGCGTCTTCAGGTACAGCCGCCGGCTCTGAGTGCGGCGGACGCCCATCAAGCGCTCCCAGCCCCACGTCGCCCGCTCGTAGCGGTGGATCCTGTGGACGATGACCTTGCCCTCGTCGAGTCGCGCCTGTGACGGCTGGACGACGTTCGCCGTCGGAAGGCCGGCGGCGGAAAGACCAAACAGTGCGACCGCGAACGCAGCCGCGCGCACGAGTTGTCGACGCACGAAGTTTCCTCCTTGTGCTGGGAGCCGGTTCCAGACGCGGGAACTGGGCCGCAGTCCGCGTTATCGGAGCGCTTGACGGCTTCCTTTAGTTCGCTTCCGGGCGGGTTCGAGCGCCCTTGCGGCGGTACTTGTTAGCAGATCGACGTTTCTAAGCTGGCAACGGAGGCCGCGGTTTTCCGCTGGAAACCGTAAAACCTGTGTAAAGAAATAGCGCACCAAGTGCCGAAAATGCAGCGGTTTCCGCTGCACCCAGCCCGGCGAGCGCGCTGCCTGCCGCGGCAACGGCCACACCGAGCAGAATCAGCCCCGTCCCGAGCGGCCGACGCCTGATCGTCAGCGCCGCGACCCCGACGACGGCGGCCGTTCCGCCGATGTTCCCGAAGAGGGCGAGGAGGCGGGCGGGGAAGAAGTCCAGGTGCGCCTGCGCTTCCGGAATCGAGCTGCCCGACACGGCGGCTGAGAGCGGCTCCGCCAAGACGATGCCGAGCGCGAGACCGGCGTAAACCAGCACGACCGGGATGACCCAGCGCTTGCCGAGGAGTAGAAGCGACCCGGCGCCGAGCAGGGGTGCAGTCAGGAGCCCGCCGAACAGGTAGTAGAGGCGAAACGCCGTGTCGTTCCACCCGGCCGCCGAGCCCCAGGCGAGCGCCGCCGACGCGAGCGCATAACACCCGAGCGAAGCTGCCCACATCGCAAGCTCCGGCGCCCGACGGGCCCGCCAGCGGCCGAACAGCCGCCCGGAGAGCCGGAGCGAGATCAGGGCGGCGGCGAAGGCGAGCAGCGCGTCCATTCCGATCGCGCGCGGACGTTATCGGGAGCCTGAGCTACTGTCCGAGCGAGTGGCTCAAAAGCGCTATCTGTTCACGCCCGGCCCAACGCCGGTTCCGCCCGAGGTGCTGGCGGCGATGAGCCGCCCGATCATCCACCACCGAAGCTCCGACTTCCGGGAGGTGCTCGGGCGGACCCTCGAGCGGCTCCACGAGGTCTACCGAACCCAGGGGGACGTGCTCCTCTACACGTCCTCCGGAACCGGCGGGATGGAGTCTGCGATCTCAAATCTGACGCAGCCGGGCGACCGTGTCGTCGTCGTTTCGGCGGGACACTTCGGCGAGCGCTGGACGGCGATCGCGAGCAGATTCGACTGCGAGGTCGAGGAGCTCCGCTACGAGTGGGGCGAAGCGCCCGCCGCCGAGGATCTTGCCGCTCGCCTGCGCGAGCTCGGCGGCGCAAAGGTCGTCTTCACGACCCACTCGGAGACCTCCACCGGTGTGGTTGCTGACATCCAGGCGCTGGCCGCGCCCGCGAAGGAGGCCGGCGCGCTGGTCGCGGTCGATGCCGTCTCGAGCCTCGGCGCGGTTCCGCTCGACACCGACGCTTGGGGTCTCGACGCTGTCATCTCGGGGTCGCAGAAGGCGCTGATGACGCCGCCGGGCCTCGCCACCGTGTCCGTTTCGGACGACGCGTGGCGCGCCGTCGACGGCACTGCGCGCCCGCGCTACTACTTCGACTGGACGCAGACCCGGGAGAAGCAGGAGCGGTTCGACCCGTCTTTCACTCCGGCTGTCTCGACCGTCGTTGGGCTCGACGTCGCGCTGGGACTGCTGCTCGAGGAGGGCCTCGAGCAGGCATTCGAGCGCCATGCCCGACTCGGCCGGGCCTGCCGGGCCGGCGTCAAGGCGATGGGGCTCGAGCTCTTCTCCCCGGACGACGACCGGTCGGCTGTCGTCACTGCCATCAATGCGCCGGAAGGGATCGATTCCGGCGAGCTCGTGCAAACGCTGCGCGACCGGCAGGGGATCGTCCTCGCGCCGGGCCAGGGCGTGTTGAAGGGCAAGATCTTCCGCATCGGTCACATCGGCTACTACGACGTCTTCGACATCACGACGGCGCTCGCCGGAGTCGAGCTCATCCTCTCGGAGTTGGGGGCAGACATCGAGCGAGGCGTCGCCATCACCGCAGCGCTCGAAGCCTTCGAGCACACAAGGGTGTGACGGCCAAACCTCGCGTTCTCGTTCGCGAGCCGATCGCCGAGGCCGGGATCCGTCTGCTCGAGGCGCGCTTCGACGTCGACGTCGACGGTGCCACACCGCTCGACGAGAGCATTGCCGCATACGACGCGATCGTCATCCGCTCCGGCACCGAGCTGACGGCGGAGCTCATCGAGCGGGCCGAGCGTCTCAGAGTGATCGGGCGGGCCGGGGTCGGGGTCGACAACGTCGATGTCGACGCGGCCACGCGGCGTGGGATCGTCGTCGCCAACGCACCCGAGTCGACGGTGGTTTCCGCCGCCGAGCATGCGATCGGGCTGCTTGTCGCCCTCGTGCGCCACATCCCGCAGGCCCATGCGGCGCTCAAGCAAGGGCGGTGGGAGCGGTCGGCGCACGGTGGCATCGAGCTGGAGGGCAAGACCCTCGGCGTGCTCGGGTTCGGGCGGATCGGGCAGCAGGTCGCCCGTCGCGCCATCGGCCTCGGGATGCGGGTCGTCGCCTACGACCCCTTCGTTGCGAAAGACCGGTTCCGAGAGCTCGGCGCCGAGCGAGCTGAGCGCCCGGAGGATCTCCTCGCCACCGCGGAGTTCCTGACCCTCCACCTCCCGCTGACGCCGGAGACGGCGGGGACGATCGACGCGGCTGCGATCGCGCGCATGCCCGACGGCGCCAGGCTCGTGAACGCAGCTCGTGGCGAGCTCGTGGACGAGGACGCGCTCCTCGAGGCGCTGCGCTCGGGCAAGCTCGCGGGAGCGGCGCTGGACGTGTTCTCGACCGAGCCCTACTCCGGCCCGCTGCTCGAGCTCGACAACGTCGTCGTCACCCCGCACCTCGCCGCGTCGACGGAGGAGGCTCAGGACCGCGCCGGCGTCATCGTCGCCGAGCAAGTCGTCGCCGCATTGGCCGGGGAGCTCGTCACGAACGCCGTCAACATCCCGGCCCTCCGGCAGGAGGACCTCGAGGTGCTGGGCCCGTACATTCCGGTCGCCGCGAAGCTCGGGCGCCTGGCAATCGAGCTCGCCGGTGGGCGTGCCGAGCGCATCGAGCTCACGTACTATGGGAATCTCTCGGACTACGACACCCGCCTGCTCACCGCGGCAGCGCTGAACGGGGCGTTCCAGGGACGCTTCGACCAGCCGATCAACTACGTGAATGCGCCGCTGCTCGTGGAGGAGCGCGGGATCGAGGTCGTGGAGCAGCGGCGGCGCTCGTCACGCGACTTCACAAACCTCGTCCGCGTCGGCGTGACCGCCGATGGCGACGAGCTCCATGTCGCAGGCACGACGATCGGCCGCGAGAACCGCATCTGGCTCGTCAATGCGCTCGGCTTCGAACTGGAGATGGAGCTGGCGCCGCTGCTCGTCTTCTTCCGCTACGACGACGTGCCAGGCGTGATCGGGCGGGTCGGGACGCTCTTCGGCGAGGCTGGAGTCAACATCGCCAACATGGCCGTCTCGCGGACACGGCGCGGCGGCAAGGCGTTGATGGCGCTCTCGATCGACACGGAACCGCCGCCGGGGCTTGTCGAGCGTGTCAAGGCGGAAGGCTTCGACGACGCCAAGTTCATCCCGCTGGGCTAGAGGCGAGGCCTGGGTTGCGGCTCAGCTGGCGCTTTTTGCGCTGATCGTCGCCTCGTGGTTCGTCGGTCCGGGCGTCTCCACCCTCGGGCTCATCCCCGCGGCGCTGGGCGTCGTGCTTGCCGCCTGGGCGGTCCGGGCGATGGGGCCGTCGATGACGGCCATGCCGGTTCCGAAGGACGAAGGTCGACTGGTACAGGAAGGGCCGTACCGGTTCCTGCGCCACCCCATCTACGTCGGCGGAACGCTCTTCTTCGCCGGTCTCTCGCTCGTTTTCTCGGCCTACGGCCTCGTGCTCACTGCCGTGCTCGCGCTCTTCTGGTTCGCGAAGGCGCGCAAGGAAGAACGGCATCTCGGCGAGCGCTTCCCCGAGTACGCCGACTACCGGCGGCGCACCCGGTTCTAGTTACGCTTTGCCCCTGTGAAGCGCAGTTGGCCCGAGGCGGTCGAACGCGTCGCCGCCTTCCTGCGTGACGGTGGCGTGGAGGCGCGGATCGAAGAGTTTCAAGCGGGAACGCCGACGGCCGAAGACGCAGCGCGTGCCGTGGGCTGCAAGCTCGGCCAGATCGTCAAGTCGCTCGTCTTCGAGTGCGAGGGCCGACCCTTCCTGGTGCTGGTCCCCGGCGATCGGAGAGCCGACGCCCGCAAGGTTGCGCGCGCAGCCGAATGCCGGCGTGCGAAGGTGGCGGGACCCGACGAAGTCCGCAAGGCAACGGGGTTCGCGCCGGGCGCGGTTGCGCCGTTTCCGCTGACCAAGATCACTCGCGTTTTCATCGACCGGCACCTACTCGTGCACGAGCGTGTCTGGATCGGCGCAGGGTCGGAGAACCACATGGCCACGTTGACGCCGGGCGATCTCGTGCGCCTGGCGAAGGCCGAGCCGATGGACGCCGTCTCGGACGAGACTTAACATCACCTGAAAAGGAGGAGCATGCGCGAGACCGAGAAGATCTGGATGAACGGAGTGTTCGTCGACTGGGCGGACGCGAAGATCCACGTCGGCGCCCACGGACTGCACTACGGAACCGGCGTCTTCGAAGGGATCCGGTGCTACGAGACTCCCCGTGGCTCGGCGGTCTTTCGCCTCACCGACCACCTGAAGCGGCTCGACGCCTCCGCACGCCTGCTCTACATGGATCTTCCGTACTCGATTCAGGAGCTGCACGACGCCTCGATGGAATTGCTCCAAGCAAACGGTCTCGCCGAGTGCTACCTCCGCCCGATCGCGTTCTTCGGGTACGGCGAGCTCGGAGTCGCCACGGCCGGGAACCCGGTCGACGTCGTGATCATGAGCTGGCCGTGGGGCGCCTACCTCGGCGACGAGGGGATGAAGAAGGGCATCCGCGCGAAGGTATCGAGCTGGAAGCGCGTCGGGCCGAACACGATTCCCCACGCTTCTAAGGCGACGGGCATCTACCTCAACTCGATGCTGGCCGTCGTCGAGGCCAATCGTGCCGGCTACGACGAGGCGATCCTGCTGACCGACGACGGCTTCGTCGCCGACGGTTCCGGTGAGAACGTCTTCGTGGTCAAGGACGGGACGATTTCCACGCCGCCGCTCTCGACCTCGATCCTGCCCGGCATCACGAGAGCGACGCTGATCGAGATCGCGCAGGATCTGGGCTACCCCGTCGCGGAGCGCAACCTGATCCGCACCGACCTCTATCTCGCAGACGAGGTGTTCATGACCGGCACTGCGGCCGAGGTGACGCCGATCCGTTCGGTCGACGACCAGGAGATCGGCCCACCCGGCGAGGTCACGCTCGCGCTCCAGAAGGCGTACCTGGAAACGGTGCGCGGCGGCAGCGAGCGCTGGTCACACTGGCTGGAGTACGTGCCGGTCCCCGCGCCGGCGCCCGAGCCGGCGCAGGCGTGAAGCCTGCCGCGACGCGGCGAATCCCGCTAGCCCGGCCGTACCTCGAGGAGAGGGAGGAGGAGCTCGTCCTCGAGGTCCTTCGCTCGGGCCGGCTGTCGCTGGGGCCGACGATCGACCGCTTCGAGGAGTTGATCGCCGAGCGCGTAGGTGCGCCGTATGCGGCCGCCGTCTCGAGCGCGACCGCTGGGCTTCACCTGCTCGTCCACGGCGCCGGCATCGGGCCGGGCGACGAGGTGATCACGTCACCGCTTTCCTTCGCCGCCTCCGCCAACTGCTTCCTCTTCGAGGGCGCCACCCCGGTCTTCGCGGACGTCGATCGTCAGACGTGGAATCTCGATCCGAGCGCCGTCGAGGAGGCGATCACCGACCGAACGAAGGGCCTCGTGGCCGTGGACATGTTCGGCTACCCCTGTGAGCTCGAGCCGCTGATGGAGCTCTGCGAGCGCCGTGGGTTGACCTTGATCGAGGACTCCGCCGAGGCGCTGGGGGCTGAGTACAAGGGCGCGCCGATCGGCTCGCACGGCCCGCCCTGCGTCTTCGGCTTCTACCCGAACAAGCAGATCGCAACGGGCGAAGGGGGAGTCGTCACGACGCACTCAGCGGAGCAGTGGCAGCTTCTCCGCAGCCTCCGTAACCAGGGCCGCTCGTACGAGGGGGGCGGCTGGTTCAACCACGTGCGCCTCGGGTTCAACTACCGCTGGACCGACCTCCAGGCCGCCGTCGGCATCGCGCAGCTCGAGAAGCTCGACCGGATGCTGGAGCTGCGTTCCGGCGCCGCTGCTCGCTACGCGGAGCTGCTGGCCGACGTCGACGGGGTCGAGCTCGCGCCGGAGGACGACGCCGACCACCGGCGCTCCTGGTTCGTCTACGTCGTTGCGCTTGCGCCGGAGATCGACCGCGCTCGCCTGATGGTCGAGATGCGAGAGCGGGGGGTGGACGTCGCCGAGTACGTCCCCTGCGTCCACCTGCTCAGCTACATGCGCGAGCGCTACGGCTTCGCGGAAGGGCTCTGCCCAGTCGCCGAAGAGATCGCGAGCCGGACGCTTGCTCTGCCGTTCTTCCCGGCGATCGAAGCCGAGGACCAGCAGTACGTCGTCGACGCGCTGCGGGCGGCTGTGCCCTCCTAGCCAGTAGTCATAATCGCCCGATGGCCGACGGCGCGAACAGGATGGTGTTCCTCGGCTTCGGGAAGTACGCCCGCGCCGACAAGATCTACGCGCTCGAGCCGCTCACCGGCGACGAGCGCGGTGGAGGCCGGCGAACGCGCGTCTGGATCGAGGGCGTTCCCGACCCGATCATCGCAGGGCGAACGGAGCGCACGATCCTGCACGAGATGGGCCAGGAAGCCGCGGCGAACACGCAGATCATCGATCAGTCGGTCGAGCTTGCCGAGCGGATTGCCGCCGGGGCGGAGAGCGGCCGTGTCGATCTCGCCGACCTCGGTCGCCGTGCCCGCCGACTGCTCGAGGCCACCGCCAAGCCGCAGGACGACGAAAAGCTCTTTTAGCGCGGCGTGACGGACATCGGCCGGCCTGAACCGCCGGAACGCGGCCTGCTCGCTCGCATCGCGGTCGACATCCGACCTCTCCGAGGGTCGCGCGACTTCCGGCGGCTCTGGTTCGGAACGGGGATCTCGGCGATCGGCAGCCAGGTCACGACCGTCGCGATCCCGTTCCAGCTCTACGACCTGACCAGGTCGACGCTCCTCGTGGGGCTGCTCGGGCTCGCAGCGCTCGTTCCGCTGCTGATCGTCCCGATCTACGGCGGCGCCGTCGCGGACGCCGTCGACCGGCGACGCATGCTCCTGCTCTCGGACGTCGCGCTCATGCTCGTCACCGGCGGCCTGCTCGTGAACGCGCTCCTGCCGCATCCGAGGGCCTGGTTTCTCTTCGTCGCCGAGGCGCTCGGCACGGCAGCGTACGGCTTTCAGCGCCCGGCGCGGAACGCGCTGACGCCGCGGCTCGTCCCGGACGACCAACTGCTCGCGGCAATCGCTGTCGAGGATCTCGTCTCCAATCTCGCGCGAGTGGCCGGGCCGGCACTCGCCGGCGTGCTCATCGCCGCCGTGGGCCTGGCCTCGGCGTTTGGGATCGACATCGCAACGTTCGCGGCGTCGCTGCTTTCGATCTGGTTGCTGCCACCGTCGCCTCCTGCGCCGGACGCGGACCGTCCCAGCCTTCAGTCGATCCTCGACGGCTTCAGGCTGGTTCGCCGGCGCAAGGCGCTGCTCGGGATCTTCGTCGTCGACACGAACGCCATGATCTTCGGGATGCCGAGGTCGCTCTTTCCAGCCTTCGCAGAGAAGCTCGGCGGCGGGCCCGGGGTCCTCGGGCTGATGTATGGGGCGCCGTTCGCCGGCGCTCTCGTCGCCTCGATCAGCTCGGGCTGGATGATGCACGTGCGCCGGCAAGGTCTTGGGGTCTGCGTCGCGGCAGCGGCCTGGGGCGTGGCGATCGCGCTCTTCGGCTTCGCGACCTCGGTATGGCTCACGCTTGTCCTGCTCGCCGCCGCCGGCGCAGCGGACTTCATCAGCGCCGTCCTCCGCGGCAACATCCTCCTCACGGTGACGCCCGACTCGATGCGCGGACGGTTGTCGGGAATCGAGCTCGCTCAGGTCGCGGGCGCGCCGGAGCTCGGCAACGTCGAGGCAGGGATCGTCGCCTCGTTGACGAGCGTACGTACTTCGATCGTCTCCGGCGGCGTCCTCACCGTCCTCGGAACGATCGCGGTCGCTCTGGCCCTCCCGGGATTCGTCCGCTACGACGCGCGCAACCCTCAGAAGGAATGACGCTCGGCCGAGACTTCTTCGCGCGTTCGGTCCACGAGGTCGCGCCCGAGCTCATCGGTGTCGAGCTCCTCGTGGACGGTGTCGGCGGCCCGATCGTCGAGGTCGAGGCGTACGACCAAGAGGATCCCGCCGCGCACGGCTTCGGCGGCCGCACCGAGCGGAACGCCTCGATGTTCGGCCCGCCCGGCCACGCGTACGTGTACCGCTCCTACGGCATCCACTGGTGCCTGAACTTCGTCTGCGCTTCGGTCGGCTCTGCGGAGGCCGTCCTGATCCGCGCGCTCGAGCCTCGCTACGGGGTCGACGAGATGCGTCAGCGGCGGGGACTCGACGACCTGCGCCTCCTCTGCGCGGGCCCCGGCCGTCTGACCCAGGCTCTTGCCCTCACCGGCGAGCACGACGGCAGGTCGCTGGACGAACCGCCGTTCGAGCTCCGAGCCCGTAAAGACGAGCCTGAGATCGCCGTGGGTACCCGCGTCGGGATCACGAAGGCCACCGACGAGCCCTGGCGCTACGTCCTAGCCGGGTCGGCCTTCCTCAGCCGCGCGCTACGACCAGGCGGATCGGCAAACCCGGCGCGGCCGCAACGGGGCCGCGCGGCACCTGGCGGATGACCCGGCCGTCGGTGCCGCCGACGACTGCCGGCTGGAGCTTGAGGCGTTCCAGCTTCTGCACCGCGCGGTCGACGGGCATCCCGACGACGCTGGGTACGACGCCGAACCGTGGCCGCGCGAGGATGAGCAGCACATCGTCGTGCGCGGACAACGTCCCCTTCCGGGGAATCTGGCCAAGCACGACGTCGAGCCGCTGGCCGCGCCTCGCCGGCTTGTAGACGACCCGAGAAGTGAGCGGCTGCTGGGCTAGGCGGTACTTCGCATCGCCGAGCGTTGACCCGATGAGGTTTGGAACCTCGACCTCGTTCGGCTTGCAGTCGGCTTTCCGCGTCGGCCTGTCGTCCTCGAAGTACGAGACGCTTCGAACTCCACGGCAGATGCCGTTGTCCGCCAGCAACTGCCCGTTGCGGTGAACGACGTTGACGTCAACGGAGTAGGGGAGGCTCGGCGAGTCGAAGTACGCCGTCCGGTCGTGTAGATAGTCGAGCGCCTTCTCCATGAAGGTCTTCCAGATCAGCGCCGGGAACGTGCCGCCCGCAACGGGGTCGCCCTGGTACTCGGTCATCATCGGAACGAGCTTGGTCGGGTAGCCAACCCAAACGGCGACGGCGAGCTGCGGCGTGTAGCCCACGAACCAGGCGTCGCCGTAGTTCTCCGTCGTGCCCGTCTTGCCCGCGACGGGCCGGTCGGCAAGCCGTGCGTTGTGTCCGGTGCCGGAGGTGACGACCTTCTGGAGGATCTCATTGACGAGCTTCGCCTTCTCCGGCTCGAGCGCCCGACGCTCGACGGGCTTGTTCGGATTCGGCCGCCGGCCGTTCTTGGAGACCGAGACGATGGCGCGGGGCCGGTTCCCGAAGATGGAGCCGTCGATCCGCCGTCCCTCGTTCGCGAAGCTCGAGAAGGCGCGGGCCATCTCGAGCGGATTGACCGCCTCGGCACCGAGGCCGATCGCGAAGTAGTCGTTCAGGTCGCTCGTGATGCCCAGGCGGTGCGCCATCCTCCGGACATTGCGCGGGCCGACGAGTGCCGTCAGCTGCGCGAAGACCGAGTTGTCGGAATGGATCGTCCCGTTCTCGAGGTCGGTCGGGCCGAGGTATTCGTCCTCGTAGTTGGAGACCGACCAGAGCTTGTCGCCGAGCGAGATCGTCGTGGGTTTCGAGACAAACGTCGTCAAGGGTGAGATGCCCTGGTCGAGCGCGGTCGCGAGGACGAACGGCTTGAACGCCGAACCGGCCTGCCGCTCGCCCTGGACGGCGAGGTTGAACTGGCTCTCCCGAAAGTTCGAGCCGCCGATCATTGCCTTGACCGCGCCGTCCCGCGGATCGACCGCGACAAGCGCTGCCGCAGGGCCGTTCTCGTCCTTGAGCCAGCGTGCGATCGCTCGGTGGCCGATCTTCTGCAACGGGAGGTCGAGGGTCGTCTTGACCTCGAGCCCGCCGCCGTAGACGCCATGCGTCTTGTACTTGTCCACGAGCTGCTGGATCACGTAGTTCGTGAAGTAGCCGGCAGGCCCGCGCGTGTCGGGCGGGTGGACGTCCTTCGGAAGCGGCGTCCGGATGGCTCTGCGGTACTGCCGGGTCGTGATCGATCCAAGGTCGAGCATCGTGCGCAGGACGATGCGGCGCCGCTCCTTTGCCGCCCGCGGGTTCGCCACCGGGTCGTAGCGGCTCGGGTCCGCCGGCAGGCCGGCGAGAAGCGCGGACTCAGCGAGAGTGAGCCGCTTCGCGTGGTGGCCGAAGTAGGTGAGCGAGGCCTGATCGACCCCGTACGCGCCGTTCCCGTAGTAGATCGTGTTCAGGTAGGCGGTCAGGATCTTCTTCTTCGACCACTGCTGCTCGAGCTGCCACGCGAGCGCCGCCTCCCGGAGCTTTCGGCCGATCGACTTCTGGCTCTTGACGTAGGTGTTCTTGATGAACTGCTGTGTGATCGTCGACCCGCCCTGGACGACGCCCTGGTGGCTCAGGTCGGCCCACACCGCGCGCCCGATCGCCCGAACATCGACCCCCCGGTGCTCGAAGAACCTGCGGTCCTCGATCGCGACGATCGCCTGCTTCATCACCGGCGCAATCTCGCCGTAGTCGACGAGCACTCGGTTCTCCGTTCCGCGCAGGACGGCGAGGACGTGCCCGGTCGAGTCGTAGATCTTCGTGTTGACCTGGTTTCGCTGCCTCGAGGGGTCCAGCTTCGGCACCGCGCCGCGGACTGCGGTCACGAACCCGAAGGCGAACGATGACAACGCCAAGACGAAGAGCGCGAGCATTAAGACCAGCAGCCGCAGCTTCCTGATCCTGCGGCCCTTCTTCGGCGTC
>Ga0184635_10000133_pt1 | contig 15765 bp, 26 predicted proteins | sample PLM3_30_b2_FD_133147 | JGI IMG/M metagenome (GOLD analysis project Ga0184635, IMG submission 133147) | Groundwater sediment microbial communities from an aquifer in East River, Colorado, USA - PLM3_30_b2 | ecosystem: Environmental > Terrestrial > Soil > Riparian zone | place: USA: East River...
CCCTCCAGGGCGAGGACGTGAAACTTGTGATCTACCACCGCATCTGGCCCACCCTGCTCCTGGTCGCCACCTCCACGATCGCCTCCGCAGCGATCGGGTTGCTCATCGGCATCTACGGCGGGTGGCGCCGCGGCAGCAGGTTCGACGTGGGATCGCAGGTGTTCACCCTGTTCGTCTACTCGATGCCGGAGTTCTGGTTCGGGATCCTGGTGCTGATGGCGTTCGCCCAGGGGGTCGGGCCGTTTCCCTCGCTCTTCCCGGCCGGGGGGTACTCGACCCCGGGGGCGGATCTCACAGGGTTCGCCCACGTGGCCGATGTCCTCAACCACCTCGCGCTCCCGTGGTTCGTCCTCACGATCGCCTTCATCGGCGAGTACGCGCTGATCATGCGCAACTCCCTGATCGATGTGATGAACGACCACTTCGTCATGACTGCTCGAGCCAAGGGCGTCCGGGAGAAACAGATCCTGTGGCGCCACGTCGTGCCGAACGCGCTCCTGCCGACGTTCACGATCGTGCTCCTCTCGCTCGGGTTCGTCTTCGGAGGTGTGATCGCGATGGAGTACGTGTTCTCCTACCCCGGACTGGGCTTGCTCACGGTGCGGGCGATCAAATCGCAGGACTTCCCTTTGCTCCAGGGCCTGTTCCTGCTGTTCTCGGCCGTGGTGATCGTCGCGAACCTCGTCGCCGACATCCTGTACACGTACCTCGACCCGAGAGTCAGGGCCGGCTGACGCGCCCTCGTTGTAGCTGGAGTGCCGATTGCGTAGGCGTCTGGACGCCCTCGGCCCCGCTCTCCGCGCCGAGCTGCTTCGCGTCCTGATGCTCCCCGACTTCGACCGGGCCGAAGCGATCCGGTTCACGCAGGGACCTGCTCGCCGAAGTCTGCGCACTGCGCCGGATTCTCGATCGCAGGGTCGATGTTGGCCAGACAGTCCCAGGTCGAGGGGATCGTCGGGGGCGGCGAGCCGATCACGATCGCGATCTCCTCGCCTTTCTTCAGGACGATGGTCGAGATCGGTTGCGTGTAACTCGTGCCGTCCACGTAGGCCTTGAGCTTCGTGTCCGGGCTGCAGTAATCGCCGATGCAGTCGTTCGTCAGTCGCACGCCCCACTCCGTGAACAGCATTCCGACGGTGAAGTCCTGGTCCTCCGGCGCCTCGATGTGGATCAGCCCGCTGGTGGCATGCGTGTGGAGCGGCGAGAACAGGCTCTGGTCCTCCCGCCCGATGCTCGAGGCGACGGGCTCGGACTTCCCGTTTACGAAGATGTCTACGTGCGAGTGGTAGTGCACGGTTAGCGACTCGATGGACGAGGAGGGCAGCCCCGCGGCGTCGATGCGGGCCGCGACGTTGTCGGGGTTCGGCCAGGGAGCCGGCCCGGTGTTGAGCGTGAGGTTCGAGCCACCCGAGCAGGCAGCGGCGAGCAGGGTCAGCGCGAGCACGATGAACGAGGAACGGAGACGCATCCTGGCGATTCTAGGGCCGTGACACGCTTCGGGGTCATTTCGCCGAGGAGAGAGCAAGCGACTCCGAGTCAGTGCCCCGCTCAGAAGATTCCCGCCGACTTTCGAGAGTACAAATGGCCACTGACCTGCAAGAGTGCGCCGGGCAGGACTCGAACCTGCGACCCGCTGCTTAGAAGGCAGCCGCTCTGTCCAGACTGAGCTACCGGCGCTTGACCTGCATGTTTGTCGTCCTAGGCTCTCGAATAAAGGCTACTCAGCGGCTGCCAAGGGGCAGGACTGCTAACCGAATGGGGCTGAGTTCCTATGACGGAGACCATGATCGGGAGTGTAACCCTTGGCATCCTGGCGGAGGACTGGCAGCGGAGCCTCACTTTGGTTGGCGAGGCGAGGAAGGTGCACCTATCGGCGGCGACGCCTACATCTGGGTTCGGAGCGGGCCCGTAGGCGAAGAGCGACGCAAGCTGACAGCGCAGGGCCGAGCCTCGCTGCGATGGTGACTTCGCAATGCATGGCGAGAGCCCCGGATCGGCCTGCGTCTAGCCCGTTGGTTTCGGCGGTAGTTCCTGTTCGAGCTCCGGGATGCCGACGACCTCTTTGCCGCGTTCACGAGCAGCCTCTGGATTGGCCTGTTGCCGGATCTCGGACGCCTTCATCTCGGCGCGGCTGCTGACACGTTCCCAGTACCCACGAGCCGTCTGGATGCCACCACCACCGAACGCAACGATCGCCACGCCCACGATGATTGCAAGCATGGCATAGAACAGCCCATTCACGATCGCCGGTGCGATCTCCAGCTGATTCAGGGCCGCGAAGATGCCGATCACGAGGATGGCGACGCCCGCCCCTCGGGCGATCCATTCGCCCCCCGAGACGGCCCCAATGGCCGCGGACAGGACGTCGGTCACCACCTTCGCCAGCGCGGCGACGATGACGAGGATGACGACGGCTGCGAACAGATTGGGCAGGTAAGCGACGATGCCCTCGATCAGATCGCTCACCGGATTCGGCCCGAACACGCCGAAGGCAAGCTGCAGTGCGATCAAGAAGATCGTCCAGAAAGCGACCACGGACAAGATGTCCGAAGCATCGAATCGCGATCGCTCTAGGGCCGTCTTCAGCGCACCTCTCTCCACCCAGCCGTCGAAGCCGACACGCTCCAGCAGCCGATCCACCAGGCGAGCGACGAGCTTGGCAACGAAGTAGCCGATGAGCAGGATCGCGAGGAATCCCAGGAACTTGGGAACGAACGTAATGATCCGCTCCCAGGCTTCGCTGAGTCCGCTCTGAATGTCGATGGCGAGCATGTTCCTTCTCCCTCCGCCGATCGATTCGATATCGGGATGACTACCCAGACGACTGGCCGGTAATCGGAAGCGAGGATGAATCGTGGTCAACGCCAAGCGGTGCAGAAAGGGCAAGTCGGGCGGGATGAGGTGCGGCGTTTGACAAGACGCTGGCTCTCGATGCCTAGCCCCAGCGCTCGGTCTCCCGGAGCATCCCCAGCACCGGCCGGGAGCGTCCGGTCCTCCTCGCCGTCGATCAGGAGCTCGGCGAAGGTTGTGCGGGTCTTGGGGTTCCCCAGGAGGAGCCGATCGACCGGCCCACTCGACGTCAAGACTGGACGCTGAGCCAAAAGAGGCCAGGTTCTCGCCCTTGCGCTCTACCACCAGCATTGGCTGTGGATAAGCTTCCCGCGTGGGTGATGAACCACTCGCCGAGATCGACCGAACCATCTCCGCGTTGCAGGATCCTACGCGACGTCGGATCCTCCTCGACTTCTACGTACATCAGGCCGAATGGACGACGGCCGAGGTCGCCGAGGCCGTGGGCGTCCACAGAACCGTCGCTCATGCACATCTCGAGCGGCTTGTGGCACTCGGGTACCTGGTGTCAGGTCAGCGACGAGGCACGTCTGGCAAACCCGCCAAGCTGTACCGGCTCACCGGGCGGCAAATCGAACTCAGCTATCCGGTTCGACGTTTCGCACGGCTCGCGGCGGAGCTGGCCCAAGCTCTTCGCGGAATGTCCGAAGGGACCGGCGCGGCTCGGCAAGCGGGACGGGTGTATGGTGCGTCGCTGGTCACCAAGCCCGCGGACTCGCCCGAATCCGCGCTACACCAACTCGCTCCGCTAGCTGCGGAATACGTGCTCGCTGACGGTGAGATCGTCGCACGGAACTGCATCTTCCGTGAGGCGTGTGAACAGGCCCAGGACATCGTCTGCGAGTTCCACGCCGGCATCCTCGAGGGCGCCTTCCAGAAGGCAGGGTTGAACCTGAGAACGGCAGCGTTCCGCGACTACGCAGAGAAGGGTTGCTCATATCAGGTCTTGACCGGACGCGCTTCGACCTGATAAAGAGGCTTGCTAACCTCTAAACCCTCCATAAGGCCACCGTATGCATGACTCCGGGTCGCCAAAGAGAGGCCCTCCTTCCATCCCTCCCGCCTCGTGATGAGTGAGTGATGAAGAGAGGAGAAGGGCGATGGCTGAGCCGAGCCTGTACGAACGATTGGGTGGCGTGTTTGCAATCGCTGCGGTGATCGATCACTTCAGCGATGCGGTCGTCCAGAACCCCATCGTCGGCCAAGCATCGAAGAACCCTGAGCTTCGTGAGTGGCATACCAACCAGCTGGACAGGCTGCCGGGGCTGAAGTTCATGCGCACCCTGTGGGTCTGCAACGTCGCCGGTGGACCCCTCTCGTTCACGGCCACGAAGCCAGGAAGTACCCCCCTCGGGCTGGAAGAGGCCCATCGCGACCTCCACATCACGCCCGAGGAGTTCGATGAGGTCGCGGCTGAGCTGGGACGCACGCTCGATCACTTCGGGGTACCTCCGCGTGAGAAGGATGAAGTCCTGGCGGCCTTCGCGGCGCACAGGGGGGAAGTAACCGAGGGATCGATGGCTACGGCCTGAGAGAGTCCAGCATTCCATTCGAGAGGGCTTTCAACTGCTGATGTTCGTCCTTGCGGCGAGGGGCTCAAGCCCGATGGAGGCTCCTTCCTGGTTGCATGGATCACGGGCGATGCCGCCTTGTCCGTAGCTGCGCTGTTCCTCACCGAACCCCGTAGCCGGGAACCAACGGCCGTCGATGGCTCGCCGGAGTAGCATCCGAAACCATGCCGGCGGAACGGAAGCCCGCGTCGAAGAAGACGAAGGCGACGAAGCCGAAGACGCCGACGATGCCTAAGGCCGGGCCGAAGACCGTCGAACGTTTCGACCGGCTCGCCGAGACCTTCGTCGCGCGCGGCGCGACGCGATCTCGGATGTTCGGGATGCCGGTCCTGAAGGCAGGCGACAAGGTGTTCGCGGGCACGTTCGGCGACGCGATGACGTTCAAGCTCGGGCCCGACGACCTCGAGCGGGCGCGCGCTCTGACCGGCGTCGAGTCCTTCGAGCCCATGAAGGGTCGCCCGATGAAGGAATGGGTTCTGGTCCCGCTCGCGCACGCCAAGCGGTGGTCCGATCTCGCGGAGCGGGCGTTCACCTACCTCTCGTGAGCGTCCTAGAGGGGCGGTGTGTCGAGGATCTTGCGGGTCCGCCTCGCCATCCCCTCGAGCAGGCGGATCGCGAGGTCCGGTTCCTTCCGTAGGAGCTTGCGGAACTCCGAGCGCTCGATCCGTACGGTCTCGAGCGGCGTCTCGGCGACGACGGTCCGGGTCCGCGAGTCGCCGTCCAGCAGCGAGAGCTCGCCGAAGAACTCGCCCCGCCCGAGCTCGGCCTCCTTCTTCCCGCCCGGAGTCTTGCCAGCGACCACCTTCGCCTTGCCGTTCGTGATCACGTAGAACGCGCGGCCGGGGTCGCCGGCCTTCACGATCACCTGGCCCTCCCGGTAGATCCGCTCCTCGGACAGGGAGGCGACCCGCGAGAGGTCGAGGCGCGTGCACCCCTCGAACAGGGGGACCCGCCCGAGGAGGTTGACCATGGGGCGTCGCGCGGTCGCCATGGGGGCATCGTCCCAGCCGTCGGCCCGAGGCGCAAACGGCGGCCGTCTGGTCCGAACAGCGACGCTAGGATGGCCCGATGGCGCGGACCGTCTCCTCCTTGATCGCCGGCCAAGCGCGCGAGGACGCGCCGGGCGGCACCCAGGACATCCCGAACCCGGCCAGGCTCGACGAGATCGTCGCGACCGTCGGGCTGGCCGACGCCACGACCTTCGTCGAGGCCTGCGCCGCAGCTCGGAAGGCGCAGCGCGACTGGGCGCGCGTGCCGGCGCCCGTGCGTGGGCGCGCGATTCAACAGCTCGGGCGGCTCGTCGAGGACAACGCCGAGATGCTCGCCCGGATCATGACCCGCGAGATCGGCAAGCCGATCGCCGAGGCCCGGGGGTCGGTCCAGGAGGTCGTCGACACGTGCAACTTCTTCGTGTCGGAGGGCCGGCGTCTCTACGGGATGACCGTGCCCTCCGAGCTCCCCGACAAGCAGCTGTTCACGTTCCGCAACCCGGTCGGCGTGGCCGCGATCGTGACGGCGGGGAACTTCCCGGTCGCGGTCCCTTCGTGGTACCTGGTCCCGGCGCTCCTGTGTGGGAACGCGGCGGTCTGGAAGCCCGCCGAGTACGCGCCCGCCACCTCCGAGGCGCTCGCCCAGCTGTTCCTGCACGCCGGCTTCCCCGGGGGCGTGTTCAACGTGGTGCTCGCGGATGGCGCCGCGACGTTCGAGGGGCTGTCGCAGGCCCTCGACGCCGGGTTCGTCGACAAAGTCGGGTTCACGGGCTCGAGCGAGGTGGGGCGGCGGCTCGGCGAGCTCTGCGGCCGGCACCTCCAGACGCCCTGTCTCGAGCTCGGCGGGAAGAACCCGCTCGTCGTGATGCCCGACGCCGACCTCGATCTCGCGGTCGAGGGCGCGCTGTTCAGCGGGTTCGGGACGGCGGGGCAGCGGTGCACCTCGCTCGGGACGGTGATCGTGCACGAGCAGGTGCACGACGACTTTCTCGCACGGTACGCCGAGGCGGTCGAGACGGCGTCGATCGGCGATCCGTTCGAGGACGTGCTCTACGGGCCGATGATCTCCTCGCGCTTCTACGAGCGGTTCCTCGGATGGCTCGACTGGGTGCAGCCGCACCACGCGCTCCGCGGTTCGACCGCGACCGGAAGGATCACGCGGGACGCTCCCCGCGCCGGGTTCGTCGGCGATCCTGAGGCCGGCCTGTTCGTGCACCCGACGATCGTGGACGGCGTCACGATGGACGACGACCTGTACAAGCAGGAGACGTTCGGCCCGATCGTGGGCGTGTCGTCGTTCGGTGACTTCGACGAGGCGATCACGCTCGCCAACGGCCACGGCTACGGCCTGTCGGCCTCGATCTACACGACGGACCCGCTCAACGTGTTCCGGTTCCGCGAGCGCATCTCGGCGGGCATGGTGAGCGTGAACAACTCGACCACCGGCGCCGAGGCCCACCTGCCGTTCGGCGGCAACGGACGGAGCGGCAACGGTGCGCGGCAGTCCGGGGTGTGGGTGCTCGACCAGTTCACGCGCTGGCAGGCGATGAACTGGGACTACTCGGGTCGGCTGCAGAAGGCGCAGATGGACGTCGCCGACGTGTCGGCGGACCCGTCGTTCCGGCTAACCGAGTCATGAGCGACGTCCTCACCCGCGTCCGCGCCGGGTGGCTGATCGACGTCGTCGCGGGCGAGGTGCTCCGCGCTCGCGTGATCGGCATCCGCGGCGACCGGATCGAGTCGATCGGCGATGACGACGGATCGCCGGTGGAGGTCGACCTGTCCGAGCACACGGTGCTCCCGGGGTTGATCGACTCCCACGCGCACCTGATCGGCGAGATCGAGGGCGGCCACGGGTACGCGCAGCTCGTGCAGCGGACCGGCGCGCAGGAGGCGCTCACCGGCGTCCGGAACGCGCGCGACACGGTCATGGCGGGGTTCACGAGCGTTCGAGACGTCGGGACGTTCCGTGCCTTCGTCGACGTGGCGCTGCGCGACGCGATCGAAGCCGGCGACGTGGTCGGACCTCGGATGCTGTGCGCGGGGGCGTACGTCACGAGCTCGGGCGGTGGGGGCGACGTGACCGGCCTCGCGCCCGATGTGGACGCGGTCGTCCCCCGCGAGCTGCGGTTCGGCGTCGCGAACTCGGTCGACGAGGTGCGCCGAGTGGTGCGCGAGATCCTCCACGGCGGCGCCGACTTCATCAAGGTCATCGCCACGGGCGCGGTCCTCACCGAGGGCACCATCCCGGCTGCGCCCGAGTTCAGCGAGGCCGAGATCCGGGCGGCGGTGGAGGAGGCCGCGCTGTATGAGACGCACGTCGCGGCCCACGCCCACGGCGCCGAGGGCATCAAGCGCGCCGTCCTCGCCGGCGTGCGTTCGATCGAGCACGGCTCGCTGATGGACGACGAATCGATCGCGCTCATGGCCGAGCACGGAACCTACCTCGTCGCCGACATCTGGATGGGGGACTGGACGATCGAGCAGGGCGAACGCGAACATTGGTCCTCGAACGTGATGCGCAAGCTCCGCGAGACCACCGACGTGCAGCGGGAGGGGTTCGCCAAGGCGCTCGAGGCGGGGGTCCGGATCGCGTTCGGGACCGACAGCGGGACCTACCCGCATGGGATGAACGCGCACCAGTTCGCCACCATGGTCAAGCACGGGATGACGCCGATCGAGGCGATCCGCTCCGCCACCGTGGTGGCCGCCGAGCTCCTCGGCTGGCGCGATCGGGTCGGCGCGATCGAGCCGGGGCTGTTCGCCGACCTCGTCGCCGTCCGCGGCGACGTGCTGAGCGACGTCGGGCTGCTGACCGACGTCGACGTCGTGATGAAGGGCGGAAGGATCCTGACGACGGGCTGAGCCCCGTTTCCCTCGGGTCGCGGTCGCGGAGTACGCTTGTGAGTGCTGTCGCGAGCGAGACGGGAGACGGCCTAACGGGTATAGCCACACGGAAACTGCCACAACGGATATGGAGGGAGCGCGCCGATGAAGACCTGCCCGTACTGCGCCGAGGAGATCAAGGACGCGGCGATCAAGTGCCGCTGGTGCGGATCGTGGCTCGTCGACGAGATCCCGGCCGCTGCGGAAACGCCACCCAAGCGGGCCGAGGCCCCCAAGGTCGAGGCGCCGAAGGCGGACGAGCCTAGGGTCGAAGCCACGCCGACGCCGCAGCCGGTCGCGCAGACGCCGGCCGTTTCCGCACCCGAGCCCACCGCAGCGCGGGCGGCCCAGGCGGCGTCTGCGGCGCAGGCGTCTGCGGCGCAGGCGGCTCCGGCGCCGGAGGCCAAGATCGAGTTCACGCACACGGGTTCGCGTTACCTCCTCGGGTACGCCCCGGATCACTTTGGGATCTGGGACCGGAACACGCCACAGCAACCCGTCGAGACGTTCCCGCGTAACGACGACGGATGGGCCGCGGCATGGGCTCGCTACGCCGCGATCGAGACGAGCTGGATGGACCTGCGGACGGGCCAGAAGTCCGGGTGACGATCGCGGCTCGAGGGTCCAGCGGGCGACGGGAGTCGAACCCGCACCACCAGCTTGGAAGGCTAGTCAAGCCGTGGTGCTCAGCGGAGTTTCAGCCTGACAAGAAGCGCAGACCAGATCTCTGAGCGCCCAATGATCGCGAAGAGGTCCTCCGGCGCAGCGGCCGGAGGACCTCGCGCTCGCGTCCTAGCTACTGGATGAGGATCGCGCTCGAGGGGAGCCTACCCATCCCCTTCAGGGTCACGGGGTGACCGCGAAGCTAGCCAGGAAAGCTAGATCATCGGGCTGATCGAGACGATACGCACCTCCGACCCCGGTGCACGTCGAGCTGAACCCGAACGACGTCACCGCAACGACCAGATTCGAGTTGGTGTCGTCGAAGGTCGGGCCACCCGAGTCGCCGAAGCACGTCCCACCCTGATGGGGCTTGCCCGGGTTGTTGGAGAGCAGGATGAACGTGTCCTTGGGGCTGCTGTTCAGGGTGTTGAGCTTCACCAAGCCCTTTAGTCGGACGTCGCCGCCTTCCTCGGTGAATGGACCGCTCTTGGTCAGCCCGTAACCGACGACCTCGAAGAGGTGTTTGGGTTGTCCCGAGTACTGGTCCAGATAGTCGAGGGCCGGGATTTCCCCGTACGTGCTCTTGGCGAGCGCCTCGTCGAGCACCACGACTCCCGCGTCATGCACGAAGAAGGGTGCGTCCGCGAACTGTGGGTGCGGGTACGACGTTCCACGGTGCCAGAACGGGCTCGAGTTCAAGAACGCGGCCCGATCCGCGTACCGCTGCTCGTTCTCGTCGCGGGCGTAGTCCGCGCTATCCGGGAAGCCTTCGAAGTGGGCGGCCTCGCTGTCGTCGAACCACATGTCGTTCCCGCCCGAGCCGTCACCTCCGCCGGTGGTTGTCGACTCCCCGTCGAGACCGACTCCGTAGGTGCAGTGTCCGGCCGTGACGATCACGGTGGCGCTGAGCTGGGTTGCCGAGCAGCTGAACCAACCGCCTGGGTCGTCGAAGCGGGAGTCGATGAAGTCCGCGTCGAAGAAGATCAGTTCCCCGACGTACGGGTGTTCACCGGCGTCCGGTTGGCCGGTGGTAATGGCCGATGCCGGCATGGCGGAGAGCAGCACGGCGGCGAACACCAAGAAGGCGAGCTTTCTGATCATGCGGGCTCCTTTCCTCGCGGAGGACGAGGTGGCCTTTGGCTGGTGCATTCCCTCTCCCTTCTCCGGCTCCCTTGGCCGGTCGACGGAGTAGCCGCGTCACAGGAGACGGCGCCCACGCCTGGATACCCGGGCAGGAGTGAATAAGCCGCCTCGAGGAGCGGAGGAACCGGCGCCGTGCTGGTACCTCCAACGCCGAGTCCTGACCGGCGACGCCAGGTCCCGCCTACTCCCAGTGCGGGCGGATCTTGACGACCTCACAGCCACGGAACGTGTCGAGCTTGTCTCCGATGCACCGGTCGTGTCCTGGTCCTCCCACGAGAAGGCCGGGCGACTGGCCGCTGGCGAAGTCCTTCAGCACGTCGTCGCCCCGTCCGCCGTAGACGATGTCCGGCCCCTTGCCGCCGTTGATCCGGTCGTCGCCGCCCCGCCCATAGATGACCTGCGGGCCGTTCATGCCTTATATCTGGTCGCCCTGAACCGTCCCGGTCACGACGGTCGGGTTGCTCGCCTCGGCCACCGGACCGGCGACCAGGGCGGCCAGGACCGCCATGCCCAGGACCGTCTTGGAGATGGTCGATGCCTCCATGGTCCTCCTCCTCCCGTAGTCCCCCTGGGGGATGGAGTATGCCGTTCCCGGGGGATGCGTGGGGCAGATGACTAGGCCAAAGGTCCAAGGGCGGCTGCGGCCGGTGCGACCGCCCCGGGAGCCAGGAGCACGGAGCAACGTGCCAACGTCAGGGACCCGTCGGGCTGAAGGTGAACTCCAGGCAGCCAGTGACGGTCACGCCCGACTCCTGCGTGGGGCAGCCCGTGAAAGGCTCGTCCGCGGAGTCGTCCGGGATGAACAACCCGATCAGGGCGAGGACGCCTGGGACGACCAGAAGGAGCACGAACGCCACCATGATCAGGCGACGGACCCATCGCGGTTAATCGCCTGTCTGCCTCGACCACGAAGCGGTGAACTCGACCGGCGCGCCTCCTCCTGCAGGCGAGATCCTCCTCGCAATCGATCAGGAGCTCGGCGAAAGCGCGACTCTTCGGGTAGCCCCAGAACTCTCCGGTCCGGTCGCTCGAAGTCGGGGGGCATGAGGACGTGGGGTTGAGGGTTGCCGAAGGGTGAAGGGCCGAGGTTCGCTACGCCACTCCGCCCCGGCCCCTCACCTATCCGCCGCCTCCTCCATGAACGCGGGTGACGTCGACGGACAGCCCCCAGTAGAACCGGTACCTCTCCAGCCGCGGGTGCCACACGCGGAGGACGCAGTCCGTTAGCTTTGGGTCGAAGCAGAACACGTTCCGCTTGTCCGATACGGGGTAGGTTGCGTACCGGCCCTGGTGCCTGTCCCAGAGCGTGACCTGGCAGTTCATGTACTTGCCGCGCAGCAGGTCACATGTAATCGACTTGACATACGGTTGCCGAGGTGCCGCGCCGACCGCGAGCAACGCGGCCACTCCGACCGCTGCGATCAGTCTCCTCACTCGACTCCTCCCGTCCGAGTCGTGAGGGCATCGACGCCCTCTTCTGCTGACCAGTGGGTGGAGATCACCACGGATCCCCCGATGGCATGTGCGCCCTCAGGGTCGTGTCCTCGACATAGACGCGTTCGATCATGTCCGCGTTCAGGTATTCACCGTTGGCCTCAGTCTCGATCCACATGGCGAGTCTCCTTGAGCCGATCCAGTGCCGGAGTGCTTACCCACTGACCATTGGCTCGATGCGCGGTCAGCGTCCCGCTCTCAGCCTCCCGCAGCATGCCAACCAGCACCGCGCGAAGCGTCCGGTCCTCCTCGCAGTCGATCAGGAGTTCGGGGAAAGTGCGACTCTCGGGGTAGCCCCAGAACTCGCCGATACGGTCGGCCCGCTCGAGGTCGGGGAGCATCAGGACGTGGAGCAGCTCGGCGCGGGGCGCCGAGGGAATCACCCAGAAACGAGGGAACCACCCAGAAAATGGAGGAACCCCCGGGGGAGGAAGGATCGGCCTCGGGGGTTCCTGTTCCCGTCCTTTCTCGGGTGAGGAGATTGAGGATGGGAGCGCTTGGACCTTGAACCGATCAGACAGTCTGATTCGATGCCGCGTTGACTAGTAGGGCCATTTGGGCGAGCCCCACGCCTCCTACGTCGGTCCCAGATTGTTGGATCCGAAGTCGGGCAGCATGAGGACGTGGAGCAGCTCGGCGCGGGGAACGGGACCGAGGGCGTCAAGGCGCTCCCGGAGGCGGCGCTCTTGCTCGTCGGGTCTCATAGCTGGGCCTACGCCGACCTTATGCCTCCCCGCGCGCATCCTCACTTAAGGCGTTGAGCCGTCCTGCCCCTCCGTTCCGCTGGCACTACTTCCACGAGGAGGTGCCTTATGGCAGTCGCATTCGTGATCCTCGCGTTCTTCCTGGGTGCGTTCCTCCGGGTACTCACGATGGCACTGGCGTGCGCCGCGCACGACCGCGAGGAGTCTCTTCGAGTCGATGCGGGACGACGGGCTCGGCGTCCCGTTGTCGACCGGCGATACATCGAAGTGGAACTAGCCCGACGTCAGCGGCTCAGGTCGCGTCCGGGCTGGGTGGGTGGCAGCAGTAGCGTGGCGAGTTTGGGTCCGCACTGACGAGACCGCCGGTTCCCCGCGCGGCGCGGCTCGGCGTGCGCCCCAGGTGTCTTGAGCGGAAGCTCAGACCCTAGCGACCATCCTCCCGCAGCATCCCCACGAGCACTGCCCGCAGCGCCGGTCCTCCTCATAGTCGATCAGGAGGTCCCTCTATGGCCTGAGGCTAGAGCGGGCAGTTTCAGCGCCGTGAAATAGGGCCATGAGTGTTCCGAACTTCTTCATTCGTTCATCCCATCCTGTTCAGAGTCCGTGGGTACGTTAGTGCTGATCGTAGGCGGGTATCTGATGTGTGGAGGGAAGCGATGAGTACGCTCGCCTTCTGGCTGACCGTCCTCTTCGGGTGGGTCGTCATCTCCATCGTCAGCGGCCTGGTCGTTGGAAGAATCCTCCACCGGGTCCTGGCGCTTCCTAACCGCGTTCCGGAGCGACGAGTCGAGGCGCTACGATTAGGCCGCACGGTGGGCGGTGATGTGTCAAGCCCCCGCCCTCGCCGCTACCACCTCTCGTCCCCCCGCAGCATGCCGACGATCACGACCCGAAGGACCCGGTCCTCCTCGCAGTCGATAAGTAGCTCGGCGAAGGTGCGGGTCTTTGAGTTCCCCCAGTAGCTGCCGATCGCGTCGGCTTGTGCCAGATGAATCAGAGAACGTGCCCAGGCTGCTCGACTAGGGTGCTGAGATGAACCCGGGCAGCACTTGGACCCTTGTGAGGGCATGCGGTTGGCTCTTTGCCGTCGTCGCCTTAGTCGGTGTGGTCACACTGCTCGTAGCCGGCGAGGCGAACCCCATTGGAATCCTCATCATCTTGATAAGTGGATTTGCGGGCTGGCGTCTGCTGACTATCCGACCCCCAAACTGAGATTCCACCGCTCACAAGCTTCCCGCCTCAGGTTCCTCCTAGGTGTTGGGTGTGCATTTCTTGCAAGTTCGCTCGCTCGAAGTCGGGGAGCAGCAGGACGTGGAGAAGCTCGGCGCGGGGAGCCGGGCCGAGGGCGTCCAGGCGCTCCCGGAGTCGGCGCTCGAGCTCGTCGGGTCGCATCGCCGCAGGTTACGCCCCGCCCGTCGCAGTAGGGTCTTGCTCGGCTCCTAAGTCCGGCGCGCATGAGAGGCCTGCGCTTCCGCCCCATTGGCCGGACGAGAGCGCTAGGAGGGCAACGATGAGAGTGGTGGTGGAGACAACCCACGGAGATGCAGCGCCGACAGTTCAAGCATTCGACTACGCGAACGAGCGCGGACGTCATCCATCACTCGAAACGCTCATTGAGCAGGCCATGAGTGTCATTGACCGCGTGTCGAAGGGCGCTGACCAAACGGGCAGCGTGACCTTTCGTGCGAACAGGGACTAGCCGTCCTCCCGGAGCATCCCGACGAGCACCGCCCGGAGCGTCCGGTCCTCCTCGCAATCGATCAGGAGCTCGGCGAAGGCGCGGCTGGTGGATCTCGTCGAACAAGCTGACGTGGTATGTCACGAGTCTGCACTAGCGACTGAGCCTCTCCCAAGCCGCATACACGAGCAGCGCGAGCATCACCAGCCCCGAGACAATGGCTACGTCAAGCGCGATTCTCTGCCACGTCAGCATCCAGCTCGCTATAGCACGCGAATCTTCGTCCCACACGGCGATTAGCCCCCATCCGACGAGCGAGACTACGAACGTCAGGAGAGTCGGGCGCATCAACCGGTTCATTGTGTCTCGATCCTTGCGACTGCTCACCTACCTGCCCTCGCTCTCTCGCAGCATCCCGAAGAGCACCGCTCGGAGCGTCCGGTCCTCCTCGCAATCGATCAGGAGCTCGGCGAAGGATCGGCTGTCCGGGTTTCCTCAATCTTGGGGGACGTTAGTCCGATTGTTGACGTGTGAAACCCGTAGGCGTGGCAATGGTGGTGTTCGGCATCCTGCAGATCCTCTTCAGGGGGCCGTTCTCGAGGTTCGACATGCGGCTCCATGAATGGATCCACCGCCGGATCCCCGCCCTCTACGCCCTCCCGGGCATGGGCTTTCGGTTGGACGCGCGCCTTCAGGTGGTAACGACAGTCATGTTCGGGGTCTTCTTCGTCATAGCCGGAGTGGCTGTCGTGGTTTGGGGTAGTTTCAGTCAGCCTCCCGCAGCATCCCGACGAGCTCCGCTCGGAGCGTCCGGTCCTCTTCGCAGTCGATCAGGAGCTCAGCGAAGGCGCGGCTCTCCGGGTAGCCCCAGAGCTCGCCAATCCGGTCGGCCCGCTCGAAGTCGGGGAGCATGAGGACGTGGAGCAGCTCGGCGCGGGGAGCGGTACCGAGGGCGTCGAGGCGCTCCTGCAGTCGGCGTTCGAGTTGATCAGGTCTCATCGGCCAAGGCTACGCCGTCCGATAGCGGCGCCTCATATCCCCGTGTCGGTAGATGGCTCGTCTACGCTCCTCGAGTGGAGGACGTGCTTGAAGCCGCAATCGCGAACAACGTCGCGTGGTGCGAGATCGTGTGCCGGATGCACGGGCTGGAAGGACGGAGCGTCACGGGAGTGTGGGCGGTCGATCAGCGGCCGTCGGCGTACTACCCCGACGCGATCACGCTGTCGCCGTCAGCGACGCCCACTGAGGTGCTGGCGATCATCGACTCCTCGCCCGGCTGCGCCGTGAAAGACAGCTTCGCGTCTCTCGACCTTGAGCCGCACGGATTCCGCGTCCTGTTCGACGCGCTGTGGTTCGTCGTTGACAGCGTGCAGCCGCGTGACGAAGGCGATCTCGCATGGGAAGCCGTCGTCGACGCAGACGATCTCGTGGCATGGGTCGGCGGATGGTCCGGCCGCTACGAGGACGATCCGCCGTTCGACGTTGCCCTGCTCGAGGAGGAGGGCGTCACCTTCCTCGCAGCGCGGCGTGGGGGCGAGGTCGTCGCCGGCGCGATTGCCAACGTCGGACCCGGCGAGGTCGTCGGGATCTCGAACGTGTTCGCGACGGGCGCGGATGTCGACGCGACGTGGTCAGGGGCGCTTCGCCAGCTCGAACGGCGGTGGCCGGGGCGCCCCATCGTTGGGTACGAACATGGGTCTGCCCTCGACGCCGCACACGCCCATGGGGCAGCCGCGCTCGGGCCGCTACGGATCTGGACGAACGGCTGACGCTACCCGGAGTGCTCG